>Ga0208219_1000003_pt1 | contig 175828 bp, 159 predicted proteins | sample NGESurshal072012_7_FD_184469 | JGI IMG/M metagenome (GOLD analysis project Ga0208219, IMG submission 184469) | Arctic peat soil microbial communities from Barrow, Alaska - NGEE Surface sample 53-2 shallow-072012 (SPAdes) | ecosystem: Environmental > Terrestrial > Soil > Wetlands > Peat ... | reverse complement strand
CCCGCCTGCGGACGAGGCCCTCCTGATCTCGCGCTGGGACCTCCACGGCCGCTACCAGGACCCCTCGATGCCGCCTGCGATCCGCCTGCTCACGGCCCGGGTCGAACTCGACGTGCCCGCGCCGGGGCGCTGAGCGGTCAGGGAGCCAGCAGCACGAGCAGCTCGTGCATCGTGTCGACTACGGTGACCCCTGGTCGCGCGAGCGTCGACGCGCTCGTCACACTGCCCGCGAAGGCGAACACGGACATGCCCGCCGCGCACCCGGCCTCGACGCCCGGGACGCTGTCTTCGATGACCGCGCAGCGGGCGGGCTTGGCACCCAGCACCGTGGCCGCGTGAAGGAAGAGGTCCGGCGCGGGCTTGCCACGCAGGACGTCCGAGGCACTGAAGATCCTTCCCGCAAAGCGATCCGCGAACCCGACGAGTTCGAGGGACCGCGCGATGCGGTCGTGGGTCCCCGAGGATGCGACGCACGTCGGGGTCTGCAACGCGTCGAGGAGCGCCGCCACCCCGTCGACCGCGCGCAGCTCGCGCTCGAACACCGCCTCGTGCCGCTGGATGATGAGGCGATCGAAGTCGATCGGACCGCCGAAGTGTCGCTCGATCTCAGCCTGCATGTGCGTCGGCGAGCGACCGACGAATCGCTCGATGACCTCTTGCTCGGAAAGGGGCCAGCCGAGCTTCGCGAGCGCCTCGACCTCGGTGCGCACCGCGAGCCGCTCGCTGTCGACGAGCACACCGTCGCAGTCGAAGATCACGAGCTCGAACCGGTCGTCAACGACCTGCGGGGGAGGCGATGGGCTCATGGTTCCGAGTAGACGACGACGTCGAGGGTCGCGCCGCTGCGAAGCACCATCGTGTGGCCGCCGAGGCGACGCCATCTGCACGAGTCGTAGAGCGCGATCGCGGCGGCGTCGCGCACGACGACGTCGAGGACGGCGACGAGGTGCCGTTCATGCGCCTCGTCGACGACGTGCGCAAGCAGCTGCCGCCCGAGGCCTCGGCGCCGCGCCGATGGCGCGACGAGCAGTCTCGCGACGAAGCCCAGCTGCTCGGAGGGCACTTCGAGCTCGAGGGCCGCGAGCGTGACGGAGCCCGGTGCAGAGCGAGGTCGCAGCACCACCTGACCCACGATCTTGCCGTCGAGCGTCGCGACCCAGGAGCCGAGCTCGTCGTCAGGTGCGACGAACTCTCCGAACGTGCTCTCCCCGAGGAACGAGGGGTAGCCATCGGCATCGTGCACGACCTCGGCGATCACGGCGCAGGCGGCGAGGTCGCCGCTCGTCCTCGGACGGATCACGGCGTTGGCTCGGTTGGGCTCCTCGGCCTTGAGAGCCGAGCGGCGAGGCCACTCGAGCGTGCGACCCGGCGCGAGAGCGCGACGTCAAGTGAGGCCCCTGGTGCGACGATGGTCACTGACCGCTTTGCCCGGGTGACGGCGGTGTAGATGAGCTCTCGTGTGAGGATCGGGCTCTCGGGTCCGGGGAGCGAGACGACGACCTCGTCGTACTCGGAGCCCTGGGACTTGTGGATCGTGAGCGCCCACACCGTCTCGGCCCAGGCCACGGCCTCGAGCTCGAAGTCGCCGACCTCAAAGACGGCACGGCGATCGTCGCCGTTGGCGACCACCACGCCGATCATCCCGTTCGCAAGGCCGGTCAGCGGGTCGTTGCGGGTGATGAGCAAGGGGCGCCCCACGTAGTCCACGTCGCGGCGCCGCAGCAGGCCGCGTGCCGCGAGCGAGGCCTCGATCGCATGGTTCCACCACGCCGTCGAGCCCGCACCGTGCTTGGTCGCACAGAGCACGCCAAGCGTGGCGACGAGCGACAGGGAGCGGTCGGCGTCGCCCCTGCGTGCCGCGTCGAGCAGCTCGACGGCGTGGTCGGTGACGCGGGCGACCAGCGCGACGAGGTCTTCGCCGGGCACCAGGACCTCGAGGCCGCGATGTGCGGCAACGGCCGCGTCGAGCTCGGCGACCGAGCCGCTTCGCACGGCGCTCGCGAGCGAAGGGACGCCGCTCGAGTCCTCGAATCGGTGCGCGGTGGTCAGCGTCGATACGACAACGCCGCTCGTCCCCGATGCCGCCTCCACGACGTCGGAGAGCACCGCTCCCACCTCGATGCTCGCCAGCTGGTCGGGGTCGCCGACGAGGATGACCCGAGCGTCGGGGCGGGCCCTGCGCAGCGTCGCGGCGAGGAGCGGGAGCGACACCATGGACGCCTCGTCCACCACGATGACGTCCTCGTCAAGCAGGCGCTGGCCACGTGCGACGCCGTCGCGCCCGACGCCGAGCAGCCGGTGCAGCGTCTTGGCACGGGCGAGGAGCGCGACATCGGCATCAGGCATGGCAGCCCGGACAGCCTCGTCGAGCCGGGCCGCTGCCTTGCCGGTCGGCGCAGCGAGCGCAACCGAGAGGGGGTCGCGAAGCGCGGCGGCAACGCGGAGCACGAGCGCCACGGTCGTGGTCTTGCCGGTGCCCGGCCCACCCGCGATGACCGAGACCGGACAGCTGAGCGCGAGTCGGACCGCGTCGCGCTGCGCGGCGTCTGACGCTCCAGCGACGGCGTCGAGCACGGCGTCGAGGCCGGGGGGCTCGCGCAGGTCACCGGGCGCCGCAAGGCGGTCTGCGACGAACTGCTCGAGGAGGGCGTAGCGCCGCAGGTAGCAGCGATGCGCGCTCAGCACGATCGGCGCATCGCCCCAGGGGTCGACGTCGGCCCCCTCCGCCACCCGCTCGACGAGGGCACCATCGCCCTCGAGGGCGACGAGGAGCGCCGCAGGTCTCGGGGCTGCGGTCGCAGGGGCGTCGCCGTCATCGCTCGTCCACAGCTGGGCGATCCCGGACTCGGTGAGCTCGGCGCACACATGGTCGAGCCGCACCGCTTTGGCGACGAGTGCGAGCGCGGTCGCGCAGAGCGGGTTGGTGATCCCTGCGCGGCGCACGACCATCTCGGCGAAGGCGAGGTCACCCGTCGAAAAGACGCGCGCGAGGGCGGCCGCCTCGAGGACCGGGGCAGAGGGCGAGAACGTGCCGGTCGCGCTCATCGCACGCCTGCGAGCAGGTCCGAGGTCGCCGTCACAAGTCTTGAGGGGGGCCGCCAGGTGAAGACGCCATCGCCGGTGCCAAGGCGCATGCCGCGCAAGAACAAATAGTGCGCCTCGCCGAGGTGCCGCTCGGGGTCGTAGTCGGCGAGTCGCCATCTGAGGTAGCGGTGGAGCGCGACAAGGTAGAGGAGGGCCTGGAGCGGGTAGTCCGAGTCGGCCATGGCGGCGCGCAGTGACTCGGACCCGTACGCGTCGGAGGCTGCGACGACCAGGTTGGTCTTGTAGTCGATCACCGCGTAGCGCTCGGAGCGACCGAGTGTCGACACGAGGTCGATCGATCCGACAAGCGACGAGGCGAGCGGCCGGTGCCCTGCAGCGCGCGCGACGTCGTGGGCCCACGCGACGAACGGACCATCGGGATCGTTCGTCGAGACGGCCCGGCCGATGTCGCCGAGCTCGACGCCCTCGTCCACGGGGAGACTGAACCGCAGCTCGGCGACGACGTCGGCGCGGTCGAGCGAGCGCAGCGACGGCCCGCCGTCGATCGGCACGGCGCACGCCGCGAGCAGCGTCAGGGCGACGTCGGGGCTCGGCTCGAGCGAGCGCCACCGCAGCGCTTGGTCGAGCGCTGCGGTGGCCACGTTGTCGAAGCTGGCGTCCCTCGGACGCGACATCGCTGCTTCGAGCGCCTCGTGGACGCAGGTCCCGAACGCCGCACCTCGGAGGCCCCCGAAGGCCTCGAGCAGATCGGGCGGCACGGAGTCACGGTCCGCGTCGAGGAGGGCGTCGTCGATTTCGTCGTCAGCTCCGCGGTCGCCGACCGCGGCGTCGAAGGTGACCGACTCGTGTCGGGCGGAGACGAGCGAGGTGAACGAGCAGCGTCGAGCCCGCACGCCGAGGCTGCGATCGAAGGTGGCGACGCCGAGGTGCACCTCGCCTGACGTTGCTCGCGACGCCTGGACGGCCGCGGGCTCCTCTTCGGCTTGCCCGCCCCGACGCACTGCGGCAATCTCGAGCAGGCCACGCTCGCAGAGGTCGCTGAACGCGCCCCGCATCGCCTCCACGGCTTCGGCGCCCTGGAGCTCATAGCAACCTCCGGGCCCGCGCTCGGCCCGCGGGCGCTGGATGGGGAGTCCCGCCTCGTCGCGATCGAGGAGCAAGGCGGTGAGCTCGTCACGGCACGCGTCCTTCTTGGAGTACGCACGGTGCCACCACACGACGGCGCGGTGCCGGGCGCGCGTGAGCGCGACGTACTGCAGGCGTCGGGACTCGCTTCCCGCGGCGCCTTCGGCGAGCGCGATCCTCGCCTCGGGCGTCGAGGCACGCAGCCGTGGGTCGGTCCAGGGTTGGCGACCCGAGGCGTCGAGGAGTCGACCCTCGATGCCCTCCTCGCGCCAGATCGTGGCATCCGAGGCGTCGTCTCTCGTGCGCTGGATGAATGGGCACAGCACCACACCGAACTCAAGCCCCTTGGCGCCGTGGACGGTCATCATCCTCACGGCCGGCGCGTCCGTCTCGATGCGCCGCCGCCGCACGTCGTCTTCGGTGCCCTCCCGTGTGGCGGCCTCGAGGCCCTGGAGGGTCTCGAGCAGCGAGCCGGGCCCCGTGCCGTGTGGTGCGGCATCGGCCAGCACGTCAAAGAGGTGGTGCACGTCGGTCAGCAGGCGCTCGCCGTACGGGCGCTCGAGGAGCCCAGGGGTCAAGGAGGGATCCGTCACCGCGCGGGCGAGGGCGACCACCCCGCGCGTCGAGAGCGCCGCCTCGAAGCTCGCGAGGCGCCGGCGCGCGAGCGTCGTCGACCCGGACTCGCCGCAGACCCAGCTGTGCGCGAGCGCTGCGACGGCCGTGGAGCTGCCGGGATCGCTCATCGCTCGCAGGACGACTGCCACGTCGAGCGAGGCCGACGAGGTGAGCACGTCGTCGGACTTCGTCTCGGTCGTCCGGATGCCCTCGCGCAGGAACGCCTCGCGGAGCATCGGGAAGTAGGTCGACGCCTGGCAGAGCACGACGACGTCGTTCTCTGTGAGCGTGCCTCGCTCGGGCACATCGGCGCGCACCTCGGCCCCGATCGACCGAGCCGCCTCTGCAGCGCACTCCGCGGCGATCGCTCGTCGCTGCGAGTCCATCGGCTCCTTTCCAATCGGCACCGGCACATGGATCGACAGGGGGACCGAGAAGGAGCCGTCGGCGAGCACAAGTCGGCGGCGCTCGGCGCTCGGCGTGGGCGTCACGGGCTCGTAGGTGATCTGGCGCTCCTCATCGAGGGTCGAGCCCTCGAAGATCCCGTTCAGCGCCTCGAGCAGGACCCCGTCGGATCGGTAGTTCCGGTCCAGCAGCTCCACGCCGAGCCCTCGGCCGCTCGTGGCGTCCATCGCGGCGGACCTTGCGGTGAGGTACGTAGTGACGTCCGCTCCGCGGAAGCCGTAGATGGCCTGCTTCGGGTCGCCCACGACGACGAGGGTGTGGTCGTCGACGTCGACGAACAGGCGCTTGAAGATGCGCCATTGGATCGGGTCTGTGTCCTGGAACTCGTCGATGAGCCCGACCTTGTAGCGCGCCCGGAGGAGCTGGCAGACCGGGCCGTGCTCGTCGGCTGTCGCGTGATCGAGCTGGGTCAGCAGGTCTGCGTAGGTGCGCGTGCCATCGCGCCGCGACCTCGACTTGAAGAGGTCGACGGCTCGGTCGACCGCGTCGCGGTGGCTCCATGCCGCCGAGCCGCCGTCGGCGCCGTCGAGCGGGGCGAGCACGATGTCGGGGTTCTCGATCCCGAGCTGCGCGAGCCGATCGAGAGACTCGAGGCCGACGTTGTCGGCATCGAAGAGCGAGCTGTTCTTGTCAAAGGACGTCGCGGCCAGGACATCGGTCACCGCCTGGCGTCGACGCTCCTCGCCAGAGCCGACCTCGCCGTAGCCGCCGCCGAGCGCCGCAGCGGCGAACGCGTGGATCGTGCAGATGGTGGCGGTGTCGAACTCGACGAGCGCGAGCTCGGCCCGAGCGCGCGCGACGGCTGGCTCCGGGCCGAGGGCCAGGGCCTCCAGGTACTCGTCGTCGCCCGGCGCCGCGCCGTCGTCGAGGCGGTCTCGCACCGCGGCGAGCCGCGCCCGGATGCGCCCGCGGAGCTCGGCGGCGGAGGCGACGGTGTACGAGACAATGAGCAGGTCAGCGATGCGGACGTCATCGCGCTCGACCAGCCACCTGACCGCCAGCGTGCTCAGCAGGTGCGTCTTGCCGGTGCCCGCGCTCGCCTCGACGCACAGGAGCCCACGGTCCGGGAGCGCGTCGGTGGCCGGGTTCACCGCGCGCCCAGTCGTGTCGAGCCGTCGAGCACGAGGAGACCGTCGAGCAAGGCGAGCGAGTAGGTGAGGAGGCGCGACCCGCTGACGTCCAGCTCGACGGCGGGGTCGGCCGCGGACACCTGCTGGTTGCAGAGCTCCTCGTAGGAGGCGTCGAAGCAGTACCGCACGGCGGCGTCCCTGTCGTCGCCAAAGGTGTAGTTGGTCGTCAGCCAGCCCTCGAATCCCGCGGCGAGCAGCCGAGCCATGCTCGGAGCGTCCTCGCCCGTGAAGCACGAGAGCATCGACATCGACGTGTTGAAGAACATCGGCAGCGGCTCGGCGAGCCCGCGTCGTCGGAGCCCCACGAGAAGCTCGAGCCCCCTGCTTGCCCGCTCCCGGCGCTCGTCGGCAGAGTCCCCGGGCACCATCAGCATCGCCCGTCTCGCGCTGCGGCCGTCGCGCCAGACCCGAAATGACTTCCACGGCGTCGTGGGGTCGCTGACGTTGAGGAGCAGGAGATCGACCGCGGAGTCCACTCGGGCCTTCCGGTCGTTCGATGACGCCGTCCACCGAACTGACGTGGAGCCTCCATACACGTCGACCTCTCCACGGACCGAGGTGCCGTCATCCAGTCGTACGTCGAGCGGGACCCGTTCGGGGAGGTCCCCGCCGCCGACCTTGGTGATGTGCCGTACCAGCTCGCGTGCGCGAGGTGCCACGCCCGATGGCGCCATCAGCGCCAGCTCCCGCAATCGTCCGGGCAGCCCAGCGAGCGCCAGGTCGGGTTGGTCGGCCCACGCCGTCACGAACGACGCCCACGTGTCCTCCTCGGGCTCGCCGGAGAACTCGTCGAGCGCGCGCGCGGTGAGCGACATCACGATGTTCCACTTGGTGAGATTGTCGAGCGAGGTCGGTATCTCGTCGCTCGATGAGGCGGGCGCGGTGGGCAGCCGGATGCCATGGGTCCGCTCGAGGAACGCACGCTGCGGCGCCCTGAGGAACCCGCACAGCTCTTCACGGCGGACGACGTCGACGTCCTCGATCTCCTCGACGGCGAAGCGAGCCCGTGTCCCGTCGCCAGCCCGGGCCCCGCGAAGCTCCTCTGCGCGCTGCAGCGCGCCACGGTCGAACGTGAACGGACCATCGGGCAGCGCGCGCAGGTCGTCGTCGCCATGGGCGTGCCGAGGGTGCCGCTGGCGCGCATCTCCCTCTTTGAGCACGCGCACCAGCGCCTCTCGGAGCTCGGAGAGGACGGTCGCCTCGGTGACTGCCTCGTTGGCGGCCACATCGAAGGCGTCGTAGGTGACGATGAGCGAGGACCTCGCCGCGAGCACGGCGGCGAGCAGCGAGGCGCGGAGGTCCGCTCGGGGATCTCTGTCGCCGATCCGGGCGTCGCCGAACGCGACGTCAGGCGCGGGCGCGCGCTCGACGCTCACCTCGTCGAGCCCGAGCAGGACCACGACTCGGAACGGGACGTTGCGCAGGGGGGCGAACGACGTCACGGTGACCCCGCCCGGTCCCGTCACGACGAGCTCGGTGACCCGCTCGGCGCGCTCCGAGAACAGCGCCCGGAACTCGTCGTAGGGGACGTCGAACTGGGCATCGCGGGCGTCGTCAAGGATGCCGCCGAGCAGACGGGTGAGCTGCTCCGCCGACGAGCTGTCGCCCCGCTCGAGGCAGAAGAGGCGGTCTGCGAGAAGCCGCACGAGGTCGCACCAGTCCGACACCGAGCGTGGGGCGAGCGACGCATCATGGAGCTCTGCGATCGTTGCCAGCACGTCGCACAGTGCGCCGACACGGCCGAGGTCATGGCCCGCCTCGAGCGCACGGAGCGGCAGCACGCGCGAGGTCGCCCCACTCGGCATCGCCACGCCGGCGAGAAGCCGGTCGAGGGACCGCCGCCAGGTGCCGGACTCGAAGTGCGCCGGGAGCCCGGCCTGGGCGCGATGCGCGCCGTCCAGGCCCCATCGCACGTCTGCCTCGACGGACCAGGCCGCGATCCGGTCGACGTCCTCCTCGCCGATCCCGAATTGCCGGGCGACCGACGGGTCTCGCAGCAGATCGATGACCGCGCTCCGCGGGATCCGCCCACCGACGACCCGGAGGGCGCGCTCGATCCCGGCGATGAACGGCACCGCTGACGAGATAGCGCGGTCGCGCAGGACGTAGGGGAGCGCCGGCGCTCCTTGGTGTTCGCCGAGCACCGCCTCGACGTAGGGCGCAAATCGACGCATGTCGGCGCACAGCACCACGACGTCGGAAGGTCGCAGGGAGTGGTCGGCCGACAGTGCGTGCAAGATGGCGTCTCGAGCGACCTCGACCTGGCGGAGTGCCCCCACGCAGCCATGGAGCGAGACGCTCGCGTCCACTGGTCGCCGGTCCACCCGCTCGCCTCGGATCGACGACCGCAGCGCCGACAGCGACGAAGGCGAAGCGGCCTCGTCGTGCCCCACCACGTCGATGGACGTGGAGAGACGAGCGGGCAGCTGCGCGAGCAGCATGGCGGTCTCCGAGCTCGACGAGCCCCATGAGTCGAGCAGCCCCTGGGCGGAGCGTCGCTTCGTTGCTCGGCTCGGCGGGGTCGACGACCAGCGGGGCGAGGCGCCCAGCGTCGAGAGGAACCACTCCGAGGACGGTGCGACGAGGTGGACGCACACGTCCCTGACGGCACCGAGCGCGTCGAGCACCAGGGGCATGCGGGGACCGCCTCCGAGCGACTCACCGCCGAAGAGGTGGACGCGGCCCGGGAGGTCCAGGTTCGCGTCCTCGCCGCGCAGCAGCCTGGCGATCGATCGTTCGAGCACCTGGTGGGGTGGTGCGCTGCGGGCTCGACGGGCGAGCGAGCACAGCAGCGGCGCCCTCGGGTCAGCGGTCTTGCCTGCGAGCCAGGCGTCCGCGACGTCCGGCCGCCACCGGAACAGCTGGTCGAACAGGTCGGCCGCAGCCCGCGCGACGACGTAGTTGTTCGGCGAGGTGTCGAGGTCAAGTAGCGACGCCAGCGAGCCCCTCGCGGACTCGTTCAGCAGCACACCGAGTGCCGCGATGGTCATCGCCCCGACAGTCCAGTCGTCAGTGGGCTCCTCGACGACCGCCGACACCCGGCCGAGCAGGTCGCCTACGAGGATGAACTGCACGTTCGCACAGACGCCGTCGCCAGCGGCTCCTGCGCCGAGCGTGGCGGAGAGCCTCGACTCGAGCCACGAGCCGATGCCCGGCGTCGGCACGACGATCACGTCGGGCTCGAGCGGGCGCGCGTGCGGCGCGCTCAGGCGCGTCGCGAGGTCCTGGGCGAGCCCTGCGAGGTCAGTGCCGACGCGGATCGTCAGTCCGCAGGTGCCCGCCAGTCCCATCGCATTGCGACGGTACCCGAGTGGTGTGTTGGCCGGCCTACCTACGCACTCATGGCGCGGTGGAACAGCACGAAGACCTCGGTGAAGTCCGCCGAGGTGACGCCCGACGTCGGGGCCACGTCAGCGAACAGCGGCCCGAGCGCGAGGCCCTGCACCGCGAACGCGAAGGCCAGCGGGTTGATCGTGGTCGTGACCCAGCCCCGGTCTCGGGCCGCCACGAAGAGGGCTGCGACGCGCTCAGTGAACTCGGACTGCACCGAGGCGATCTGCTCCATAAGCTCTGCGTCGTGCCTCGTGGCGGCGATCGCGGCGAGCTTGCGCCAGCGGCTCTGGCGCCGCTCTTCACCGAAGATGTCGAGGACGATGCGCCGGAGCCCCTCTTCGTAGTCCTCGGCGGTCTCGGCGGAGGCGAATGCCTGCTGCATCTCATCGATGTCGACGAAGGTCTGGAGGGCGAAGTCCCGGACGTACGCGGCGGCGATCATCGCCTCTCGATCCTCGAAGAACCGGTAGAGCGACGGCACCGAGACGTTCAGCCGGTCAGCCACGTCCCGCAGGCGCAGACCGGCGATGCCTGAGAGCTCGAGCTGCTCGGACACGGCGTTCAAGATCCGCTCCGGAGTGAGGACCGCCTCTCGGACGTTCACTCGAGTAGTACGCAGCGAATCGACCATCGACAGGAACGTACCACTGAGTTTTCATAAATTTCGGTCGGGGCAGCAAGCTCGCGGCGACCGCACGGCGAGGCGGCTGGGCACCCTGCTTGAGCCTCGCGCAACGCTCGATGTGCACTGCGGTTGTTGGTGTCGCCAGTGGCGACCGTCGCCCGTCCGGTGGTGCGCTACGAGCTCGGGAGACGCGACAGCTGCTCGCCGAGCGCCTCCCACTGGTCGAAGGGAATCTCCACGGTCGAAGCCCCGAGCACCTGCAGGCACACATGGTCAGCCCCGGCCGCCACGTGCGAGGCCACGCGCTGCTCGATCGCCTCGGCGTCGCCATGCACGACGATCGCGTCGCACAGCCGCTCCGAGCCTCCTCGCACGAAGTCCTCGTCGCCGAAGCCGAGCCGCCGCCAGCTCGCTCGGTAGCTCTCGAGCCCGGTGTACCAGTTGAGGTGCTCGTGCGCGCGGCGGAGGAACTCGTCGCGGTCCTCTCCGAGCACCACCGACTGCTCGACGCCGAGGAAGGCATCTGGGCCGAGGGCCGCGCGCGCACGCTCGGTGTGCTCGGTCGTCACCAGGTACGTGAGCGCGCCGTCAGTCCTGGTCGCGGCGAGGTGCAACATCTTCGGGCCGAGGGCGGCGAGGACGACGGGGGGCACCACGTCGTGCTCGACGCTTGACACAACCGCGGTGTCGTAGGCGTCGAGGTACGTCGACATCGCCTCGAGCGGTGGGTCATAGACGCCTTTGCGGGTGCGCTCCACAAGGGGCCGGTGGCTCACGCCGAGCCCGAGCACGAATCGCTCCGAGGAGCGCTCGGCCAGCGTCCGCGACGCCGAGGCAGCCGCCATCGCGTCTCGCGCGTAGATCGAGGCAATGCCGGTCGCGACGACGAGGGTGCTCGACGTCTCGAGCAGGAGCATCGCGCCGGTCATCGCCTCTCGGCCGTACGCCTCGGGCGTCCAGATCGCGCCGAAGCCGTCGGCTTCGAGGATCGAGGAGATCGCGCCGATGCGCGACGGCCGCAGCGTCTCGTGCGTGGTCGTCCAGACCCCGACGGTCCCTTGGAGCCGCGCCAGGGTGGGGTGCACGACTCGAGGCTACGTCGACGCGATGCCCGTCAGTCAGACTGTGGGCATGGGAATCGGCGCGACCGTCGTCTACGCGGTGCTTCTCGTGGGGGTGGCTGCGGCGCTCACCAGCGTGAAGGGCACCCCGCTCTCGAATCTCTCGTTCATGATCGGCATGGTCGCAGGCGAGCTGTCCGGACAGCTCCTCGCGCTCACGGCCGGCTTCGCCGTCGGACTCTCTGCCACAGGCTGGCCGGGCGGGACGCTCGGTGTCGTCGCGCACGGGCTGGCAGCGGCCTGTGTCCTGGGCTACGGCGCGCTGTTCGTGGCGGCAGTGCGCTCGCGTGGCGTCGTGACGAGATCCCTTGCGGCTGCGCGGTGGCCAGAGCCAGGTGCAAGGAGCCCCCGACGTCCCGGGTGGCTTCGGTGGTGGCGCAGCTGCCTCGCGATCCCGCGGCCCGGCTCGGGCGTGCGAGTCGTGCGCGACGTCGCCTATATCGACGACGAGGGCCGCTTCGGTACCGCGCACCTGCTCGACGTCATCAGGCCCGCCGGCGACGTCACGGGCGCGCCGGTCATGGTGTACGTGCACGGCGGCGCGTGGGTCATCGGCTCAAAGCGCGAGCAGGGTCTCCCCATGCTCTTCGAGCTCGCGTCGCGGGGCTGGGTGTGCGTCTCGTGCAACTACCGACTGAGCCCTCGGGCCACCTGGCCCGACCACATCGTCGACGTCAAGCAGGCGCTCGTGTGGGTCAAGGCGCACCTCGGAGCGTTCGGCGGGGACCCCTCGCGGTTCCTCGCGATCTCGGGCGGCTCTGCGGGCGGCCAGCTCGCGGCGCTCGCCGCGCTCACGCCGAACGACCCCACGTTCCAGCCGGGCTTCGAGGCCGCCGACACAGCGGTCGATGCCTGCGTCTCGCTCTACGGCGCCCTCGAGATGACAGGGGACCCCCGGCTCATGGGCCGCCAGGGCCCCGCCCTCGCCTCGCTGCTCTCGAGCAAGGTCATGAAAGTCGCACTCGACGAGGCACCCGAGCTCTACGCCTCGGCGTCGCCCATCGAGCGCATTACGTCAGCCGCGCCAGCGTTCCTCGTCGTCCAGGGCACCAAGGACTCGCTCGTGCCCGTCGGGGTGGCTCGCGCGTTCGTGGCGAAGCTCGAAGCGACGTCGAGCAACCCGCTCGGCTACATAGAGCTCCCGCTCGCCCAGCATGCGTTCGACCTGCTGTGCTCGCCGCGAAGCAGCGCGACCGCCCGAGGGATTGCCGCGTCGCTCGAGTCCCTCGTACGCGCCCGAGCCGCATCGAGCGCGCCCTAGGTACACCTAGGTGCTCGGCGCCTCGTCTGCGAGGACGACCTCGACGTCGTCGCCGCCCTCAACGAGCTCGAGACGCTCGATCACGCCGGCGTCCATGAGGTCACGGCGTGCCGCCTCGATCGCAGCGAGCCGTTCGGGGCCGCCCATGACCGTGACGAGCTCGACCGCCGAGCGCATGGACCGCTTCGCTGCGCTCTTCGTCTTGCGGACAGCTCCGAGGACCTCGCTCGCCGCGTCGAAGACGCCGGGCGTCGCCGCGGCGACGTCGAGCTCTCCGGACGTCGGCCATGGGGCGCGATGGATCGAGGAGTCGTGCCACCACCGCCACGACTCCTCGGTCGCAAAGCAGAGGAACGGGGCGAGCAGCCGAAGGAGCACCGACAGCGCGAGCCCGAGCGTCGCGCGCGCCGAGTCCGTCTTCGCGGGGTCGTCCCCGCCGTAGGCGCGGATCTTGACGAGCTCGAGGTAGTCGTCGCAGAAGTCCCAGAAGAACTCCTCGGCGCGCTGGAGGGCCCGCGCGTAGTCGAAGTCCTCGAAGGACGCGGTCGCCTCGTCGAGCAGCACGCGCAGCGAGGAGATCAGGTCCGCGTCGATGGGTTCGGTGATCGAGCCAGCGTCAGGCAGCTCGGCATCGCCGAGCCGCTCGAGGACGAACCTCGATGCGTTGAGCACCTTGACGGCGAGCCGGCGGCCCACCTTCATCTGGCCGAGGTCCTCGGCGGTGTCGGTGCCCGGACGCCCCGAGGCGGCCCAATAGCGGATGCCGTCCGAGCCGATTGACCGAAGCAGCTCTTCGGGGGTCGAGACGTGCCCCGAGGACTTCGACATCTTCTTGCGGTCCGGGTCGAGGACCCAGCCGTTGATCATGGCGTGCCGCCAGGGAAGCTCTCCGTGCTCGAGCTCGCTTCGCACGATGCTCGAGAACAGCCACGTCCTGATGATCTCGGGCCCCTGGGGTCGGACGTCCATCGGGAAGACGCGATCGAACAGGTCCGGATCGTCCTCCCAGCGTCCGGCGATCTGCGGCGTGAGCGAGCTTGTGGCCCAGGTGTCCATCACGTCAGGGTCCCCGACGAAGCCGCCAGGCTCGTTGCGCTGGTTCGCCGCGTAGCCGTCGGGCACGTCGCTCGAGGGGTCGACCGGGAGGCTCGACTCCTCGGGGAGCAGCGGCCGGTCGAAGTCCGTCGTACCATCCTCGCGGACCTGGTACCAGACGGGGAAGGGGACGCCGAAGTAGCGCTGCCTGCTGATGCACCAGTCGGAGTTCAGGCCCTCCACCCATGCGCGGTAGCGATGCACCATGTGGGCGGGGTGCCACTCGATCGCGTTGCCGAGTTCGAGCAGGCGCTCACGGTGCTCGAGCGTGCCGACGAACCACTGGCGCGACGTGACGACCTCTAGTGGCCGGTCGCCGCGCTCGTAGAACTTGACGGGGTGCGTGATCGGCGTCGGCTCGCCGATGAGCGCGCCGTCGGCCCGGAGGAGCTCGACGATCGCACGCTGGGCCTGGGCGACCGTCTTGCCGGCGAGCTGGGCGTACGCGTCGTTGGCCGTCTCAGGGCTGTCGGACTCGAAGCCAGGCTGCCCGAAGTTCGCGGGCAGGAGCCGGCCGTCGCGCCCGATGAGCGCTCGAAGCGGCAGGTCAAGCTCACGCCACCACACGACGTCGGTGGTGTCCCCGAACGTGCAGATCATTGCGATGCCCGACCCCTTCCCAGGGTCGGCGAGCTCGTGGGGGCGCACCGGGACGCGCACGCCGAACAGCGGCGTGATCACGTCGGTCCCGAAGAGATCCTGGTAGCGAGCGTCGTCGGGATGCGCGACGAGCGCGACGCACGACGGCAGCAGCTCGGGTCGTGTCGTCTCGATCGCGACCACGCCGGTGCCGTCGGTCCGGCGGAAGTCGATCCGGTGGTACGCGCCAGCGAGCTCTCGGTCTACGAGCTCGGCCTGCGAGACCGCGGTGCGGTAATCCACGTCCCACAGGGTCGGCGCCTCGGTGGTGTAGACCTCGCCCCTCGCGAGCATCCTGAGGAATCCGCGCTGGCTCTGTCGCTGCGCGAGGTCCGAGACCGTGGCGTACTCGAGGCTCCAGTCGACTGACAGGCCCAGCAGCTTCCACAGCGCCTTGAATGCAACTTCGTCTTCGGCCGTGAGCCGGTGACACAGCTGGACGAAGTTCGGGCGCGAGATCGCGACACGGTCCTTGCTGGGGGTCGCGGGCGGCTCGAAGCCTGGGTCGTAGGGGACGGACGGGTCGCAGCGCACGCCGTAGTAGTTCTCCACGCGACGCTCGGTCGCGAGCCCGTTGTCGTCCCATCCCATCGGATAGAAGACCTCGCGGCCGCGCATCCGCTGGAAGCGCGCGATGCAGTCGACCTGCGTGTACCCGAAGACGCTGCCCATGTGCAGCGCGCCCGAGACCGTTGGCGGGGGCGTGTCGATAGAGAAGATCTCTGCGCGCGACTTGGTCCGGTCGAATCGGTACATCGACGTGGCGTCCCACTCAGCCACCCAGTTGTCCTCGATCCCGTCGATCGAGGGGCGCTCGGGGATTGGTCGACGCGCTGGTCGACTCTCGTCCCCCGTCATGGGTTCAGTAGGTTAGACGGATGCTGCGCCTGCACGACTCGGCGCAAAGGCGTGTCGTCGACGTGATTCCTCGGGTCGAGGGCAAGTTCTCGATGTACGTCTGCGGGCCCACGGTTGACAATGTCCCCCACATCGGGCACGGCCGTTTCACGCTTACCTGGGACGTGCTGCGGCGATGGCTGATCTTTGGCGGCCTCGACGTCACCTATGTCACCAACGTCACCGACATCGACGACAAGATCATCGCCGCCGCCGCACGCGCCGGGCGCCCGGAGGCCGACGTTGCCGCGGAGTACGAAGCCATGTGGTGGGAGGCGATGGCTGGCCTCGGTGTGCTGGTGCCCGACCACGCGCCGCACGCCACGGCGTACATCGTCCAGATGGTCGCGATGATCGAGGTGCTGCTCGCGACCGGGCACGCATACAGGACCGACGACGGTGTCTATTTCGACACCTCGACGGTGCCCGACTACGGGCTACTCGCCGGTCAGCCCCTCGACTCGCTCCGCGCGGGCACGCGAGTCGAGCCCAATGACCAGAAGCGCTCGCCGCTCGACTTCGCACTGTGGAAGGCGGCAAAGCCCAACGAGCCTCGTTGGGATGCACCGTTCGGCGCGGGCCGGCCCGGTTGGCACACCGAGTGCGTTGCGATGTCGCTCGAGCTGCTGGGGGAGAACTTCGACCTGCACAGTGGGGGACAGGATCTCAAGTTCCCGCACCACGAGAACGAGCGTGCCCAGTCGGTGGCGCTCGGGAAGGCCTTCTCGAGGTACTGGGTGCACAACGGCTGGGTCGAGGTCGAGGGCGTCAAGATGTCGAGTTCGCTCAACAACTTCACGTCGCTCGCCGATCTCCTCGCCCGGGCCGATCAGCGCGCCTACCGGCTGCTTCTGCTGCGAGCGCACTACCGGGCGCCGATTGAGGTCACTCCGGCGACGGTTGCCGACGCCGAGCGTGCCCTCGATCGGCTCGACGCCGTTGCACGACGATTCCGACTTGAGCCGTTCGACGAATCAGTCCCGGTGCGCCGGAGCGACCACCCCGAGATCGAGGCCGCTCGCGACGACGTCTTCGCGTTCGTCGCGGCAGTCGACGATGACCTGGACACGCCCCGCGCAGTGGCGCTGCTCTACGACCTCGCAACGAAGGCGAACGGACTTGCCGACAGCGGCGAGGAGGAGGCGGGCCACGCCGTCGCGCACCTGCTCGCCGTCCTGGCTGGATCACTGGGCCTCTTCCTGCGCAGCACCGACGCAACGCTCGACGCGTCCTCGAGCGACCTCGCTGAGGCTCGCGACGCGGCCCGGGGACGTGGCGACTTCGCCGAGGCGGATCGGCTCCGCGACGAGCTCGTGTCGCTCGGCTTCGTCGTCGAGGACACCCCTGCGGGCACCCGGATCCGACGGGCCTGATTCCCGACACACCTGGTCCGCTGGTCATTACTCTCCGGTAACATGGAGGCCCGCCGGGCCCGAGCATGGCCCGAGCCGTACCGGAGGTGCCATGCCGGAGTTCTCCCTCGAGCTCAACGAAGATCAGACGACGCTGCGCGACTGGGTGCACGAGTTCGCTGAGAACGTCGTGCGCCCCGTCGCCCACGAGTGGGACGAGCGCGAAGAGACGCCCTGGCCTGTGATCGAAGAGGCAGCCAAGGTCGGCATCTACGACCTCGATTTCGTCGCCACTACGTTCGCCGACCCGACCGGCCTGTCGATGGCCATCACCTTCGAGGAGATGTCGTGGGGCGACGCGGGGATCTGCCTCGCCATCTTCGGGTCCACCCTCGCGGTCGCGGGGATCATGAATGCGGGCACGCCTGAACAGCAGATGGAGTGGATCCCGCAGTGCTTCGGGACCCCGGGCGACCTCAAGCTCGCGGCGTTCGGGGTGACCGAGCCTGACGCGGGCTCGGACGTCTCGAGCCTGCGCACACGGGCGGTCTACAACGAGGCGACCGACGAGTGGACGCTCAATGGGGCAAAGACCTGGATCACGAACGGCGGGCTCGCGAACCTGCACGTGATCGTGGCGACGGTGGACCCCTCGCTCGGCTCAAGGGGGCAGGCGAGCTTCGTCATCGGCGAGGGCACGCCGGGGATCTCACAGGGCCAGAAGTTCCAGAAGATGGGGATCCGTGCCAGCCACACTGCCGAGGTCATCCTCCAGGACTGCACGATCCCCGGCTCGAACCTCCTCGGGGGCAAAGAGAAGCTAGACGCGCGTCTTGCGAGGGTCCGAGAAGGCAAGAAGGCCCAGAGCCAGACCGCGATGGCGACCTTTGAGGCCTCGCGTCCGCTCATTGGGGCCCAGGCGATCGGGATCGCGCGGGCCGCCTACGAGTACGCGCTCGAGTACGCGAAGGAGCGCAAGCAGTTCGGTCGAGCGATCATCGAGAACCAGGCGATCGCCTTCAAGCTCGTCGACATGAAGACCCACATCGATGCGTCCAGGCTGCTCGTCTGGCGTGCCGCGTGGATGGCGGCGACGCGCAAGCCGTTCCTCTCGGGCGAGGGATCCATGTCGAAGCTGTTCGCCGGCGAGACCGCGGTTCGCGTGACCGACGACGCGATTCAGATCCTCGGGGGATATGGCTACGTTCGCGACTACCCCGTTGAGCGCTGGCATCGGGACTCGAAGATCTACACGATCTTCGAGGGCACGAGCGAGATCCAGCGGCTCATTATCGCAAGAGCCATATCAGGACTGCACATCAACTAGACGCGACTCGGGCATGCCAATCCGTCGATGACATTGCGCGTGTACGCGCACGCCGTAGAGGCTGCAGATGGCGCCGTTGCAGAGACGCTTCGAGATGCCCTCGACGGGTCAGGCGATCGCAAGCAATCGAGCACTTCGGACATGCGCGGCAGTTGAGCTATGGACATTGGATAATGCGCACGAATCCGGCGGGGGGCACACAAGCCGGGGTGCGCCTGTTGAAGCCGCCCTGAGGCTCGCGGCCACATCTATCTCTCGACCGGACCGCCGTCGAGATCCTCTTGACGCGAAGTGCGGTGCCGAAGTCTGGCGAGCGGGTGCCATATCCGGCGCACCACCCTCCGACAAGCCTCAGCGGGGAACGACGACGATTACGGCCGCGCGAGACCAGCCGCTCACGTCCAACGCGGAAACGCGGATCCTGTAGCGGCGGTCCTTCACTGCTGAGCGCAAAGTGCACGAGCCAGCCGTTGACTTCGCGATGCAGGTCATCGCCTGCTTCCCGCTCGTCGCGTCGACCATGTATCGCAGGATCGACTCGCCCGGCGGGCTCGAGGCGGATCGCCAGGTCACGGTCACGCCGTGGGCCGGGGCACTTGCCTGGACGTCGGTCGGCGCGCTGGGCACGGCCCCCGCGAAGAAGTGGTTGGAGTAGGCCGGCGCCGAACTGACCGCGCCATTGTTGTCGGTGACGGCGACGACGTACTGCCGACCGTTGGCAAGCTGCGGCAGCGTGCAGCTGGTGGTCGTTACCGTGCAGTTGACTTGGTCGTTGCCATTGGGGGTCTCGATGACCCACGCCGTGTACGTGGAGATCGGGGCACCGCCGTCGTCGGTCGGAGCGATCCAGGAGATCGTGGCGCCATTGCGATGCGGCGTCGCGACGACGTTGGTCACCGGCCCGGGCATCACCGCGGCGCTGACCGGAGTGATCGCCGTTGCGAATGGGGCAGTGGGGACCGGGCCGCTGCCGCTTTGGTACTCGCCGCCCTGGCCGACAGCGACGCACTTGGTCGCCGCGCCGCACGAGACGGCGTTTAGCCACGCCGCTTCCGTGTGGGGGGATCCTGCGAGAGGGATCGGCTCGGTCACTGCCCCGCTCCACGCACTGTCCGACCAGGTCACTGCGAGCGGCAGCCAGTAGGTATTGAAGTCGTCATAGGAGCCGGTGTCGCCCACGGCCACACAGCCATCCGACTCGCAGGAGATCCCCGTGAAGTCGGACAGCGAGCCCTCCTCGTTCACTGGCGCCGCCCAGGTCCCTGAAGTCTCGGTGGCCGCGGCGGCGATCCACTCTGGTCGGCAAGAGCACCACCAGTAGTAAATGTCGCCCACGGCGATGCACGTGGACGCTTGCGTGCAGGCGACGTCCGTCACCTGGAAGTTTGCCGAGCCGCCGAACAGCGGCGTTGGTGCAGGCAAGGCGGTCGAGTTGCTCCAGGAGCCGGAGCTCTGGGACCAGGTCGTGCTGTCGGAGACCGCCGCGCAGTCGCCAGCGGCCGCGCAGCTGAACGCCAGTCCGCTCGCGAGCGACCCGTTCGCTCCGATCCCCGGCACCCCGCCGCCATCACTCGGGATGGACGCGCTCTGGCTCCACGTTCCCGCCGTCTCCGTCGCGGACATCAGGACCCTTGCGTCCGCCGTCTCGTAGACCCCAACGACCTCACAATTTCCCGCGGATGCGCACCAAGGACGGAGCAGGAGCGCGCGTTCGGACGTGCCTGTCAGCCCGTCGGATGGCGGTGCAAGGGTGGTGGCGGCGCCCCAGCTGTCCGAGGACTCCTCCACGAGCAGTGGCAGGACCGCGCCGGCCGGCGTGGTGTAGCTCCCCGCGGCCAGGCAGTTGCCGACCGAGGCGCACGTGATGGCGAGGAAGCCGGTGACGCCCCCCGAGGGAAGGGTGACCTGCTTGGGCGCCCCCCATACCCCTGCAGACTCGGCGACGACGTAGAGAGCGCCGGTCCCGGTCTCGGCCACCGCCGTGCACGCCGACTGCGACGGGCAGGAGATCGAGCCGTATCCAGTCGACTGGGGACTGGCGCCCGCTGGCACCGGCAGCTGTTCAACGGGCGAGAACCCGGGGTCCGCCCACGCAACGTCGGCGGCGAGCAGGACGAACGCGGCCAACACGGAGAGGACCACCACCCCCCGTGCACCAGTGCTGCGGCGACTGTGCACAATCGTCAACTGTACGACAACGAATTCACGCGGGTTACTCCGTTTTCTGGAATTGTCGGACGTGACACATCGGCCTCATCCGGGGTCATTCTCGTGGCGTTTCGCGTCCGCGAGAGTCCTGATGGCTGCGATCGGGACGAGTATTCGTCGGCCAAGCCGGATGCACGGGAGATCACCTCGTGCAATCAGCTCGTTTGCGTGACTTCGTGATATCCAAAGCATGCGGCTCGCATCAGAGATGCTTGCCATCAGCGAATCGATGGCAAGAGATCGCTTGGCATGGCCTGGCCCCTTTGGGTCGCAGAACTTCCGCTCTCTACTTAGAAAGGCAGTTGAAGTGCCCCAAATGGACGGCAAATCTCTCGGCGGGTGGCCGAAAGTTATCTCCCACGAGGTGCAGGAGCGTCAGGAGTGCGATTCAGCGTCACCAGTGATGGTCAGTGACGGGCGCTCCGCGCCCGTCCCGACATCAGGTTCAGACCAAGAGGAGAAGCTTGATTGTCATCTTCTCTATACATCAGTCGAGTCAGTCGAGAAGAAATGCATGCCGGTTCTCTTCGGATCCTGGTTCAAGGCACCGATCAGTACTGTCTCTTAGGTGACAAGGGTTCTCGTGTCAGCGGGAGCGTTACTGCTGGCGTTCTCGAGCACCCTCACCACCAATGGAGTCTCCGTGATCGGCTGGGGAGGCTTCGGCAATACCTGGATCTACTTGACGGCGACCACGGTGTTCTTCGGCTGGGCTCTTCTTGCGGCCGCCCTCCGGCGATATGCGAGTTCCCCCGGAGCGCTTTCCTGGGCCACACGTGGAGGATTGAACGTGATCTCGATAGCCGCTGGCTTCGGCGCCCTCTCGGGGCTCGCTGAGTTGGCGCAAGGCATCCATCAGAGCTTTTGGAGAGTGTCGGAAGTTGGCCCCGGATTCAACGACGCCCAGGTCGCCTTTTTCCAGGTCTACCTTGACATCAACGAGGCAAAGTTCGCCTGTACCGCCGCACTATGGGTTGTCGCGGCCGTTGGGGCGTTCATCTGTTGGCGGCAGCTCCGAGGTTCGAGTTCGCCAACGCCCTCCAGGTCAGCTTGGCTGGCGGGCTGGATAGGTCTTGCCCTCATTGGTGGCGGGAATCTGGTGATCCTCATCATTGTGATTGCGAACCCTGGGAACTCGACTTCGCTGACGTGGCTCGCTCTCGGTCCCCAGAGCTTCGGCTGGTGCACAGTCCTTGTGGCAAGTGAAGTGCTTGTCGTCCGAAAGGTGTTCACGGGAGCGCGGGTGGCCATCACAATTCGATTCGTTCAGATTGCAACCGTCGCCTTCTTGACGGGGGCAGTTCTCTATCTCGCATGGGTACTCACCGCACCGACAGGCATTAATGCCCCACCTGGCGCGCTCTACCGCTGGATCGGTGTTCCAGGTTTCGCCGCTTGGCTTGCGATTGCGGCGGCGGGAATGGCACTCGCGACTACACCACGTGAAGTATCTCGCGCTGAAGGGTCGCTCGCGGCGCCGAGTTCGATCTAGAACCATCAGCCGTCAGATGGCACACAGCCATCCCCACTTTCGTCGCTGCAACTCTGTCCAGATTGGCGGAATCAACGCCATTTGGCGGACGACGAATCCATACACGGACAGAGGAATCGGAACCGGCCGTCACCTGTGATACCGACCCGATCTTCGTGGCCCGAGCGAGATCTAGGGGCTCTTCATCGCGAGAGCTGAGGGACTCGTGGCGAGGGAGGCCTTCAACGACTTGCGCCGAGACCTCCTCGACTGACGGGCTTAACAGGCACTTCGGATATGAGCGGGGTCTAGTCGGATGCCCACGATCTTGATCTGACCTTCTGGAGTGCTGCGTTCGCTGTCAGAAGATCGAACGCCGCGCGGTCGAAGGACACTCCTCCCATCCACCTCAGGTAGTCCTCGTGCTCGTCGCTTGCTGGGTCTGCGAGCGCCTCGAGCATCTGCTCATACCCGCCTGGTCCACCGCAGTCGTCAGGAGGACATGCGTTCTCGCCGTCCAGGCACACCGCTGCCTTCAGCCCGAGAGAGCTGGAGAGCTGTTCCTCGACGGTGACCTCGTGGGTCCATCCATCGCCGAAGTCGTATTCGAACTCGAAGCGCTTGACGTTGCGCAACGCCTGGAGGATCGTGACGGACTTCTCGTCGATCTCGCCTTCGGGATACTCGTCGAACTGCATGCCATAGCGCTGGTCGCCGATCTCGAAGCAGTGCAGGTGCGAGTTGCTCCACCCCATCGCGGCGATGAGCACGTCGGCGAGCATCGAGAGGCGCACGCTCGTCGGCACGAGGATCCGTCGCCAGACCGCGGGGGTCACCTCTTCGAGCTCGACGTGCAGCTGGAGGCCGACCTGCGGTGGCGGCTGCGGCACGCCCCGAACACTACGAGGGGTTCATCGCGAAGGAGAGAGGCGGGGGCTCTGCAAATCTGCGACGACTCCGGGGGTAGCGTTGGCTGTGAGACGCGTGCGAGGACCGAGCGTCCGGGTCGTTGCACTCGTGCTCGTCGGCCTGGTCCTCACAGCCTGCGGATCGAGTGGGGTGCCGTCGTCGTCGGTGTGGGCCTTGGTCGCCACCACTCCTGCGAACGCCCCAGGTGTCACGGGACTCTCGTGCGTCTCTCAGAACGTGTGCCTTGAGTCCTCGGCATCGTCGACGAACGACGTCGGCATCGTCCTGCGCACCACGGACGGAGGGAAGAGCTGGTCCGAGCCACGCCTACCTGCTGCAACCGGCCTCCTCAACGACGTCTCATGCGTTGCCTCCGGGACCTGCCTCGCCGTCGGGAGGGCGCAAGGCGCTGCCCAGAGCCCGAGGGTGCTGAGGTCCACGGACTCCGGCGTGACGTGGCGGGTGCTGGCGGTGCCGAAGAGCGTCAGCGTCGTGAACGCTGCTGACTGCACGACCGCACGCGTCTGCCTCGTCACGGGCGGCCTGAGCAGTCCGGCGGGCCTCGCGCTCGTCACGACCGACAGCGGTCGCACCTGGGCGACGATCAGCCTCAAGCAGGTCCGATGGACCGGACTTGCGTCCTGCGTCGCACCGGGTGCCTGCGTCCTCGAAGGAAGCGACGTCGCCCAGAACAACGAAATCGTGTTCGGTCTCAATCTCCTCACGAGGTACGTCGAAGTCGAGCATCTTCCTGGGCCGCCGATGGAGCTGATGTCCGGGCTCGACTGCACGGAAACTGGCTGCATCACCGTGGGGCAGGGCGTGTCGATCGCAAGGCCTCAGATCCTCACGTCGAGCGTCGGTGGGGCCGCGTGGCACGTCGACTCGGTTCCCACCGTTGCTGGCTTGTCACTGCAAGGCGCCGGATGCGCTACGGCATTGCGATGCTGGGCCGTCGGCGACAACTCGACAGGTGCGGGGGTTTCGCTGTCCACGAGCGATGGCGGGACGACCTGGCACGTTGACCACGTGCCGAACAGCATCTTCGAGATCGACTACATGACGTGTCCAGTCGTGACGATGTGCGTCGGAGAGGGAGCCAACGCCGCCGTCAACAACGCCTCTCTCAGGTTGTCCTTCTAGCGCACCTCGCCGTCGTCGTCGGCGGCTCGCAAGAGCGGGAGCCTGCCCATCGTGCGGCCACCAATGCGTCCGAACTCGGCGATCACCTGCGTTTCCGGGATGCGAGTCGATCGCTTAACCTGCCTCCGCGTTGACATACGTCCCAGCGACCTTCATACAGGGGAGTCTCCGCGGTGCGGATCGACCCCTAGCCGGCGGCATACTCGATCATGACCTCTAAGCAGTCACGGCCGCCTCGACAAGGAGAGCACCAGAGCAATGCGGCGCAGCGACGCGAGCGAGTGCGCCTTGAGCAGTTGCGGAAGGCGAAGCGCCGTCGCGTTCGGATTGGCGCTGTCCTGGCTGCGATCGCCGCCCTCGCGATCGTGCTCGCTGTCGTGCTCCTCGGCCAGTCGAACCGCGCACCGGTCGCGACGCCGGCGACCATGTCGACGACGGCGCCGCCGTGGCCGATCCCGCAGAGTGCTGCACCCTTCATTGCTGCGGCGGGTCTCCAAGTCCTCGGTCAGGAAGGGACCAGGTACCACTACCACGCGCACCTTGACGTGATCGTCAACAGCCAGCCGGTGACGGTTCCCATGTACGTGGGCTTCGACATCGTCAACCGCGCTGCAGTCGGGCTGTCGGCGCTCCACACGCATGACAACTCGGGAATCATTCACATCGAGACGCAGACGAACTCGCCGTTCGTCCTCGGTCAGTTCTTCACCGAGTGGGGGGTGCGCCTCGCCCGGGGTGAACTCGGCGGTCTCGTTGACGGCGGCGGCAACTCGCTTCGGACCTACGTAAACGGGCACCTCTTCTCCGGTGACCCCGCCTCGATCTTGCTTCGTCGGCACGAGGAGATCGTGCTGTGGTACGGGCCAAGCTCACAGACTCCGACCGTGCCGTCGAGCTACCGGTTCCCTGCGGGGCTGTGAGACTGCGAGCCCGTTACCTCGATTGCAGGTCGACGTGAGTTAGCCGCGCCGGGTTCGGCGGACCGCGAGCACACTCGGTGCCACGTATCCCGCCTTCACCCCGACTCCCATCGTCAACACTGCGAAGATCAGGACGATCAGATACGGGTACATCACAATTGCCGCGATCGCGACCGCGAGGCAGGCCGCGGCGAGCGCGGCACCGACGAACCGCTCCGCTGGCCTTGGCGCGGGTCTGATCCCGTCGCCGCCGACCCCGGCGAGGTCTCGGTAGATCTCGTCCTGGCGTGCATCTGAAGAGCTGCTCGTTATCGTCGCCGCCAGCGACGCCTTCATCGCAGACGCACCCCAGCTGTCCCAGTGAACCCCAGAGCCGCCACTCGGCCCAAGACCAGCGGTGAGACTCGCGACAAGAAAGACAGCGATCCACAGCGCGATGAGCACGTGACCGGCCACGACGACATTCTTGCACTCGCTTGGCCGTTTCCCACCGCCGTCTCATAGCCTCAGCGCGTGGCAGTCAACGAGCCGTTTCGGGTCCTCGTCCTCTGTCACGCGAACGTCGCGAGATCGGTCGCGGCCGCCATGCTCCTCGAGGGAGCCGCCGATGAGCGGGGCATCGCGATCGAGTTGCGAACCGCGGGCACGCACGCGACCGAAGGCCAGCCCGTGTCAGCGAGGACGGTGAATGCGCTCCGGAGGGTCACCGGACGCGAGGTCCCGATGGGCTCGCACCGAGCCCATCAGCTGAGCGACGAGGACGTCGAGTGGGCGGACCTCATTGTTGCGATGGAGGACTCGCAGGTCCGATTCGTTCGTCGCGCGTTCCCCGGGGCATCGGCCCGCGTCGCGGCGCTCAGTGCAATCTCGACCGAGCTCCCAGCAGACGGCCGACCGCTCGCCGACCGGGTCGCGTCACTCGGACTCGCCGAACGGCAGGGAATCGGAGCAGGTGACGTCGAGGATCCCGCCGGGGGCGACGATGCGGCGTACGAGCGTGCGATGGCCGTACTCGTCGATCATTGCGGCGAGCTCGCACGGCGCCTGAGCGGCTGAGCCGGCCCGACTCGACCTCGCGACCTACGATCCGACTGTGCAGGTCGCCGACTCGATCACCGAGCTCATCGGCGACACGCCACTCGTCCGACTGCACCACGTCACTGACGGCGCATCGGCCCAGGTGCTCGCCAAGGTCGAGTACTTCAACCCCGGTGGCTCCGTGAAGGACCGCATCGCCGAGGCGATGGTGGACGCAGCCGAGGCATCGGGTGCGCTGCTGCCCGGAGGCACGATCGTCGAGCCGACGAGCGGGAACACCGGAGTGGGTCTCGCGCTCGTCGCCCAGCAACGTGGCTACCGGTGCGTGTTTGTCGTCCCCGACAAGGTGAGCCAGGACAAGATCGCCGTCCTTCGCGCCTACGGCGCTGACGTCGTCATCTGCCCGACGGCGGTTGACCCCGACGATCCGCGCAGCTACTACAAGGTCTCTGACCAGCTCGCCGCAGAGATCGACGGGGGTTACAAGCCCGACCAGTACGCGAACCCGGCGAACCCTGCAGCTCACTACGCGACCACCGGACCGGAGATCTGGCGCCAGACCGATGGGACGATCACGCACTTCGTGGCTGGGGTCGGCACTGGAGGGACCATCTCGGGCGCGGGTCGGTATCTGAAGGACGTCTCGAAGGGTGCGGTCAGGGTCATCGGCGCGGACCCGGTCGGCTCTGTCTACTCCGGCGGCACGGGGCGGCCATACCTCGTCGAGGGCGTGGGCGAGGACATCTGGCCCGCGACCTTCGACAAGTCGGTCTGCGACGAGGTCATCGCAGTGAGTGACGCGGACTCCTTCGAGATGACCCACCGCCTCGCTCGCGAGGAGGGGCTCTTGGTCGGGGGGTCCTGCGGGATGGCTGCCGTCGCGGCGATCGAGGTCGCCCGTCGGGCGTCTCCGAGCGACGTGGTCGTTGTCCTGCTGCCCGACTCTGGGCGTGGCTACCTCTCCAAGGTCTTCAACGACGAGTGGCTCGCGCGCTACGGCTTCGCGTCGGCGCCGACGGGCCTGACCGTTGGCGAGGTGCTGGAGGAGAAGTCGAGCAGGCTCCCCGCGTTCCTGCACACGCATCCCAACGAGACCATCCGCGACGCGATCGACATCCTCCGCGAGTTCGAGGTCTCCCAGCTGCCGGTTGTCAAGGCCGAGCCGCCCGTGATGGCGGCCGAGGTCGTGGGCTCGGTCACCGAGCGCGCCCTGCTCGATGCGCTGTTCAGCGGCGCGGCGACGCTCTCTGACGCCGTGGACCGGCACATGTCCGCCGCGCTGCCGATCGTGGGCTCCGGCGAGCCGATCACCGCGGCGCTCGTCGCCCTCAAGGATGCCGACGCGGTCGTCGTCCTTGCTGACGGTCGTCCGACAGGAGTCCTCACCCGCCAGGACCTCTTGGGTCACCTCGTCCGGTGAGCTCGTTAGCGTCGAGCGCGTGAGCGTGCACGAGGGCTTCGAGACCCGGGCGATCCATGCGGGCCAGGAGGCCGACGCCGCGACCGGCGCAGTGGTCCCGCCGATCTACCAGGTCTCGACGTATCGCCAGGACACCGTTGGGCAGACCCGAGGCGGGCACGACTACTCGCGCACCGTCAACCCGACGCGCACCGCCCTCGAGGCCTGCTTGGCCTCGCTCGAGGGCGCGTCGCACGGCTTCGCCTTTGCCTCCGGGATGGCCGCAACCGACACGGTGCTGCGTGCGCTGTGCCGGCCCGGGGACCACGTCGTGATCCCCGACGACGCCTACGGCGGCACCTTCCGACTGGTCGACAAGGTCCTCGCGCCCTGGGGGCTCACGCACTCCCCGGTCTCGGTCGCCGACCTCGAGGCCGTCGCCGCGGCGATCCGCCCGGGGACCACAAGGCTCGTGTGGGTCGAGACGCCGACGAACCCGATGCTGCGCATCGCCGACCTTCGAGCGATTGCCCAGCTGTGCCACGAGGCCGGGGCGCTGTTGTGCGTCGACAACACGTTCGCGACGCCGTACCTACAGCAGCCGATGGAGCACGGCGCAGACATCGTCGTGCACTCGACCACGAAGTACCTGGGCGGCCACAGCGACGTGGTGGGGGGCGCGGCGCTCACGAGCGACGACGGGCTCGCAGAGCGCTTCGCGATGCACCAGAACTCGATGGGCGCGATCGCGGGTCCGTTCGACGCATGGCTGGTGCTGCGCGGCGTGCGCACCCTTGCGGTGCGCATGGAGCGGCACTGCGACAACGCCGAGGCGATCTGCGAGGTGCTGACGGCACACCCCCGGGTCACCGAGGTCAGCTACCCGGGGCTCCCTTCGCACCCCGGCCATGACATAGCGGCCAAGCAGATGCGACGCTTTGGCGGCATGGTGAGCTTCCGCGTGCAGGGCGGTCGCCGTGCGGCCATCGAGCTGTGCAATGCCGCCCGGCTGTTCACGCTCGGCGAGTCACTCGGCGGCGTCGAGTCGCTGATCGAGCACCCCGCAGCCATGACGCACCAGTCCGTCGAGGGCTCTGCGCTCGAGGTCCCCGACGACCTCGTGCGGCTCTCGGTCGGCATCGAGTCGGTCGATGACCTGTGCGAGGACCTGCGCCAGGCGCTCAGCTGATCAGCTGATCAGTCCGGCGCGACGCTGCGCAGCCCGCCCCAGACGAACTGCGCGCAGCGCGCCGCCAGTCGGTCGGCCGTCGCGCTGCGGTCCCCCGGGACGTCGCCGAACTCGCGGAGCCAGAACCCGGCCGCGGACTTGGCCGACCCGACGACCGCCGCGGCAAGCAGCTTTCGGTGGTCGGGCCCGAGGCCCGCGTCGATGAGCGGGTCGAGGAACGCAATCAGGGCGCGCTCGATCGCCTCGAGGTGATACGCGATGTCCTCGTCGGTCGACTCGACGAGCAGGAGCCGGAAGGCGACCTCATCGCTCAAGAGCGACGTGAAGTACGCGCGGAAACCACGCTCGACCTTCTCTCGGGGAGAGGCATCTGGTGAGGCCGCGACCGCGAGGCGATCCAGAAGCTCGGTCGCCGCCGAGGTCACGATCTCCTCGTAGAGCGCGTGCTTGGACTCGAAGTGCTGGTACAGCAGTGGCTTGGTCACCCCGGCCGCGACGGCGACCTGGTCCATGGTGGTCGGGTCGTAGCCCGACGCGACGAAGAGCCTGGAGGCGACCCCGAGCAACTGCTCGCGCCGCTCGCTCGAGCGCAGTCGCTTCGACGTCGGTGCACCAGTGACCACTTCGGGGCGAGCCTAACGCTGGGTCGACGAGGTCGGGGCGTCGAGGAGCGCGGCGAGACGACCGGGCAGGAGCGAGAGGTCGTAGACCCTGCGGGCGATCGCGAGGTTCTCGTCGAGCAGCGCCTCGTCGGGCCGCTCGACGAACTTCTCGAGCGACTCGACCGCGGCGAGGTCGAAGAAGCGCAGGCCGTGCCGCTCGATCTCCTCCATCACCGGGTAGCGGTGTCGGGCGAGCGGCCGGCGGAACGCGACCGACTCGATCGTGGCGTTGCCGAAGCCCTCCCAGGTCGACGACAGGACGACGACGTCGGCTGCCGCATAGACGTCGGCGATGCTGAAGCCGGGCGGCACTCCCTGGCGAACAGCGGTCCGTGCGTAGTTGAGGAGCGTCGTGAGCTCGCCGTCAAAGCCGTCCTCAGCGCCACCAACGAGCCAGTAGACAGCGCCCAGGCGCTCGGCGAGACGGAGCGCGGCCGCGATGTTCTTGCGGGGGATCGCCCGCACCGGGTGGACGACGAGCGTCGCGGTTTGCCGCACGCCGATCGCTGCACGCATCGTCTCTCGGTCGCCCGCCGGGGGATCCAGGTTGAAGTGGTTGGTGATGACCGTGGCGTCGATGCCGTGCTCGGCGAGCTGTCGCGCGGAGAGCTCGTTGATGGTGACGTGCTTCCACCGCGGGTCGTCCGGTGGCGGGCCGAGGTGCACGAGGGGGGGCCGCTGCAGCGCGAGGTCGTGATGGTGCAGGATCGCGGACCGTCCACGCAGCAAGGATGTGACCGCCTCGGCCGCAGCGAGGTTGACTGGCAGTGAGCAGATGTTTTCCACGACCACGACGTCGGCGTCGCCCACCGCGCCTTGAAGTTCGTCAACGCCAGGGCCGTGCTCGGCGTCCATGCGAAGGCCGTCGACGATCACGTCGGCGGTCCCTGCCCCGGCGACCGAGACGACGGTGTGGCCGAGCTTTCGCAGCGCCCATATCCACTTGGCTGCCTCGACGGAGACGCCGTCAGCCTGCCCGAGTCGGTAGGACACCACGGCAAACTTCGACATCGCGCAACGCTAGGCGGTCACTTCGGCCATCCCGGGCACTGCTTGTACACTCCACGCAACAGCGAGGAAGGACAGCATGCCTAAGCGAGCCTTGATCACCGGAATCACCGGACAGGACGGCTCGTACCTGGCTGAGCTGCTCCTCGACATGGACTACGACGTTCTCGGCATCGTCCGACGATCCTCCACGGTCAATCTGGAGCGGATCGTGCACCTGCTCGATCGCATCACGATCGTGCCTGGTGACCTGCAGGACGAGACCTCGCTCATCACCGCGCTCAAGGACTTCAAGCCCACCGAGGTGTACAACCTCGCCGCTCAGAGCTTCGTGCACTCGTCATGGTCGCTCCCGGTGCTGACGGGGGAGACCACCGCGCTCGGCGTGACCCGACTGCTCGACGCGGTACGCCTCGTGGACCCTGAGATCCGCTTCTACCAGGCGAGCTCGTCGGAGATGTTTGGAAAGGTGCTCGAGACGCCGCAGCGCGAGACGACGCCGTTTTACCCGAGGAGCCCCTACGGCGTCTCCAAGGTCTACGGGCACTGGATCACCGTCAACTACCGGGAGAGCTTCGATCTCTTCGCGACCTCGGGCATCCTCTTCAATCACGAGTCACCTCGGCGCGGGATCGAGTTCGTGACCCGCAAGGTCACCGACGGGGTTGCGAGGATCAAGCTGGGCCTCACCCACGAGCTGCGGCTGGGCAACCTCGAGTCGACCCGGGACTGGGGCCATGCGCGCGACTACGTCCACGCGATGTGGCTCATGCTCCAGCACGACGGCCCGGAGGACTTCGTGGTCGCGACCGGCGAGACACGCTCGATCCGCGAGCTCTGCGAGATCGCGTTCGGCGCGGTCGGCCTCGACTGGCACGACCACGTGAAGGTCGACGAGCGCTTCTACCGGCCCGCCGAGGTCGACGCGCTGGTCGGCGACGCGTCCAAGGCGGAGCGGATCCTCGGCTGGCGACGAAAGGTCGACTTCAAAGAGCTGGTCGAAGAGATGGTCGAGTCCGATCTTGCGGCGGTGTCGAAGACGCTGCGCTGACACACGACGTGCTCGCGGACCGCGAGGGCTCGAAAGGAACAGTCGGAGCGCTCAAAGTAGGCTCTCGGGGCCCCATGGCACCTGCCGTCACCCTCCGCGCTGCCGTGGCATTGCTCGGACAGTTCCCGGTCCTCGCTGGCGTCGACCTCGACGTCGAGGAGGGAAGTGTCGTCGGCGTCCTCGGTCCTAACGGCGCGGGCAAGACGAGCCTGCTGCAGCTGCTTGCGGGATTGCTCGCCTTGCGCTCCGGCAGCGGCTCGGTCATGGGGTGCGACCTCATGGGGGACCGGCGCGACCTGCGCCAGCGCGTCGGGCTCCTCGGGCACTCGCCCGCCCTGTACCCCGAGCTGTCCGCCGCCGAGAACCTCCGCTTCGGGCTGCGCGCGATGCGCCGGCCGGTCACCGATGCCGCGGATGCGCTCGAGCGAGTTGGCCTCACGGGACGACTCTCGGCCGCCCCGGCACGCACGCTCTCGGCGGGGCAGTCCCGAAGAATGGGGCTCGCCTGGCTGCTCGCGCGACGGCCCGCACTGTGGCTGCTCGACGAGCCGCACGCGGGACTCGACATCGGCGGACGCGACCTGTGCGACGAGGTCATCGAGCAGGCAGCGGCTGGCGGGGCGACGGTGGTGTTCGCGAGCCACGATCCCGAGCGTGCCGCCAAGGTGTCGAACCAGGTCGTCCAGCTCGCCGGCGGGGCGGTCGCCTCATCGTTCGAGGGCCAGAGGCCGTCCCATGTGGCGTGACGCCGTGCTGGTGTGCGGCAAGGACCTGCGCATCGAGCTTCGCACCCGGGTCCTGCTGTGGCAGGTCGTCCCCTTCGGTGTCCTCACCCTGGTCCTGTTTGCGCTCGCCCTCGGCCCGTCCACGACCGAGCTGCAGCGAGGTGCGCCTGGGCTCTTGTGGCTGGCGCTGCTGTTCGCCTCGGTCCTCGCCACGACACGCTCGGCGAGCATCGAGACGCCCGACGGCACGCGCTCGTCGATCCGGCTGCTCGGCCTCGACGCCGGCGGCGTCTTCCTCGGGAAGGCCGCTGCCCTCGCGGCCCAGCTGCTCGTGATCGCCGCGGTCCTCGAGCTCGGGCTGCTCGTGTTCTTCCACGTGAACGCCGCGCGGCTCGGGATCGCGACACCGCTCGAGCTGTGCGCCATCGCAGCCCTCGCGGCAGTGGGCACGCTCTACGGTGCAGTCGTGGCCGGCACGGACGTCGCGGGCACGCTCCTGCCGCTCTTGGTGCTGCCTGCTCTCGCACCGGTGCTCATCGCCGGCGAGAAGGGGACCGCAGCGGTGCTCGCAGGCGGTGGCCCAGGGCGCTGGGCGATCGTCCTCCTCGTCATGGCGGTCGCCTACCTCGCGGTCGGAACGCTCCTCTACGGCTCGCTCGAGGAACCGACGTGAGGCACCGCGTCGTGGACCGCGCGCTTGGGCCGACGTCGGTCGCGCTGGTTGCAGTGACGGTGTGGCTCGGGCTGTGGGTCACGCCACCGGACGAGACACAGGGCAACTTCGTGCGGCTGCTGTACCTGCACCCTGCGCTCGCGTGGGTCGCGCTGTACCTCGCGTTCGGCCTCGCTGCGCTCAGCTCGGCGCTGTACCTGTGGCCCCGGACGCGCTCGCAGCGATGGGACCTGCTCGCCGCGTCCACCGTCGAGGTCGGCGTCGTGTTTCTCACACTCACCCTCGCGACCGGCATGCTGTGGGGCCGTCCGGTGTGGGGCGTCTGGTGGACCTGGGACGCGAGGCTGACCTCGACCGCGCTGCTCGAGCTGCTGTTCATCGGGTACCTCGCGATGCGCCGGGTCCCCGCCGACCCGCACGTGCGAGCCCGGAGGTGCGCGGTGCTCGCGCTCCTCGCGGGGCTCGACGTGCCGATCGTCCACTACTCCGTGCAGTGGTGGAACGGACTGCACCAGGACCAGTCCGTGCTCGTGGGGGGCTTCCACTTCAAGATCCATGGCTCGATGCTCTGGACGCTGCTGCTCAGCTTCGTCGCGATGACGGTCGTCTTCGCCTGGATGGTGCGCCGCCGCTACGAGCTTGCGGTGCGCGAGTCCGCAGTCGCCGACGCGGCGCTGCACGAGGCGGTCCTCGAGCGGCGCGCCGAAGGCGTCCGATGAGCTACGTCCAGTGGGGCTATGTCGTGACCCTCGGCGTGCTCGCGGCGTACGCGACCTCGCTCATGGTGCGATCGAGGCGACGATGACCTCGACGAGCACTGAGCACGCACCAGCGCTCCCGCCCGTCGAGCCGCAACGACGGACCTCGAACCCGAAAGGCCGGCTCATCGTCGTCTGCATGCTGCTCGCCGCCGCGGTCGCGCTCCTGCTCTACAAGGGGCTGCTCAGCTCGCTCAACTACTTCGACACCGTCGATCAGGCGCTCAACCACCGCGCCCAGATCGGCACGACCTCGATCCGTCTCGAAGGCGTGGTGGTCCCCGGGACGGTGCGCCCGACATCGACGGGTGCATCGTTCTCGATCAGCGGGGCGGACGGCCGATCGGTCGAGGTCGTGAACGTCGGATCGCCGCCGGACCTCTTCAAGGCGAACATCCCCGTCGTCGTCGTCGGCAGCTTCACGACGGCGTCCTCGAGCCTGTTCGACTCGAACCAGATCCTCATCAAGCACTCCGCGTCGTACGTCGCGCAGTACCCGGGTCGCGTCAGGGCCCCCGACGGCTCCACCCGGTGATGCCCGCGTCGCTTGGGACGCTCGGGGTCGTCGTCGCGTTCATCGGCGCCGCGCTCGGGCTCGCCCTCCAGGTCGTCGAGCTCCGGTTGCGCGCGGTCGGCCGCCCCGTGCCGGCGTGGCTGGAGGGCCGTCGTCTCGTCGTGCTCGTGCTGGGCGGCGTGCTCCTCGCGGTCGGTGCGATGGAGTACGCGCTCGTCACGCACGACTTCGCGCTCGCCTACGTCGCAGAGAACAACGCGACCGTGACGCCGCTGCTGTACTCGATCACCGGCATGTGGTCCGCGCTCGCAGGGTCGATCCTGCTGTGGGCGCTGCTCCTCGCGATCGTGACGTCGATCTTCCTCGTCGTCTACCGCCGACGCCACGACGACCCGGTGGTCGGCTGGGCAACGGTCGTGCTGTTCGGGACCGCGACGTTCTTCCTCGGGCTGATCGCCGGACCGGCGAGCCCGTTCTCGACGACGGGCGCGGTCGTGCCGTCCCAGGGGGCAGGACCGAACGTGCTCCTCCAGGACAACCCGCTCGTTGCCATCCACCCGCCGCTCATCTACTCGGGGCTCGTGCTGTTCACCGTGCCGTTCGCCCTCGTCATCGGCACACTCGCCGCAGGGCGCCTCGGCGACGCCTGGCATGCCGACACACGGCGCTGGGCGCTCACCGCGTGGACGCTGCTCACCGTCGGGATCCTCCTCGGGGCGTGGTGGAGCTACCAGGTGCTCGGGTGGGGCGGCTTTTGGGGCTGGGACCCCGTCGAGAACGCCGCTTTGCTCCCGTGGCTCGTCGGCACCGCCTACGTCCACTCGGTCGTCGTCGAGGAGCGTCGCGGCCTGCTCCGCGTCTGGAATCTCACGCTCGCGATCAGCGTCTTCTCGCTCACGATCCTCGCCACCTACTTCACGCGCTCCGGGGTGCTCCAGAGCGTCCACGCGTTCAGCTCGTCGACGCTTGGGGGACTGCTGCTCGGCTTCCTCGCGCTCGTGCTCGGATGCGGCCTCGGGCTTCTCGCGTGGCGCGGGGACCAGCTGCGCTCGCCGGTCGGGATCGACGCGCCGCTCAGCCGCGAGGGCGCGTTCGTCGCCAACAACGTGCTGTTCGTCGGGTTCGCCGCGGTCGTGCTGCTGGGCACGGTCTTCCCGCTCGGCTACCAGGCGCTCAAGCACGCGACGGTGACCGTGGGACCGCCGTACTTCGACTCGGTCGCGGTCCCTGTCGGCCTGTGCGTCCTCTTCCTCATGGCGATCGCCCCGGCGCTCGGCTGGCGGCAGCTCGACCCCTGGGTGCTTTGGCGGCGGGTCCGTCCCGGCGCGTGGGCAGGCGCCGCGGTGATCGTCGCGCTCGTCGCCGACGGCAAGCGCGGGCTCGGGACGCTCGTGGCGTACCTCCTCGCCGCGATCGCGGCATGGACGGCGCTGCGCGCGCTCACGGCCAACGTGCGAGCCGCTGGCGCACGCGGCTCGCCGCTGTGGCACGGACTGCTCGGACGATCCTCCGGCGGCATGGTCGTCCACCTTGGCGTCGTGCTCGCGACCGTCGCGATCGTCTCGTCGGTCTCGTTCTCGACGCACCGTACCCTCGAGCTGTCGCCGGGCCAGGGGGGCACGGTCGGCGGCCACTCGCTCGCCTATGAGTTGGTCCGCGTGGTGCGAAGCCCCGTGGCCACCGCGACGCAGCTGGTCGTGCGCGTCGACGGCGGACTCTTCTACCCGGGGATCTCGACGTTCGCGGGCGGCACCGTCCAGACCCCGGCGATCGACTCGAGCCTGCTCGGTGACGACGTGTACCTCACCTACGTCCCGGCAGCGCGGCACGGCGCAGTCGCGCTCTCGGTCACCGTCGAGCCCTACGTGTCATGGCTCTGGCTGGGCGGGCTCGTCGCGGGGCTGGGGGGCGTGCTCGCGTTCTTCCGACCTCCGCGCCGACGTCGCACCGTCGAGCCAGTGGCGACCGCGCCGGTGCGCGAGCTCGAGCGGGTCTGATGCGCGCCACGCGTGTCCGGATCGCGGCGCTCTTCGGCTGCGTGCTGCTCGGGGCCCTCCTGGCGTTCCTCGCCACGCGCCCCGTCGAGCAGGGCGCGACCCCGGTCGACTCCCCGCTCATCGGCACGACGGCCCCAGCCGTCGCCGCGCGCACCCTCACCGGTGCCCGGGTGTCCCTCTCGTCGCTCCGGGGGCGCGTCGTCGTGCTCTCGTTCTTCGCGTCGTGGTGCTCGCCGTGTCGGGCCGAGGCGCCCGACCTCGTCGCCTTCGCCTGGGACGAGCACGTGGCGAGGTCGCGAACCGCACTGTTCGGCGTCGTGTACAGCGACTCCGAGTCGGCCGCGGCGTCCTTCGCCCGCTCGGTCGGGCTCACGTACCCGATCCTCGGGGACCCTGGCGGTGTCATTGCGAACGACTTCGGCGTCGCAGCCCTGCCCGTGACCGTCGTCATCGACGCACGTGGTCGCGTCGCAGAGGTGCTCCAGGGCCCAGCGACCACGTCGCAGCTGGTGGCCGCGGCAAGCCGAGCCAGGCGGGAGGCCGCGTGAGCTCGGCGAGGAGGCGAGCCGGGCCGATCGCGCTGTGCGCGGTGCTCTTCGCCGCGCTCCTCATCGGCTCGGGCGCCTTCGACGCCCCGCACGCGAGCGCCGCCGCGCGCGTCTCGGCGCTCGAGCGTGATGTCAAGTGCCCGGGCTGCATCGACCTGTCGGTCGCCCAGTCGAGCTCGGCGCCGTCGATCGCCGTGCGCAACGAGATCGTCGCGTCGGTGCGCGCCGGGGAGACCGACAGCCAGATCCTGGCTGCGATCACCCGTCATTACGGGACGTCGATCCTGCTCCTCCCGCCGCCGGGCGGCATCGACAACGTGCTGTGGGCCGTGCCCACCGCGCTCGCCGTCGGGGCGTGCGCCCTGTTGGCGCGTTCGCTGCTCACGAGGCGGCGTCGCACGTGACGCGCGATGCCGACGCGCTCCGCGACGAGGTCGCGCTGCTGCGACGCTCGCTCGAGGACGCCCGCGCCGAGCACTCGCGCGGCGAGCTCGATGACGACGCGATCGCGGCCATCGAGCAGCGCGACGAGGCGCGACTCAAGGGCGCGATCGAGCGCCTGGGGGCGATCGGTTCTGACGAGGGCGTTGACGCGGTCGCGCCTGCAGCCTCGAACAGGCCGGGTGCGAGGCGCTCGCGACGCCTGGTCGTCTCGTGCACGCTCGTCCTGGTGCTCGCGGCCGCGTCGATCGGGGTCGTGCTCGGACGGCCGTTCGCCGCAGCGACGCCCCCCCTGCACCTGAACATCGTCCAGAAGGTCGCGGTGCTCCTCATCCAGGCCGAGCTGTTCGTCGCGGCGAAGCAGTACGCCCGTGCGATCACCACCTACGACGCGGTGCTGAGGCTCGAGCCGCGCAACGCCGAAGCACTCATCGAGAGCGGGTGGCTCCGCTACGAGTCGGGGGTCCTGGCCCACGAGCCCGGTGAGGTCGACCTGGGTGCCGCCCTGCTCGCGCGCGCCGTGGCGCTCGCCCCGCGCGACGGCGCGTCTCACCTCTACTACGGCATCGTGCTCCTCCAGCACTTCCACGACCCGAAGGCGGCCAAAGCCCAGGTGATCCGTTCAGCGGCGCTGCCCGAGTCGAAGCCCGAGGAGTCGATCACCTCGACGTTCCTTTACTACTTTTCCCACGGCTGATCAGCGCAGGTCGCGCAGCTCCTGGAGCACCTTGGGGAACGCGACGAGGAACTCGTCGATCTCGCCCTCGGTCGTCGACCACCCCACGCTCACCCGCAGGGAGTGGTCCTCGCTCACGCCCATTGCCGCGAGCACCTCGGAGCGCTCGAGCGACTCGGACGAGCATGCAGAGCCGGAGTGCACGCTGACGCCGTAGCGGTCAAGCCCAAGCAGGACCGGCTCGGCCTCGACTCCCTCGACCACGAAGCACCGCACGTGCGGGACGCGCCCAGTCGGTGACGGGTCGCCCACGCCGCGCATGCCCGCAAATGCACGGCAGCCCTCCTCGAGTCGCTCGATGAGCCCGGCGGCGTTGCGCGCTTCGTCGATGAGGCGCTGGCCGTCGCTGGCGGCGAGCACGGCGGCTGCGGCGCCGAGGCCGAGGATGCCGACCACGTTCTCGAGCCCTCCGCGCCTCGCGCGCTCCTGGTCGCCCCCGACGACGAGCGGCGACAACCGGAGCCCCCGTCGCACCACGAGCGCGCCGACGCCGAGAGGTGCGCCGATGGTCTCGGCGCACAGCGTGGTGAAGTCCGCATCGAGCGCGGTCACGTCAAGGTCCACGTGTCCGACGGCGACTGAGGCGTCGAGGTGCACGCGTGCGCCGGCAGCATGGGCGAGCTCGATGAGCGGCGCGACGTCGAGCAGCGTGCCGGTCTCTTGGTTCGCAAGCTGCAGGCAGACGAGGGCTGTCGGGGCGTCGTCGAGCGCCTCGGCGAGCGCCGCTGGCGCCACGCGCCCGTCGCCGTCGACCTCGAGCGGCTCGATCGCGCCCCAGCGAGCGGCCGACTCGAGGACGCTCGCGCGCTCGACGGGCGCGACGAGGGCGCGCCCGCCTTCGCGGAGCGCCGAGGCGACGGCGGTCGTGACCGACTCGGCGATCGACGAGGTGAAGACCACCTGGCGGGGTGTCACGTGCACCAGAGCGGCGACCTCGTCGCGCGACGACTCGATCGCTCGCCGCACGATGAGGGCCTCCTCATAGCCGCGGCCGGGGTCAGCCTGGGGGAGCGCCAGCCACTCGGTGATGGTGGCGGTGACCTCGGGGCGCAACGGCGCGGCCGACGCGCAGTCGAGGAACGCCCGGGGCATCAGGCAGTGGCGCGGCAGGCATCGTCCCCGCGAGCGCGCGACGACATCGTCACGGGCGAGCTCCCGAGTGCTCCCAGGCCCTCGAGCATCCCGAGCACGAGCCCGCGGTCGACTGCGCAGAGCACGGGGTGGTGCGACGCCGCCTCGCCGAAGGGGCACGCGCTGGCCACGACCGAGAGCGAGCCGGCGTGCATCTCGGTGCGCGCCGCGAAGCCGTGGGCGGTGAACGCCGCGGCGACCGCGGACATCGCCGTGCGGACGGACTGGTGTGGGTCGCCCGAGGCGCGCTCGGCGGCGAGCTGGCGCCCATAGGACTCGCCCACCTCGAGCGCCATCGCCTCGGCACGTGCTGGGCCGAGCAGCTCGACGGCGCGCTCGAGCAATGCGACCAGCAGCTCGTCTCGGCGCGAGGCGCCGGTCGCTGGGAGGGCCTCGTCGACCGCCGCATAGATCTTCGCGGGGCGTCCGACGCCGCGTTTCGCCGTGGACGTCACGACGTGACCGGCCGTGACGAGCCGGTCGAGGTGGTGCCGAGCGACGTTCGGGTGGATCGCGTGCTCGATCGCGACCTCGCTCACCGTCGAGCCGTCGTGCTGGCGGACGAAGAGGTAGATGGCCCGTCGCGTCGGGTCGCCAAAGGAGCTCGAGAGCTCTGCGACCACCGCAGTGAACGCGCCCGGGTCGTCGTTCACGCCCTGCGTCACGATGGCCTCACCGGGCACATTCGCAAGCATCATCAGTAGTCTACGCCCGAGCCCGAACGTGCCCACGGGCGACCGAGAGGTGAGTCGACACGTGGACAGTGAGCTGCGCGACGCGCTCGCGTCGATCGAGGACCCTCAGCTCGATCTCACCCTCGGCGATGTCGGGATGCTCGGCGACGTGACCGACGGTGACCACCCGAGCGTCGAGCTGGTCGTGCCCATCGACTCGTGGCCGACGGTCGACGCGCTTCGCGAGGCGATCAGTCGCGTGGCCGCCGAGCGCGGCGCGGCCCCGCCGGACGTCGTCGTGCGCTCGATGGACGAGGCGGGCATACGCGCGCTTCGCGCGACGCTCCGAGCCAAGATGGGCTCGGAGGCACCCACCGGCGACGGCCACTCGCACGGCGGTCACTCCGCGGAGCCCACGCCCCCGTTCCTCGAGCGCGGCACGTCCACGCGGGTCCTCGGCATCAGCTCGGGCAAGGGCGGTGTCGGCAAGTCGTCGGTCACGGTCAACCTCGCGGTCAGCCTGGCGGCGCTTGGCCGCCGCGTCGGCGTCCTCGATGCCGACGTCTACGGCTTTTCGGTCCCGAAGATGGTCGCCGCTGCAGCAGAGCCAGTGATCCTCGGCGACACGGTCGTCCCCACGTACGCCCACGGCGTGCGGTGGCTGTCGATGGGCTGGTTCGTGAGCGACGACCAGCCAGTCATCTGGCGAGGGCCGCTGCTGCACAAGGCGATCACCCAGTTCGTGACTGAGGCGTGGTGGGGCGAGCCGGACTTCCTCATCATCGACATGCCCCCGGGCACCGGTGACGTCGCGCTCACGTTGAGCCAGGTCGTGCCCGCCGTCGAGATGTACGTCGTGACCACGCCGCAGCCCGCGGCCCAGCGCGTCGCCCAGCGCAGCGCGCTGGCGGCAAGGAAGCTGCGCCTCTCGGTGCGGGGCGTGATCGAGAACATGAGCTACTTCGTCGGCGACGACGCGACGCGCTACGAGCTGTTCGGGGCGGGCGGCGGCGAGTCTCTCGCGGCCGACCTCGGGATCCCGCTGCTCGGCCAGCTCGCGTTCGTGCCGGCGGTGCGCGAGGGCGGCGACACGGGTCGTCCCGTGACCGTCAGCGCGCCCGATAGCGACATCGCCGGGGCGTTCGCCGCGCTCGCAGCGAGGATCGACGCGCAGGGTCCTGCTCGGGTCTACCGCCAAGAGCTCCGTCTCGGCTGAACCTGCCATGCTCTCCTCGTCAAGGGAGGCAGACATGGACGTGTCGGGCAAGACCGCGGTGATCACGGGCGGCGCGAGCGGGATCGGCCTCGCAACGGCCACGCGCTTGGCGAGCGCCGGAGCGAAGCTCGTCCTCGGAGACATCGAGCAAGAGCCCCTCGACCAGGCGGTCAAGGAGCTCCAGGCAACGGGCGCCGAGGTGCTCGGTGTCACCTGCGACGTCGCGAAGCTCGGCGACGTCGAGCGCCTGCGCGACGCCGCGATTGGCGAGTTCGGCGCGGCGCACATCGTGTTCAACAACGCCGGCGTGGGTGGCGGCCCGACCATCGGGGCGCCGATCGAGATGTGGCGATGGGTCTCCTCGGTCAACCTGGACGGCGTCGTCCATGGCGTGCACGTGTTCTTGCCCTTGCTCTTGGACCAAGACGAGGGCCACATCGTCAACACCGCGTCGCTCGCGGGTCTGGGGGGCGTTCCGGGCATGGGGCCGTACTGCGCGACGAAGTTCGCGGTGGTCGGCCTCACCGAGTCCCTCTTCTACGACCTCGCCCTGCGCCGCAGCAAGGTCGCGGCGTCGGTCCTGTGCCCTGGCTTCGTCCGCACGAGGATCGCCGAGTCGGCGCGCAACATGCCCGACGAGCTGAAGGACCTGGCGCCGAGCGGCGACTCGGCCTCGCTCGAGAGCGCCGCGTCCGCGGCCGTGGCGGCGGGCATCGACCCCGCGGTCGTGGCCGAGCACGTCGCCGGCGCCATCGAGCGAGGGGAGTTCTGGATCCTGCCGCACCACCACGTCGCGGTGCGAACCACCGAGCAGCGCCTCGCGTGGATGCAGGGCGGCACGCCCGCGACGATCGACCTCGACAAGGCGACCAGGGGCGGCTGACCGCTCCTAGCGGTCGACGCCCTTCGGGAGGTCGTTGGCGTCGAAGCCGAGGTCGCTCACCGCGGTGCGGAACGCGAACCGGTCGGTCATGCCCGCGACGTAGCGCACGGCCTCGAAGACAGGGTCACCGTCGCGATGGTCCACGGCGCCATGTGCGTCTGCGCGCTCGGGGATCTCGTTGCGATGGGCGGTGAAGTACTCAACGAGCGCGCGCAGCACGGTGACCACGGCCTCGCCCTGGGCGACCGACTCGTCGCGCAGGTAGATCCGTTCGTAGTTGAACTCGCGGAATGCAGCGAGTGCCTCTGCGAACTCGGCGTCCATCCCGATGACGCCCGTCGCGAGCACGGTGGCGACCATCGCGTCGATGAACTTGCCCAGCTGCTCGCCGCGCCGCGTCCCGCACCGCTCGACGACGACGGCGGGCAGCTGGTCCGGGGTCACGATCCTCGCGCTGACCGCGTCCTCGAAGTCGTGGCACACGTACCCGATGCGGTCCGCCCAGCTCACGACCTCGCCTTCGGGGGTCGTCGGCGCGGTGCGCGACCAGGAGTGGTTGGCGATGCCGTCGAGCGTCTCGGCGCACAAGTTGAGCGACGCGAGCGAGACGTCGGCCCCCCATGGCGCGTGGTCGAAGCCACCCTCGACATAGGGGTCGAGGGCGTCCTCGCTCGCGTGGCCCCCGGGGCCGTGCCCGCAGTCGTGCCCGAGCGCGATCGCCTCGGCGAGCGCCACGTTGAGCCCCACCGCCCGGGCGATCCCGCCTGCGATCTGGGCGACCTCGAGCGCGTGGGAGAGCCTCGTGCGCTGGTGGTCCTCGGGGAAGATGAACACCTGTGTCTTGCCTGCGAGCCTGCGGAACGAGCTCGAGTGCAGGATCCGGTCGCGGTCCCGCTCGAAGCAGGTCCGCCACGGGTCCGGCTCCTCGTCGACGCGTCGCGCGCCGGCACCGACGGCCCTCGTCGCGCCGACCGCGAGCGTCGTGGCCTCGCGCTCCTCGCGTCGCGCTCGATCGATCCCGAGCGAGCCGTCGGTGCCGTCGTGCGCCGGCTCGATCCGCGCGCTCGAGGTCGCGTGGGCGAGCGTCACGTGGCTGCCCGCCCGGAACCCCCGCATGGTCGAGGCCCACCGCCGGCTGCGCGACGACTCTTGAGGCGTGGGCACGGCGGCCATTGTGCCAAAGCCACCTAGCATGCGGTCGAGCCTCGAGGACCAGGGAGTCGCGACTGTGGAAGTGCGCATCGGAATCGTCCAGACGATGAAGGAGCTCGAGATCGAGATGCCTGAGGACGCCGATCGCGAGGCCGTGATCGCCGAGGTGGAGGCCGCGCTCACGAAGGAGGCGGTGCTGTGGCTCACGGACCGCCGCGGTCGGCGAGTCGGCGTGCCCAGCTCGCGGGTTGCCTACGTCGAGGTGGGTGCGCCCGCGGGGGAGCGCCGCGTCGGGTTCGGCACGCCGTAGCGGGGCAGCGGCTGCTCGTCGTGGTCCCGGTGCGCCACCCGTGAGCACCATGCTCGATCGCCGACTTCTGTTCGTGACCGGCAAGGGCGGCACGGGCAAGACCACGATCGCCGCCGGGCTCGCGTGGCTGCTCGCGGCGTCGGGGCGGCGCGTGCTTGCCTGCGAGGTCGATGCCAAGGGCGACCTCGCCGCCGCCTTCGAGGCGGGCAAGGTCGGCTTCGAGCCGGTCAAGGTCCCAGGTGGGCCCTCGGTCATGTCCATGGACACCGAGGCGTCGCTGCGCGAGTACCTGAAGCTGCACCTCAAGATCCCCGTCGTCGGGCGCATCGGGCCGCTGGCGGCGGCGTTCGACTTCGTCGCGACCGCGGCCCCAGGAGTGCGCGAGATCCTGACCGTCGGCAAGCTCTGCTACGAGGTCCGTGAGCGCACCTACGACGCCGTCGTCGTCGACGCCGCCGCGACCGGGCACGTGCTCGGGCAATTGACTGCACCCGAGGCGATCAACGGCCTCGTGAAGGTCGGCCTCATTCGCTCCCAGACCGGCTGGATGCTCGACATCCTGAACGACCCCGCGACGACGGGGGTCGTGGTCGTGACCACCCCCGAAGAGATGCCCGTCGTCGAGACCCTGGAGCTCGTCGACAAGATTCGCGAGACCACCTCCATCGACGTGGCGGGCGTCGTCGTCAACCGCACCCTGCCCGAGCTGTTCGGCGTCCGCGACGAGGCGGCGTTCGCGTCGATCGCCTCGGCTCGACCGGGGCGGCTCTCTGAGCCCGGCTTCGACGGGGTGCTCGACGCCACGAGGCACGCGACCTCGCGGCGCCGGCTGGGAGCCGAGCACGTCGCCACGCTGCGCCGCGGGCTGCCCGAGGGGCTGCCCGTCGCGTTCCAGCCCTACCTGTTCACGCGCGCAGAGGGGTTGCGCGCCACGCGCCAGGTCGCCGCGTCGCTCGCAGGAGAGCTCACGTGACGACCTCGTCGGTGCGTGGGCTCACCGAGACGAGGGAGATCATCCTGTGCTGCGGGCCTGGCGGCGTGGGCAAGACGACGATCGCCGCCTCAGTTGCGATGCTGGCAGCCATCTCGTCGCCCGGAAGGGTCCTCGTGCTCACGATCGACCCGGCCCGGCGGCTGGCCGACGCGCTCGGGCTGAAGGGGATCGCCAACGACGTGACCCGGATCGACGACGCGACCCTCGCCGCTGCAGGCGCGACGCCGAGGGGCGAGCTGCACTGCGCGATGCTCGACATGAAGCAGTCCTGGGACGACCTCATCGTCCGCCACGCCCCTGACGATCGCACCGCCTCGAGGATCCTGTCGAACCCCCTGTACCAGAACATCACGGGGCGCTTCGTCCAATCCCATGACTACATCGCGATGGAGCGGCTCTTGGAGCTGCACGCGACAGGGGAGTGGGACCTGATCGTCGTCGACACCCCGCCGACGCGCAATGCGCTGGACTTCCTGGACGCGCCCGCGCGAATGGCGGACTTCTTCTCCTCGAGGCTCCTGCGCTGGCTCATCGTGCCGGCCAAGGGCGGCCTGCTGGGGTTCGCCGCGCGGCCGTTCACCCAGGTCGCTGACCGCATCCTCGGCACCCAGTTCCTCGCCGACATCACCGACTTCTTCCTCTCGCTGCAGTCGATGTACGGCGGCTTCGTGGAGCGCGCGCGTGCGGTGTCACGCCTGCTCTCCGACGAGCGCACGTCGTTCCTCGTCGTCTCGACCCCCGAGCCCGCGCCGCTGCGCGAGGCGGAGTTCTTCTTGCGCGAGCTCGCCTCGCGCCGCTACGAGATCGGCGCGCTCGTGCTGAATCGGGCCCTCCCGCCCACGCTCTCGCTCGCCGCAACAGAGGTCGCGTCCGACGAGCTCGGACGCGACACCGCTTCGTTCGCAACCGCGGCGGCAGACGAGCTCGGACTCGATGTCGCCACCGCCGAGCGCGTCTTGGGTGTGGCGGCGCACGCCACGCGGGAGTGGGCGGTGGTCGCGCGGCGTGAGGCGGCGGCGCGTGACCGCGTCGCGCACGAGGCGCCCGTCGTCGTCACCGTCCCGAGCCTCGACGACGAGGTGGGCAGCCTCGCGGGCATCTTCACGCTGGCGGGCATCCTGGGCGACGCGGCCTAGCATCGCGGCGAGAACCTCGATGCTCGACTACCACCTCCACCTCTGGCCGCACTCGGAGGCCACAACGTGGCTCAGCGTGGACCAGGTCGCCGAGTACTGCGAGACCGCCGCCGCCCATGGCGTCACCCAGATCGCCCTGACCGAGCACCTCCACCGGTTCACCCAGGCGACCGACGTGGTCGGCCGGTTCTGGGAGCGCACCCAGGACGCGCCCGCGGTGCGTGCCGAGATCGCGGGGTACTTCGAGCACCACGCGCGCAGCGACCTCGACGCCTACGTGGCGCTGTGCGAGTCAGCGAAAGAGGCAGGCCTGCCCGTCGTCACCGGCCTCGAGGTCGACTACTACGCGGGCCAGATGGACGAGGTCGCAGCGCTCCTCGACGGCTACCCCTTCGACGTGCTGCTTGGCAGCGTCCACTGGATCGGGGCGTGGCAGTTCGACGACTACACGAACCCCGTGCACCTCGCCGAGTGGGACGCGCGCGACGTCGACGCGTGCTGGGAGGCCTACACGAGGTGCATGGAGGAGCTGGCCGCGACACGCACCTGCGACGTGCTTGCGCACCCCGACCTGATCAAGGTCGCGGGCCGCATCCCCGACGCGCCGGCGGAGTGGTGGGACCGCATCGCAGAGGCCGCAGCCGCCTCGGGGATGAGCGCCGAGGTCTCTTCAGCGGGGTGGGACAAGCCCGTGGGCGAGCAGTACCCGGCGGTGGGCCTCCTCGAGCGATTCGCTTCGAGGGGCGTGTCGTTCACGACTGCCTCGGACGCGCACCACAACGAGCGCGTCGCGGACCGCTGCAGTGAGCTGGCCGGATTGCTCGGCGACGTCGGCGTGAGCTCGCTCTCGTCCTACGTTGCTCGCAAGCGAGTCGAGGTGCCCTTGGAGATCACGCTGCCTGCGCGGCACGCCCCGACGTGAGCGCCGCGGCGAGCCTGGACGCCGCGAGCCGCGGTCAGGCTGGGGTCGGTGCCTGCTGGGAGCGGCGACGCGCGGCGAGCCACTGCTTGCGTAGCTTGCGACGCTCGTCCTCGGACGTGCCGCCCCAGACGCCGGACTCCTGGTTGGTGGCGAGGGCGAAGTCGAGGCACGCCGACATCGCCTCGCACGACGCGCAGACGCGCTTCGCGGCCGCGATCTGGTCGAGCGCCCCTCCGGTCGAGCCGATCGGGAAGAACATGTCAGGCTCGGTGCTGCGGCATGCCGCCACCGTTCGCCAGTCGTCCATGTCCCAATCGAAGGTGCGGTTCCACGTCAGTGCCATGCTTCGTCCCTGCTCCCCTGAATCGTGAAACCTTTCACGACCCACCCTCTGCGATCACCCTTTGGCGGGGAGATCGGCCGAGTAATGGTACAAGTCGGCCGAAGCCGTATCAAGGGGGGACTCGGGCCACCGAGCCGAGCGCGCCTCCGGCACCCTCGAAGCCGGCGCCGGTAACCAGCGGTGCGGGTCTTCGCGCACCGTGGCGACACCTCGAGCGCCCCCGAGAACACGATCGGGGCCTTCCTGGCGGCGATCCGGGCAGGCGCCCACGGCGTCGAGCTCGACGTCCGCCGCAGCGCTGACGGCGCACTGGTCGTCCACCACGACGCGACGGTCCCTGGCATGGGCCCGGTCAGCGACCTGGACGTCCGGGACCTGCCCCGGAGCGTCGCGCTCCTCGACGAGGCGCTGACGGCCCTCGAGCCGATCTCGGTCAACGTGGAGATCAAGAACGAGCCGACCGAGCCCGGCTTCGACCCGACCGGCTCGATCAGCCACGACGTGGTCGCCCTGCTCGAAGAGCGCGGCGACCTCGAGCGTGTCGTCGTCTCGTCGTTCGACCTCGCCACGCTCGACGCGGTCCGCCAGGCGAACCCCTCGGTCGCCACGGGCTGGCTGCTGGGCTACGAAGTGACGCCCCTCGCGGCCCTCTCGACGGCTCTCGAGCATGGGTTCGGTGCGATCCATCCGTTCGTGCTCGCGCTCGACGCCACGGCCGTCGAGGCAGCGCACGCCGCGGGGCTCGATGTGAACACCTGGACGGTCAACGCGCGGCACGATCTCGAGCGGATGGCAGCCATCGGCGTCGACGTCGTGATCACCGACGCCGTCGCGCTCGCGCTCGACGTCGCCAGAACGACGCCCACGCCTCGAAATGGCGTGTCGGGCCCTCCCTCCGCTTGAATGAGCGCCATGAACGTCGTCGTCTGCGTGAAGCAGATCCCGGATCCCGCCGCGCCACCCTCCCTCGACCCTGAAACCCACACGCTTGATCGGTCCGGGAAGCTGATCCTCGACGACTCTGACGCCTACGGCGTCGAGATGGCCCTGCAGCTCGTCGACGCCGCGGGCGGCGGCGACGTCACGCTCGTGTCGATGGCGCCCAACTCCGAGACCGGGGGGCTCCGCACCGCGCTCGCAATGGGCGCGGCCAAGGCCATCTTGATCAGCGACCCCTCCCTCAAGGGCACCGATGCCCTCGGCACCGCCAAGGTTCTCGCAGCGGCGATCCGACGGACGCCCTTCGACCTCGTGCTCACAGCGACCGAGTCGACCGACGGGTACACCGGCACGACGCCGGTGCAGCTCGCCGAGCTCCTGGGCGTGCCATCGATCACCTTCGCCAAGTCCGTCGCCGTCGACGGCTCAACCGTCCGCGTCGAGCGTCAGACCGAAGAAGGCTTCGACGAGGTCAGCTGCCCGCTGCCCGCTGTCGTGACGGTGACTGCCGGCGTGGTCGAGCCGCGCTATCCCTCGTTCAAGGGGATCATGGCGGCCAAGTCCAAGCCCGTCGACGAGGTGACCGTCGCGGACCTCGGCTTGGACGGCCAGGTCGGCTTCACCGGCGCGCGCCAGGAGATCCTCGACGTGACCGTCACCGAGTCGAGGTCCCAGGGCGAGATCGTCGCGGACGAAGGTGATGGGGCGGCGCGGATCGTCGCGTTCCTCGAATCACAGAAAGCACTCTGAGGAGGCGTCGATGTCCGTCAACACGATCTGGGTCGTGGTCGAGCCGTCGTCAGGCGGGATCACAACGCCGAGCCTCGAGCTCCTCACCGCGGCGCGCGGCCTCGCCGGGGCGGTCGAGGCGATCAGCTGGGGTCCGGACACGGCGTCGAACGCCCAGGTCCTCGGCGACTACGGCGCGAGCACCGTGCACGACCTCGGCGAGCTGGGCGGCGCGCTGCCAGGCGTGCCCGTGGCCGCCGGGATCGCGGGCCTCGTAGCCAGCGCCGGTGCGCCCGACGCGATCCTGATCCCTGCCAGCTACGACGGGCGCGACGTCGCGGGGCGCCTCTCGGCTCGCCTCGACCGCTCGGTGCTCACGAACGTCACGGGCCTCCAAGACCAGGGCTCGCTCGTCTCGGAGCACCCTGTCTTCGGCGGATCCCTCACCATAAAGTCGAGGTTCACCGCTGAGGGCCCCGGCATCTTCGTGATCAGGGCGAAGAGCTTCGCCGCGGAGCCTGCGGGCGGGGCAGCCGCCGCGGTCGCGCCACTCGCGATCCCCGACACGGGCGCGACAGGCACGGCCACGATCACCGCGAGCCACGCCGAGGAGCGCACGGGGCCGTCGCTCGACGAGGCGTCGATCGTCGTCTCGGGCGGACGAGGGCTGGGCGAGGCGTCGGCGTACTCGATGATCGAAGAGCTCGCGTCGTTGCTGCACGGTGCCGCGGGCGCGAGCCGCGCGATCGTGGACGCAGGCTGGGTGCCCTACTCGCACCAGGTCGGCCAGACGGGCAAGACGGTCAAGCCCGCGGTGTACCTCGCGTTCGGGATCTCCGGTGCCACCCAGCACCTCGTCGGGATGAAGGGTTCGAGAACGATCGTCGCGGTCAACAAGGACCGCGACGCGCCGATCTTCTCGATCGCGGACCTTGGCATCGTGGGTGACGTGCACAAGGTGCTGCCCGCGCTCATCGACGCGCTGAAGAACCGGTAGCGACTCGACGCCGGCGGTGCCGGCGACGAGTTCGGTCACGCGAGCAAACCCCGACGAACGCGACGCGCAGGGGTAGTGTCGCGACCGATCCAACCATGCTCTTTTACACATTCGACTTCGCCATCTTCTTCGGAGTCGTCTATGCGGGAGCGTGGCTGCTCAACCGTCGCGCGGCCGTCTGGAAGCTCTGGATGCTGGCCGCGTCGTACTACTTCTACGCCTACTGGGACTGGCGTTTCTGCTTCCTGCTCGCAGCGTCCACGCTGATCGCGCACCTCGGGGCGACCGGGATCAGCCTTGCGGGCACCGACCGGGTGCGGCGTGCCTGGCTGGTCGGGTCCGTCGTGGGCCTGCTCGGCCTGCTCGGCTACTTCAAGTACTACAGCTTCTTCGCGGTCAGCGTGGACAACGTGCTGCGCGGCGTCGGCCTCGGCAACGCGGTGCCGCTGCTCACGCCAACGCTGCCGATCGCGATCTCGTTCTTCACGTTCATGGCGGTGAGCTATGTCGTCGACGTGTACCGCGGCCAGCTGAAGCCCGCGACGCCGATCGACCTCGCGGTGTACCTCTCGTTCTTCCCGCACCTCGTCGCCGGGCCGATCGTGCGAGGCACCGAGCTGCTGCCGCAGCTGCGACGTCCGAGGGACGCCCAGAGCATCGACTTCGCTCGCGCGTCGACGCTCATCATGAGCGGGCTGTTCAAGAAGCTCGTCATCAGCTCGTACATGAACAACAACATCGTTATGCCCGTCTTCGGTTCACCGAGCGCGCACAGCGCGCTCGAGGTGCTGTTCGCAGTCTGGGGCTATGCCGTCGAGATCTACTGCGACTTCTCGGGGTACACGGACATCGCGATCGGGATCGCGCTGCTGCTGGGGATCAAGTTCCCCGTCAACTTCGACAGCCCGTACACGGCACGGAGCCTCCAGGACTTCTGGCGGCGCTGGCACATCACCCTGTCGCGCTGGCTGCGCGACTACCTCTACATACCCCTCGGGGGCAACCGGGGCTCGACGCTGCTGACCTCGAGGAACATCATGATCACGATGGTCCTCGGCGGCCTCTGGCACGGCGCCAACTGGACCTTCCTTGCCTGGGGTGCTCTCCACGGGGCGGGCCAGGTCACCGGCCATCTCCGGCGCACCTACCGCGAGCGGCAGGGCTTCACGCCCGAGAGCGACACCGCTCTCGCCAAGGTCCGCCAGCGGTTCCTGACCTTCCAGTACGTCTCGCTCGGCTGGCTGTTCTTCAACGCGTCGTCGATGTCGAGCGCCTTCGACATGCTCGGTCGGCTCCTGACTGGCTGGGGACAGCCGTCGCCCCTCGTCACGCCGCTTCTCATGGTCACGATCGCCGCGGTCATCGCCGTGCAGTACGTCCCGAGGCGCGTGGTCGACAACGCCGTCGCGGCGTTCGGGCGCGCCGGAGGGCCAGTTCAGGTCGCTGCGCTCGGCCTCGCGCTTTTGTGCACGACCACGCTGATGCCCGTGGGCATACCGTCGTTCATCTACTACAGGTTCTGAGGAGGACCATGAGCGAAGTCTCGAGCACGACGCGACCGAGCACGACGCGACAGGGTCCCAGGCGACACCCCGACGGTCCGGTCTCGGCGCTCCGCGCAGGAGTCGTGCTGCTCTGCGCGTTCGCGCTCTGGCTCGTCATGGACTCGACCGTGCTTCAGCGCAGCTCGACGGTTTATGGGCAGCTCGGCGGGCGGCAAACCGCTGCCCTCGACATCCTCGGCCCGCTCTCGGCGCTGTCCCGCGCGGTTGGTCTCGACTTGCCTGTCGCCTGGACAGACGTCGCCCTCGGCCGCACCTCAGTCGGTGGCGTCGTCATCCCGCAGGTTCCCACAACGACGCGACCCAAAGAGCCGACCACGACGACGACGATCGAGCGTAACCCCACTCGATCGCACCCCTTGCGCGTCCTGCTCGTGGGCGACTCGATCGGCGAGGACCTCGACGCGGCGTTGCTCACCGATCTCACGAACACCGGGGTTGCCAAGGTCTTCACGGACGGACAGGTCGGGACGGGGCTGACGCGGCTCGACGCATTCAACTGGATCGCCGAGCTCGAGTACGACATGTACCACTACAAGCCGGACATTGTCATCGGCCTGATGGGCGCGAACGACTCCCAGAGCTTCCTCGACCCAGTCACGATCTTCGGCACGCCCCAGTGGCGCGCAAGATACCTGCGCAACGCAGGGAAGTTCTTCTCGATCGGCCGGGAGGGGGGCTGCAAGATGTTCTGGGTCTCGGTTCCCACGATCGCCGACAAGGGCCGGAACGCCGAGTGGCAGCTCGTGCGCCACCTCCAGCAGAAGGCCGCCAGCCAGCACCACGTGTATTTCATCGACTCGGACCTGACCCTCGCGCCGAACGGCCACTACGCCGCCTACCTGACGGTGGGCGGCCAGCTCGCACAGGTCCGGCAGAGCGACGGAATCCACCTCACCCCTGCGGGCGGCGCGCTGCTCGCACAGGCCGTCATGATCGACCTCAAGCGGGACCTGCACTTGCACCTGCACTGGTAGCGGCGCGCGGCAGGGGCCGTCGAGGCTCACCGGTAGGGTCGGGCGATTACGTGAACCGAGGAACGATGGACGCTGCCGCACCGCCCCGCCCACACGACCAGCATCACGCGAACCGCTGGATCATCCTTGCCTTCCTCGGGCTCGCCCAGCTCATGGTCGTGCTCGACGCGACAATCGTGAACGTCGCGCTTCCCTCCGCGCAGCGGTCGCTCGGCTTCTCGATCGTTGACCAGCAGTGGCTGATCACCGCCTACTCGCTCGCCTTTGGCAGCGTTCTGTTCTTCGGGGGGCGGCTGAGCGACGTGATCGGGCGAAAGACGACGCTGCAGATCGGATTGCTCGGCTTCGCGCTCGCGTCAGCCCTCGGCGGCGCCTCGACGAGCTTCGGCATGCTGGTGGTCGCCCGCGCCATCCAGGGAACGTTCGGCGCGATCCTGGCCCCCGCCTCGCTCGCGCTGCTCACGACGACGTTCACGAACCCCGACGAGCGCGGCAAGGCGTTCAGCATCTACGGGTCGATCGCGGGCGCCGGTGCAGCCGTCGGGCTGCTGCTGGGTGGCGTGCTCACCCAGTACCTCGACTGGCGCTGGACCCTCTACGTCAACCTCTTCTTCGCGGGGATCGCGATCGTCGGGACCCAGATGCTCTTGGTGCGTGAGCGGGGCATCGCCACGAGCGGCCTCGACATCCCGAGCACGCTGCTGATCTCGGGCGGCCTCTTCGGCATCGTCTACGGGCTCAGCCACGCCGCGAACGTTGCGGCGAGCGCCCAGGCGACGGGGGCCAGCGTCACGCTCGCCGCGGCGTTCTCCAACGCGACGACGATCGCCTGCATCGTGGTCGGGGTCGCGCTCGTCGCGCTCTTCGTGTTGCGTCAGGCTCGAACCGAGCGCCCGATGCTGCCGCTGGCAGTGGTCACCGACCGAGCCCGGGGCGGCTCGTTCCTCGCCATCTTCGTCGCCGCATGCTCGATGTTCGCGGTCTTCCTGTTCCTCACCTTTTACCTCCAGAACGTCCTGCACTACCTGCCCATGAAGACGGGACTGTCGTTCCTGCCGATGGTCTTCGCCCTGGTCATCGCCTCGGTGACCTCTCAGGTCATACTCCTGCCCCGCGTCGGGCCACGTCCGCTCGTGCCGGCCGGCATGGTCTTCGCTGCAGTCGGGATGTTCCTGTTCACGCACATCACCGTGGCGGGCGACTACGCGACCCAGGTCCTCCCAGCGCTGCTCATGGCGGGAGTCGGCATGGGCATGATCTTCTCGACATCGATGAACACCGCGACGGCGCGTGTCCGACCCGAGTTCGCGGGAGCCACCTCGGCCACGGTGAACGTCGTCCAGCAGGTCGGCGGCTCGCTCGGCACCGCCCTGCTGTCCACGGTGGCTGTATCTGCGACGCTGGCCGTCCTGCCCGCGAGCGCGCGCGCCTCGGTGGGCCTGCAGGTCCCGGCGGCGGTGCAGCACGCGGTGAGTGTCGCCACGGTGCACGGCTACAAGATCGGCTTCACCTGGGCCATGGCGATGTTCGCCGCAGGTGCCGTGGCCACGTTCCTCGTCCTTCCGAGCGGGAGGCCGCAGCAATCCCCGAGTGACCAGGGCCACGAGCGCGAGCTCGTCGCCGTCTGAGGAGGTCCTATGACAGTGCGCCGTCTCAATCACGCAGTCCTCTATGTGCGCAACGTCGCGACGTCGGTCGCGTTCTACAAGCGTGCACTCGGCTTCGAGGTGGTTATCCAGCTGCCGGGGGCGGCGTTCCTGCGCGCTTCAGGCTCGACCAACGACCACGACCTCGGACTGTTCGAGATCGGGGCAGCGGCGGGTCCGAGTGGGGCCGGGACGTCGTCGGTCGGCCTCTACCACCTTGCGTGGGAAGTCGAGACCCTCGCCCAGCTCCGAGACGTCCGTGCGACGCTCGCGTCGATGAGCGCGCTCGTGGGGGAGTCCGACCACTCGACGACCAAGTCGCTCTACGCGCACGACCCTGACGGCCTGGAGTTCGAGGTGTGCTGGATCGTCCCGGCGGACCGGCTGGATGACGTGACGAAGGAGGGTGCAGCCTCGGTCCGGCACCTCGACCTCGACGCCGAGCTCGCACGCTTCGGCGCCGACACGGTCGGCGGCCTCGGCGTCAGCTGGCCAGTTAGCTGACGCGGCGGGCACTCAGACGATCGGCCACGGCCACGGCGGGTAGTTGCCACGCGCCACGGGTTCGGGCAGCGTGCCGGCTGCGCACAGGCTCGCGGCCCGGCGCTGGGTCGCCGCCACCTCTTCGGGGGCGAGCAGCCCGCGGAGCACCACCACGTCGCCGTGTGCCACCGCGTCCAGTCGCTCGAGGATGCCCGGGTCGATCGGATCGAGCGCGAACTCCCAGATCACCGTCCGCAGCTTGTCGTCGACGTGAAAGCACAGGCCGTTGTCGATCGCCCAGCACCGGCCGTCTTCCAGCAGCACATGGCCGGACTTGCGGTCCGTGTTGTTGGCGACCACGTCGAGCGCGGCGAGGGCGCGGAACCAGTCAGCGAGCTCGGGGTCGTCGCGCAGCGTGAGGTAGTGCTCGATGCCCTCCTCGTGGACCCATTGCTGGACCGAGCCCGGGCCGTAGTCGGTGTCGTCGCGCGCGACGGTGAGCGGGACACAGCTCGTCCCGAGCAGGCGATCGAGCTCGAACGCCGCGATCTCGCGTCGCCAGAGGCCGGGTGGGAAGTCCCACAGCGCCCGCTCGCCGCGCTCAGGCTTGTAGACGGCGAGCAGCTCGTCGGCCCCGAGCCGTGCGGTGACGAGCAGCGTCGTGTTGGACGAGTCTGGGATCCGGCCATGGATCTCGAGGTCGCCTTGTGCGAGGACCTCTGTCGCTCGCCCCTCGTCGAGACCGCTCACCGAATCGGGGCGTGGTGGCCGTTCGTCCTCGGGCAGTCATGGCCGCGGGGGTCGAGCGGCAGCCCGCAGAGCGGACAGGGCGGTCGGCCCGCCTCGATGAGCTGGACCGAGCGGATGGCGAACGCTGCAGCCTGCTCGGCAGTGAGGGTCACGAAGAGGGAGTCGCCGCCGTCCTCGGCCGACTCGATGGCGACGTCGATGGTCGCCGCCTCCTCGTCGAGCGCGACGGTGATCTCGCCCGCGATGAGGTCGATCTCGTACTCGGGCTCGAGCTCGACGTCCATCTCGAGGGCCTCTGGCCTCGCCATGGTGCGCACCACCCGAGCGAGCCAGGACGCGAGGATCGCGACCTGGTCCTTTTCGACCTTCACGACCACCAGCCGGCGACCCTCGCGGACCTGGAGCAGGAACAATCGCTCCCCGACGTCGCCGATAGCGCCGATGGCGATGCGCTCGGGGTGCTCCAGGCGGTGGATCACGACGGGGCCAGCCCGGCGAGGTCGGCGAGCGAGTTCACACAGAGCACGATCGGGGCACCCGCCCCGACGACGAGGACGGTGACCGAGCACGTGGACACCACGGTGCGCTGGAAGAGGTCGAGGGGGATCCCGAGCGCTGCAGCGACGATCGCCTTGATCGGGTCGGCGTGGCTCACCGCGACGATGGTCTCGCCACGGTGGCGCGAACCGAGCTCGATGACCGCGTCCCAGCAGCGCGCCTGGAGCTCGCTGAACGACTCGCCCCTCGGGAACCGAAAGGTGCTCGGGGTCAGCTGGACCGAGCGCCACTCGCGCCTGCGGCGCAGCGCCGACAGCCTCGCGCCTGTCCAGTCCCCGAAGTCGCACTCGAGGAGCCCGGGCGCGGTGCGCACGCGCAGGCGCAGGGCGCGCGCGATGGGAGCGGCGGTCTCCATTGCCCGCTCGAGCGGCGACGCGTAGACGGCGGACGGCGGCCTCGGCAGCGCCGCGATTCGCGCCGCGACGGCCTGGGCCTGCTCGGTGCCGCGGGACGACAGGTGCAGCCCTGGTGCTCGGCCCGGGAGGACCTTGCCGGTCGTCGCAGTCGTCCCATGGCGCACGAGCACGACGGTCGCGGGTCGGTGCTCGGTCCTGCTTGGCGCCATCGTGCGGTCAGGCCACCGGGGCGGGCAGCCGCCGGGGTGCCTCGACAGCGGTCGCTGGCCACCTGCGACGACTCACCCGCGACAGCTTCCGCATGAGCGCGATCGCCCCGGGGTCGTCGTCACCGGGGCGCAGCTCGACGGCCCCGTCGCGCACCATCGAGGCGAGCAGGTCGCGACCGCGGTCGGTGCGGACGACTACGAGCGTCCAGTCGTTGAACTCGCCGATGCCCCCCGTCGACAGGTCCGCGTGCTCGGCCGCGAAGTCCGGGCACTCCTTGCAGCCCTCGCGGGTCCAGGCGTGCGCCTCCTTCAAGGGCACCTCGAGATAGCCGCCGTCGGTCAGCCAGAGCTGGAACACGCCCTTGATGTTCATCTTCGTGATCCGATCGCGCGTGATGCCGTACTTCGCCTCGAACAGCTCCTCGAAGATCGCGTCGTCGAAGGTCTTGGAGCACATCAGCCCGATCGTGAGGGAAAGGCGACGGGCGATCTTGCCCGCCTTTCGCGCGCCCATCGCCCCGGGCGCCGAGGTCATGCAGCCCATGCCCACGAGGCACAGCCGCTCGAAGCCCTGCTCGACGGCGGCTGGGTACGCGAGGAGGTTTGCCGAGTAGGTGTAGCGCGAGCCCGACGTCGCGAGCACCTCGTCACGCGTCCGGACGACCGCGGGCTGCGCGCGCCAGGTCGACCCGTCGCCCTCGAGGGCCGAGACGAGCGCCGCGTCGATCTCGTCGTGCTCGAGCGCGTAGACGAGCAGCGCGGCGACGAAGCCGCCGTCCTGGCCGGCCGCCGCCAGCTCAGGGTCCGTCGCCCTCGCGAGGACGACGTCGGCGGCCACGCCGTAGACCTCCTCGTCGGTGCGGACGCGGCCGAAGCGGAACGCGTCGACCTCGGGCTCCCAGTCCCGGAACCTCGGGCACGCCCTGGTGCACAGCGTGCAGCCCTTCAGGCCGTGCGTGCAGTCCGACGGGCCGCCGTCGGCGTCGACGTGGAAGGGCCGGTAGGTCCCGTCGGCGGTGTCGTACCTGAGCACGTCGTACGGGCACGCGACGATGCACGCGGCGCACCCCGTGCACAGCCCCGACGTCACGACCTCTTGGAAGAGCTCCTTCCACTGCGGTTTGTCGACCATCGGGTCAACCTTACCGACGTGCCATTGGCCGATGGGAGGGATCGGTCACGGCGCGCCGTCGAGCACGCCGGTGAGCCCAGATGGCGCATGCGGGCCGATGACGAGCTGCTCGAGCACGCCGATGCCCTGGCGGTCGCCCCAGAGGGCGCGCACGACCTGCTGGACGTGGATGTCGTGGAGCGACACGGTGTCGAGCTCCTCCACGTCGTGCACCTCGCCCGCGACCACGAGCGGGCCGTGGAAGCGGCCGTGCGCGTAGACCGGGTGCATGTAGCCCGCGCCGCGCATGCGGAACGTGAAGAGCGGCTCGAGCTCGATGCGCTCGGGCGCCTCCGACGCGACGGCGACGAGCAGGGTCGCGTGCGCGGAGCGTCGCAGGCCCGTGGCGAAGCGGACCTCGTGCGACGACGAGCTCGCGTGGTGCACGCCGCTCGCGTCGACGGGACTCGCCCCGGGCTGGAGGAGGTCGAGGGCCGCCGCCGTCCGGCTCCAGGACGCCCCGTCGGCGTCTTCGAAGGTGGAGAAGTGGTAGCCGCCGTCCTCGAAGTTGAGAGGCGCCCACAGAAAGAAGAGCTGGGTGGGCTGCGTCGAGGGCGCGACCCCCGCCGAGTCGGCGAGAGGTCGTATGCCCCACGATCGATCCTTGGTGCCGTAGGTCGGGGTCGCGTCGAGGGCGATCCGCTCGCCGTCGATCTCCAGCCAGCCGCTCCAGGTCCCGAGCTGGGTCGCCCGCGTCACGTCCATGAACACACGCGCGCCGTCGTAGCGGGTCTGGCGCGGTTCTTCGATCGCGACGGTGCGCGCCGTGAACGTGAGCTCGCCGCGCAGCCCCTGGTCGGGGGCGTCGACGCGGATCGTCGCCACGCGCATCGGCTGGACGAGCTCGATCGAGATCGGCCCGATCGCCGGCACGCGCGCCTCGCTCGCGCCCGAGGCGAAGACCGATCGCTGCACGCCGCCGCGGACGGTGCCGACCGCGGCGTCGATGACGCCACGGTTCGGGTAGATCCCGAGCGCCACGCCGAAGTACAGGTCCTCGCGGTACCCGTTGAACCAGAATCGGTCGTAGGCGTTCGGGTGTCCGCCCATCGAGTGCGCGAGCGGCGCGGGCGACTGATGGACCGGGAGGTCGTCGAGCTCGAGCAGCATCAGGACTCCAGCCGCGCGCGGCCGTCGAGGTCCTCGACGGCGATCGAGCCCCGCTCGATCATGGTGAGGAACATCGCGTCGCCGCGCTCGGTGCGCAAGACCAGCATTGCCGAGCACACCAGCATCATCACGCCCTGGAAGGCGTGCCACGCGTAATCGTCGAACAGCGCCTGGGCGGCGTAGTCCGTGACACCGAGCGACTGCAGGCGGGCGTGGTACACCGCGAGCAGCTCGTCCTCGAACTGGCGGCGGACCTCGGGCTCGAGGCTCGTCGTCAGCAGGTACGCAAGGTCGAGTGCGCCACAGCCCTGCGCGACGGTCTGCCAGTCGACCGTCGCCATGGGCACCGTGCCGGCGCGTCCGCCGAAGATGAGGTTGTCCGTCCGGAAGTCGCCGTGGATGACGGTCTGGGGTCCGCCTCGCCCGGCGAGGTAGGTGCCGAGGCGCGGCATGAGCCACTCGATGACTGAGCGGGCGGACCGCGAGACCCGGTCGCCGTAGTGCTCGAGGAAGCCGTCGAACAGCGCGGCGAGCATCTCTTGCTGGAACGCTCGCGAGGCGTCGTCGGTCTCCTGTGCGAGCCCCGGCGGGGGCACCACGCCCCACATCGGCGCGTGGAGCCCCGCGAGCTCGGTTGCCGCCAGCTGCGCCCGCTCACGATCGAGGCCCTCGAACTGGTCGATCGCGGTCGCGGGCAGCATGCTCTCGAGCACGAGGACGAAGCCGCCGGTCGCCTCGTCGTACGCCGACGCGAAACACGTCGGCGTCCGGATCGCGACGTTGGGCGCGATTCGCTCGTAGAAGCTGACCTCCCGTTCGTACAGGTGCAGGGCGCTCGCCGTCGCGAGGCTGGCGGGATCTTCCGACGGCATCTTCACGACTACCTCGACGGGATCCTGTCGACCATCGACTTTCAGCTCGAGGTGCCAGCACGACGCCACCTGGCCCGTCCCGACGGACCGTCGCGCCACCGAGAGGACGTCCGCACCTCCGGTCAGCGTGCTGTGGCGGAGCAGCTCGGTGAGCGCCGCCTCAGAATCGAGCTCGTCGACGGCACTAAGCACTCGCCCACCCCCTCGGGGCACGCTACCAATGGCCAATCCCCATGCAGCGTGGGTGGCAGGTCACCTCGTCGTGGTCGGGAAGAATGCGTCGATGCAGAGCTTCATCACCCAGCACCTCGCGAGCTCGGGCTACCCGGCACTCTTCGTGCTCGCGTTGCTCGGGGCGATGTGCATCCCGATTCCCTCTGAGATCACGTTCGGCCTCGCCGGTGCGCTCTGTTCCGAGTCGTACGTCGAAGCGACGGGCGGGTCGCACCACCTGGCGCTCTGGGCGGTCATCGTGGTTGGGACCGCCGCGACGGTCGCCGGCGCGACGATCGCGTACCTGGTCGGTCGGTTCGCGGGCAGGGCATTCGTCGATCGCTACGGCCGGTACGTGCTCCTCAGCCACGATGACCTCGACCGGACCGAGCGGCTCTTCAACCGATGGGGCGACGGGCTCGTCGGCGTCGGGCAGATCATCCCGCTGCTGCGCGCCTTCGTCGGCTTCGGCGCCGGCGTCGCGCGCGTGCCATGGGTCCGCTTCGTCGTCCTCACGACGCTCGGCGCGGCGGCGTGGGTGAGCCTCATCTCGGTCATCGGCTACGAGGCGAGCGGCAACTACGAGCACGTCGTGCGCTGGTTCGGCGGCGCGGGCTACGTGATCGCGGCCGTCGTCGTGATCGTGCTCGTCGTGGGGATCGTGCACCGCTGGCGGCGCTACCACGAGGCTCAGGCGCGCCGCACCGAGCCGTAGGTCAGCCGAGCGCCGCAGCAGCCTCGAGGACCTTGGCGGCGTGGCCGTCTGCCTTGACCGAGTACCAGGCCCTGGCGACCTTGCCGTGCGCATCGATGAGGAACGTCGAGCGGATCACACCGACGGACTTCTTTCCGTAGAGCGTCTTCTCGCCCCACGCGCCGTACTTCTCCATGACGGCGTGCGCGGGGTCCGACAGCAAGGGGAACCGCAGCTTGTACTTGCTGATGAACTTCGTGTGCTTGTCCGCACCGTCCGGTGAGACCCCGAGAACCGCGACGTCCGCGCGGTCGAAGGCGCGGAGGTTGTCATTGAATTGGCAGGCCTCCTTTGTGCACCCAGGTGTGTCGTCGGCGGGATAGAAGTACACGACGACGGCCCGGCCTGCGAAGTCCCTGAGCGACACCTTGGAGCCCTTTTCGTCGGGGAGCGTGAACGCCGGCGCCTTGGAACCTGCTTCGAGACGTGCCATTTCGAGTCCCCCTTCGTCGGCTCAGGATGCTACGGCGGTGCGCTGGCGCCGACGTTGCCCGACGAAGAGCGACCTGCGGGCGACCGTCGCGGCCCGAGCGGGGTCCGACAGCGACAAACCGACTCGCAGGCGATGCCGCCTGATTGCGGGCACGTGCCGGTACACTGGTCATCGCCACCCTTGGACTCAAGGATGTGCGGGCCCAGGACACCTCTGTCACGTGGGCCCACTGAGACCCCCGAACTGAGTGTGACAATGCCAGAGGCCCTAGAGGCGCTTGTAAGAACCGAATCCGTCTCGGACTACTCGACGGACAAGACATTCGAGTCCCTCGGCGTCGCAGAGCAGCTCTGCAAGACGCTCGCGAACCAAGGGATCACCTCGGCCTTCCCGATCCAGGCGCTCACGATCGCCGACGCCTTGGAGGGCCGCGACGTCTGCGGCAAGGCCAAGACCGGATCGGGCAAGACGCTCGCGTTCGGGCTCCCGATGCTCCAGCGACTGGTCGCCAAGCTCACGGGCCCCGACGGCAAGCTCGTGAGCGCCAAGGGCCACCCCGCACGTCCGCGGGGCCTTGTCCTGCTGCCGACCCGCGAGCTCGCGGTCCAGGTCTACGACGTGCTGCGCCCGCTCGCCGAGGACATGGGCGTGCGAATTGTCGCTGTCTACGGCGGAGCTGACATCGAGCGCCAGGTGCGCCAGTTGCGCAAGGGCTGCGAGGTCATCATCGCGACGCCCGGCCGGCTGATCGACCTCGGGGACCGCGGCGAGCTCGCCGTCGAGGATCTCAACGTGCTCGTGCTCGACGAGGCCGACCGGATGGCCGACATGGGCTTCATGCCCCAGGTCGAGTGGGTGCTGCGCCGGATCGTGGGCCGCGCGCACCAGACGCTCCTGTTCTCCGCGACCCTCGACGGCGCAGTCGACCGCCTGGTGAAGCGCTACCTCACCAACCCGGTGTTCCACGAGGTCGCGAGCGACACACAGACCGTGACCGGGATGCTCCATCACTACTTCCAGGTCCACCAGATGGACAAGGTGAAGGTGGTCGCCGCGATCAGCCGTGCCAACGACAAGGTCCTCATCTTCGTGCGCACCAAGCGCGGGGCGGACCGACTCGTCCAGCAGCTCGCGACCGAGGGTCTCGTCGCTGGGGCGATCCACGGCGACCTGCGCCAGTCCCAGCGAGAGCGCGCGCTCGCCGACTTCACCTCGGGCAAGTTGCACGCGATGGTCGCGACCGACGTCGCTGCCCGTGGGCTGGACATCGACGCGGTCGACGTCGTCGTGCACTACGACCCCCCTGAGGACCAGAAGGCCTACCTGCACCGATCCGGGCGCACCGCTCGCGCCGGCACCGACGGGGTCGTGGTCTCGCTGCTGCTGTGGAACCAGGTCGTGGAGGCACAGGTGACGATGAAGCGACTCGGTCTCAAGCTGCCGATCGTCGAGGTGTTCTCGAACGACCCTGCTCTCAAGGACCTCGCGGCCCATGTGGCGGACCCGGCACGGTCGATCCTGTGACACCCAAGCGCCGCAAGTCGGAGGACAAGACCGCACCGAAGCAACCCGTGGCCGCGGCGATCACCGAGTACGTCCCCGACGACACGATCAAGCGGGCCCTGGCCATCGTCGCGCACCCCGACGACGTCGACTTCGGCATGGCCGGAACCGTCGCCACGCTCACCTCTCAGGGCGTCGACGTCGCCTACTGCCTCGTCACCTCAGGCGACGCCGGTGGCGACGAGCTGGTGATGGCCCGAGAGGACCGCGCCAAGCTCCGCGAGAACGAGCAGCGCGCCGCGGCCGCCTGCGTCGGGGTCAACGAGGTCGTGTTCCTCGGCTATGCCGACGGCATGGTCGAGCCGACCCTTGCCCTTCGCCGGGACCTCGCTCGCGTGATCCGCACCGTCCGGCCCGACGTGGTGCTCACCCAGAGCCCCGAACGCAACTACGACCGTATCTTCGCGTCGCACCCGGACCACCTGGCCACCGGCGAGGCCACGCTCCGCGCGGTGTACCCAGACGCGCGCAACCCTCACGCGTTCCCGGCGCTGCTCAACGACGAGGGGCTCCAGCCCTTCACGGTGACGCGCGTGTGGATCGTCGGGACCTCGGCGCCCAGCTTGGTCGTTGACACGACGGCGAGCATCGACAAGAAGATCGAGGCCCTCAAGTGCCACAAGTCCCAGGTCGGCGACGGTGCGCGCCTCGACTCGATGCTCCGCGAGTGGGGCGGCATGATCGCGAAGAACGCCGGCCTGCCCAAGGGCCGACTCGCCGAGGCGTTCAAGGTCATCTCGACGGCCTAGGCCAACTTCGAGGCCCCGGTCCAGCGTGTCAGCGAGCCTCGGTCGCGAGCGATCGCAGCACGTAGTTGAGGACGCCTCCGTGGCGAACGTAGTCCGCCTCCATCGCCGCATCGATCCGTAGGCGCGCCTCGAACGCTGTCTGTGTGCCGTCGTCGGCGCGTGCGCGGACCGTGACGGTCTTCGGCACCTCACCGTCGTTCAGGGCCTCGAGCCCGATGACGTCGTAGGTCTCGCTGCCGTCGAGCTTCCACGATGCGAGCGACTCGCCGGGGAGGAACTGCAACGGGGCGATCCCCATGCCGATCAGGTTCGAGCGGTGGATTCGCTCGAAGCTCTCGGCGAGCACCGCTCGGACACCGAGGAGCAGCGGGCCCTTCGCTGCCCAGTCCCGGCTCGAGCCCGTGCCGTACTCCTTGCCAGCGACCACCAGCAGGGGCGTGGCACCGTCGCGGTACGCCGTCGAGGCGTCGAAGATCGTGGCTGCGGTGCGCTCGGGGAACTTCGTCGTGACCCCGCCCTCGGTGCCCGGCGCCAGCAGGTTCTTCAGCCGAAGGTTGGCGAAGGTCCCACGCACCATGACCTCATGGTTGCCGCGCCTCGTGCCGTAGGTGTTGAAGTCGGCAATCGAGACGCCGTGGTCGAGCAGGTACTCCCCGGCGGGCACCGTGGGTCTGATCGCCCCGGCCGGTGAGACGTGGTCCGTCGTCACCGAGTCGCCGACCTGGACGAGGACGCGGGCGCCGATGACGTCGCGGACCGGGGTGGGCTCGATGCCCATGCCCTCGAAGAACGGCGGCTGCAGCACGTACGTGGACGAAGCGTCCCATGCGTAGGTCTCGCCCCTCGGCACCTCCACGGCGTCCCATCGCTCGCCGCCGCTGAACACGCTCGCGTACCTCGTCGTGAACTGATCGGGGCTGAGCGAGGCGCGGACCGCCTCGGCGACCTCGGCGTCGGACGGCCACAGCTCTTTCAGGTAGACGTCCTCGCCGCTGGCGCCCTTGCCTACCGGCTCGGACGTGAGGTCGATGTCGACGGTGCCTGTGAGCGCGAAGGCGACGACGAGCGGCGGTGAGGCGAGGTAGTTCTGCCGCACGTCAGGGTGGATGCGGCTCTCGAAGTTCCGGTTGCCAGAGAGCACCGCGGCAACGGAGAGCCCGCCCTCGGCCACGGCTGCTGACACGCCCTCGAGGAGCGGTCCGGAGTTGCCGATGCAGGTCGTGCAGCCGAAGCCCGCGAGGTAGAAGCCGAGCTTGTCGAGCGGCTCGAGGAGCCCGGCTCGCTCGAGATAGTCGATGACGACCCGAGATCCCGGCGCGAGCGATGCCTTGACCCACGGCTTGGTCGAGAGCCCGCGCTCGACGGCTCGCTTGGCGACGAGGCCGGCGGCGACCATGACCGAGGGGTTGGACGTATTCGTGCAGCTCGTGATCGCCGCGATCACGACGTCGCCGTCGCGCACCCGTGCGGCAGCGCCCGCGGCGGGCACCTCGACGGGCGCGCGGCCGATCGAGGCGAGCGCGGCGTCGCGGACGCCACCGAGCTCGACACGGTCCTGGGGGCGAGAGGGGCCCGCGAGCGACGGCGCGACCGTCGCCAAGTCGAGCTCGACGATCTCGGAGTACACGGGCTCGGGGAGGGACGCGTCGTGCCACAGGCCCTGTCGCTTCGCGTAGGCCTCGACGAGGCCGACGTGCTCGTCGGTGCGTCCCGTGAACGACAGGTAGCCGAGCGTCACGTCGTCGATCGGGAAGACGGTGCACGTCGCTCCGTACTCGGGCGTCATGTTCCCGATCGTCGCTCTCGTCTCGAGCGAGAGCGACGCGACGCCCGGTCCGAAGCCCTCGACGAACTTGCCCACCACGCCATGGCGTCGGAGCAGCTGGGTGATCGTGAGGACGACGTCGGTCGCCGTCACGCCCTCTGGGGCGCGTCCTGAGAGCCGCAGGCCGACGACGGGCGGCACCAGCATGGGGATGGGCTGGCCGAGAACGGCAGCCTCCGCCTCGATGCCGCCGACGCCCCAGCCGACCACGCCCAGGCCGTTGACCATCGTCGTGTGCGAGTCGATGCCGACGAGGGTGTCAGGGAAGGCAGCGCCGCCGCGCTCGATGACGACCTGCGCGAGGTACTCGAGGTTGACCTGGTGGCAGATGCCGGTGCCGGGGGGCACCACGCGCAGGTTCTCGAAGCTGCCCTGTGCCCACTTCAAGAGCTTGTAGCGCTCGAGGTTCCGCTGGTACTCGATCTCGACGTTCTCGGAGAACGCGGTCTCCGAGCCGCTCTTCTCGACGATGACCGAGTGGTCGATGATGAGGTCGACGGGCACCTTCGGGTTGATCGACCCCGCCGACCCGCCGAGCGTGACGATCGCGTCTCGCATCGCGGCGAGGTCGACGATCGCCGGGACACCCGTGAGGTCCTGCATGAGGACCCGCTCGGGGTTGAACGCGAACTCCGAGTCGTCGCCTCCCTCGCCGTGCGCCTCGGGATGCGCCGCCCACGAAGCGAGCGCCTCGATGTGCGACGTCGTGACCTTGGCGCCGTCCTCATGGCGCAGCACGTTCTCGAGCAGCACCCGCACCGAGAAGGGCAGCTGGGAGATCGCGAAGCGCTGAAGGCCAGGCGCGTCGAGGGCGAAGATCTCGAGCTCGCGCTCGCCGACGCGCATGGTGGTGCGAGCGCCGTAGGTGTTCGGATGAGAAGCAGGCATGGCCCCATTCTGCCGCGCGCGGCATCGAGGCCACGCGGGCGCGATCGGTAGGATCAGCCGCGGAGGTTGCGATGCCCGTCTATGAGTTCCGCTGCCAGCAGTGCGACGAGCGCTTCGAGGAGCGCCGGGCGATGCGTGACGCGGGAGCGCCTGCGGCGTGCTCCATGGGCCACCCCGACGCCGTTCGGCTGCTGCCCGTCTTCGCGACGACCGGGCACGCCGCCCCCGAGCCGGGATGCGGTGCGGGCGGGGGCTGCTGCGGCGGGGCATGCGGCGCGGCATGACGGGCCAGACGACGACGCCATCTGGTGCCTGAGCCCGCGACGCTGCTGAGAGAGCGGCTGCAGCCGGCGTTCGACACGGTGTCGCCTGGCGCCGATCCCGTCGTCCGCCCCTCGGATCGCGCGGACTACCAGGCGAACGGGGTCATGGCGCTCGCCAAGTCGCTCGGTCGCCCGCCTCGCGAGCTCGCCCAGCAGATCGCCGAGGCCGTGGACCTCGAGGGGCTCGCGAGCATCGAGGTCGCAGGGCCAGGCTTCCTCAACCTCACCCTGGACGACGCGTACCTCGCAACAGCTGTCGAGGCGGTGGATCGCGACGACCGGCTCGGGGTCCCCGAGGCCGGTGCGATCCACCGCGTCGCGCTCGACTACTCGAGCCCAGGAGTCGGAAAGGAGCTGCACGTCGGTCACCTGCGCGGCACCGTGATCGGGGACTCGCTCGGCCGAGTGTTGCGCTTCTTCGGCCACGAGGTGATTCCTCGCAACCACCTGGGGGACTGGGGGACGCCCTTCGGCATGCTGATCGAGCACCTCGGGGACCTCGGCGTCGACGGGTCAGCGAAGGGATTCTCGGTCGGCGACCTGGACGCCTTCTACAAGGAAGCCAGGGAGAAGTTCGACTCCGACGAGTCCTTCGCGGAGCGCAGCCGGCGCCGCGTCGTCGCGCTGCAGCACGGCGACGACGAGACCCTGGCCCTGTGGCGAGTCCTCGTCGAGGAGTCCATCCGTCACTTCGACGCGGTGTATCGCCTCTTGGACATCCGCCTGCAGCCCGAGGACGTCGCGGGCGAGTCGGCGTACAACGACCAGCTCGACGCGGTCGTCGCCGATCTCGAGCGCACGGGGCTGCTTGTCGAGAGCGACGGAGCGCTCTGCGTGTTCCCTGAGGGCTTCACGAACCGCGAGGGCGACCCGCTTCCGCTCATCGTGCGAAAGCGCGACGGGGGCTACGGCTACGCCGCCACCGATCTCGCAGCGCTGCGAGACCGTGTCGACCGGCTCGGCTGCGATCGCCTCTACTACGTCGTCGGCGTGCCACAGTCCCAGCACTTCGAGATGGTGTTTCGCGTCGCGCGCGCAGCGGGCTGGGTCCCCGAGTCCACCGTCGTCGCGCACATCGCGTTCGGCAGCATCCTGGGCGAGGACCACAAGATGCTGAAGACGCGATCGGGGGAGTCCCCGAGGCTGACAGACCTCCTGCAAGAGGCTGTCGTGCGCGCGGGCGCAGCGCTCGCCGAGCGGGCGGCCGACTACGACGATGGGGAGCGCGCCCACCTCGCCGAGACGATCGGGATCGGCGCAGTGAAGTATGCCGACCTCTCAACGGAGCGACTGCGCGACTACGTCTTCGACTGGGACCGGATGCTCTCCTTCGAGGGCGACACCGGGCCCTACCTCGCCTACGCGCACGCGAGGATCCGCTCGATCTTCCGGCGCCTCGGCACCGATGGCCCCGCTCTGAGCGCGCGCGTCGTGCTCGCTGAGCCCCAAGAGCGCGCGCTCGCGCTCGCGCTCCTCAGATTCGCCGAGGCGCTCGACGCGACCCTCGAGGGGTACGCGCCGCACCGACTTTCCGGGTACCTCTTCGACCTCGCCCAGACCTTCACGTCCTTTTACGAGCACTGCTCGGTGCTGCGCGCTCCCGACGACGCGACGCGCGAGAGCCGTCTCGTGCTGTGCGACGCGACAGCGCGAACGCTGTCGCTGGGCCTGTCGCTGCTCGGGATCGAGGCGCCCGAGCGGATGTAGCCTTCCTGGGCGCAGGGACACCCCGGCGCACGTGCGAGGAGGGGCGGCATGAAGGTCAAGGCATCGGTGGTCCTCGGGGCGAAGGAGCCCTGGAAGACCGAAGAGATCGAGATCGACGAGCCTCACGCCAACGAGGTGCAGGTGAAGATGGCCTATGCCGGGCTCTGCCACTCCGACGAGCACCTCCGCAGCGGCGACTTCGGCCTGCCATCTGAGCTGCTCGCCATGATCACCCCGCACGGGTCGATGTACCCCGCCGTGGGAGGCCACGAGGGCGCCGGGATCGTCGAGGCGGTCGGCGCGGGCGTCACTGGCTTCGCGCCGGGCGACTCGGTCGCGGCATCGTTCATCCCGTCGTGCGGGAAGTGCCAGTGGTGCGTCTCGGGCCGTTCCTACATCTGCGACCTTGGCACGACGATCGTCGCGGGACCCATGGTGTCCGACGGGACGTGGCGCCACCACCTCGGCGACGACGTCCTGAACCGCATGTGCCAGCTCGGGACGTTCGCCGAGCGGATCGTGGTCAGCGAGAGCTCGATCGTCAAGATCGACACCGGCGTCAACCTCCGTGCGGCAGCGCTCATCAGCTGCGGCGTCGCCACCGGGTTCGGTGCCGCGGTCGACCGGGCCAAGGTCCGTCCCGGCGAGTGCGTGATCGTGCTCGGCTGCGGCGGCGTCGGCTCCGGCGCGATCCAGGGGGCTCGCATCGCGGGCGCCGACGTCATCATCGCCGTCGACCTCATCGCCTCCAAGGTCGAGCGAGCAAAGCAGATCGGTGCCACGCATGGAGCGTCCACCTTGCTCGAGGCCACCTTCCTCGCAGCAGAGCTGACCCGTGGGCGACTTGCCGACGCCGTGATCCTCACGCCGTCGCTGATGACCGGGGACCTCATCGGCCCGGCCGTCGAGGCCGCCGCCAAGGACGGGCGAATCGTCGTCGTCGCCATCTCGCCGCAGGGCCAGAAGGACGTCTCGCTCGACCTCGGGACCTTCACGCTCTACAACAAGAACCTCATGGGCTGCATCTTCGGCTCGGCGAACCCACGCCTGCAGATCCCGCGCCTGCTCGAGCTGTATCGGCTGGGCCAGCTCAAGATCGACGAGCTGATCACCAAGGAGTACACGCTCGACGAAGTCCAGCAGGGCTACGACGACGTCGAGTCCGGTGACAACGTGCGGGGCGTCGTCAGGTTCGACTGATCGGCGCGGCGGCGCTCGACGCGGCACGAAGCCGCGGGCGAAGCGCGCCCACTCGCCGCGCGCGCACGGCGCCGGCGAGCACGCCAGAGCCATAGGCAAGGTCGTCGAGCACGCTGAGCGCGACGAATGCCAGCCGTGGCGCCGGCTTGCCCGCTCGCCACCAGCGCACCGCGGTTGCAGCAGCGGCGACGGTCGCGACAGGCCGGCGCATCACGGGCACGACGATCGCACCCGCGATGAGCAGCGGTCCGTAAGTGCGGAACGTGCTGCGGGCGAGACCGGGGGCCGCGAGCGCAGTGCCACGAGCGGCGATCTGGCGAGCGGCGGACTCGCTGCCGCCGCGCACCGAGATGCCGTCCAGCTGCTTGGCGAGCGACGCTGCCGACCAGCTGAGGAGTCCTATCGCCGCACGCGGGCGGCCGAGGAGCACGAGCCCCACGGTCGCGAGCACGCGGGGGTCGGCACGCAGCGGCGCGACGGCGTCGCCGTGCCGCGCCTCGAGCGGCGCGGCCGAGAGACCGTACGCGAACCGCTGCGCGAGCCATCGACCCCAGCTCGCGCGCGCTGCGTGGGTGACCACCACGGTCGGGTCGTAGCGGACGTGCCAGCCGGTGGCCGCGAGACGCCAGACAAGGTCGACGTCCTCGCCGACTCGAAGGGTCGGATCGAACCCGTCGCCTACCGCGCTGCGCCGGACAATGATCGCGGCGCCGGGGAGGAAGGGGACTGACGTGCCAGGGCGCGCAACCCCCGGCTGGTCGCCGAGGTCGAGCGGGGAGGCCGCCGTCTCGAAGCGCTCGCGCACTGACGAGCCTTCGGGTCCGCGCACCCTCGGCGCGACCGCGCCGACGACCGGGTCGTCGAAGTGCGCGACGAGCTCGCCGAGCCAGTTTGCCTCGGGCAGCGTGTCAGCGTCGAGGAACGCGACGAGCGGGGCAGACGTCGTCTGCAGCCCGGTGTTGCGGGCAGCCCCGGGGCCGAGCGGCACCTCGTGGCGCACGAGTGTCGCGTCGTGCGCCCTCGAGATTCGAACGATGGCTGCCGCGTCGTGCGAGCCATCGTCGACGACGGTGACGCGTGCCAGGGAGGTCCTCGAGCAGATGCGGAGGACCGCTTCGAGGCCGGACGGATCGTCGCGGACGGGGATTACGACGTCGACCTCACCTGGGGTGAGCGAGCGAGCCCTGATGCGGGGATGGGCGAGGCCGGCGTCCACGAGGCGGCGCGCGAGACCGCCGGCCGTGCGGTCCGCGGACACAGGCTCGCCCTCGAGCCACGCGCTCACGAGGGCCGAGCCCTGCGGCGAGAGTCGCAGGAGCCGCCATGGCGAGCCGCCGGCGACGAGCGTGTCGGCCAGCCACTCGAAGGACCGGTCCGCGACGAGTCGCGTCCCTGCGGGCACTGGGACCTCCGAGGAGCTCGCATCAGCGAAGGGGAGCACCTCGCCAGGGGGCATGCGTCGAGTCTTCCACGACCCGGCTCGCAGCCCGCGGCGAGGGAAGCGGCAGAATGGCCGCTGCGATCGCCAAGGAGGCTGCATGACGGACCCCACGAACGAGGACGACGAGCCAACGCGCAACGAGGGACCTGTGGGCACCGAGGAGCCAGCAATCGAGCTGCTCGTAGAAGAGGTCTCGATCGACGGACTCTGCGGCGTCTACTGATCACGTGAACGTCCCCCTGCGCGCGGCGGCGCCCTTCGACCCCGAGGCGCCTGCTCGCCTCCACCCGTCGGTCGCCTTGCGCGACGAGTCGTTCGGCGCGCTCGCCTACCACTTCGAGAACCGCCGGCTCGTGTTCTTGAAGTCGCGAGCGCTCGTGGAGCTCGTAGTCGACCTCGAGCACCACGAGTGCGCCCGCGCCGCGGTGTCGGCTCACGTCGAAGACGACGAGGTTGACGCCTACGTCGCGGCGCTCGGACGCCTCTATGACTCGGGCGTGATCGATGGGTGCTGACCGCTCCTTGCGCGACCGCTTCGAGCATGGGCTCGCGGCTCCGATCTGCCTCACCTGGGAGATCACGTGGGCCTGCAACCTCGCGTGCGTCCACTGCCTCAGCGCCTCTGGCCGGCGCGACCCCGACGAGCTCACGACCAGCGAGGCGAGGTCCCTCATCGACGAGTTCGCCGCACTCAAGGTGTTCTACGTCAACATCGGTGGCGGCGAGCCGACGATCCGTGCCGACTTCTTCGAGCTGCTGGAGTACGCCGTCGAGCGCAAGGTGGGCGTCAAGTTCTCGACCAATGGCACCCGGATCACCGCGCAGCGCGCGCGCCGGCTGGCAGCGATGGACTACGTGGACGTGCAGGTCTCTCTGGACGGCGCGACGCGAATCGTCAACGACGCGGTGCGCGGTGATGGCTCCTACGACGCGGCCCTCGCCGCCATGGGCGCGCTCAGCGACGCGGGCTTCGGGCGCTTCAAGATCTCCGTCGTCATGACAAGGGACAACGTCAGCCAGCTCGACCAGCTCGATGCCCTCGCAGAGCGCTTCGGCGCGCAGCTCCGCCTGACGCGACTGCGCCCCTCGGGGCGCGGTGTGGACAGCTACGAGTCGCTCCGGCCGACTGCGGCGCAGAACCGCGCCCTCTACGACTGGCTACTCGCGCACCCCGACACGCTCACGGGCGACTCGTTCTTCCACCTGTCCGCGTTCGGCCAGCCCCTCGACGGGTTGAACCTTTGCGGTGCGGGGCGCGTCGTGTGCCTCGTCGATCCGATCGGCGACGTCTACGCGTGCCCGTTCGCGATCCACGACCAGTTTCGGGCAGGGTCAGTCCGCACCGACGGCGGGTTCGCCTCGGTGTGGCGCGACTCGGAGCTCTTCGTCGAGCTTCGCCGTCCGGGCAGCGCCGGCGCCTGCGCGTCGTGCGGCTCGTGGGACGCGTGCCGGGGCGGGTGCATGGCGGCCAAGTTCTTCACGGGCATGGCCCTCGACGGACCAGACCCGGACTGCGTCCACGGGCACGGGATGGCCGCCCCAGGAGCAGCCGTGACGTTGCGGCCGAGGGCTCGCCACGACCATTCGGGCACCCTGGCGACGGCCGCGCGGACGGCGTGAGCCTGGGGCTGTTCGACGCGGTCCCTGTCGGCAGTGCGGTCACTGCCAATCGGGTCGTGTTCGGCCCCCACGTGACCAACCTCGGGCGCGACCGGTCGCTGTCGGATCGGCACACGGCGTACTACGAGCGACGCGCACGCGGCGGCACTGGCGTCGTCGTCACCGAGGTCGCCTCGGTCCACGAGAGTGACTGGCCCTACGAGCGCGCGCCGCTCGCGTCGTCGTGCGCGAGCGCCTGGGCCGACGTCGCGGCCGCATGCGCGCCGCACGGCACGCTGGTGCTCGCCGGGCTCGGGCACGCCGGCATGCAGGGCTCGACCGCCTGGTCCCAGGACGTCCTGTGGGCGCCGTCGCTCATGCCCAACGTGCATACCCACGAGCAGCCGCTCGTGATGGGCGCCGAGGAGATCGCCGAGCTCGTTGACGGGTTCGCCCGGAGCGCCGCTCTGGCGGTCGGTGCCGGTTGCGACGGCGTGGAGCTCAACGCGGGCCAGCACAGCCTCCTGCGGCAGTTCTGCTCGGGGCTCACCAACGAGCGTGGCGACCCCTACGGCCAGGATCGCTCGGCCCTGCTGCGCGAGGTGCTGGCCGCGGTGCGCGGCGCGCTCGGCGACAAGGTGCTCGGGCTGCGCTTCTGCGCCGACGAGCTCGCGCCATGGGCGGGGATCACCCCGACGATCGCGACTGAGCTGCTGGGTGGCGTCGCTGCTGGCGTCGACTACGTCTGCGTCGTGCGCGGCTCGATCTACACCGAAGCGGCGACCCAACCCGACGGCCACGACCCCCAGGGCTTCAACGAGGAGCTCACGAGCAAGCTGCGCGCGGCCCTCAGGGCCGATGGCGTCACGACGCCGGTGTGTGCGCAGGGCTCGATCGTCGACGTCGACCTTGCAACACGGCTCGTCGCGGCCGGCGCGTGCGACCTGGTGGAGATGACGCGGGCCCAGATCGCGGACCCCGACCTGTGCGACAAGTCGAGACACGGCCACGCAGACCGGGTCCGCCCCTGCATCCTGTGCAACCAGCACTGCCTCGTGCGAGATCCGCGGAACCCCATCGTCTCGTGCTGTGTGAACCCCGTCGCCGGCCACGAGCGCGACGATGCCGGACTCGACGTCGACGCGAGCGCGGGCGAGGCACCCGGCAGCCGCGACGACGCCGTCGTCGTCGGCGGCGGGATCGGCGGCATGGAGGCCGCCCGGGTGCTCGCCCGAAGGGGGCACCGCGTGACGCTCATCGAGCAGGCAGCCGAGCTCGGCGGCACGCTTCGTGCAGCGGCGCGCCTGCCGGGCCGAGCGCGTCTTGGCGCGCTGTGCGACTGGCTCCAAGCCGAGCTCGTCTATGAGGGCGTGACCGTCGTCAATGGTCAGACAGTCGACACCGCAGAGGTGTTCGATGCTGTCATCGTGCTCGCGGCGACCGGTGGTGTGCCGAATACCCAGTCGCTGCGCGATGACGACGGCTCCGTCGAGCGCCTCGACGCGCTCGACGCGGCTCGTGGCGCCGAGCTGCATGGCGACGTCGTGGTCCTGGACCCGGTCGGGGGCCCGGTCGGCATCGCTGTCGCCGAGCTCGGGCTCGCAGCCGGCGCACGCGTGACACTCGTCTCGCCCGACGTCGTCGTGGGCTCGCAGCTCGCCATGTCTGGCGACCTCGTCGCGGCCAACGCCCGGCTCGCATCCGGTGGCGCGAGTGTCGTGCTGCACGCCGCGGCGGTCGGGATCGCCGGCGGTCGCGTCGTCGTGCAGGACCGCTTCACCGGGTCCATGACGACGATCCCCGCCAGCCAGTGCGTCGACGCGGGACACCAGCTGCCGGGGCGCGAGTGGCCCGCGCCAGTGCGTGCGATCGGCGATGCCGTCGCACCCAGGGGCATCCTCGCCGCAATGCTCGAGGCCCGTCGAGCCGCCCTCGAGAGTGCGACGGTCGCGTCGTGAGCCGCTCCACGCGCTACGAGCTGCTCTTCACGCCGCTTGCCCTCGGGCCGATCCGGCTCGGGAACCGCATCGTGTTCTCCGCGCACCTCACCAACTACGCGCAGGACGGCCTGCCCACCGAGCAGCATGCGGCGTACTACGCAGAGCGCGCGAAGGGCGGCGCAGGACTCATCATCACCGAGGAGCACTCGACGCACCCGACCGACTGGCCGTACGAGAAGCTGATCCACGGCTTCAATCCCGCGGTGCTCGAGGGCTACCTGCGAATCACCGAGGCGGTCCACGCACACGGCACGCCGATCCTCGCCCAGCTCAACCACAACGGCGGGCAGGCGTCGTCGATGTACTCGCGCCTCCCGGTCTGGGCGCCGTCGCCGGTCCCGGACCCGTTGTTCCGCGAGGTCCCCAAGCCGGTCGACGAGCGTGAGATCGCACAGATCGTTGCTGGGTACGCGGACGTGGCGGCGCGCTGCATCGCGGGCGGCTTCGACGGCGTGGAGCTGCAGTGCTCGCACTCTTCGATCGTGCGCCAGTTCCTCTCGTCAGCGACGAACCACCGAGACGACCGCTGGGGGGGTCCGCTCGAGCACCGCGCTCGCCTCCTGCTCACGCTGATCGACGTGGTCCGCGACGCGATCGGCGCCGACGCCGCCTTGGGCGTCCGCCTCTGTGGCGACGAGCTGGTCGAGAACGGGACCACGATCGACGAGGCGGTCGACGTCGCCGTCCTGGTCGAGGCGACCGGCAAGGTCGACTACCTCAACACCTCGATTGGCGTCGCCACCGCGTCGCTCTTCGCGATCGAGGCCTCGATGGCGGTGCGTCCCGGCTACGCGCTGTTCATCCCTTCAGCCATCCGCCGGCGCGTCAGCCTCCCGGTGGTCGGCGTCGGGCGATTCAAGGACCCGCTCCAGGCCGACCGCGCCCTGCGCGAGGGCCACTGCGACCTCGTCGGCATCGTGCGCGGCCAGATCGCCGACGCCGACTTCGCGCGCAAGGCCCGCTCGGGGCACGCCGACGACGTGCGCCTGTGCCTGTCGTGCAACCAGGAGTGCGTCGGGCGGATGGGGCTGAATCGGTGGCTCGGGTGCATCGAGAACCCCCGGACCGGCCACGAGGTCCGCGCTCGGCCGGCCCGCGCTCGTCGCCCGCGGCGTGTGGTCGTCGTCGGGGCAGGGCCAGCGGGGCTGCAGGCAGCGGCCACCGCGGCCGCGCGTGGGCACCACGTCGTCGTGCTCGAGCGCGACAGCGATCTCGGAGGACAGGTCGCGCTCGCCGCACGGGTGCCCGGGCGCGCCGAGTTCGGCGACCTCGTCCGCAACCTCGTGCGCGAGCTTGCCTCCCTCGACGTGGACGTCGTGACGGGCGTCGACGCCGACGCCGACGCGGTCGAGTCCTTCGGCCCCGACGTCGTCGTCGCGGCGACCGGGTCGCTTGCCTCGCTCCCGTGGTGGTCGGGGAACCGGCCCGACGGCTCGCCGGGGCTGCTCGACGTGTGCGACGTGCTCCGAGGCGAGCCGATCGAAGGTGAGCGAGTCCTCGTCGTCGACGAGCTCGGGTTCCACCAGGCGACGTCCGTCGCCGAGCTGCTCGCGGATCGAGGCCACCACGTCGAGATCGCGAGCCCCTCGCTCGTCGTCGGACAGGATCTGGGCGTGACCCTCGACCTCGAGCAGTTCTGGGTCCGAGCCACGAGCAAGGGGATCGTCCAGTCCACGAGCACCCTCGTGACGGCGCTGCGTCCCGGGGGCGTCGAGGTCCAGGACGTCCGCACGGGCGCCGCAGGTCGTCGCGACGTCGACGTGGTCGTGCTTGCGCTTCCTGGCATCCCGAACGACGCGCTCGCGACGAGCCTTCGATCCCGTGGTCGCGAGGTGCTCGTGGTCGGCGACGCACGGGCGCCCCGCCGTGCCCACGCGGCGGTCATCGACGGCGCTCGAGCCGGAGCGTCGCTGTGATCGCCGTTGTCCCGGTGCGCGACGGCCGGCTGCCCGTCGGGTCCGACGCCGCGGTCGAGGAGGCCGGTGGCCGCGTGCTCGTCGTCGGCGTCGACCCCCTCGCCGCGGCGGCAGCCCTCCGCGTCGGCGTCAGCGAGCTTCGAGCCTGCGAGGCGGGCCCGTTCGCGCCCGCTGCCTGGGCGGCCGGGCTCGCGGGCCACCTCGCTGGCGAGGACGTCATCATCCTGCCCGGCTCGCCCGACGGTCGCGACCTCGCCGGCAGGCTCGCCGGGGAGCTCGGGCGGCCCTGCCACGCATGGTGCACGGAGGTGAGCCCTATCCGCGTCGTGATGACGCGCCACGACGGCGTCGTGTCCGTCGACGTCGCGCTCCACGAGCCCGTCGTGGCGACCATCGTGCCCCGTGCGGTCTCCGAGCCTGCCGTTTCGTCCCGCTCGCCCGAGCCGACCATCGTCGCGCTCGGGTCGACTGCGACCAGAGACGCCACGGTGCTCGGCGTCGACGAGGCAGACCCCGCCGAGCTCGACCTGGGCGACGCAGCGCGGATCGTCGCGGGCGGCGTGGGGCTCGGTGGCGCCGAGGAGTTCAGGGTGCTGGCCGAGGTCGCCGAGCGCCTCGGGGCGTCGGTCGGCGCGACGCGCCCGATCGCCGATCGCGGCATCGTCGGCCACGAGCGACAGATCGGAACCACCGGCGTCGCGGTCGACCCGAACCTGTACGTCGCGTTCGGCATCTCAGGGGCGGTGCAGCACACCGCGGGGCTCGGCTCTCCGGCGCGCATCGTGGCCGTGAACACCGACGCCGCCTGCCCGATGATGGCGATGGCGGACCTCGCGGTCGTCGCCGACGCCGCCGGGACGCTGCGCGAGCTCTCCCGGCTGCTGGCCGAGGCATCGTGACGTCCGACTTCGAGGTCGTCGTCGTCGGCGCGGGACCCGCCGGCAGCATCGCGGCGCTCCAGCTCGCGCGGGCGGGCTTCTCGACCTGTCTCGTGGAGCGAGGCCCCTTCCCCGGGTCGAAGAACGTCTACGGCGGCGTGATCTACCCGCGAGTGCTCGATGACCTCCTTCCGGCCTGGCGCGACGACGCCCCGATCCAGCGCGTGGTCACGCGCCGCTCGACGATGCTGCTGACCGAGACCCAGTCGGTCTCGCTCGACGTGCGGGTGCAGGCATGGGGCGCACCCCCGTACAACGGGGTGACCGCCTTTCGTGGTGAGTTCGACCAGTGGCTCGCCGACGAGGCGGTCGCGGCGGGCGCCACCCTCGTGACCTCGACGACGGCCACGGGGCTGCAGCTCGACGCCGGCAGGGTCGTGGGCGTGTCGACCGACCGTCCCGACGGCGACCTCGCGTGCGCGCTCGTGGTCGCCTGTGACGGCGTGAACTCCTTCCTCGCAAGAGAGGCCGGGCTCTACCCGAGCTTCTCGCGGCACCACATGACCCTGGGGGTAAAAGAGGTGCTCGCCCTCGATCGGCGCGAGCTCGAGTCGCGGTTCAACCTCACCGGGCGCGAGGGCTGCGACATCGAGATGCTGGGGGCGACCGGCGAGATCACGGGCGGCGGCTTCCTCTACACGAACCTCGAGTCGCTTGCCGTCGGCTGCGTGCTCAAGCTGGACGACCTCGCGGCGTCCAAGCGCCGGCCCGAAGAGGTCCTGGCCGAGCTCAAGTCGCACCCGTCGATCGCACCCCTTGTCGCGGGCGCCGAGCTGGTGGAGTACGCGGCGCACCTCATCCCCGAGGGCGGCTATGACGCAATGCCGACGCTCGGCAAGCCCGGCATGGTCGTCGCGGGCGACGCGGCGTCGATGACCCTCGCGGCGGGCGTGTGGCTGGAGGGCGTCAACTACGCGATGGCCGCCGGGGCGACGGCTGCGGCCGCGGCCGTGCTCGCGCGCGCCGAGCCCGGCGGCCTCGCCGGGACGCACCGCCACTACACGAGGCTCCTCAAGGCGACCTTCGTCCAGCAGGACCACAAGCGGTTGCGGCGAGCCCCGGCCGTGGTGTTCTCCGACTTCGTCCAGCGCGTCCAGCCCGGGCTCGTCTGCGACGTGGCCGAGTCCTTCTTCACCGTCGCGAATCCCGAGGCCAAGCCCGGGCTGCTCCGCACGATCCGTCGCGTGATGCGCGCTCGCGGCATCACCGTCTTCGCCGCGCTCCGCAGCGCGGTCGCGACGATGCGGGTGTTCCGATGACACGCCACGAGGCCTTCGACGAGCTCGACTTCGAGGACCGCATGGCCACGGCCACCTTCGACGTGGCCCCTGACGCGCACATCGTGGTCGACGGCGACGCCTGCGAAGGCTGCACGACCAAGGCCTGCGTGACCGTGTGTCCGGCGAGCCTCTTCGTCGAGCTCTCCTCGGGAGGCGTGCTGTTCAACTACGAGCAGTGCTTCGAGTGTGGTTCGTGCTACCTCGTGTGCAACGAGGCTGGGGCGATCTCCTGGCGCTACCCCGAGGGCGGCAAAGGAGTGATCATCCGGCGTGGGTGAGCCGTTCGTCTGCGTGGCGGTGAAGCCCGTCGCACCCGTCATCGAGGTGGACTGGCTTGCCGGGAGTGTCACCCTCGACGAGCGCCATCTCGTTCGCACCGCGGCTGATGCCGCAGCCTGCGCGGTCGGGGCCGAGATCGCCGAAGGGCTCGGCCACGTCGTCGTCGTCGTTGCGGTCGCTGGCCCGGCGTCGCTCCCCGTGCTGCATGCCGCGCTCGCCGAGGGCGCGAGTCGGGCGCTCCGCGTCGTGGTGGGCGGCGACGACCTCGACGGCGCCGGCGCCGAGTCCCAGTGGCCGAGCGGCGTCGTGGCACAAGCGCTCGCCGAGGCCTGCGAGGGGGCGTCGGTCGTCGTGTGCGGCGACGCGTCTGGTGACCGGGCGTCGGGCACCGTCCCGTCGCTGCTCGCGCAGTGCCTGGGCGTCCCCCAGGCACTGGGGCTTCGCGCGGCCAGGCTCGAAGAGGGCCGCGTGCTCGGCGTGCGGCGCCTCGACGCGGGCCGCACGGAGCGGCTCGTGATCGCCCCGCCGTGCGTGATCTCGGTCGAGAAGGGCACCGCAGCCCCGGTGCGTGCCCCACTGCCGAGGCTGGTCGAACTCGCCGAAGGAAGCGGCCGCGTCGAGGTGCTGCAGGTGCCGGCGCCCGCGGGCGCACGACGCGGCGATCCCGCAGGCACGGTCCCAGGGCCGTTCCATCCTCGAGCCTCGGACGTGCCGGCACCCATTGAGCGTGATCCAGTGCGCCGCGCGATCGAGGTGGCCGGGACGCTGTCGCATCGCGACGCACACGAGCTCTTGCGGTGCGGCCCAGAAGAGGCGGCCGCTGCGATCCTCGAGCGGCTCGAGCGCTGGGGCCTGCGATGACCGGTCCGGCGCTGGGGGACCTCGCCACGACGGACGTCGCCGCGCGGGCAGGGCACGTCGTCGTCGCCGTGCCCGTCGGCGCCTGCGAGCAGCACGGCCCGCACCTGCCGCTCGGGACGGACTCGATCGTCGCTGTGGCCCTCTGCGAGGCCCTCGCCGCGGCGCGCTCCGAGGTGGTCGTCGCGCCGCTCGTGGGCGTCGGGGCGAGTGGCGAGCACGCTGGCTTCGCGGGGACGCTGTCGGTGGGTACCGAGGCGCTCGCTGCCTACCTCACCGAGCTGATCCGCTCGGCGAGGTCATGGGCGAGCGGCGTCGTGCTCGTGAGTGGTCACGGAGGCAACCTTGACGCACTGGCGCGCGTGGGGCGCACGGCCGCGCACGAGGGCGACCGGGTCGTGACCTTCGTCCCCCGCATCGAGGGAGCCGACGCCCACGCTGGGCACACCGAGACGTCACTGCTCTTTGCCCTCGACGCCTCGAGGGTGCGACACAATGAGCTCGTGACCGGCGTGACCACCTCTCTCGACGAGCTCGCCGGCGAGCTGCGTCGCGGCGGCGTCGCGGCGGTGTCGGCGACCGGCGTGCTCGGCGACCCGACGACCGCGAGCCCCGAGGCGGGGCGCGAGGTCCTGGCCCAGCTTGTCGCCGAGCTGTGCGGCGCCGTCGAGCGCGCCTTCGCGGACCCAACGTGAGCCCCGTCGCGCTCGTCACGGGCGCCGCGCGGGGGATCGGCGCCGCCACCGTCGACGCACTCGTGGCCGACGGCTGGCACGTGCTCGCCGTGGACCGGTGCCGAGACGTCGACGGGATCGAGTATGCGATGGCGACGCCTGCCGAGCTCGACGCGGTCGTTGACCGCCATCCCGGCCGTGTGCTCGGGCTTGTCGGTGACGCCCGCAGCGCCCAGGACATGGCCCTCGCGGTCGAGACCGCCGTCTCGCAGTTCGGCGCCGTCGACGCGGCGGTCGCGGCGGCTGGCGTCATCGCCGGCGGGGCACGGCTGTGGGAGACGACCGACGACGTCTACGACGCCGTCATGTCGGTCAACCTCGACGGCGTGCGGCGGCTCTTCTCCGCTGCGGTGCCCGCGCTGCTCGAGGCCCCGACGCCGAGGCACGGCAGGCTCGTCGCGGTTGCTTCCGCCGCCGCATCGGTCGGACTCGAGCGCCTTGCTGCGTACTCGGCGGCCAAGCACGCGGTCGTCGGGCTCGTGCGCGGGGTCGCCGCAGAGCTGGCTTCGACCGGGATCACGGCGAACGCGATCTGCCCGGGTTCGACCCGCACCTCGATGCTCGACGCGTCCGCGGCGATCTACGGCCTCGCGTCCGCGGACGACTTCGCGGCCCAGCAGCCGATCGGACGGCTGCTCGAGCCGAGCGAGCCCGCTGCCCTCATCGCCTGGCTCTGCTCGTCGGCGTCGTCAGGTGTGACGGGCGCGGCTCTCGCGGTCGACGGGGGCATGACGACGGTCTGAGTGAGCCTCGCGCCGCGGCGCGGGTGAGGGGACGGACCGATCAGGCCGTGGGCGCCGAGCACGCCGAGCGCCACAGCGCGACGTAGCTCGGGTACGTGAGCTCATCGGTCACGTAGCCAGCACGGCGCAGCTCTTCGTGGAACGCCGGGAGCTGGCGCCAGGGCACGCCCATGTCGACGTGGTGCGCGAGGTGCCACCCAGTGTTGTACGGGACGATCCAGAGACGGGCGAGCCAGCCTTGGCGGACGTTGTGCGTCGTCACTCGACGGTCCTTGCTCGCTTGCATGCCGCCGTGCTCGGCGATCGCGCGCAGCCGGTTGAGCACGCGCCACTGCGTCATCCAGCTCAGCCACCAGAACGCGGGATACGCCCACCACGCGCCGGTCGCAGCCCACAGCGCCGCGAACATCCCGACCTGCACCGAGAGGATCGGCATCGCGACGGCGCGGCCCTGCTTGGTGCGCGTGGCAAGGAGCAGCACCTTGAAGTTCTTCCACCCAGAGATCCCCACGGCGTCGCGGGCGAGCCGGCGCAGGAGGTCGCGCGGACGGCCTGGGTAGCCCGAGTAGAAGGCGATGTCGGGCTCGTCGGGCCCGAACTCCTCTTTGTGGTGCGCGAAGTGACTGCGGCGGTACAGGGAGATCGGGACCATCGCGGGGTACGCGAGCAGCCAGGTGCCGACCAAGTCGTTGAGGCGCTTGGACGTGAACAGGAGCTTGTGGGCGGCCTCGTGCATGAGGATCGCGAAGCGCGCGTGGATCGGCCCCATGGCGAGGAAGCACGCGACCGCGACGTAGGGGTACGGGTCCGCCAGGCGAACGCCGAGCTCGATGATCCCGATGGCAGCGACCCACAGGCCAACGACGCTGAGCACGTTGCGCCGATCGTCGATCGTGCGGAACCGGGCCCGAAGCTCAGGCAGCGCGAGGCCCGTCGGTCCGAGCCGCTCGGTCGGCAGCACGTCGGGTCGGGCCGTCGGCCCCGGCACCATCGTGAGGGCCATCTGTGTATCTTACAGACATCGAACGGCTGGATCAAGATCGTAAGAGGCCGCTCACCGCACGGAGCGTGCTCGCGAGCGCCCTGCTGGGCGAGTCGCCGCCGGCGCTGTCGGTCCGGCGGCTCGTCCGCGTCGCGGCGCTCTTCGGGATCAACGAGAACCGGGCGCGCGTCGCGCTGTCGCGGATGGCAGCCAGGGGCGAGGTCACCTCGGACGGGTCGGGCACCTACGCCCTCGCCGGCAGGCTGCTCGAACGCGCCGGCCGCCTCGAGGTCGCGCGCCGTGCGGTCACCCGGCCCTTCGACGGGTCCTGGCACCAGGTCGTCGTGACGTCGACCGGCGACGACGCCCAGGACCGACGGGTGCGCCGAGGCGCCCTGCGCGCATCGCGCCTCGGCGAGCTCCGTGACGGCGTGTGGCTGCGGCCGGCCAACCTCGACCTCGCGCTGGGTGAGGCGACCGAGGGCCTCTCGGTGTTCCGCTCGGTGCCCGCCCAGGACCAGGTGCGGCTCGCCGCGGCGTGCTTCGACGTCGGGGGTTGGGCGTCACGAGCGAGCGCGCTCGCCGACGCGATCGCCGCCACCCCGCTCGCTGGCCACGCCACGCTCGCGATCGGCTTCGAGCTCGACGCCGAGGTGCTGCGCCACCTCCAGCGCGATCCGCTGCTGCCAGCCGAGCTCTTGGACCGCGAGTGGCCCGGCGACGCGCTCCGCGCCGCCTACGAGGCGTTCGACGCCGAGTACCGAGCGCTCCTCGCCTCCTCGCATCGCGCAGTCGCCAAACAGGAGCTCGCGGTGAGGACCTGAGCCTCGGCGCGGGCGCGCCGCCCGCTACGAGCCAGCGCTCGCGGCCCGCCCGTCGTCCAGGACGACCACCGGGTCGAACACCGCGCGCCGCGACGCCCTGCGGAGCGCTCCCAGGACGGGGCGGCCGAGCGCGACGAGCAGCACGGCGTTGGTGACGGCGCGTGGGATGTCGAAGCCGAGCGAGGTCGTGAGGTCGAAGCGCACGAAGCGGTGCAGGTTCTCCAGGACGCCGCCGCCTGGCAGGTAGGACAGCGACGTGGACGTGCCGGCGCCGAACGGCCAGAACCACAGGTTGAGCAGCGCCCCATAGATGAGGCTCGTGACCGCGGCGTAGACGACGAGCACGGTGATCTCGCGCCTGCCGGCTGCGCGCGGCAGGCACCCTGCGCCGAAGCCCACCCATGCCGCGCCCAGCATCTGGAAGGGGAGCCAGGGCCCGACGCCGCCGGTGATGAGCGCGGACGCGAACAGCGTGAGCGCCCCGAGGACGAAGCCGAAGCCCCGACCGAGGACGCGGCCCGAGCAGATGAGGAGGAAGAACATCGGCTCGAGGCCGGCGACGCCCGGGCTCGGCACCCGCAGCGCCGAGCCGCACGCAGCGAGGATCCCGAGCAGGGCGACCGCCTTGGCATCGAGGGAGCCTTCGGCGATCTCGCCGAGCACGATCGCGAGCAGGAGCGGGAGCAGTGCCGCCACGAGCCACGGGGCGTCGGTGGCGTGGGCGACGTTCTCGCCAGCCTGGGCGTGGATGAGCAGCGGCCAGCCGAACGCCACGAGCCCGACGAGCGACGCCGTGCCAAGCAGCACGGACGCGCGGGCGGTGAGCCGGAGCGCGCCTCGCCTCGGGATCGTTGCGCTCATTGCCGCGCCACGAGGTCGTCGGTACCAGCCAGCGCGCGGCGGACCTCGTCGACCGTGAGCCACGGGTCCGGTGCGAGGACCTTGGCCACCTGGGGGGCGAACACGGGCGAGTGGCAGATCACGTCGCGGGCGGCGCCGTCTGCGACCACCTCGCCGTCGGCAAGGAGCACCGCTCGGTGCGCGACCCTCGCGACGAGCTCGACGTCATGGGTGGCCACGACGACCGACGTGCCGTTCGTCGCGAGGCGGGCAAGGAGCGCCTCGAGCCGCGCCTTGCTTGGATAGTCCAGTCCCCTGGTGGGCTCGTCGAGCAAGAGAAGCGGGGGCTCGTGCGCCAGCACCACCGCGAGCGCCAGCGCCAGCTGCTGACCTTCGGACAGGTCGCGCGGATGCCGGTCGATGGGCATCCCCGGCACGAGCCCGTCGAGGACGGCTCGCGTCGTGCCCGCAGCGAGGCCGCTCTCCTTGTCGGACGTCGCGCACTCCTCGGCGACCGTCTCGCAGTAGAGCAGCAGCTGGGCGTCCTGGGGGACGAGGCCCACGGCCCGCACGAGCTGGCGCGGCGACAGCGCTGCCGGCTCCTCGCCGAGCACCCGCACGCTGCCGGCCTCGGGTCGGCGAGCGCCAGCGAGCAGCGCGAGCAGCGTCGACTTGCCCGAGCCGTTGCGCCCCATGAGCGCGACGATCTCGCCTGCGCAGAACTCGAGGTCGACGTCGCAGAGCGCCAGCACTTCGTCGTACGCGAAGCTCGCTCGCGAGAGCGCGGCCACGGCCTTGCCTCGCGCCGGTGCCGCCGCCGCACCGGACGTCGCGAGCAGCACCGTGGACAGGCGCTCGCGCAGCGGCGCCGCGACGCGTCGTGCGTCGCGCACCGAGAGTGGCACCGGATGCCAGCCAGCGACGCGCGCGAGCTCGACCAGAGGCGGCGCCACCGGCGAGTAGGACATCACGTCTTCGGGCGTGCCGACGCGCAGCGGCGCGCCGTCACCAGGGATGAGGACCACGCGGTCCGCGAACGGGAGCACCCGCTCCAAGCGGTGCTCGGCGATCACGACCGTGAGCCCCACGTCGTGGACGAGGCGCGAGAGCGAGGCGAGCACGTCTTCGGCGGCGGCGGGATCGAGAGCGGACGTGGGCTCGTCGAGCACGATCGCGCGCGGTGCGGCAGTCAGCACCGCGCCGATCGCGACGCGCTGCTGCTGGCCGCCTGAGAGCGAGCGCAACGATCGACCGCGCAGTTCGTGCAGGCCGAGGAGGTCGAGCGTGTCCTCGACGCGTCGGCGCATCGCCGCCGGCGCCACGCCGAGGTTCTCCATCGTGTAGGCGAGCTCGTCTTCGACTGCGTCAGTGACGAAGCTTGCCCCGGGGTCCTGGCCGACCAGCCCGATGACGTCGGCGAGGTCCCGCGGCGCGTGCGAGCGGGTGGAGCGGCCGTCCACGCTGACGTCGCCCGCGAGACGCCCGCCGGTCGCGTGCGGGACCAGCCCGTTCATCGCCCGCAGGAACGTCGACTTGCCGGACCCGGTCGTCCCCACCACCAGGCACAGCTCGCCCTCGAGGATCTCGACGTTCACGTCGTGCAGCGTCGGCGCGTCGGCCCCGGTGTAGGTGAACGCCACTCGGTCGAAGCGGATCATCGGGGCTCCACGGCCGCTGTAGGTCGTCGGGGGGTGCTCGACCGCGTGGATTCGTCGCGTCCCGCGAGTCGCACGGTCGAGACGAGGGCTGGCGTGAGCCCGACGAGGATGCCGAGACTCGGCAGCAGCGGGACTGCGGGCAGGACGAGGGGATAGAAGCTCACCTGCAGCCCCGCGACGCCAAGGCCGCTCGCTATCGAGAGCGCGGCGAGCGCCGCGGCGCCCGAGAGGGTAACCAGCCACTCGTTGCCCCCCCATCGATCCGGGCGGTAGCGAGTGCGAGACGCGCGCCGGCTGCTCATGGCGGTGCCCCAACCGAGCGAGCCGACGCCGATCGCGAGGGCCGCGATCCCGAGCCCCCAGGGCCCTGTCGAGCTCAGCACGTCGTAGACGCCGACGAGGGTGAGGAGCGACCCCGCGCCCGTCGCGAAGGCCGACCATCGGCGCTTTGTCGTGGTGGCGCCGCGTCGGCCATAGCCACGCGAGTCCATCGACGAGGCGAGCTCGAGGGATCGGTCGAGCGCGCCTTCGAGCACGGGGACCGCCATGCCCCGAAGCCCCGCCAGCCCGCGTGTGGGTCGGCCCCGAAGGCGCCTGGCGTCGCGGACCTGCCCGATCGTCATCACGAGCTCGGGCGCGTAGGTGAGCGCGACGGTGACGGCCACGCCTGCCTCATAGAGCACCGCCGGCAGGCATCGGAGCAGTCGGTAGGGGCTGGCCAGAGAGTTCGCCGCGCCGAAGGCGAGCAGCACCACGGCCACGCGGAGTCCCTCGCACAGCGCCTGGAGCACGGACTCCGCGGTCACCGGGCCGCCGATGCTGACACCGGCCGCCCACGAGGGCAGCGAGACGTGGGGGAGCGAGAACAGCTCGTGCCCGGCGATGCGGTTGCCGAAGAGCACCTGGAGCACGACGCGGATGGCGATCACGATCAGCCCGAGCCGCAGGAAGACGACGAGCGATCTCGACCAGGGCGCCGAGCTGCGACGGGTCGCCACGACGTAGACGACGACCGCGGCGATGAGCGACAGCAGGACCGGGTTGGTCGTCTCGATGGCGGCGGCGGCGAGGGCTGCCGCCCATGCCCACCACGCCGCTGGGTGCAGCGTGCGCCGACCGCGAGTCGGAGGGGTCGTGCTCACGTGCGCGGTCGGCGTCGCCACCGGATCGCTGCGGCGCCGCCGAGTGCGAGCACCGCCGCACCCGCAACCACGAGCGCGGCGGGGCCCGACGACGTCGGGCCCCCAGCAGGTCTGGGGACGGCACTCGCCGCGGCCGCTGCGCAGACGGCGGCGAACGACGACGCGGCAGCGGGGGGCGGGTTACTGGCTCCCGAGCCTCGACGCTGGAAGCGCCACCCCTCGACGTCCCCGTTGACAACAGTCCACTCCGCAGGTCCGACGTTGGCGTAGGTCCAGTGGCGCCCGCCGTGCCAGAACGACCAGTACGCGTAGCCGCCCGGCCCGCCCGTGCCGCATCCGCTTGCGGGGTAGCCGTCGATGGAGCACAGGAGCCCGCTGGTGGCATAGGTGGGCGCGGGGACTCGGAATGCCCGCGCCACGCTCGCGAGCACGTCAGAACCGTTGGCTCCCGCGGGGACCTTCAGGCACTTGAGGATGACCCGCGGCGATGCCGGTGCCCCCGCGCCGAGGTCGACGACGACCGCGACGCGCACCTCGTCGGTCGCCGTGGCGTCACGCAGCGCGGCGCGTGCCGTCGCCATCGAGGGCATGGCACACGCGCACGCTGTGACGAGCGCTGATGCGACGACCCGCAGGGCGCGAGTCGACACGATGCTCAGAAGGGAAACGCCTTGTCCATGAGCGCAGGGATGGCCTGCTCGGTCGCCAGACCGCTCGCGACGTTCGGCGAGCCCCCGCTCGGGTAGTAGAACGCGCCGCTCGACAGCTGGAACGAGAGCAGGGCCGAGGCAGGGTCCTTGGTGCCCTTGCGGAACGTGGTGGCAGAGACCGAGTCGTGCAGCGACACGAGCGCCTGGATCACGAGAGCAGTGGAGTCCGGGTCCGCCGAGCCCCCGAAGTAGCCCCAGCCTCCGCTAGCGGACTCGAGCAGCGTGAAGAACGAGACGGGGTTGTGGTGGGGCTTCACCCGCTGGGCGGCAAGTCCCTCAACGGCAAGGGCGGTCGAGTTCGTGTCGGGACCGGTGAAGGTGGCGGGGTCAGAGGCGGGGCACGGCGACGTCGTCGACAGGCGATACGCCTCCCAGCCTCCGCCTGCGCACTGCTGGCGCTTGAGCCACGAGATCGCCGGGGCGAGCTGGCTCGTGTCACGGATGCCTGCGGCTGCGAGCGCGGCGAGCGCGAGGCCCTGTCGGTAGACACCGTCGTACGTCGGGTCCTGAACGCCGAACAGCCCTGCGTCGTGCCCGGTGCTGCGCATGGTCTTGAGCAGCCGCTTCACGAGGTTGGTGCCCCCGAATGACGTCGGGCTCTGGCGCATCTCGTGCGCGTCGAGGATGAGCGTGGCGAGCTGTCCGGCGCCGTCATGCCCACCGCTCGTGACATAGGCGTTGACGTGCGCCTTCAGGTAGGTGAGCGCCCGCAGCGCCGTGGGGTGCTCGCTGCCCGCTGCGGCGAGGGCCAACACGACGAGCGTCGTGTCCGAGACGTCTGGGTTGCCCGAGAAGGTGACGAAGCCCTTCGCGTTCACCTTGGACGCGAGCCACACCGCCGCCTTGTGCGCGGCAGGCTTCTGGGGGAGCGTCACCACCGACGTGGCGATGACGCTCGACGGGGCAGTGGCGCCGTGCGCCCATGCCGTGCCGCCGGCACACAGGGTGCTGATCGTGATGCCACCGACAAGGGCGGCAAACGTACGGGATCTCGCGGTTGACATGGTGCTCTCTTCCCGGGACAACGACCCGGGAAGGCCCCTTTGGCGAGGTCTCCGCCGAGCCCCTGCCGCAGTCTCGACGGTGTAGGACTCCCGAGCGCCGTGCAGGTATCCCGACTCGTGAGCGATGGCGAGCCATCTCCCACCTACGGTTGCGGACCAGTGCCGGACTTTGACCGGACTTCCCCTACGCGGTGCCTCTTGCTGTGCAGTCGCGACGTTACCGTGCGCTGGCATCGCCGACAAACGAGCCCGTGAGCACGTCGGCCGGAGCTCGCGGCGGCGATCCGAGCCATGACGAACCAGACTCTGCCTAGGTTTCTGCGGTGCATGGGTCTACTGTGAGTTGCGAGATGGTCGGGGCTCGCACCTGCCCCTGGATGACACAGGCGGTGACGGCGTGACCACGAATCTGGACTTCCCCGAAGGCCTCGACGGCGCGAAGCACAACGCGTGGACCGAGGTGGTGTCGCTCCTCGAAGAAGCGGCGCTGCTGCTGCACCTCGACGAGGGGACGACCAAGATGATCGTGGCCCCCGAGCGCATCCTGCAGGTCGCGGTTCCCGTGCGGCGCGACGATGGCACCGTCGAGATGTACACCGGCTGGCGGATCCAGCACGACACGAGCCGCGGGCCCGGCAAAGGTGGCCTGCGGTTCCACCCGAGCGTCGACGTGTACGAGATCGCCGCGCTGTCCGCCGATATGTCGGTGAAGTGCGCGGTTGTGAACATCCCCTTCGGCGGTGCCAAGGGCGGGGTCAAGGTCGATCCGCTCACCTTGTCGCGCGACGAGCTCGAGCGCCTCACGCGTCGCTACACCTTCGACATCGCCGCGATCCTCGGGCCGGACCGCGACATCCCTGCGCCCGACGTCAACACCGACCCGCAGGTCATGTCCTGGGTGATGGACACGATCTCGATGATCAGGGGGAGCTCGATCCCGGGCGTGGTCACCGGCAAGCCGGTTGCGATCGGCGGGACCTTCGGCCACGCCGGGGCGACCTCGGTCGGCGTGTCGATCTGCGCCAAGTCGATGTTCGAGCGCCTCGGCATCGAGGTCCCGGGCGCGCGTGCGGTCATCCAGGGGTACGGCAAGGTCGGAGCCCCGCTGCTCGGCCTGCTGCACACCATGGGCATGAAGGTCGTCGCGGTGGCCGACGTCGGCGGCGCGATCTACAACGACGCCGGGATCCACCCCGACTCGCTGCACGAGCACTTTCTTGAGACCGGGACTGTCGCGGGCTTCAAGAACGCGGACTCGATCGAAGAGGCCGACCTGTTCGCTGTCGACTCCGAGCTCGCGATCCCGGCCGCCCTCGGCGGGGCGATCGACGAGCACGTCGCGAAAAAGATGACGGCGAAGGTCATGGTCGAGGCCGCGAACGGTCCGACGACGCGTGAGGCCGAGCTCATCTTGGACAAGCGCGGCGTGATCACCGTGCCCGACGTGCTCGCGAACGCAGGCGGGGTCGTGGCGTCGTACTTTGAGTGGGCACAGGACCTGCAGGGCTTCCTCTGGGAGCGCGAGCTGTTCACGAGTCGCCTCGAGTCGACCATGAGGGACGCCTTCGACGGCGTCTGTGACTGCACCGAGAAGCTCAAGGTCCCGATGCGACAGGCCGCGGTCGCGCTCGGTGTGGAGCGCATCGCAGAGGCGATCATGCTTCGCGGACTGTTCCCCTGAGGTCGCCCTCTCACAGTGACGTGAATCGGCGCTCAGCGCTGCGAGCCGAGGCTCCGACGGCGTTGTAGGCGACGACCCACACCGTGTAGGCAGCCCTCCGCGCGAGGCCCTCGAGCGCGCACGACGTCTTGGACGACGCGCAGCGACGAGCCGGCACGCCCGCTGCGACGGCGGTCACGACGTACCGCGTGACCGGGTCGCCGGGACTGGCCGTTGACGCCTGCCAGTGCAGCGCCGCACGGCCGTGGCTTCGGGTGATGCCGAGCCCACGCGGTGCGCTCGGCGCCGTCCCCGGCACCTCACCCGGGCTCGGCGCACTGGCACGCGACGTGCCGTGGACGTTGGTGGCGGTGACAGCGACGCTGTAGCGCGTGCCGTCATCAAGGCCAGAGATGACGCACGAGGTCGCAGACGACGCGCACGTGGCAGCACCCGGTGAGGCAGTCGCGGTGAACGAGCTGACCGCCGCCCCGCCGTCGCCGCTCGGCATCCAGCTCACCGAGAGCCTGCCGGGTCCCGGCTTGGCGGCGACGTGCGACGGCGGCGCAGGGTTGACGATCGGTCGCACGGGTGTGATCCGTGTCGCCATCGCCACGGAGCTTGTGAAGGCTCCCTGCATTGTTGCCGTGCCGAGCCCCCCGATGCCGACGCACGCGTTCGACGCGGGGCACGCGATGCCGGCGAGCATCGACGCGCGCGGGTGCGGGTCGGCGGTGGGGAGCGAGCCCAGCCGCTGGAGCGGCTGCCAGTGGCCGCCGTCGTCGACGAGCACGACCGCGATGACGGTGCCATCGGTGGCCACGATTGAGCCGACCGCGGTGCAAGAGCGCTTCGTGCACGCCACGGCGCTCAGCGAGCCCGCGGTGGGCGTGGCAAACCTCGCCGGGAACCCGATCGCGACGACGCGGCCCCATGCACCGCCGGACTCGCGTTCGATGACCGGTGCCATGCGGCCGGCCGAGTTGGTGTCGTAGCCGACCGCGACGCAGCTGCCGACGGCGATGCAGGAGACCGAGTCGAGCGCGGCGCTGCCGATCCCAGGCGTGCCGGTAGGCAGCCCCGCGCGCGCGGCAGCCCGCCAGACGCCGCTCACCTCCTGGACGTGGATCGGCAGGTACGAGCCCGCGCCGTCGAGATACGAGCCGACTCCCACGCAGTCCGTGGCGTCGGTGCACGTCACCGCGTCGAGTCCCACGCTTCCAAGCGCGCGCGGCCGTGTGCCAGCCCCTGGCGGCAGGGCGATCTGGGTTCCGGTGCCCCAGCTTCCCGAGGTCGCCGAGGCCGCGAGGAGCGCGGGCGTGCCGTGCTGGTCGATGAACGAGCCGACCGCCGTGCAGTCCCCGACGGCCGCGCACGACACCGACGAGAGCCGGGACAGCTCGTTCGCACCCGGGCTCGACGGCAATCCGATCGTGAAGCCCGTGCCCCAGGTGCCAGCGCTCTCGACGGCGACCAACGGAAGGACCGATCGCGACGTGTCCTCGTAGCTTCCCACCGCGACGCAGCTCGTGGCGTCGGGGCACGAGACTCCCGTGAGTGCCGACGCGCTGTAGGCGGTTGCATGGCCGGCCGGCAGGGACGCCGCGATCGCCCGGGTCCAACCCGCAGGCCTCCTCGTGGCGATCATCGGCACGCCCGCGCGCGACGTGGTCTCGTAGCTCCCAACCGCGACGCACGCCGTCGTGGTGCACGAGATGCCCGTCAGCGACTCGTGGGGGGTCGATGTCGCGTTCGCCGGGGGGCGCACCTCGACGCTCGGCCCGAAGAGGGACTCTGCTCCGGCCCTCATCGACAGCAGCGACACGAGGCCGATTGCAACCACCATGGTCAGTCCCGCGACGCTGGTCCGGTGGGGACGCTCACTTCGACCTCGTCGCACGCCGCTCTTCGAACCCAGTCGGACCACGCTGCTAGACGGGTGCGGGCTCCGTCGCTCGGGCGATCCTCGTGAGTGCCGACACCGTGCGATGGATCTTCGCTCGCGCTCGCTCCGCCTCGTCGCTCAGTCCCTCCAGCTCGTCTAGCTGCCATGCCCCGAGAGTCGGGAGCACGACCTGGTGCACGTACTGCGAGGCGTCGAAGATGCCGGCGGCCGCGATGATCCGCTCGTGCTCGGCGAAGTGGGGGATTCCCGTTCCAGGCATGCGGAACGACCGGAGCTGCCGGTAGATCGCGATCACCATGTAGCTCGGGTCCCGCTCGATGGCAGCGACCGCGAGGTCTCGATAGAAGGCGTGGTGGAGTCCTTCGTCACCTGCGATCAGGGACATGATCTTCTTGCCACGCAGCGTGCGGTCGAGCGCCTGACCGGTGTTGCGGTGCGCGACCTGGGTGGCGAGTTCCTGCAGGGAGACGTAGGCCAGCGTCTCGGCGATCGTCGGCGCCTCGGGGACTAGGCCGTTCGCCATCTGGACCATGCGCGCGTCCTCGAGCTCCCAGGGATTGAGCGCCTTGGTCGCGAGGATCCAGTCACGCATCGCCGCGGAGTGGCGCCACTCCTCTGCGGTCCAACGGCCGGACCACTCTCGGAGCGGGTGACCCTTGGGAGCCCACTGGAGCAGCGCATTCGTGTAGTAGGGCAGGTTGTCCTCGGTGAGCAGATTCACGAACAGAGCGCTGCGCACCCCGGCGGAGAGGGGGTACACGCCTTCGTCCCACTCGTCGCGCGAGAAGTCCGTCATGTGTCCCCAGGGCACGTCCTCGAAGGGATACCACTGCTTCGTGGCACCGAGATGACGTTCGAACAGCGCGGCTGCGGGCTCTGCCAGCTCTTCGAGCAGAGCCCGGTCGCGAGCCTGTTCGTCCTGAGGTGCACCCACTCGCAATCCCGTGCCTTTCGCTGCGTGGCGCGACTCCCTCGCCGGGGCCGCCCGCGGCCCTCTTCAAAGGGACACGCTGGCACGAACAGGCTCTCACACAGATCGAGCCCGGGGATTCGGACGCCGGTTCGGCGCTGTTTCAAGCCGGATCCGGTCGCCAGCATCGCCAGGCGCCAGCTGGCGCACGTGCACTTCGGAAACGAGCGGGGCTTGGCGCTAGCAAGAGCAAGCGCCAAACGCTAAGTGGGACGGATTATGTCCCACCCACAGGCGGTCGGGGGCATCCCCGCCGGGCCGGAATGAAGAGCAAATGGGTGTCGTGGTAGCGTGACACCATGACGAAGAACCTCACGGTGCGACTCCCCGACGAGCTTGCCGCGGACGCCGAGGCCCTGGCTCGTGTCAATGGGACGAGCCTCAACGAGACGGTGCGGCAGTCCCTGCTCAAGGAGGTCGAGCGCAAGCGCAACGACCCCGAGTTCAAGGCGCGGCTCACCAAGATCATCGAAGAGGACCGGGAGCTGCTCGAACGCTTGGCGAAGTGAGCATCCAGTACCCGGATCTCACGGACTACCTGGCCGCGGCCGCGGCGGTGACCAGGATCGACCCCAAGACCTTGATGGCAGCGACGAAGCTTGATCTCGCTGACTCGGCGCTTCACGCGCCATCGGCCAGCTTCGGCGGCGACGAGTTCTATCCCGACTTCATCGACAAGGCCGCAGTCCTGCTCGTGCGGCTCTGCAAGAACCATCCGCTGCTGGACGGCAACAAGCGCGCCGCATGGGTGACGCTTCGGCTCTTTGTCGAGATGAACTCGTGGACGTGGGACCCGAGCCCCGGGCTAGACGAGTCCGAGCAGGCGGTACTCGCTGTCGCGAGTGGTGCTTGGGACGAGGAGGCAACCGCTACGTGGCTTCGAGGTTTCCTGCGATCGGCCTGACCTCCGGGGCCGGACAGTCCGGAGCCAAGGACGGTGCCACTCATCCGGTTGTTAGGGGGCACTAAGGCGCACCACCTACTCGCTGCCTCTTAGGGGAAGGGGAGCGTGGACGGAGTTCTCGGCCCCGGCAGGGGGGTCCCTCCGAACGTACCGACACCACCGTTGTCGTTTCTCGGGGTTACCGTGCCCAAGTTGATGACAGGCGTGCCCGACGACTCGTGATGATTTGCACGTTGTGGCGATCCAGAAACGAGAGCGGAGAGCCCTAGCGAGCCTCCCGACATCCCGCTGGCAGCGAGAAATGGTGGCGGAGTAACGAAGTGCAAGTTGGATAGCTGGGCACCAGGCGGAATGTTGTATTCATTCAGCTGCGCCGGGGTTGCCGTCGTGAAGTCGAAGTTTGGTGGAGGAATCCTGTACGTCGTGGCGTCTCCTTCGACGTTGTAGGTGTACGTCGTCGAGCCGTCAGCGTTCTCGACCTTCGAGAGAAGTGGGAACGTTCGGACACCGCAGGCGTGAAGTTGCTGTTGGGTGTACGAGTAAGGGTCGCCGAAACAGGCCGATGAACTAGCAGTGGCGGCGCGGCCACCAAGGAGCGCGACGCTGACAAGAACCGCGGCTCCAGTCGCCTGGACCAACCTGCGTGACCTGCTGATTCTCATAGTTGCGTTGCTCCGGCTGTCTATTGAAGGGTAGCCGCGGCCCCGTGGACTCGAGGCGAAAGGTTCGACCGAGCGCGCCGTCTGCAGACGGGGGAAGGTCCGTACCCCTCTGGCATAAGTGGATTCGGTCGGGGCAGGCAATCATTGCAAGCACCGAGGAGCCCGAGTCCGCTGGACCCCGCTGGAATCCGAAGAGCCGCATTTCAACGTTCAGGCTTCTTCGAGGACGATGGCAGAGGCGAGATCCTTCGCTTCCATGTGGTGCCGGTATCGGTCGACCATCTCGACGGTCTTCCACCCGTGACGATCCATGACCTCACCGACCGTTGCACCCTGCTTCAGGAGGGTGGTAGCTGAGTGATGGCGCAGGTCATGGAGGCGCATGCGCGGCACGCCGGCGGCGCTACAGGCGGCTACGAAGGTCCTAGTAATCGTGTGCGGATGGTACGGACGTGCACCGTCCGGCTCCGACGAGAAGATGAACGACTCAGGGGAGATCGTCGATCCCGAGAACTCTGCGCGATCAGCACATCGCTGGAGGTGCTCGGAGAGAATCCGCGTCGTCTTCGGGCCGATCGCGATCCGACGGCTCTCGCCCGTCTTGGTGGTGCGCTCTGCGACGCCACCAGCCTCCCGTATGACGGAGCGGTGAATGAAGACGCTCCCCGCTGCCAGGTCGACGTCCTCCCACTTGAGGCCGCACACCTCGCCTCGCCGACATCCCGTCCACGCGACGAAGGCGATGAGCGCCCCCCAGTCAGGGCTCTCGTCGAGGAGATGGTTAATGACCTTCCGGACGTCCTTGGATTCGGGTTGCTGAATCTTCTTGGCACGGAGCGGTGGCAGCTCGACACCAGACGTGGCGACCGACGACGTAAGTCCGCGCTTGTGCGCCCACGCCAACGATTGGCGCATGGCCCAGTGGAGCTTGCGAATGGACGATCCAGACTGACCTGCGGTGACCAGATCTGCATAGACGTCTTCGATCTGATGGAACCGAAGCTTGGCGATGGGCATCTTGGTAAACGACTCGGGCAAGAGTTTGATCGCGACCCGGTAGCGGTCCGCAGTGGAGGGTGCGAGGTGCGCGCTCCTGTACTCGAGCCACCGAGCAAGTACCTGGGCCACCGAGGTGGATTCGAGCGGCAGCTCCTTGCCCAAAGTGACCTCTGTGACGTACGCAGCGAGCGCTCGCTCGGCTTCACGCCTCGTCCCACGGAACGTCCTCGTGGCGTGGCGCCGCTTGTGAGCCTTCGTGTCGTAGCCGCGGTAGACGACGAGCTGCCACGAGCCGTTGCCTCGTCGACGCAACGATCCCGCCATATTTCACTCCTTCGATCTGGAGATTGATCGTCAGCAGTGATCGTCAACGGTCGGCGTTTCGAGGCCAAAGTGCCGAAACGCCAAGGAATACTTGGCGCCCCCGGCAGGACTCGAACCTGCGCTTCCGGCTCCGGAGGCCGGCGCTCTATCCGCTGAGCTACGGAGGCCAGCCAAGGGATTCTAGTGGTGCGTCACGTCACGAGCCGAGTGACGATGCGATGGGCGCCTGTTTCGTAACCTCTCGCCGTGGCGTCGGCGTCCTCCCCAAACGAGGCGTCACCGAGCCGCGGCACATCGCTCGGACACGTGGGCGCGCTCGACGGCGTTCGCGCGCTCGCTGTCGCCGGAGTCGTCCTCTACCACGGCGGCGTGTCAGCGCTGCGCGGCGGGTTCCTCGGCGTCGACGTGTTCTTCGTGCTGTCGGGGTTCCTCATCACGTCGCTGCTCGTAGTGGAGCTCGAACATCGCGGCCATCTCTCCCTCGGGCGCTTCTATGAGCGTCGCGCGAGGCGGCTGCTCCCGGCCCTCGTGCTCCTTATCGGCCTCGTAACGGTCTACGCCTCCGTCGGAGTGCCGCACGGCAGCATCCCGTCATTGCCCGGTCAGGTGCTCGGCACGATGGCGTACGTCGGGAACTGGACGCTCATCTCGGGGCATGCCACGTACTTCACGCTCGGGCTGCCTCCGTCGCCGCTGCAGCACACGTGGTCCCTCGCGATCGAAGAGCAGTTCTATCTGCTGTGGCCCGCGATCCTCCTGGGCCTGTGGCGCCTGACGACGAAGCGCACGAAGCTCGCCGCGATCTGCTGCGCTGGTGCCGCCATCTGTGCGGGGGTCACCGCGGCGCAGTACCTGGGCAACGCGAGCGTCAACACTCTGTACTTCGCGACGCAGACCCATGCGGTCACCATGCTGCTCGGAGCGGCGCTGAGCTTCTTCTTGCTCAAGCACGGTGGCGAAGGTGACGCTTCTGCGTTCCGTCTCGTCCCATCGCGACGCAGGGCGCTCGTCGACGCGCTCGGCGTTGCGGCGTGGCTAGCGGTCATCGCCACGTTCCTGGTCGTCAGCGGCACCGGCGCGACGCTGTACCTCGGCGGCTACGTCGGCTTCGGGCTGCTCGTGAGCGTCGCCATCGGCGCGACGGTGGCGACGCCCGACGGCTGGTCGAGCCGCGTGCTGTCGCTCGGCCCGGTCGCCTACCTCGGACGAATCTCCTACGGCGTGTACCTCTTCCACTTCCCGCTGTTCTTGTGGATCGACCGGACTGCGACCGGCCTCTCGGGAGCCCCGTTGCTCCTTGTGCGCGTGGCCGCGGCCCTCGCCGTTGCGACGCTGTCCTACTACCTGGTGGAGCTCCCGATCCGCGAGCGGCGCTTCCTGCGCGGCGCCCGCGGGCTGGCGGCGGGTGCACTCGCCTACGTCGTGGCCGCCGCCCTCGCGTTCTCCGTCACGACCGCCGCGGCATCCGTGCCCTTTGCGGACCGCATCGCAAGGTGGAACTTCGTCCCCGTCGCGCCGGCGGGCACGACCTCGACGTATCTGCTCGTCGGCGACTCGATGGCCCAGACGCTCGGCTTCGGCCTCAACAATGCGTACACGAGCAAGGCGCACGCATTCGTCGCGGTGGACGGCGAGGCAAAGGGCTGCTCGCTGGTCGGCGGGACGATGCGCGTCAAGGGCTTCTTGGTCCCGACCACGCCCAGGTGCAGCACCGGTGGTCCGAAGGGGTGGCCGACGCGCTGGCCGAGGCTCGTGCACCGCGACCACGCGCTGGTCGTCATGGTGCTGTTCCGTCTCGACACCGTCGACCACCGTCTCGACGGCCGCTGGCAGCACGTCGGCGAGCCAACCTTTGACTGCGTCCTTGCCTCGGGACTCGTCCGTGCCGCCGCGGCGCTGTCAGCGACCGGCAGGCCGGTCGTCTTGCTCACGACGCCCTACTACGACACCGGCGAGCAGGCGAACGGTGCCGGCTGGCCCGAGGACGCACCGGCACGGGTCACCGCCTACAACGCGCTCCTCGTCGTGGTTGCGGCGCAGTTCCCCGGCGTGATCCACGTCGTCGACCTGAACGCGATCGTGAGCCCCGGCGGCCATTTCGCAAGAACAATCGGCTCGACGGTCGTGCGATGGGTCGACGGCGTTCACTTCACCTACGGCGGCGACGCCTACGTGCTGCCACGGCTGCTGCCGAGGATCGAGCAGCTCGGGAGCAGTGCCGCGCCCTCCGCGTCGGCGCTCGCCGCACTCGACGCCGCCGCCCGTGAAGACGCGCAGCACAGTACGTGCGCGACCAAGACGCACGGCGGTGCAGCCGTAGGGTGAGTGGTGTGTCCCTCAAGCCCTCGACCGCGCCGATCGCGCGCGCCCTGCTTCCTGACACCGCGGTCATCTCGTCCGACGGCAGGCTGTCAGTCGGTGGGTGCGACGTCATCGGGCTCGCCGAGCGGTTCGGGACGCCACTGTTCGTCTACGACGAGGCCCACCTGGCCTCGAGGTGCGCCGAGGCCGCGGCCGCCTTCGATGATGGCGTCGCCTACGCGTCCAAGGCATTCCTCTGCCGAGCGATGGCTCGACTGGCCGCCCGCGCGGGCCTGTGCATCGACGTGGCGTCCGAGGGCGAGCTGCACTGCGCCCTGAGCGCGGGGGTCCCCGCGGGCCGGCTGGTGCTGCACGGGAACAACAAGTCAGACAGTGAGCTGGCAGCGGCGCTCGATGCCGGCGTCGGGCGTGTCGTCGTCGATGGGTCTGACGACCTCGAGCGCCTCGCCAAGCACGCGGCGGGCCGGCTCGTTCCCCAGCCCGTGCTCGTCCGGGTGACCCCGGGCGTGGAAGCCCACACCCACGAGTTCGTCCGGACCGGCCAGGAGGACACCAAGTTCGGCGTGTCGATCGCCTCGGGGGACGCCACGCGGCTGATCGAGCGCGTCGCCGCCACCGACGGGCTGGCGCTCGTGGGGCTTCATGCGCACATCGGCAGCCAGGTGTTCGACATCGGCTCGCTCGCACAAGCCGCACAGATCCTGGGATCGTTCTTCGCGCCGCTCGAGCTCGAGGAGCTGTGCGTCGGCGGCGGGCTCGGCGTGGCCTACGTGGAGGGGGAGAGCGCGCCCTCGATCACTGAGTGGGGGCGCGCCGTCCGTGCGGCGTGCCGTGTCGCCGGCGTTGCCCCGCACACCCGCATCACCGCCGAGCCTGGACGATCGATCGTCGCGGCGGCCGCCGTGACGCTCTACACGATCGGTGCGATCAAGCAGGTCCCGTCGGGGCGCACCTACCTCGCCGTCGACGGCGGCATGAGCGACAACCCACGACCGGTGCTCTATGGCTCGGGCTACGAGGCGTTCCTGCCGCGATCGACCGGTGCGGTGCGCACGCGCGCTGCGCGCGTCGTCGGCAAGCACTGCGAGAGCGGCGACGTCCTCGTCGACGACGCGAGGCTGCCCGTCGACGTCAGGGTCGGCGACGTGCTGTGCACTCCGGTCACAGGCGCCTACGGCTACTCGATGGCGTCGACCTACAACCGCGTGGGGCGTCCGCCTGTTGCCTTCGTCCGCAACGGCGAGGCGAGGCTCGTGCTCCGGCGCGAGCTGGCCGACGACCTCGAGGCCCTCGAGTGCGACGACGGCGCTGCGTGACCACGGCTCGGGTTCGCGTCGCGCTGCTCGGGTGCGGGACCGTCGGTGCGGCGGTCGCCGCGACGCTGTGCGACCCGATTGGGAGCAGCAGGCTCGCCTCTGCGATCGGTGCGCCGGTCGAGCTGATCGGCATCGCCGTGGCCCACCCCGACCGGCCACGGGAGGGCCTCCCCGCGTCACTCGTCACCTCGGACGCGGCCGCCCTCATCGATGCCGGCGCCGACGTCGTGATCGAGCTCATCGGCAATACCCCCGAGACGCTCGGGCTCGTGACGGCGGCGATCGACGCTGGCGCGTCGATCGTGACGGCGAACAAGGCCCTCCTCGCCACGCACCTCAGCGAGCTCACGTCGCGGGCGGCGTCGCGCGGGGTCGACCTCTACTACGAGGCTGCGGTGGCGGGCGCGATCCCGATCGTGCGGGTGCTGCGCACCTCGCTCGCCGGGCAGCGTCTGACGCGCGTCCTCGGCATCGTGAACGGCACCACCAACTTCATCCTCACGACAATGGAGCGAGAGGGGCGCGACTACGACGACGTCCTTCGCGAGGCGATCGCAAGCGGCTATGCGGAAGCCGACCCGACCGCCGACGTCGATGGCCATGACGCGGCGCAGAAGGCCGCGCTCCTTGCGTCACTTGCATACGGCCGGGTCGTGCTCGACGCTGACGTGGCGCGAGAGGGCATCGCCAAGGTGACTGCTTCGGACCTCGAGGCTGCCAGCCGGATGGGCTACGTGGTCCGCCTGCTCGCCGTCGCCGAGAGGGTCGCGCCCGAGGCGATCTCGGTGCGCGTGCACCCCGCGATGGTGCCGAGGTCCCACCCCCTCGCCGCGGTGGACGGCGCGTCGAACGCGGTCTTCGTCGAGGGCGAGGCATCGGGCCCGGTGATGCTCCAGGGCGACGGCGCCGGCGGGCCGCCGACTGCCTCGGCCGTGCTCGGCGACCTCGTCGCCGCGTCGAGGAACAGGCTGGCGGGCACGTGCGAGCATGCGCCGGCTCTCGACGCGACGTGCCGGCTTGTCGAGCCGGGCGAGACGACGAGCGCCTTTTACCTTGCCCTCGAGGTCCTCGACCGTCCGGGCGTGCTCGCGGCGGTCGCGACGGTGTTCGGCACCCACGACGTCTCGATCGAGTCGATGGAGCAGGTCGGGCGAGCCACCGCGGCGCGACTGGTGTTTCTCACGCATCCTGCGACCGAGGCCCAGATGGCGGCGACCGCGCTGCAGCTCGAAGAGCTCGAGGCGGTCACCGCCCTCGGTGCGCTGCTCCGCGTCGTCGAGGCGACCCGATGACGCCCTACGGCGGCGTCATCGCGCGATACGGAGCGCTCGTCGGCGTCGAGGACGCAACTGACGCGGTCACGCTCCTCGAAGGTGCGACGCCGCTCCTGCCCGCGCCGAGGCTCTCGGCGCGCGTCGGCGCGGACGTGTTCTTGAAGGTCGAGGGCGCGAACCCAACCGGGAGCTTCAAAGACCGGGGCATGACCGTCGCGATGACCAAGGCCCAAAGGGCGGGGACCCGGGCGGTCGTCTGCGCCTCGACGGGCAACACTTCGGCGTCGGCCGCCGCCTACGCGGGACGCGCGGGGCTCGATTGCGTCGTCGTGATCCCCGAGGGCAAGGTCGCAATCGGCAAGCTCGCCCAGGCGCTGGTCCTCGGTGCCCGCGTCATCCAGGTCCGGGGGAACTTCGACGAGGCGCTCGCGCTCGTGCGCGATCTCCCCGCCGGGGCCGGCGTCACGGTCGTCAACTCGGTGAACCCCGACCGACTCGACGGGCAGGCGTCCGCGGCGTACGAGATCGTCGACGACCTGGGCGGCGCGCCGGACTACCTGTTCCTCCCCGTGGGCAATGCCGGCAACATCACCTCGTACTGGCTGGGGTTCACCCGCTACGCAGCCGCCCGGAGGGCGGGAAGTCGTCCGAGGCTGCATGGCTTCCAGGCCGCAGGCGCGGCGCCCATCGTGCTCGGCCGCGTCGTGGAGCGCCCTGAGACCGTGGCCACGGCGATCCGGATCGGCAACCCAGCGAGCTGGAAGGGTGCCACCGACGCCGCGTCGCAGTCCGGGGGCATGATCGGCTCGGTCACCGACCAAGAGATCCTCGAGGCGTGGCGGCTCCTCGCGCACGACGAGTCCGTCTTCTGCGAGCCGGCGAGTGCAGCCGGCGTCGCGGGCCTGCTGAAGCACGGTGTTCCCAACGGTGCGCAAGTGGTGTGTGTGCTCACCGGCAACGGCCTGAAGGACCCCGACGCCGCGACGACCTCGATCGCCGCGCCACCAGTGGTGAATGCCACCACTGAGTCGCTCCTTGGTGTCATTCTTGAAGGGCACGATGTGGCAGGGGCTCAGTCGAGCCGCTAGAGTAGAGACATCCCACCTAGTCGGCGGCAGTGCCGCTGACCCAGGGACAACCTCCTTGGAGCGGTGGATTGAGCCGCGTGCGAAGCGCACGAAGTGTTCCCTCGGTAGGCAAGCGAGCTCTTCCGAGGTGAGAGAGAGGACACGAATGACGTCCGGTTCCCAGATGGAACGGTCCCTCCTTGAGGCCAAGGAGCGAGACGAGCTCCAAACGATCGCCCAGGCGATGGAGCTGAAGACCTCCGCGAGAGCGAGCAAGGCGACGCTCATCGGGGCGATCCTCGGTGCTGCCGGCGCGACGAACGGCGCGACAAACGGCGCGAGCGACGAGCCCGAGACCGAGCCACACGACATGTCGGCCAGCAACGGGTCGAGCCTCAGCGGCGACGCCGAGCTCGTCGCGGTCGGCGCCCCCGCGACGGCGACCTCGACCGAGCAGGACGCTTCCGAGTCCATTGGCGACGCCGGCCGTGGCCCGCGCCCCCAGTCGACGGGCACGGGTCCGTATGACCCGGCGAATCGCAGGAACAACAACCGCCGTCGACGCGGGCGGGACCGCGAGCGCGGCGGCGACCGGGACCTCCAGGGCGCCCAGGGCGCCCAGGGCGGCCAGGAGCAGGCCTACAACGGCGAGCTGGTGGAGGTACGCGGCCTCTTGGACCTCAAAGACGAGGGCTACGGGTTCGTCCGCACCTCGGGCTACCTGCCGTCGACCAAGGACGTCTACGTCTCCATCAGCCAGGCGCGCAGGTTCTCGCTGCGAAAGGGCGACACCGTCGAGGGCGCGTGCCGGCCCGCGGCGAGCAACGAGAAGTACCCCGCGCTCCTGCGCATCGACTCGGTCAGTGGCCTCGACGCCGAGGAGTCACGAACGAGGCGTCGATTCGAGGACCTGACGCCGTTGTTCCCCGACGAGCGGCTGCGTCTCGAGACGGTGGGCGAGAAGGACATGACCTCGCGCATCGTCGACCTGCTGAGCCCGATCGGCAAGGGCCAGCGCGGCCTCATCGTCTCGCCGCCCAAGGCTGGCAAGACCGCGATCCTCAAGCGCATCGCGCACTCGATCGAGGAGAACAACCCCGAGGTGCACCTGATGGTGCTTCTGGTCGAAGAGCGCCCCGAAGAGGTCACCGACATGCGCCGCAGCGTCAAGGGCGAGGTCGTGGCGTCGACGTTCGACCGCCCGAGCGAAGAGCACACCCAGGTCGCCGAGCTGGCGATCGAGCGTGCGAAGCGGCTTGTCGAGCTCGGCAAGGACGTCGTGATCCTCCTTGACGGCATCACACGGCTCGCGCGCGCCTACAACCTCTCGCAGCCGGCGACCGGGCGGATCATGTCCGGTGGCGTCGACTCGGGAGCCCTGTACCCGCCGAGGAAGTTCTTCGGCGCCGCGAGGAACATCGAAGAGGGCGGCTCGCTCACGATCCTCGCCACGGCGCTGGTCGAGACCGGCTCGAAGATGGACGAGGTGATCTTCGAGGAGTTCAAGGGGACGGGCAACATGGAGCTTCGCCTCGACCGGCGCCTCGCCGAGCGCCGCATCTACCCCGCGATCGACGTGAACGCGAGCTCGACGCGCCACGAAGAGCTGCTCTTCGAGCAGGGTCAGCTCCAGCAGGTCTGGAAGCTCCGCCGGGTGCTCAACGGGCTGTCGAACGACGGCACCGGTGCGGCCGGCCTCGAGCTGCTGATGGACAAGATCAAGACGACCAAGTCGAACGACGACTTCCTCGCCGAGATCGCGAAGGGCCCGTCCGCGAACATGTAGGAAGGCCGGCGGGTAGCATGGCTCGCCGCATTAGAGGAGCATCATGAAGGCAGACATCCACCCCCAGTACGTCGAGACGACCGTTCGCTGCTCGTGCGGGAACTCGTTCCAGACGCGTTCGACCAAGCCGGACCTCCACGTCGAGCTGTGCAACGAGTGCCACCCGTTCTTCACCGGCAAGCAGAAGCTTGTCGACACCGGTGGACGCGTCGAGCGCTTCCAGCGTCGCTACGGCGCGAAGGGCAAGACCCGCGCCGCGAAGAGCTGACCCTCGGCGCGCCGCGCCACCTGATGGGATCGCTCGATGAGACCCTCGACGGGCTCGCCTCCGAGCTCGACGAGCTCGATGCTGCCCTGGCCGACCCCGACGTCGCGCGCGACCCCGCACGGCTGAAGTCGCTCTCCAAGCGGCACCGCAAGCTGAGCGGGCTGGTCGGCACGTGGCGAGCGCTGCAGGCCGCCCGGGCCGACGTCGCGGCCGCCGACGAGCTGCTCGTGGGCGCGACAGGTGAAGAGCGCGCCGCGCTCGAGGCAGACCGCTCGAAGTCAGAAGCAGCGATCGGCGAGCTGCAGGACCGGCTCGAGGAGCTCTTGGTGCCCGAGGACCCCAACGCCGGGCGCGCTGTCCTGGTCGAGATCCGAGGCGCCGAGGGCGGCGAGGAGGCGAACCTGTTCGCACGCGACCTCTATGAGATGTACACCCGGTACGCGGCCGCGCACGGCCTAGTGATCGAGGTGCTCGAAGAGCGTGCCAGCGAGCGCAACGGGCTCGACGAGGTGGTCTTCAAGGTGACCGGTGACGAGGCGTGGTCCCGCCTCGAGCACGAAGGCGGCGTGCACCGCGTGCAGCGTGTGCCCGAGACCGAGGCGAAGGGCCGGGTGCACACCTCCTCGGCGACCGTCACGGTGCTGCCCGAGGCCGACGAGGTCGACGTCGCGCTCGATCCCAACGATCTCAAGATCGACGTCTATCGCTCGAGCGGTCCGGGCGGCCAGAGCGTCAACACGACGGACTCCGCGGTGCGCGTCACCCACCTCCCGACGGGGATCGTCGTGTCGATGCAGGACGAGAAGAGCCAGCTGCAGAACCGGGCGAAGGCGCTGGTCGTGCTGCGAAGCCGGCTCCTTCGACGCGCCCAGGAAGAAGAGGCCGCCAAGCTGGGCAGCCTGCGGCGATCCCAGGTCGGTGGCGGCGGACGCGGCGAGAAGATCCGTACCTACAACTTCAAGGAGAACCGGGTCACCGACCACCGCATCGGCCTCACGCTGTACAAGCTCGACTCGATCATGGCGGGACAGCTGGACGACGTCGTCGACGCGCTGGTCGCGGACAAGCGGGCTCGCCAGCTCGCCGAGCCGAGTGACGGCTGACCCGCTCTTCGAGGAGCTCTCGAGCGCGCTCGACTCCCGCCGAGAGGCCCGATGGCTGCTCGACGAGCTGGACGGGTGCTCGCCGGCGCAACGACGCGAGCTGGCCCTCGCCCTCGCGAGCCGTCGGCTCGCTGGCGAGCCGCTGCAGTACGTGCTCGGGCACTGGCCCTTCCGCACGCTCGACCTGGTCCTCGACGCGCGCGCACTCATCCCAAGGCCCGAGACCGAGCTGCTCGTCGACCGTGCGCTCGACGTGCTCGACGTGATCGAGGAGCGAGCTGTTGTCTGCGACCTCGGGTGCGGCTCGGGGGCCATCGCGCTCAGCATCGCCGTCGAGGCACGAGCTCGCGGAGCGCACGTGGACGTGCTCGCGACCGACGTCTCGCGCGACGCACTGGCGCTCGCCGCGCTCAACGCGGCACGGACGGGTACCGAGGTCAGCTTCTTCGAGGGGTCGTGGTTCGAAGCGATCCCCGCCGCCTACGTGGGTGAGCTCAGCCTGGTCTGCTCGAACCCGCCGTACGTCGGCTGTGACGAGCGGCCGCACCTCGCTCGCGAGCTCGACTTCGAGCCCTCGATCGCGCTGGTCGCAGCCGACGGCAGTGACGGCACGCCGGGCATGGGTGCCCTCGAGACCATCATCGCCGGCGCGGCGAGGTGGCTGGCGCCCGGCGGGACCCTCGTCCTCGAGCATGGCGCCGACCAGCGCGACGCGGTCGTCGCCTGCTGCGGCCGGGCAGGACTGGTGTTGATTCGCGACCACGTCGACCTCGCGGGGCTCCCGCGGATCGTTCAGGCGAGTCGCCCGCGGTGACGATTCGACTCCTGGCGTCCGGCGAGCTCGACGACGCCGCCGCGCTGCTCGAGCTCGGCGAGGTCCTCGCGGTGCCGACCGACACCGTCTACGGGCTGGCGGCCCTGCTCACGAACCGTGCGGCGGTCGCTCGACTCTCTGTCCTCAAGGGACGCCTCCAGTCGGTGCCGGTCGCGGTGCTGTGCGCCACGCCCGACGACGCGCGCAGGCTTTCGTCGTCGTGGCCGCCAGCCGCCTCGGTCCTCTCGCTCGCACTCTGGCCAGGACCGCTCACGCTCGTCGTCCCGGCACCCTTGGACCTGGCTGTGCGAGTGGGAGCAACCGACAGCGTCGGGGTGCGCGTCCCTGATGACGCGATCTGCCGTGCGCTGCTCGAGCGCACGGGTCCGCTGGCGGTGACCTCGGCGAATCTGCACGGTGCAGAGCCAGCGATGTCGGCCGACGACGTCATTGCCGCCTTCGCGGGCGCGGGCCTGGCTGGCGTCCTCGACGGCGGCAGGCGCGACGGTGCGGTCTCGAGCGTGGTGGACGTGACCGGCGCGGCGCCAGTCGTCGTGCGCGAGGGAGCGATTGCGCGCGACGGCCTGCTCGCGTTGCTCAGGGGAGGCTGACCGAGTCGTCGCTGACGACAACAGGTGCGCCGAGCGGATCGCTTGACATGATCGCCGCCGCGACATCGCGGTCGTCGGTCGCGAACAGGCGTCGAGCTCCACTCGGCGTGCGCAGCGACATGATCGACCGGGTCGCGAGCCCGTCGCGGTCGTGCACGACGGTGTAGGACTCGACCTCAGCGCGACCGACGTAGCTGCCATGCACCTCGCGGAGCGGGACCGCGTCCACGGCAGCTTGCACGTTGTGCGCTCGAAAGCCGCCAGGCGGCGGTGACGTCGAGTACGTGCCCCAGGCGTGGGTCGAGGCATACCAGCCGAGGGCCGTCACGAGCCCGGTGGCGCCAGGGGCATTGCGGAGCCGCTCGGCCATCGTCGCAACCGAGTGCGTCACGTAGTTGTTGCCCGGACCTCCGAAGAACGTCATGCCCCCGGTCACCGATGGTGGGCGCTCGTCGCTCAGAACGTCGATCCCGAGCGCGTCGCCAGCGAGCTGGACCGCGCACGGGAAGCAGCTGTAGAGGTCGAGCATCGCGAGATCGTCTGGTGACGGCGGGGTCTCGCCGAAGAGCTGCCGAGCGCACGCCCGCATCGCGAGGGACACCGACAGCTCGTCGCGTTCGGACAGCAGCCACTGCTCGCGCGCGGACGCGCCGGCACAAGGAAAGACGAGCTGGTCGTCGGGGACGCCCGCGGCGCGGGCCGCCTCGAGCGAGCAGACGATGAGCGCGGCACCCATGTCGACCACGACGTTCGAGGTGAGCAGCTTGGTGTAGGGGGCTGCGATCATCCTGTTCGCTGGCGTCGGCGTCGTGACCGTCGAGGCGCTGACTCGCTCTCGCAGCCAGGCGAGCTCGTTGCTGCTGGCGACCTCGCTCATCCTCGAGGCGAGTGCACCGAGCACGCCGAGGTGCTCGGTGCGGCTGAGGCCCCGAGCACGCCTGCGGGCGTGCTCGATCAACGCGTAGGCGTGCGCCGGGACGACGAGCCCCGCGGCGCGCTCGAGGTCGCTCATCGCGTCAGGCACCTCGAAGACAATGGGGGCCGCCTCGACGTCGGCGGCCTCGGTGTGCCACGTCACCCGCTCGTCGTGGCGACGGGCGACGTCGCGGCTCTTTATCGCCTCGGCGCCCACGACCGCGGCCACCTCGAGCTCGCCGCGCGCGATCCTCGCCGCAGCGTCGAACACCGCGGTCTGGGGCACGGTCCCGCCCGCGAACGTGACGCGTGTCGACCTTGCCGCGATGCCGAGGCGCTCGGCGACCGCACGGGCGGGGTCCTTGGCGCTCCAGACGAACGACGGGATCGCCGTCAGCTCGTCCATCCTGTCGAGGAGCGACGAGCGCCTGGCAGCTGAGCCAGTGGCGTCGCGACCGGCGAGCTCAAGGGCCCTGCACATCAGCGCGAGCGGCTCGGTCCGCGTCTCAGCGTTCGACGGGTCAGGTCGGTTGATCAGCTGGCCGACTCCAGCGATGACCGGCGTGCGAGGGTCGACCGGCACGACGAAAGTATGACCGGACGAACAGGACGACCAGACCGCCGGGGTATCGTGCAGCGTGAAGTGCGACGCGATCGCCGCGATGGGTGCGGGTGTCGCGAACGCAGGGGTGACGGCTCGGACCTGCTCACCGCGCGCCGCGACCCCCGGGTGCGTCGCCTCACTCAAGCACGAGGAGCCGACGTGGACGAGGCCGTGAATCCCTCGAGGCTCGCCTCGCTGGCAGGCGATCCCGAGGTCGCAAGCCTCGTGGCCGAGGAGTTCGACCGCCAGACCAGGACGCTCCAGCTCATAGCGAGCGAGAACTTCACGTCGGAGGCCGTCCTCGAGGCGACCGGCACGGTGCTCACGAACAAGTACTCGGAGGGCTACCCGCACCGCCGCTACTACGGCGGCAACCGTGTGATCGACGAGGTGGAGGATCTCGCGCGGAACCGTCTCACGGCGCTCTTCGGCGCTGACCACGCCAACGTGCAGCCACACGCGGGCGCCTCTGCGAACCTGGCCGTCTACCAAGCCCTCCTGGATCCCGGCGACAAGGTCCTCGCGATGCGGCTCGACCACGGCGGCCACCTCACCCACGGCTCGCCCGCGTCGATCACGTCCAAGTTCTGGCGCTTCGTCGACTACGGCGTGACCCCGCGGGAAGACGGCTCCGCCTCGAGCGAGCGCATCGACTTCGACCAGGTCCGGGACCGCGCGAAGTCCGAGCGACCGCGCCTCATCGTGGCCGGGGCGACTGCCTACCCGCGCGTGATCGACGCCGAGCAGTTCCGCGAGATCGCCGACGAGGTGGGTGCCCTTTTGATGTTCGACATGGCCCACATCGCGGGGCTCGTCGCAGGAGGGGTGCACCCGAACCCCGTGCCGCACGCAGACGTCGTGACGCTCACCACGCACAAGACGCTGCGCGGCCCGCGCGGCGGGGCGATCCTGAGTTGCGCCGAGCACGCCAAGGCGATCGACAGCGCCGTGTTCCCGGGCCTGCAGGGCGGCCCGCTCGAGCACGTGATCGCCGCGAAGGCCGTCTCGTTCAAGGAGGCCTCGACGCCGGCGTTCGCGCAGTACGCGCACGACGTCGTGACGAACGCGGCGGCGCTCGGCGCCGCGCTCGCCGAAGAAGGCTTCCGGCCCGTCACGGGGGGCACCGACAACCACCTGTTGCTCGTCGACCTGCGCGACTTCGATCCCGAGCTCACAGGAAAGGAGGCCCAGGAGGTCCTCGACCTTGCGGGCATCACGCTCAATCGCAACCAGATCCCGAGCGACCCGAGGAGCCCCTTCGTCACCTCCGGGCTTCGCCTGGGCACCGCCGCAGAGACGACCGCGGGGATGGGCGCCGACGAGATGCGCGAGATCGCCTCGCTGCTCGCGCGCTCGCTGCGGGGCCGACGAGACGATGCGGCACAGGACGCGGTCCGCGAGCGCGTCAGGGAGCTCTGCTCGGGATTCTCGCCCTACCAGCGCCCGCACGGGGTGCGTCCCGCCTGATGGTCGGGACCGACTGGCCCTACCTCGTCGTCGGCGCGGTCGCGGCGATCACGACCGGGCTGCTCACGCGCCCCGCGCGGGCGATCGCGCGGAAGGTCGGCTTCATGAGCATTCCGGGCGACCGGTCGGTGCACCAGCGGGCGACCCCTTACGGCGGCGGCGCGGCGATGTTCGCCGGGCTGTGCGTCGCGATGGCCGCTGGCGCGCTTATTCCCGGGATCCGCTCGCTGTTCGTCTCGACGAACGAGCCGGTCGGGGTAATCCTCGCGGCGCTGGTGATCACCGTCGTCGGGCTCGTCGACGACTCGAGGAACATGTCCGCTCCCGCCAAGATCTCCGGTCAGGTCCTCGCTGCGAGCGTCCTGTACTTCAGTGGCGTGACGATGTACTGGTTCAAGGTCCCCTTCGGGGGCGTGCTCGTCCTCGGCGTGAGCATCCTGCCGCTCATCACGTCGTTGTGGGTCATCGCGCTCACGAATGCCATCAACCTGATCGACGGCCTCGACGGGCTCGCCGCAGGCATCGTCGCGATCGCGTCTGGGGCGCTGTGCGTCTACGGGCTCCGCCTCGAGGACCTTGGCCTCCTCCAGTCGACCAACATCGGCCCGCTGATCGCCGCAGCGACCTGCGGCATCAGTCTCGGCTTCCTGCCCTCGAACTACCACCCTGCGCGCCTCTTCATGGGCGACGCGGGCGCGATGTTGCTCGGCCTCTTGATGAGCGCGGCCACCATGGTGATCGGCGGCCGAACGCCGCCCGCGAGCGGCGTGACGTACTTCTTCTTCGCCCCGCTGCTCATCCCGTTCTTCATCCTCGGCGTGCCGCTCGTCGACATGGGATTCGCCTTCATCCGACGGACCGCCTCAGGACAGGGGTTCCACAATCCTGACAAGGACCACGTCCACCACCGGCTGCTGCGCCTCGGCCACGGCCACCGTCGCACGGTGGTGATCCTGTGGCTGTGGACAGCCCTGCTGTCCGGCATGGTCCTGTTCCCGCTGTACGAGGTGAAGGTGAACGTCTTCATCCCGTTCGGCGTGGCCGCGATGGGCGTCGGGCTGTACACGTGGTTCCACCCCGGGATACGGCACAGCGCCCAGGAGCCTGACGCGCCCGTGCCCGTGGCGAGCTCAAGTGGCGGTCCGCGCCAAGGGGTGCAATAGTTTTCGCCGTGTCTGACGGCCGATCAGCCGCCTCGTGAACTCGAGGCAGTCCTGTGCACCCTGCTGTCAGTCCCCCTGTTGACCGCGCCCGAGCCCGAACGGACCTCGACACCTCGCGACCTCCCCGGGCTCGCGGGGTTCGCGGCCCTCGGCACCACGATCGCGGGCACGGTCGGGGCCGGTGTCGGGCTCGGGATCTGGGCCGACGACGCGTTCAAGACGTCACCGCTGTGCCTGATCGTCGGGCTGGTGCTCGGCTGCGCGGCGGCGACGGCCTCCACGATCGCGCTCATCCGGCGGTACCTGTGAGCGCGCGATGAGCCTGATGGGGGCCGTCGAGCCGTCCGCCTTCCGCTCAATGCTGAGACGGCTCACCATCACTGCGGCAGTCCTTGGCGTCGCCGGCGTCGTCGTCGCTCTCAGCCTGGGCTCGCCGCTTGGTGCCCTCGGCGTCACGCTCGGCGTCACCATTGGATTCCTGAACGTGCGGTCCATCGACCGTCTGGTCTCGCACACCGACGTCGACCCCGAGACGTCGAGCAAGGCGCTTCGCAGGATGGTCGGTTCGCGCACGTTGCTCCGACTCGGTGCCATCACCGCCGTGGTGCTCGTCGTCGTCGTGATTGAGGCACCACTCGGCATCGGTATCGTTGTCGGGCTGGTCATCTTCCAGCTTGCGTTCGTGGGGAACGTGATTCGGACGATGAGAGCCCAAGGAGGACTGGCGTGAGGTTGCTGGCGGCAACGACGCCCCAGATCCAGATCGGGGACCAGCCGACGTTCCACGTGCTCGGACTCACGTTCGACACGTACATCATCGCGTCGACTCTCGTGGTCGCGGCGTTCATGCTGACGCTCGTGGTCTTCCTGCGCCGCAGCGCGACGTCCGCGGCACCTGGGAAGCTGCAGATGTTCTTCGAGTACGTCGTCGACCAGGTCAGGGATCTCACGAGCTCGGTCATCGGCGAAGAGGGCGAGACGTACGTGCCGCTCGGGGTCCTGCTCTTCGTCTTCATCCTCGCTTGCAACTGGCTGGAGTTCATCCCCACGCAGCTCCAGGTCGGCATAAGCCCCGAGCTCCTCCCGCCGCCCACCGCGGACATCAACCTCCCTCTCGCCATGGCGCTCTCGGTGTTCATCCTCTGCCAGGTCGTTGCGGTTCGGCACCGCGGTCCCATCGGAAACTTCAAGCACTACTGGAAGCCGTACATCGTCCTCGGACCGATCAACTTCATCGAGGAGATCACCAAGCCCATCACCCTCACTCTGCGACTGTTCGGCAATCTCTTCGCGGGGACCCTGTTGCTGCTCGTCGTCGCCGTCGTTGGCGACCAACTTCTCGGGTCCATCGGCGGAGGGTCGGTGGTATTCATTGTCGGGCTCGGCTGGAAGATCTTCGGGCTCTTCATCGGGGCGATCCAGGCGCTGATCTTCTCGCTGCTCACGATCATGTACCTCGGCATGGCCTCGGCCACCGAGCACTAGCAACTCGGCAACACACAAAAAGGGAGACAGCACACATGGCACAGACGCAGGAACAGGCGACGAGCATTGCGGGCGCCCTCATCGGCGGCGGACTCGCCCTCGGTGGCGGCGCTATCGGCGCGGCCGTCGGCGACGGCCTCGCGGGGTCTCAGACCATTGCGGCGATCGCCCGCCAACCTGAGGTTGAGGCAAAGGCGAGGACGTACTTCTTCCTCACCGTCGGACTGGTGGAGGCCATGTACTTCATCAACCTCCTCTTCATGATCGTGTTCGTCTACGTGTTCTCCAAGCAGTGAGCCGCGGACGGACTGACAAAGGACGCCACTGATGCCCGCCAGCATTTTCCTTCTCCCGAACGGCACGTTCTTCGTGGAGCTCGCGGTGTTTCTGGTCCTGGTGTTCGTGTTCGTGAAGTGGGCGGTACCCCCGATCAATCGGGTCGTCTCCGAGCGCCAGGAGCTCATCCGCAGCTCGCTTGAGGCCGCCGAGCAGGCGCGCAAGGGCGCCGAGGCGGCTGACGACGAGCGGCATCACTTGCTCGACGAGGCGCGCGGCCAGGCGCGCGAGATCGTGGCCAGCGCCCAGCAGACCGCCGAGCAGGTTCGAGCCGACGCAGCCACGCGGGCGCAGGCCGAGTACGAGCGCATCGTTTCCACGGCGGCTGCCGACGTCCAGGCGGCTCGCCAGCGCGCCGTCGAGGAGGCGGCGGCGAGACTCGGGGAGATCGTGATCGAGGTCGTGACCAAGATCGTTGGCCGCGAGATCGACGCAAACGCCCACCGAGAGCTGATCAGCGAGGCGATCGCCGCGCTCAACGAAGAAAACCAGAAGGGTGCCGGGCAGACCGTATGAACGCGGCGCTCATGGGCTACGCGGCAGCGGTGCTTGACGGCCTCGACGATGCCGCCCGCCGGACGGTCGCCGACGAGCTCACCGCCCTCGAGGGCGTCGTCGTCGCCGACGCGGTCCTCCGCTCGGCGTTGAGCGACACGTCCATCGCCCGGGGACAGCGCCGAGCGGTCCTCACGGAGATTCTGGCGCCAAAGATCTCGCCGGCAGCGACGAGGATCGCCGCCTACGCCGCGTTCTCATCGTCAGCCCAGGACGTGCCCGCCTCGATCAGCGAGGGAGCCCACCGCGCTCGCACGTACGCCGAGGACGGCGCGATCGAAGAGCCGCCGCTCTCGGTGCTTGCTGCAAGGAACCGTGTCGCGGGGTACGCCGCGGCCGTGCTCGAGGACCAGCCGGTGTCCACCCTCGAGGGCGTCGAAGACGAGCTGTTCGCCTGGTCGATCGCCGTCGAGAACAGCAGCGAGCTGCGCCGGGTGCTCACCAACCGCGACCTCACCGGGATCGCACGCGCACTCATCGTGACCGAGCTCCTCGGCGACAAGGTGCACCCGGTGACCGCGCGGCTCTCCGCCTACGCGGTCCTCGGCGGGCGTCCCCGGGACCTGCTCGGCACGCTCGGCTGGCTCGTGGATCACGTCGCCGAGGAGCGCGGCTGGCGCGTGGCACGAGTGCGGACTGCGAGGGAGATCGATCCCGAGTCCCGAGAGCGGCTGACCGCGTCGCTGCACTCGCTCGTGGGCAGCCCCGTCGAGCTCGAGGTCGCCGCCGACGAGACCCTCCTCGGCGGCGTGCTCGTCGAGGTCGGCGACCTCCGAGTCGACGCGACCATTCGTGGCCGCCTCGACGCCCTCCGTGACCACCTCACCTCGGACCGCCCGATGGAGCGGTCCTTCGACACTTCGATTGCGAACCAAGGAGCAGGTTGATGCCAGAGCTGACGATCACCGCCCAGGAGATCACCGACGCCCTCAAGCACCACGTCGACGCGTACACCGCCGACGTCGGCGCCGAGCAGGTCGGGCGCATCATCGAGGTGGGCGACGGCATCGCTCGCGTCTCAGGCCTGCCCCGGGCCGCGGTCAACGAGCTGTTGGAGTTCGAGGACGGGACCGTCGGGCTTGCGATGAACCTCGACGAGGAGTCAATCGGCGCGGTCGTCCTGGGCTCCGTGGACAAGCTCGAAGAAGAGCAGGTCGTTCGCGCGACGGGGCGGATCCTCTCGATACCCGTCGGCGACGAGCTCCTCGGCCGTGTCGTGAACGCGCTCGGCGAGCCGATCGACGGCAAGGGCGCGATCGGCACGACCCAGTCGCGCCGCATGGAGGTCCAAGCGCCCGGGATCACGGGCCGTCAGCCCGTCACCCAGCCCCTCCAGACCGGGATCAAGGCCATCGACTCGATGACGCCGATCGGTCGCGGCCAGCGCGAGCTCATCATCGGCGACCGAAAGACCGGCAAGTCGACGGTCGCCATCGACACGATCCTCAACCAAAAGGGCCAGGGCGTGAAGTGCATCTACGTCGCGGTCGGCCAGAAGAACTCGTCGGTGGCCCAGACCGTCCGGGTCTTGGAGGAGTTCGGCGCCTTCGAGTACACCGTCGTGGTCGTCGCGAGCGCGGGGGACCCCGCCCCCTACAAGTACCTCGCGCCCTACGCCGGCTGCGCGATGGGTCAGCACTGGATGGAGAACGGGGAGCACGCGCTCATCGTCTACGACGACCTCTCCAAGCAGGCGGAGGCCTACCGGCAGATCTCGCTGCTGCTGCGGCGCCCACCGGGCCGCGAGGCGTACCCCGGTGACGTCTTCTATCTTCACAGCCGCCTGCTCGAGCGCGCGGCGAAGCTCTCCGACGAGCGCGGCGGCGGCTCGCTCACCGCGCTGCCGATCATCGAGACCAAGGCCGGCGACATCTCGGCGTACATCCCGACCAACGTGATCTCGATCACCGACGGGCAGGTGTACCTGCTCTCGGATCTCTTCTACTCGGGCGTCCGCCCCGCCATCGACGTGGGGAACTCGGTCTCGCGGGTGAGCTCGGCCCAGACCAAGGCGATGAAGGCCGTTGCGGGGACGATGCGCACCGACCTCGCGCAGTTCCGTGACCTGGAGAGCTTCGCCACGTTCGGCTCGGAGCTCGACAAGACCTCCCAGGCCCAGCTCGATCGCGGCTACCGGCTGACCGAGCTGCTCAAGCAGCCGCTCAACGCCCCGGTGCCAGTTGAAGAGCAGGTCGTCGTCATCTACGCGGGGACCCGTGGCTGGACCGACACGGTGCCAGTGAGCGAGGTCCGCCGCTTCGAGAGCGAGCTGCTCGCCTTCCTGCGCTCCCAGCACGCCGAGCTCCTGAGCCACATCAAGGACACCGGGACGCTGCCTGACACCGCGGCGATCGACGCGGCGCTGCGCACCTTCCTCGACGGCTTCGACACCCGGGCCTAGGCACGCGACGTGGCAGGAGGCAAGGAGCGCGAGCTCCGACGACGGATCAAGAGCGTGCGCTCGACGCGCAAGATCACCAAGGCGATGGAGCTGATCGCCGCGTCCCAGATCGCGCGCGCCCAGTCGCGGATCGCGGCCAACCGCCCCTACCGAGAGGGCATCGCGTCGGTCGTTCGCGAGGCCGCCAAGGGCGACGCGGTCGCCGCGGCCAAGCTGCTCGGGGCCCCCGAGGAGGTCCGCAACGTCGTCGTGCTCACCATCGTCGGCGACCGGGGCCTGTCTGGCTCCTACAACTCGTCGGTGCTGCGCGCCGCTGAGCGCGAGATCAGGCGGCAGCGTGATGCCGGGGCGTCGGTCAGCGTCGCGGCGGTAGGCAAGAAGGCGATCGCCTACTTCCGCTTCCGCGGCATCGACGTCGACCTCAGCTTCCAGGGCTTCAGCGACAAGCCCACCTACGCCGACGCGCGCGACGTCGCCGACGCGGTCGGCCTCCCCTTCGTGCTTGGCCAGGCAGACCTGGTGCTGCTCGTGTCGATGCGGTTCCGGTCCGCGTCGAACCAGTCCGTCGAGACGCTGCAGCTCCTCCCGCTGCCTGACATCGAGGACGAGCCGGCCGACGAGCGATCCGCCGAGGGCTACACCGAGTTCGAGCCGGACGTCGAAGAGCTGCTCGAAGAGCTCGCACCGGCCGCGCTCGCCTCAGAGGTCTTCGCGGCACTCCTCGAGGGCTCCGCATCGTTCTACACGAGCCAGCAGCGGGCGATGGCTGCGGCGAGTGAGAACGCCGACGAGCTCGTCCGCACGCTCTCGCGCATGATGAACCGCGTGCGGCAGGACTCGATCACGACCGAGATCATGGAGATTGTGGGCGGCGCAGAAGCGCTGCGCCAGGAAAAGGAGCATGCATGACAACCGCCACGGACACACCGAAGAAGCTCGAGACCGGGCGCGTCGTGGCGATCACCGGCCCCGTTGTTGACGTGGAGTTCCCGCCGCACTCGCTGCCCGAGATCAACTTCGCAGTCGAGATGGACCTCGAGCTCGATGGCAAGGCGGTCACCGTCACCGGCGAGGTGGCCCAGCAGATCGGCGAGGGCCGGGTCCGCTGCGTGTGCATGCAGCCCACCGACGGCCTCATCCGCGGCGCGGTCGTCCGCAACACCGGTCGGGGGATCACTGTGCCCGTGGGCAACGCTGTGCTTGGCCACGTGTTCAACGTGCTTGGCCAGCCACTTGACACCGACGACATCGGCGAGCCGGACGACTACTGGGAGATCCACCGCGACCCGCCGCCGTTCGACCAGCTCGAGCCGCGCAGCCAGATGTTCGAGACCGGCATCAAGGTCATCGACCTGCTCGAGCCCTACGTTCAGGGCGGCAAGATCGGCCTCTTCGGGGGCGCGGGCGTCGGCAAGACCATCCTCATCATGGAGATGATCAACCGAGTGGCGACCCAGCACGGTGGCGTTTCGGTGTTCGCTGGCGTCGGCGAGCGAACGAGGGAGGGCACCGACCTCTTGCTCGAGATGCAAGAGTCCGGCGTCATCGAGAAGGCAGCGCTCGTCTACGGCCAGATGGACGAGCCCCCGGGGGTCCGACTGCGCGTGGGACTCGCCGCGCTGACCATGGCGGAGTACTTCCGCGACGTGAAGAACCAGGACGTCCTGTTGTTCATCGACAACATCTTCCGCTTCGTCCAGGCAGGCTCAGAGGTCTCGACACTGCTGGGCCGAATGCCCTCGGCGGTGGGCTACCAGCCGACGCTCGCCGACGAGATGGGCGAGCTCCAAGAGCGGATCACGTCCACCAAAGGTCGGTCGATCACCTCGATGCAGGCCGTCTACGTCCCCGCGGACGACTACACGGACCCCGCGCCGTTCACGACGTTCACCCACCTTGATGCGACGACGGAGTTGAGCCGCCAGATCGCCGCCCTCGGGATCTACCCTGCGGTCGACCCGCTGGCGTCCACCTCCAACATCCTCGCCCCCGAGATCGTCGGCGAGCGGCACTACCAGGTGGCCCGCGCTGTCCAGCAGATCCTGCAGCGCTTCCGCGAGCTGCAGGACATCATCGCGATCCTGGGCCTCGATGAGCTCTCCGAGGAGGACCGCATCACGGTCACGCGTGCGCGCAAGATCCAGCGGTTCTTGTCCCAGCCGATGTTCGTGGCCGAGGCATTCACTGGAACCAAGGGCATCTACGTGCCCATCAATGAGACCGTGGAGAGCTTCGAGGCGATCACCAAGGGCGACCTCGATGACGTGCCCGAGCAAGCGTTCCTCAACACCGGTGGTGTGGAGGGCGTGCTCGCTCGCGCCCGCGAACTGGCCGAGTAGATGGCACCCGCGGTATTCGGAACCCAGCTCGTGACGCCCGAGTCGGTGCTGTTCGCCGGCGAGGCGACCGCGGTCGTGACGCGGACGTCAGTCGGCGACCTCACGGTCCTCGACGGCCACACCCCCCTCGTCGGCGACGTGGTGCCCGGCATCGTCCGCATCGAGCGCCCCGACGACTCGACCGACGCCTACTGCGTGCATGGGGGCTTCCTCGAGGTCGCGACCGAGCCCGGTGCGGGGGAGGGCCTCGTCGAGGGCGTGACCGAGGCGACACGCTCGACGCGCGTGACGCTGCTCGCGGGCATCGCCGAGCCGGTCGGGTCGATCGACCAAACCCGGGCGGCCGCGGCAAAAGAGGCGGCCAACGCCCAGCTGAGCGCGCTTGCGTCAAGAGACGACGACGAGGCGGTGCTCGAGCGCGAGCAGGCCGAGCGGGCCCTGGCGCGCGCCGAGCTGCGTCTTTCGGCCGCGGGGGCGACCGCCCCATAGCTCAGTAGGCGACGGAGCTGATCTGCTGGAGCTTGTCGAGGCGGTGGAAGCCGTCGACCTTGCGCACGGTGCCCGAGAGCGAGCGCATGACCAGGCTCTGGGTCATGGCCCCGTGGTCGTGGAACCGCACGCCTCGCAGCAGCTCGCCGTCGGTGATGCCGGTCGCCGAGAAGAAGCAGTTGTCCCCGCCCACGAGGTCGTCGGTCAAGAGCACCGCGTCGAGGTCGTAGTCGAGGGCGATGGCCGCAGTGCGCTCGGCGTCGTCACGCGGCCACAGCCGTCCCTGGATCTCGCCGCCGAGGCACTTGAGCGCGGCCGCGGCGATCACGCCCTCCGGAGTGCCACCGATGCCGAAGAGGATGTCGCCATCCGAGGCGTCCCAGGCAGTCGAGATCGCGCCTGCGACGTCGCCGTCGGTGATGAGCCGGACCCGCGCGCCCGCCTCGCGGACCTCCTCGACGAGCGCCTCATGGCGATCGCGGTCCAAGATGACCGCGATCAGGTCTCGCACGGGCTGGCCCAGCTGCTCTGCCAGTGCCTGGAGATTCTCGGTGGGCGACTTCTTGATGCTGATGCAGCCCCTGCCGCGCGGTCCGACGGCGACCTTCTCCATGTAGACGCACGGGCCCGGGTCGAACATGGTCCCGCGCTCGGACAGCGCGATGACCGCGAGGGCACCCGCGCGCCCCTTCGCCACGAGCGTGGTCCCGTCGATCGGGTCGACGGCGATGTCCACCTGTGGCGGGGTCCCGTCACCGATGCGCTCGCCGTTGAACAGCATGGGCGCATCGTCCTTCTCGCCCTCGCCGATCACCACGACGCCGTCCATCGGAATCGATGCCAGCACCACGCGCATGGCGTTCACCGCGGCGTCGTCGGCGGCGTTCTTGTCGCCGAGCCCCATGAAGCGCGACGAGGCCATCGCGGCGGCCTCCGTGACGCGGATGAGGTCGAGCGCGAGGTTGCGGTCCGGCGCGAGCTGGGGATGATGGGTCGCCACGGAAGGAACGATACTTTCCCCCCCGACGGCACGCACCTGGAGACGCGCGATCGCGCTGACCACTGGGGATGCACGGAACTGGCGCCATACTTTGTGCATGGGCAGGTTTGTCGTTCGTCCGAGCGGTCCGCTCGCCGGCACGGTCGTCGCCCGCGGCGCGAAGAACGCTGTCCTCAAGGAGATGGCGGCGTGCCTGCTCGCCGAGGGCATGCATCGGCTGCGCAACGTCCCGAGGATCGACGACGTCGACACGATGGCCGCGCTGCTGATGTCGCTCGGGTGCAGGGTGCACTGGGCCGATGACCACGAGCTGTCCATCGGCGTGCCGTCGGCGACGCGGCTCGCGACGACCGCACCCGCCGTCGACGTCGCGAGGCTTCGCGCATCCATCGTCGTGCTCGGCCCGCTGCTCGCCCGCTGCGGCACGGTGAGCCTGCCGCTGCCCGGCGGCGACGACTTCGGTGACCGGCCCGTCAACTTCCACCTGGAAGGGCTCAGCGCGATGGGTGCCGATGTCCGCGTCGTGCACGGCGTCATCGAAGCAACGAGGCCGGCCGGCCGGTTGCGGGGGGCCAGGCTCACGCTCGAGTACCCGAGTCACACCGCGACGGACAACCTGCTCATGGCTGCCGCCACCGCCCAGGGCACGACCGTCATCGACAACGCGGCGCGCGAGCCCGAGGTCGAGGACCTCGCGGTGATGCTCAACTCGATGGGTGCCAGCATCGCGGGGCTAGGGACATCACGGCTCGTGATCGAGGGCGTCGACGTGCTGCGCCCCGCTGACCACGAGGTCGTCGCGGACCGCGTCGTGTCGGCGACCTACCTCGCCGCTGCGGCGATCACGGGCGGCGAGGTGACCGTCGCGGATGCGCGACGCGAGCACATGGAGACGTTCCTGCGCAAGCTCGCCACCATCGGCTGCGAGCTCTCCGGCGAGGTGGGCATCACCGCCAAGGGCCCCGCGCGACCCGGCGCGTGCGACATCGCGACCCTGCCGTATCCGGGCGTGGCGACGGACTACAAGCCGCTCCTCGTCGCGGTGCTCTCGGTTGCCGACGGCACCTCGGTCGTGACCGAGAACCTGTTCGACGGACGGTTCCGCTACGTCGAGGAGCTCGTCAAGCTAGGGGCACAGGTGACGACCGAGGGCCACCACGTCGTCATCAGGGGCGTGGAGCGACTCGCGGGTGGCTCTGTCCGCGCGACGGACGTGCGCGCGGGGGCCGCGCTCGTCCTCGCGGGCATGGTGGCCGACGGCACGACCGAGGTCGCCAACGCTGAGCACGTCGACCGCGGCTACCAGGACCTAGCCGGGACGCTGCGAGGGCTCGGCGCTGACGTGGAGCGAGTGTGACGGGCCCCACAGGCCCCTCAGCGCTGCTTGACGCCGCACGAGGAGGCAATCGCGTCGCGCTGGCGCGCCTGCTCACGATCTCCGAGAACGACGAGGCGGGCGCCCGAGCGCTCGCAACGCAGACCTGGACCACGAGACGCGCGTTCTCGATCGGCATCACTGGCGCGCCAGGGGCGGGGAAGTCCACGCTGACCGACCGCATGATCGCGACGTCCCTCGCGCGGTTCGTGCCGCCCGGCGCGACCGCGGCCGTCAGCCAGCTCGGCGTGCTGTGCGTCGACCCGACCTCGCCGTTCAGCGGCGGCGCGATCCTGGGCGACCGTGTGCGCATGCAGGACCACGCGCTCGACGATCGCGTCTTCATCCGATCCCTCGCGACCAGGGGGCAGCAAGGCGGGCTGTCTGTTGCGGTGCCTGACGCCCTCGCGCTGCTCGGCGCTGTGGGATTCGAGCTGGTCCTCATCGAGACCGTGGGCGTCGGCCAGGTCGAGCTCGACGTCGCCGGCACGGCCGACGTGACCATCGTCGTGGTCACCCCTGGCTGGGGCGACGCCTTGCAGACCGCCAAGGCGGGGCTCTTGGAGATCGCCGACATCTTCGTCGTGAACAAGGCGGACCGGTCGGGCGCTGCGGAGGCGAGGCGGGACCTCGACCAGATGCTCGAGCTCGGCACCGGTCGTGACGACGGCTGGCGGCCCCCGATCGTGGAGACCGTCGCGACCGAGGACCGCGGCACGGCCGAGCTCTTCGACGCCATCGAGGCGCTGAGCGCCCACCTCGCCGGCGCCACGGGGACGGCCCGGCGCCGCGCGAGGGCCGCGAGCCTGCTCCATCGGCTGGCCGCAGCGACGATCGAGCGCTCCGTGGTGGTCCTTGCCGGCTCGGGACGCTTCGACTCGGCCGTCGACGCGGTGGCCGCCGGCGAGCTCGATCCCTACACCGCGGTGGACGACCTGCTCACGACGTGACGTACGCGGTCGTCAACACCAAGGCCCTCGACGTCCTCGTGGTCGTGCACTCGATCTCGGCGATCGCGGCGCTCGCCGTCCTCGTCGCGCTGCGCGCCGCTGCGATAGGGATCGCTCGCTCCGACACGCGCTCCGAGCTCGCGGCGCGGTCCTTCACGGGACGTCCCGAGGTCGCGGGCCGGATCGTGCACCTGGTCCCGCTCACGGGTCTCGCTGTCACCTCTGTGTCGCTCGGCGCGTACTCGCTGAGCACCGGGTTCGTGGACGTCGGCCTCGCGTTGTGGCTTGTGGCGGCGGCGTCCCTCGAGCTCGTCGCGTTCCCCGCGCAGCGCGAGGTGGCAGCGGCCCTTGTGTCCTCGCCCAAGGAAGCCCAGCTCGCCGCACGGCGGATGGCACGCGCCGTCGAGCTCGCTGGCCTTGCACTTGTGGCCGCGGCGATCGTCATGATCGCCGCCACGTCCCAGTAGGAGGACTACCTCGCGAAGCGGGGCCCGCCCACCATCGCCCCGGCGAGCGTCGCGTTCGTCCGCTCGTCCACGAGGACGAAGCTGCCGGTGATGCGGTTGACGTGGTAGGGGTCGACGACCAGCGGGTCGGCGGTCGTGATCGTGATCACGCCGATGTCGTTCGCCTCGAGCGCGTCGGCGTCCTCGAGCCGCAGGCGGTTCACCTCGAGGCGCGAGACCACGTGGTCTACGAAGCCGACGGTCGAACGCGTCGTGTGCTTGACGCGGAAGCGCTGCCCGGCGGTCAGCGGCTCCTCGCCGAACCAGCACACCGTCGCGGTCAGGTGGTCGGTCACCTGGGGGAGCGGGGCGGTCGCGAGCATGTCGCCGCGCCCCGCGGGGGTGTCGTCAGTAAGGTCGACGTCCACGCACCTGCCGACCGGTGCGACCTGGAGGTCGCCGTCGGCGGTCGCCACGCGGCGGATCCGAGTCGTGATGCCCGCGGGCAGGAGGTGCACCTCTTCGCCGGGAGCGATGGGCGAGCCGTCCACCATCCCCGCGTAGGTGCGACGGCCGGTCGGGTGACGCAAGACCCACTGGATGGGGAGCCGCCCGCCCACGCGGCCCTCGCCGGCCCATGACCCTGCCGGGGCTGCCTCGAGCGCCCCGAGGACGGTAGGCCCCGTGTACCAGGGCGCGGCATCGGACCGCTCGACCACGTTGTCGCCTTGCAGCGCCGAGACCGGTACGACGAGCGGCTCGAGGATCCCGAGCCGCTCGCCCAGCTCGTCGATCTCTCGGACGATCGCGTCGTAGGGGTCCTTGGCCCACTCGGCGAGGTCCATCTTGTTCGCGGCGACGACGACTCGGCGAACTCCAAGCAGGGCCGCGATGCAGAGGTGGCGACGCGTCTGCTCCTTCAAGCCTGACGTCGCGTCCACCACGACCAGGGCTAGGTCAGCTGTCGACGCCCCGGTCGCCATGTTGCGCGTGTACTGCACGTGGCCAGGGCAGTCCGCGATGATGAACTTGCGCGTCGGGGTCGCCGCGTAGCGATAGGCGACGTCGATCGTGATGCCCTGCTCGCGCTCGGCGCGCAGCCCGTCGGTCACGAACGACAGGTCGAGGTCGCCCACGCCGCGGGCCACCGAGGCATGGGCGACAGCCTCGAGCTGGTCGTCGAACAGCTGCCTCGTGTCGACGAGCAGGCGGCCGATCAGCGTCGACTTGCCGTCGTCGACGGACCCAACCGTCGCGAAGCGAAGCAGGTCCATGACCTGTGGGGCAGGGGTAGTCATCTAGAAGTAGCCCTCGCGCTTGCGGTCTTCCATGGCGGTCTCGGAGAACCGGTCGTCGCCGCGTGTCGCACCGCGCTCTGAGACACGCGCCACGGAGATCTCCTCGATGATCTCGGCCACCGTTGCCGCCGTCGACCTGACCGCTCCGGTGAGCGTCGCGTCCCCCACGGTCCGGTAGCGCACCGAGAGCCACTCAGCGACCTCGTCGGTGGTGGCCGAGACCCACTGGGAGACCGCGAGCAGCATCCCGTCGCGGAGCACGACCTCACGCTCGTGTGCAAAGTAGATCGACGGAAGCTCGATGCGCTCGCGCTCGATGTACTGCCAGATGTCGAGCTCGGTCCAGTCCGACAACGGGAACGCCCGAAGGTGCTCGCCGTGGTTCACCCTGCCCTGGTAGAGCTGCCAGAGCTCAGGACGCTGGCGGCGCGGATCCCAGCGTCCGAACCGGTCCCGGAAGCTGAGGACGCGCTCTTTGGCTCGTGCTTTGTCCTCGTCGCGACGCGCTCCGCCGAAGGCCGCGTCGAAGCCGTGCTCGTTGATCGCGTCAAGGAGCGTCGTGGACTGGATGCGGTTCCGAGACAGACCTTCGCCTGGGTCCATGACGCGACCCGCGTCGATCGAGGCCTGCACCGAGGCGATGACAAGGCGGGCGCCGGCCGCCTCGGCCTGGCGGTCGCGGTACTCGATGACCTCGCCGAAGTTGTGCCCGGTGTCGATGTGCATCACCGGGAACGGGATGTGCGCCGGAGCGAACGCCTTCACCGCAAGGTGCAGCAGCACCGCGGAGTCCTTGCCGCCCGAGAACAGCAGCACCGGACGCTCGCACTCGGCCGCGACCTCTCGGATGATGAAGATCGCGTGGGACTCCAACAGGTCCAGATGGTCGACCTTCTCGTGTCCTGCGTCGCTCGGAGCTGCGGCGGGGGGAGTCGTCATGAGAGCGATCGGTGATCGACGTGCGCGAAGCGGACGTCGCAGCCGTTCCTGCGGCGATCACTATAGTCACTGGGCCCCCTGCATCAGAAGGTCGTGGCCGCATGATTGCCCCATCTGACACACTGCTCGAAGAGCTCGCCGAGGCGGACTCGGCGATGCAGGCCGCCGCACCAGGCGAGGTGATCGCCTGGGCGCTCGAGCGCTTCGGCGGCAATGTTGCGATGGCCTGCTCGTTCGAGGATCTCGCGCTCGCGGACCTCGCCCTCAACGAGAAGGCGGACCTCGAGGTCATCTTCCTCGACACGGGAGCGCACTTCCAAGAGACGATCGACTTCGCGCATCGGTTCAGCGAGCAGCGTCACGTGAACCTGACGACCACGACCCCTGGACCCGAGGCCGACGCATGGCCGTGCGGGACCGAGCGCTGCTGTGAGCTGCGCAAGGTGGTGCCCCTCGCAAGGGCCCTGGAGGGCCGCGGGGCGTGGCTCACCGCGCTCAAGCGCGTCGACGGACCGTCTCGCAGTGGGATCCCCGTCGTCGGATGGGACGAGCGGTTCGGCCTGGTGAAGTGCAATCCGCTCGCAACGTGGACCGACGACGACATCGAGTACTACGTGCGCGAGCGTGGCCTCGAGACGCACCCGCTGTGGGCGCAGGGCTACGCGTCGATCGGCTGCGCGCCAGTGACGAGGCCCCTCGCTCCTGGCGAGTCACGCCGCGCAGGGCGCTGGTCGGACAGCGACAAAGAGGAGTGCGGGCTGCACGGCTGAGCCCGCTGCCGCGTGACTCGTCGCGCGGTCTCGTTTGCCAGAACGCCACAATCCACCACTTCTTGCGCCGTCCTCGGTACCGTTGCTCGCCAATGGAACAAGGGGGGACGAGGCCTTAGCAGTGGTGCCAGCACTCATCATTCTCGCGCTCTGGGTCGCTCTTTTGGCTCCGGGCGTGGTCAGGTGGGTCCGGCACCACCAGCGAGCCACTTCGATCGCCTCATTTCACCGACAGCTCCGCCTTCTCGAGCACTCCGGCCCCAAGATCATCGAGCCGGCGTATCGGTTGGGAGGACAGGACGAGCTCGTGACCGAGCGGGACGCACCTCGCGTTCCCGCGGCGGCACCACAGCTCGTGCTGCTGCACTCGAGCCACAAGGAGTCGACCATGCGCTACGACGACCAGTACGACGGGCGCTTCGAGGAGCCCTACGCCGAGCCACTCGAGACCACGGCGCAATGGGACGACCCGTGGGAGCGCGACGTGGAGCGCCCTCAGCCCGTCGCGAGGTCGCGACGCACCGTCCGGGTGCCCTACGAGTACGAGGACGACGAGCCCGAGGTCTTCACCGTCTTGAGCGCGGACCGCGCGCGCGTGCGGCGCACCAGAATCATCGCGGGGCTCACCCTCACCTTGGCCGGCTCGTTCTTCGTGGGCCTGGTCCCGGGGATGTCGGTGCTGTGGGCCGTGACGGTCCTCGCACTCGTCGCGCTCGGGGGCTTCCTCGCGCTCATGTACTACGCCTCCAGAACCGGGATGTACGGCCAATCCAGCTACGCGAGCATCACCCCCGTTGCACGGGCGGTCATGGCCGTCGAGACGGGCTATGCCGAGGACTACGACGACGGCTGGGAGACGGGCCACGTCGCTGCCGCTCGCTGAGACTGCCTCGTTTTAGCGTCGACGCAAGGGGCTGCTGAGTCGTGCTGGGGTAGGCTCGCTGCTCCTCTGGGGGTGTAGCTCAGCTGGTAGAGCGCTACGTTCGCAATGTAGAGGCCGAGGGTTCGAGTCCCTTCACCTCCACCAGAATCACCATTCGTTGAGCGACAGCCGCGGTTGCTCGCGCCTCGCAAGTCCGTTGGACGAGGTGATGACGCATCAGCACGAGGGAGCGACGTGTCCGGGGTTCAAGGACGACGAGCCCGGGCGTCGGTCTGCATTCGGGTAGCACCATCGATCGGTTGCTGGCTTCCAGCTTGAGCGGACTGCCAGTTCGCAGGGCGACGTAAGGCCTCTGCGATCCGAACTTACACTCGGACCGTGCGGCACCGGCCCAAGCGAGTACCGCTCATCGCGCTGAGCTGCCTCGTCGTGGCGACGCTCGCCGTGCAGGCAGCCGCCGCCAGCACCCCGCCGGGCACCGCCAAGCAGGTCGCGGCGCTCGTCGCGGCGGCCCCATCGATCACGAAGCTGCCGGCGGACGTGACCCCGCCGCTCGCGTCGGCGGCGTCAGACGAGCCGTCGACCAAGTTCCCGGCCACCAAGCCGTGCATCGTGGGGCAACCCAAGATGCCCGCGTGCCTGTTCGGAGATACGCATGGGCGTCGCACGATGGTGCTGTGGGGTGACTCGCACGCGTACATGTGGTTCCCGGCCCTGGACGCGATCGCGAAGGCGGCAAAGTGGAAGCTCGTCATGCTCGTCGGACTGGGGTGTCCCGTTGCCAACCTCGCGGTGTGGAACGTCGCGACGAATCAGCCGAACGCGGGATGCCCTGCGTTCCGAACGGCGATGATCAAGCGGATCAACAAGCGCAACCCCTCGCTGGTCGTCATGTCCGAGAGCTTCTACTCGCTGAACGCGAGCGACCAGCCGATCACCGGTCCCGAATTCACCGCGGCGCTCGAGACGACCTACAACCAGCTGCACTCGAGGTCGATGAAGAAGGTGGAGCTCGGTGACACCTTCCTCATCCCGATCCCGGATCAGTGCCTCGCGGCCGTCCCCACGTCGATTCAGAAGTGCTCACTGCCCGAGGGCAACGCCACCTACACGGCGCATCGTGCGTCCGAGCAAGCCGCCGCCAAGGCCCTGCACGTGCCGTACGTCAACGTGATCCCCTGGATCTGCTCGGCCGTCTGCACGACCGTGATCGGCAACATGATCGTGTACTACAGCGGTGGCCACCTCTCGTCAACGTACGCGACGTATCTATCGGGAGTGCTTCGTGCCGCGCTCAAGAGCTCGATGCGATGAGCGGGGGCCACCAGCCTGCCGCCGCCTCGCCTCCCGTTCGGGTCAGTCAGGTGGGACTACATTCCGACCCATGATCTCGTCGTGCTGCAGGCGTCGAGCGTCGTGAGTCTGCCGTCGGCGATGCGGACAGGTCGGGTTCACCCGCGTCTCGGATCAGCCCAGTGACAGTTGCTGTGGACGCCCTGACGCGGGTTGCCCCTGACGACGACGTCTCGAGAGGGTCCGCTGACCCGCCCGCCAACACCCCCGGCGGGGTGGACCTCGAGTTCCGTGGCGACATCGAGGGGCTGCGAGCGGTCGCGGTCCTCCTCGTCGTGCTCTACCACTCCGGCGTCTCGTGGCTCCCGGGCGGCTTCGTCGGCGTCGACGTCTTCTTCGTGATCTCGGGCTTTCTCATCACCGGGCTGCTCATACGGGAGCACGAGAAGCGCGGGCGGATCTCCATACCGGGCTTCTACGCCCGACGGGCGCGGCGCATCCTGCCCGCTGGGATGCTCGTCGTCATCGCAGCGATCCTGCTCGCGCACTACAAGCAGAACTTCCTCGCGTATGCGAATACGGCGACCGACGCGAAGTTCTCGGCGCTGTTCGCTGCGAACTTCCACTTCGCAGGCGTCGGCACCAACTACTTCGATCAGGGATTGCCCCCCTCGCCCTTTCTGCACTTCTGGTCGCTTGCGGTCGAAGAGCAGTTCTACGTCGTCTGGCCGACGATCGTGCTGGTTGTCGGACTGGTCTTTCGACGCTGGCCACTGCGGTTCACAGTTCTCGCCGCCGCGGCTGCAGCGACCATCGGCTCATTCATCTGGTCAGTGCACGCTGTCACCGTCGACGCCACGTCGGCGTTCTTCTCCCCGTACACGCGTGCCTGGGAACTCGGGATCGGCGCCGTCGCCGCGACGGTCGTCGGCTATGCGGGCCGGCTCCCGAAGTGGCTCGGGGCCGCTCTCGGCTGGGCCGGTCTCATCGCCATTGCACTGAGCGCGCACTACGTGGGGGACAACTTCCCGGGTCGCAACGCGCTGCTGCCCGTCCTCGGCGCCGTCGCGGTCATCATCGGTGGGGCCTCGGGGATCGGCGCGGGACACCTGCTCGCCTTCCATCCCGTCCGCGCCATCGGCCGCGTGTCGTACGGCTGGTACCTGCTGCACTACCCGCCCATGATCCTGTGGGCCGGGGTCCTGTGGACCAATCCCCTGCCCGTGCACCAGCGGCTCTTGATCTCGGCCATCACCCTCGGGGTCGCCTTCGTCATGTACTACCTCGTCGAGCGGCCCATCCGACGCTCGAGGTATCTCGCATCGCGGCCGTGGGTGAGCATTGCCATGGGGCTCTCGCTCGTGTCGTCGGCGTTCGTCCTCGCCGTCCTGTACCACAAGGGGTTCTGACCTCGACGTTGACGCACCGAGGCGCCCGTGCCGACCGCTGCGGCGGGGTGACCGACGATACGATCCGGCCTTCCAGCGTGACGCCCTGCGCCCGCTGCTCGTCGCGAGGAGGCTCTTGGTGCGAACCCGACGGCTGCTCGTGCGCGGCTCGGTACTCGCCGCGGTCGTGATCGTCGCGGGCTCGGCCCTGGCCGCGGTCAGGCTCCCCAAGCCAGGGACCGCCGCCCAGGTCGCCTCGCTCGTCGCCTCGTCAACGTCGATCCAGAAGCTCCCCTCCAACCTCGTGCCGCCCCTGTCCCAAGCCCCGCAGGACAACACCCAGGCGTACTACGGCGTCGCCGGGAGGCAGTGCGCTGGGATCACCAAATGCGTCTTCGCCAACACGTCGAGCCACACGACAATCGTGCTCTTCGGCGACTCGCACGCCCAGATGTGGCTGCCGGCACTGGTGCCGGTCGCGGTGCGGGCGCACGATCGCCTCGTGCTGGTGTGGCGATCGGGCTGTCCGGCGGCCGCGGTCAGCGTCTGGGACGCGAGCACCCACTCGGTGGACAAGGGCTGCAACTCGTTCCGCTCGACGATGATCTCGGCGATACACAAGTCCAAGCCAGCCGTCGTGCTCATCGCGGACAGAACCTCGGACATCCCTGGCCCGAACAACGTGCCCACGACCAATGCGGCATGGCGGTCAGGGGAGGAGAGCACCATCGCGAGCCTCAAGGGACCGTCGACGAAGGTCGCGGTGATCGGGGACATCACGGCCTTCATCGCGGAGCCGCCCATGTGCCTCGCGGCCAATCCGGCGGCCGTGCAGCGGTGCTCAACACCCACTCCCAACCCGAAGACGCACCAGCACTTCGCCGCAGAGATGACCGCGGCGAGCTACGAGGCAGTGCCGTACCTCAACCCGCAGCCGTGGCTGTGCACGTCCTCGACGTGCGCCACGGTCATCGGGCACATGATCGCGTACTACGACAAGTTCCACGTGACGGCCACGTACGCCGAGTATCTCTCGGGCGTCTGGGGCAGCGCGCTCAAGTCGCTGCTCGCCTAGCGCTCGAGGCACACTTCGGTCGCGACACACCGCGCCCGCGGCCCGTCCGTGGGCTCACGTGGACTTGTCCATCGGCGACCCGTACGATTCGTCGATGCGTCTGCAGCGGCGAAGCACCCTCGAAGCGCCGGGCCCCCTGCCGCCCCCGGGCGAAGGCGACGATCCAGGCGCCCCGGCTCCTCGCGGGCGGGCCGGCCGCCGCTACGACCCCGCGTGGAACGACTGGAACCCCCCGCGCCGCTGGCCCGGGGTCCTGCTGTCGGCCGTGATCGTGCTCGGCTTCCTGAGCGCCGTGGTGTGGCACCTGCGTCCGCACTCCGTCGTGCACCACCCGAAGGTGGTGCTGCCTACCAATACGAACCTGAAGCCGTCGTTCATGCCCTCGGCGAAAGGGGCGAGGGCGGCCTCGTTCGCCGGGACCCGCAGCGAGAACGGGCTGCGCTTCATGAGCAACGGTGGGCTGCTCATCATGCACGCCCAGTGCACGTGCCAGTACAACTTCATCGTCACGATCTCGAATGCGTCCCTCGCGCCGATCGCGTTCCCCGTCAACGACACGGGCCGCGTGAATGACGTCCTCGACACAACGGTGCCCAAAGGACCGCTCGTCGTCAAGGTGGTGGGCGCGGGTCACTGGTTCGTGCAGCTCGTCCAGCCGCTGGCGACGACCCCGGTGATCCATACCCCGTTCAAGTACTTCTCGGCTGGCAACGACATTCTCGGACCATTCTCGTCAGCGAACACGCACCTGTCGTTCAAGTTCCTGTCGCTCTCGAACGGCGGGGCGGTCGTCCACGTCCTCAACCTGCAGGGCTTCGGCGTCCAGACGCCGTTCAAGGGCCTTGTTGCCATCAAGTCGGTGAAGAACCTCGCGTCGCTCCCGCACCCCTACTTCCTGGAGGTGGAAGCAACAGGCTTCTGGCAGCTGGTCGTCCAACGGGCACCCTGAGCCTCGCTCGCACGGGGCGTCCCGCGAGGCGCCGAGCTGCGAGATCCACGCGGGCACGGCAGACCTCGCGGGGTCGGCAAGGATCGGATCATGCCATCTGCGCGAAGGAGCGGGCGATGGGCGTGACCGTCGTCATCGCCGCGTACGACGCGGCTGACACGATCGCCGACGCCGTGCGCTCGGCGCTCGCGAGCGCCGCGGTCACCCAGTGCGTGGTCGTCGACGACTCGAGCGATGATGCGACCGCCCAGATCGCAGACGGTTTCGGTGCCGACGACGGCCGAGTCGAGGTCGTCCGCCGGCGCTCGCGCGGCGGTCCAGCTCGCGCGCGCAACGCGGGCCTCGTACGGGCGCACGGCAAGCAGGTGTGCTTCCTCGACGCCGATGACGCACTGCTCGAAGGCGGGATCGAACAACTCGGGGCCGAGCTCGCACGCCACCGTGGCGCCGTCGCTGCTCTCGGCCGCTTCCACGCCGTCGACGACGCGCGGTCTCCGGTCGACGTTGGCTCGTGGGCGGTGAACCAGCTGCGCCCCGTGCTCCGCAGGAGTGGCACGACGGTCGACAGCCCCGACGGCATGACGCCCGAGGCCCTCGTCACTCGGCTCGTCTCGCCGCCGCCAGGTGCCTGGCTCGTCGATGCGCGGGCCGCTATGGCGATTGGGGGCTTCGACGAAGGTGCGCGACGGAGCGAGGACCTCGAGCTGCTGGTGCGGCTCGCAGCGTCGGGGCGCGTGGTGTGCGTCGACACCGACGTGCTCGAGTATCGCCGCCATGCCGCGCAGCGAAGTGCGGCGCACGCGCGTCGACGATGGGGGAGGGGCCGCACGATGTGGCTCATGCTCCGCGCCGCGCCCGGGGCACGCGAGGCGATGGCGCTGTCGCGGGGCATCGCGGCGTACCACCTGGACCTTTTCGCGGCGCGACGGCGCGCCCCGGCCCTCGGCGTCCGGGCAATGGGGCTCCGCAACCTGCTCCTCGCAGGCGCCTTCCGCGCGCTGGGCGTGGCCGCTGCGATGCTGCCGCGTCGGCTCCTGCCCGCGCTCGGTCCGGCCTAGGTCGGCGCTGTGGATTAGTTCTGGAGAACTCGGCGTCGACCGGTGGGTTACGGGGACGCATCGGTGGAGATCCCGCTACATGTCGTGGATTACACGGGGATATCGCCTTTTTGGGTTGCACGGCGATTCGGGTTCCGTCAGAGTGCCTTCAACGCCGGGTGCGCACCACCCGCCGAAGTGCGAAGGGGAGCCGCAAGGCGAACCGGAGTGGGGACCGCAGGGGACCTCCGCAAGGAGGGACCGAGCGGCACCAGCACTCGGACCCGAGAGGGGACGAGGGCCAGAGGCAAGGGGTGCATGCGGTGGTGACCCGCCACTGGGGGCAGGCCCGCAAGGGACTGGCGTCGGTACGGCGGTCGGGCTGTCCGACACGGCTCGGTCGTTGGAGGTCACCAGACGAGCCCCGAGGGGCTGGGAGGCTGCGGCTGACCGGTCACTCGGGGTTTCGTCATTCCCGGGCACGCAACGGCCCGCTGGCCTCCTGGGGGCTTCTAGGAGCGGTCGAAGGCCTCAGCGGGCCGCTCGCCGCGCGACACCTCGGACGCGATCTCGGCGCGCACGAGCGCGAGGTCGTCGGGATGGGTGACCCCGATGCAGCGGCTCGTCGTCGACAGGACCTCGAACCTCGACTGCTCGCCTCCTGAAGAGACGAGCCGGCCGACGAGCTCGGGCAAGAGCACCTCGTCGTCCTCGGAGGCGCCCTCGGCCGCGGACATCGCGTCGTGCAGCTCCACCCACATCGACGCAGCGAACCCCCACAGGTTCATCGAGACGAGTGCAGAGGGGTCGAGCGTCGCCGGCTCCTCGCCGTCGTCTGCCAGGAACACCCCGTCGCGGTGCGTCACCCTGCGGCGCTCTGCGATGCCCGTAAGCACCCCGTCTCGCACCGAGCAGACCCCCCTCGTGACCGGAAGGTCACCGACGAGCGCACGGTCCAGTCGGAAGCCCACGAGGCAGTTCGTCCCCCTTGCGGCGAGATGGTTGCCGAGCATCCCGAGCGCATCGGTGCCGTAGAGGTCGTCCGCGTTCGCGATGCCGAAAGGCGCGGACGCATCGACCGAGCGGCGCGCGGCGAGCACGGCGTCGACGGTCCCGAGCGGCCGGGGCTGCACGGCGAAGGCGACCTCGACGTCATCGGGCCAGGTGTCGGCGACGTGCGCCTCGATGAGCGGGCCCGTGTCGGGGTTGATGACCAGGACGAAGGCGTCGAAGCCGGCTCGAAGGGCGTCGCCGGCGAGCAAGTCGATCACCGCTTCGCCGTTCGGCCCGATTGGCGCGAGCGGCTTCACGCCGCCGTAGCGGCGGGCCCGGCCCGCCGCGAGCACAACGAGCGAGCTCACCCAGGCCACCGCAGCACGGCACTGGCCCAGGTCATCCCTGCGCCGAACCCCGTGAGCAGCAGCACGTCGCCAGGCTTGATCCGGCCCTCGTCAAGGACGTCTACGAGCGCGAGCGGGATCGAGGCGCTCGACGTGTTGCCGTAGCGGTCGATCACGGACACGGCGCGATCGATGTCGACGCCGAGCCGATCACACGCCGCCTGGATGATCCGCTGGTTCGCCTGGTGCGGGACCACGAGAGCAACGTCCTCGATCGACAGCGATGCGTCCTTCAGGGCACGCTGGGCGGAGTCGACCATGATGCGGACCGCTCGGCGGAAGACCTCCTTGCCGTCCATCTGGATGGTGCCGCCGTGCTCGCAGGAGATGAGGTGCATGAGGGAGCCGTCGGAGCCGACGTCGAAGCCGAGCAGGTCCCCGCGGTCATCGGTCGCCTCGAGCACGACCGCGCCGGCGCCGTCGCCGAAGAGCACGGCCATGGCCCGGTCGTCCCAGTCCACCCAGCGCGAGAGGTGCTCGGCCCCGATGAGCAGGATCCGCTTGGATCCCGTCGCGAGCAGGCCGCGGGCGATCCACAGGCCGTACATGAAGCCGCTGCACGCTGCGTTGAGGTCGACCGCGGGGCACTGGGCGCCGAGCGCCTCTTGGATGAGCGGTGCAGTGGCGGGGATCAGCCGGTCCGGCGTCGTCGTGGCGAGCAGGATCGCGTCGATGGCCACGGGCGCGACGCCGGCACGGTCAAGGGCAGCCCGCGCGGCTGCGAGCCCGAGCGTCGAGGCGCTGCCGCCGACCCGTCGTTCTCGGATGCCGGTGCGTTCGGCGATCCAATCGTCGGAGGTCTCGAGGGTCAGTGACAGCTCTTCATTGGTGACCACTCGATCTGGGAGCCCGACGCCCCAGCCGGTCACTCGGAGGCCGGGCACGGGCTTCCCCTCGTCACTGCGACCACGCAGCGAGCATAGGTGGGACCGCGCGCCGAACGTTGTTACTGGGGTTCTGCCTCGAGCACCGCGAGCGTGCACCTCGACACGCAGATCACCCGCCCCCTGTCATCGGTGAGCTCGATCGCCCAGACCTGGATCCGACGCCCCGCCTTGACGGGGGTCGCCACGGCAGTGAGCACGCCGTCGCGCATCGAGCGGACGTGGTTCGCGTTCAGCTCGATCCCGACGACGGTGTGTCCCTCGCCCGCGGCCATCGCCCCGCCGAGGCTCGCCGCGGACTCCGCGAGGAGGGCGGACACGCCGCCATGCAGTATCCCGAACGGCTGGTGCACCTTGGGGCCGACCTCGAGCCGGAGCTCGACGCGCTCGGCGCTGGCCGACACGAGTTCCACGCCGAGCTGCTCGTTCACGCCGGTTCGCTGGAAGCGCTGGTAGTCGACGCCGTGCTCCGCCACGGCGCGGATACTAACGACCAACAAGTAGCGTCGGCGCGTGCCGCGCATCGTCGACCTGCGCAGCGACACCGTGACCAAGCCGACGGCGGCGATGCGCCGCGCGATGGCCGACGCCGAGGTCGGCGACGACGGCTACGGCGAGGACCCCAGCGTCAACGAGCTCGAGGAGGCCTACGCGGCCTGGGTGGGCAAGCCCGCCGCGATGCTCGTCCCCTCGGGCGTGATGGCCAACCAGATCGCGCTTCGGGTTCTCACCAGTCCTGGCGACGTCGTGGTGTCCGGTGCGTTCCAGCACGTGGTCGGCTTCGAGATGGGTGCAGCCGCGCGCAACGCCGGCGTCCAGTTTCACACCATCGACGACACCAGCGGGCACCTCGACCCCGCGCTGGTCCTTGCTGCAATCGAGTTGGAGCGCCATCACCAGCCTGCCGTGCGCGCCGTCGTCCTCGAGAACACCCACATGGCGTCAGGGGGCGTGCCGATCACGCCCGAGGAGACGTCGCGGCTCGTGGCGGCCGCCGGCGGGCGGCCGGTCCACCTTGACGGCGCTCGCCTCTTCAACGCCTCGGTTTCGCTCGGCTGCAGCGGCGCGGACCTGTCGGCTCCCGTCACGACCGTCATGAGCTGCCTGTCAAAGGGCCTGTGCGCACCGGTGGGCTCCCTGCTCGCCGGCCCCGTCGACGTCATCGAGCAAGGGCGGATCGAGCGGAAGCGACTGGGTGGCGCCATGCGGCAGGCAGGCGTGCTCGCCGCGGCCGGACTCGTCGCGCTGCGGACCATGGTCGACCGGCTCGCAGACGACCACCGACGCGCGCGGCGCCTCGCCGAGGTCGTCGCCAGCACCGTGGCGCGTGGGTACGACCCGGGTGCGTGCGTGACGAACATCGTCTGCTTCGAGCACCCTGACGCGACGTTGCTCGTCGAGGCGCTTGCCGCGCGAGGCGTGCTCGCAGGGACCCTCACAGCGACACGGATCCGCATGGTGACCCACGCCGACGTTGACGACGCCGCGCTCGACATCGCCATCGGGGTGCTCGGGGAGCTCGGAGTCACATCGAGGGTCTCGGGCTAGCCTTGCGCCGCCTGATCAGGCACTCCCAGAGACCAACATGGCACTCGAGCTCCTCCCCCTCTCTTCGATCATCCACCGGCCCCTCGTCGACCGCGACGGGGAGCGGATCGGACGCATCCAAGATGTCGTCGCGCGCCTCGGCCCTTCGGCGCACCCACCCGTCGTCGGCGTCGTGGTGCGGATCGAGGGTCGCGACCTGTTCGTGCCGGTCAGCAAGATCGCCTCGCTCGAGCGCGGCAAGGCGAGCTTCGACGGCCGGCGCGTCGACCTGGGTCGTTTTGAGCGTCGCCAAGGAGAGCTACTCCTCTCTGAGGACCTCCTCGCGCGGCACCTCATCAACTTCGTTCGCGGAAGGCTCATCACCGCGAACGAGATCGAGCTCGCGAGCGTCGACGGCTCCTGGGAGGTCGTCGGCGTCGAGGCAGGGCGCAGGGCATGGCTGCGGCGCGTGCTCGGCAACCGGCTCGGCAGCCGGGTCTCGACGAGGAGCGTCGTCGACTTCGCCCAGATAGAGCCCTTCGTCAGCCACCAGCCGACGTCCAAGCTCCGCATCCCTTACCGCCGGCTCTCCAAGCTGCATCCGGCCCAGATCGCCGACCTCGTCGAGGCCGCGAGCCACGAGGAGGGCGAGGCGATCATCGAGGCGGTCGGGCTCGACCGTGAGCTCGAGGCGGACGTCTTCGAAGAGCTGGACATGGACCATCAGCTCGAGTTCATCGACCAGCGGACCGACGTCGAGGCCGCGAGGCTGCTGTCGAGGATGGCGCCCGACGATGCCGCCGACCTGATCAGCGAGGTCGACCAGGAACGCCGACTGCCGCTCCTCGAGTCCATGGCAGAGCCCCAGCAGCGCAAGGTCCGCCACCTGCTCAGCTATCCCACGGAGTCAGCCGGCGGGCTCATGAGCCCCGACTACGCCGCCGCGAACGCCGCCGTCACGGTCGATGCGGCGCTCGACGCCATCCGCACGGCCGCCGCGCCGATCGAGGCGTTGAACGCCCTGTTCGTGCTGGACGACGACGGGCGGCTCGTGGGCACCGTCCCTCTCGCGGTGCTCGTAAGGGCGCGTCCGACTGCGATGGTCGCCGACGTCATGCGCTCGGATCCCGCCCATGTGCACCCGCACTGGGACGTGCATCGGATCGCACGAAAGATGAGCGACTTCAACCTGACCGTCGTGCCCGTGGTCGACGAGGACCACGCCAGGGTGCTTGGTGTGCTGACGGTCGACGACCTTGTAGAGCTCCTGTTGCCACAGGGCTGGCGGCGAGAATTCGGTATGACGGCGGTCGAGGAATGACCGCCGTCGCCGACGTGCGCCGCCAGCAGGTTCCTGGGCCCGACGAAGGGAGAGTCGCTGCAACCCCCAAGTAGACCGAGCCGCCGTTGGCGGCTCGAACTGATGCCGCGGCTCGCCGCGCGACGGGGAAGGGGGCTCGCCTCCTCACCCTCGTAGGCGCACCCGCCGCGGCACGAGCGATGTGAGGAGGTGAGATGCACGGAGTAGACGAGCGCGGCGCCTACGACCGCCGCGACAAGGAGATCCGGGGCGCGTTCGGGACGATCCAAGAGCACGACGTCGGCGCACGCGTCGGCTCCCGCGCGCGCCTCCTCACGCTGCTCGCCATCATCGGCCCGGGCCTCATCGTCACGGTGGGTGACAACGATGCCGGCGGGCTCTCCACCTATGCCCAGGCGGGCCAGGACTACGGGCTCACCTTGCTCTGGACGCTCATGCTGTGCATCCCGGTGCTCATCGTGAACCAGGAGATGGTCGCGCGCCTCGGGGCGGTCTCCGGCGTCGGCCACGCCCGTCTCGTTCGCGAGCGCTTCGGCCGCCTCTGGGGGGCCACCGCGGTCTCGAGCATCCTCGTGGTCAATTTCCTGATCATCATCACCGAGTTCATCGGGGTGTCCCAGTCGCTGAGCTACTTCGGCGTGCGCCCGCAGGTCTCGGTGCCGCTCGCCGGCCTCGGCCTTCTCGCGATCATCGCGACGGGGAGCTATCGGCGCTGGGAGCGGATCATGTTCGTCTTCATCGTCGTGAGCCTCCTTGCGATCCCGTTGATCGTGCTGTCGCATCCCGCCGCATCTGGCATCGCCCACGGCCTGGTCGTCCCAGGCGCCGCAGGCGGATTCGCACCGCCGGCTGTGCTGCTCACGATCTCCATCGTGGGCACCACGGTCGCGCCGTGGCAGCTGTACTTCCAGCAGTCGAACATCGTGGACAAGCGGATCACGACCCGCTGGCTCAACTACGAGCGGGCCGACACGGCCCTCGGGGCGCTCATCGTGATCGTCACGGCCGTGCTCATCGCTGCCGCCGTGGCAGCTGGCGTCGCGGGCACGTCGGGCTTCGGGCGGTACACCGATGCGCTCGGCGTCGCCCAGGTGCTCCAGCACCACGTCGGCGCCGCCGCCGGCGCGATCTTCGCCATCCTCCTGCTCAACGCGTCGATCATCGGTGCGGCCACGGTCACGCTCGCGAGCAGCTACGCGCTCGGGGACGTCTCGGGGTTGCGCCAGTCACTCAACTCGAGAGTTCGCGACGCCAAGGCGTTCTACGGCTTCGTGGCCATGCTCATCTTGGTAGCGGGGGCGACCGTGCTCGTGTCTGACCTGCGCGCCCAGGGCATCATCACGCTCGCCGTCCAGGCCGCCTGCGGCATCCTGCTTCCTGCGACGACGGTGTTCGCGCTGCTGCTGTGCAACGACCGCGAGGTGCTCGGGCCGTGGACCAACGGGCGCTGGCAGAACATGTTCTCCCTCGCGATCGTGCTCGCCCTGTTCGTCTTGTCCGCGACGCTCATGGCGACGACGGTGCTGCCGAGCACCCCTGTGATCCCGCTCCTCGAGATACTGAGCGCTGCGGCCGCGGTCGGCTTCCTGGCCACGGCACCACGGCTGTTCCGAGCGTCGAGCCGGGCGCCGACGTTCGATGGTGACCGCTTCGACTGGCGCACGCCTCGGCTGACGCTGCTCTCGACACCCGCCCAGAGCACCGGGCGCCGTGTTCTGTTCGGGCTGATCGGGGCGTACCTCGCGGTCTCGTCCGTCCTGCTCATCGTGCGGGTCGTGCGGCTCGCAACTGGGTGACCTATACCGACGAGGTCGGTTCCGCGGTGCCCCTAGTGTGACGCGATGCCGGAGAAGCCTTGCTTGCTGTGCGTGCACGCGCACCCCGACGACGAGGCGCTGTTCAGCGCCGGGGTGATGGCCAAAGCCCATGCCGAGGGCATCCGCAGCGTGCTGGTCACGTGCACGGATGGCAGCCTGGGCTTTGGCATCGACGGCGTGGGACCTCATGATGCCGGACATGATCGCGAGACGGTGGCGGCGCAGCGTCGCGGCGAGCTCGAGAGCGCCGCTGAGCTGCTGGGCGTCGATCGCCTCGTGACCCTTGGCTACCGGGACTCGGGAATGGTGGGCTGGCCGCAGAACGACGACAGGGCCGCGTTCATCCATCAGCCGCTCGAGGAGGTCACGTCGCGGATCTCGGCGATCCTCGACGAGGAGCGGCCGCAGGTCGTCGTCACCTATGACGCCAACGGCTTCTACGGGCACCCCGATCACATCTTCACGCACCTCGCCACGATGGCAGCCGCTGGCGCGGCCCAGTTCGTCGAGCGCGTCTACTTCCCCGCGATCCCCGAGTCGATGCTGGCTGCGTTCCTCGATCTCGCGACCGGCGCTGGCATGGTGCTCCCTGAGTGGCTGGAAGAGCCCGACTGGGGGACGCCAGATGAGCTCGTGCAGACCGAGGTCGACTGCACGCCGTGGGTCCGGGTGAAGCACGCCGCCCTTGCCGCGCACGCCTCCCAGGTCGACAATGCGGACCTCGTCGGCATGCCAGGCGAGGTCTTCGACGCCGTCTTCGGCACAGAGCGCTACGTCCGCGCGCTCGACCGCACGGGCCTGGCGCTGCCTGAGTCCGACCTCTTCCAGGGGATCCGATGACCAAGGAGCTGACGCTGCTGTGCGTGCACGCGCACCCCGACGATGAGTCCTCAACGACCGGCGGCATCCTGCGCACCTACGCGGACGAGGGGATCCGCACCGTGCTTGTCACCTGCACGGACGGCGCTCTCGGCGACGCGCCAGACGGGGCCACGCCAGGGGCAGAGCATCACGACCCCGCCTGGGTCGCCGAGCACCGTGCCGAGGAGCTGGCACGCGCCGCGGCGATCCTCGGGATCGCTCGGGTCGAGATGCTCGGGTACCCCGACTCGGGGATGGATGGCTGGTCGCAGAACGAGGCGTCCGGCTCGTTCTGGTCGACGCCCGTCGTCGAGGCGGCGGCGCGGCTGGCACCGATCCTGCTCGAAGAGCACCCCCAGGTGATCGTGACCTACGACGAGATCGGCTTTTACGGCCATCCCGACCACATCCAGGCCCATCGCGTGACGAGGGCGGCGCTCGAGGCATCGGGGCTCACCGCCAGCCTCTTCTATCCCGCGATCCCGCGCTCGGCCTTCGGCCGGTTCCGTGAGGCCCTCCGTGAGGCCGAGATCGAGCCGCCCGGCGGCGTCGAAGAGGATGGCGAGGAGAACCAAGGACCGCCTGGCACGCCCGACGACCAGATCGGCATCGTCGTCGATGTGTCGGGCGCGGTGGACGCGAAGTTCGACGCGCTCTCGGCGCACGCGAGCCAGACCGAGAGCTCCTTCTTCTTGAAGATGGGTCGCGAGCGGTTCCGTGAGTTCTTCGGCACGGAGTGGTTCGTGCGAGCCGTCGACCCGCTCGGACGCACGGGCGTGGACCACGACCTGTTCGCGGGCTGGAGGGACTGACCCCTAGAGGCAATCGGCGCCAGCAGGGCTGCGGCGTCCTCGGGGTCGTCGCAGCCGATCACGAGCTCGTGGTACGCCGCGTGCCGCGGTGCACCACCGCGAAGACCCGGCTCCCGTCGACGACAAAGGTGCCGACCGCCAAGGGCACGGGATCTGGCACCGATGAGCTTCCAGCCGCCAACGGCGTCGACGGGGCGCTCGATGACCTCGACTGGCTGCACCGCGCTTCGCGTCACACGCACCTCGCTGTGTGCCGACTCGGCCCGCTCGAGGAGCGAGAGCGTGACTGCGAGCTCGTCGCCCTAGAGGGCCAAGTCGGCCACTCGGCCCCGTTAGTAGCGGTAGGTGTCGGGTTTGAAGGGTCCGTCGACCGAGACGCCGAGGTACGCAGCCTGGTCCCCGCGCAGCGTGGTGAGGCGCACGCCGAGCGCGTCGAGGTGCAGGCGGGCGACCTTTTCGTCGAGGTGCTTCGGCAGCGTGTGGACGGCGGTCGCGTAGCCCACGTCGCCGTACAGCTCGAGCTGGGCCATGACCTGGACCGTGAACGAGTTGGACATGACGAAGCTCGGGTGCCCGGTCGCGTTGCCGAGGTTGAGGAGACGGCCCTCGGACAGCACGATGATCGAGTGGCCGTCGGGGAACCGCCACAGGTCGACCTGGGGCTTCACGGTCTCTCGCACGATCCCCGGGAGGGCCGCGAGACCGGCCATGTCGATCTCGTTGTCGAAGTGGCCGATATTGCCGACGATGCACTGGTGCTTCATGCGCGACATCTGCTCGGCCGTGACGACGCCCCGGTTCCCCGTCGCGGTGATCACGAGGTCGCACGTGGCGAGCACGTCCTCGAGCGTCGCGACCTGGTAGCCGTCCATCGCGGCCTGCAGGGCGCAGATCGGGTCGATCTCGGTCACGATGACGCGCGCGCCCTGGCCGCGGAGGCTCTCGGCGCAGCCCTTGCCGACGTCGCCGTAGCCGCAGACGACCGCGACCTTGCCGCCGATCAGGACGTCGGTGGCGCGGTTGATGCCGTCAATGAGGCTGTGTCGGCAGCCGTACTTGTTGTCGAACTTCGACTTGGTGACCGCGTCGTTGACGTTGATCGCCGGGAACAGGAGCGTGCCCTCTCGAGCCATCTCGTAGAGACGATGCACCCCGGTCGTCGTCTCCTCGGAGACCCCACGGATGCCCGCGGACATCGTCGTCCACTTCCCGGGGCTCGCGACGAGGCTGGCGGCGAGCAGCCGCAGCACGATCGCGAACTCCTCGGTGTCGGCGGTCGAGGGGTCCGGCACCGCGCCGGCCTTCTCGAACTCGACGCCTTTGTGCACGAGAAGCGTGGCATCGCCACCGTCGTCGAGGATCATCGTGGGCCCGTCGTGGCCCGGCCAGGTGAGGGCCTGCTCAGTGCACGACCAGTACTCGTCGAGCGTCTCACCCTTCCACGCGAAGACCGGGATGCCCTCGTGGCTCGACGCCGAGCCGTGGGGGCCGACGGCGACCGCGGCGGCAGCGTGGTCCTGTGTGGAGAAGATGTTGCAGCTCGCCCAGCGGACCTGGGCACCCAGGGCAACCAGCGTCTCGATGAGGACGGCGGTCTGGACGGTCATGTGCAGGCTGCCCGTGATCCTCGAGCCGCCGAGCGGCTTGGCAGCCGCGAACTCGGCGCGCATGGCCATGAGGCCTGGCATCTCGTGTTCGGCGAGCGCGATCTCGCGCCGACCGAATGCAGCGAGGGCGAGATCGGCAACCTTGAAGTCGTTCATGGGCATGGCGGAGCCTCCTTGGCGCGTGCGCGCCTGTCAGTTCGGAGCTCGGCGCCGACCTCTGTCGCTACACGCTCTGCGCCACCAACTATACCGACTCGCCGCGGTGCGGCGCTTGGTGGCAGTGGCCTAGTTTGAAGGCTCTTGAGAACGGCGGCGTTGCATGCGCCGCCTGACAGCGAAGCCGACAGCAAAGACCAGCACGGCGAAGCCGATGGCTCCAATGACAAGCTCGCCCCAAGTCCAGACCAGCAGATGAAACTCGGGTTGCCTGCCGACGGTCACCACGATTCGACCTTATGCCTCAATCTAGAAGAGCGGCGATTTCCTGCACCGACCAAACGTGCTGTCTGAAGGAACGATTCAAACTAAGGCCACTATCCGCTTGGTCGAGGTTCAGAGGTCCTTGTACATGCCGGTAGCCAGGACGCGGTAGCCGAGCGAGTCGTAGAGCGCCCGCGCAACGGTGTTCGGGCCGAAGACGTTCAGCGCGATGCGCGAGCCGCCGTGCGACGACGCCCATCCCTCGGCCGCGACCATGGCCTCGCGGCCGAGCCCACGGCCTCGATGGACCTCGTCGATCTCGACGTAGAACACGTACCAGGTCTCCTCGCCGCCCCCGAGCGGGCGTCCCATCCACAAGACGCCGACAGCTGCGCCGTCGAGCACGAGGTTCATCACATGCTGGCCCTCTGCGGGCACACCGCCAGGGAAGAGCTGCTCTTGCTGCGCGCCTGCGGCCGCCCACGCCGACTCGCGGCTCTCGCCCGCGCCGATGCGCTCCTCGACGTAGCCGGCAAACATCGCAGGCACCCAATGAGCAAGCTCGTCGGGCTGCTTGTGGACGAGCTCGAGCACCGCGCCATCGTAGAGGTGTGACCGGGGCCAGACCTCACACGCCGACGCGGAACTCGACCACGTCGCCTTCCTGCACGACGTAGTCGCGTCCCTCGATGCGGGCCTTGCCCGCGGTGCGCAGCGCGCCGATCGACCCCGCGGCAACAAGGTCGTCATAGGAGACCACCTCGGCCTTGATGAAGTGCGTCTCGAAGTCAGAGTGGATGACGCCGGCGGCCTCGGGGGCGGCCGCGCCCTTTCGGATCGTCCAGGCCCGTGCCTCCTTCGGTCCCGCAGTGAGGAACGTGTGGAGCCCGAGCGTGTCGAAGCCGACCCGGGCCAGCTGTGCGAGGCCGGACTCGTGCTGGCCGTACTCGTCGAGGAGCGCCGCGGCATCGTCGGCCTCGAGGCCACTGAGCTCGGCCTCGAGCTTTGCGCACAGCACGACACTCGGGGCGGGCTCGGCCAGCTTCACGAGGCGCTCGCGGGCGGCGGTGTCGGCGAGCGTTGCCTCGTCGACGTTGAACGCGTAGATGCACGGCTTCGCGGTCAGCAGGTGCAGGTCGTACAGCTCGTCCATCTCGAGGGATCCTGCGGCCGCCGCGATCGTCGTGCCGCCGTCGAGCACGGCCCGCGCCGCGGTGACCGCGCGCAGCTTGGGGCTCGTGCCGCCCGCACGCTTCGCGTCTCGCTCGAGGCGCGGGATCGCCTTGTCGACCGTCTGGAGGTCCGCGAGGATCAGCTCGGTCTCGACGGTCGAGATGTCACCCTCGGGGTCCAGGCGTCCGTCGACGTGCACGACGTCGTCGTCGACGAACGCTCGGACGACCTCGCAGATCGCGTCGGTCTCGCGGATCGCCGCGAGGAACTGGTTGCCGAGCCCCTCGCCGTCGCTCGCGCCCCGGACGATCCCGGCGATGTCGAGGAAGGTCACTGACGCGTGGATCACCTTGGGCGCGTTGTAGAGGCGGGCGAGGACCGCGATGCGACCGTCGGGGACCTCGACGACGCCGACGTTCGGCTCGATGGTGGCGAACGGGTAGTTCGCCGCCAGCACCTCGTTCTCCGTCAGTGCGTTGAACAGCGTGGACTTGCCGACGTTGGGCAGTCCGACGATGCCGATCGAGAGACCCACGAGCGCGAGGATAGGGGTCGCTCGTCCGCGCTCCCCACGGCCCCTTGTAGCGTGGACCTCGCCTGACGCAGTGTCGCGGGCAGGGGGCATGTCGCACGGATGCAGACCGTCGAGGACCCAGGTGCTCGCGTGGCACCGCTCGATGACGCCGTGGCGTCGGCGTACCGCGATGCCGCCGCAACCGGTGTGTCTTCGCTTGTCTCGTCCCAGGACCGCCTCGCGCGCTTCCTCGCGGGCCTGCCGGGCGTCGACAAGGTGGGCTGCGAGCAGCGGGCGGCCGCCTTGGCCACGAGGTCGATCAAGATGCCGTCCAAGCTGTGGGCCATCGAGCTCGCCATCTCGATGATCGACCTCACGACCCTCGAGGGGGCCGACACGCACGGCAAGGTGCGGACGCTCTGCGCGAAAGCCCGCCGACCCGAGCCGACCGACGATGCCGTCCCACCTGTTGCGGCGGTGTGCGTCTACCCCGACCTGGTCGCGGTCGCACGCGAGGCGCTCGCGGGCAGCAGCGTCGCGGTGGCATCGGTCGCGACAGCGTTCCCCTCGGGGCGCGCCTCGCTCGCGGTCAAGCTCGCCGACGTCCGCGACGCCGTCGAAGCCGGCGCCGACGAGATCGACATGGTCATCGACCGCGGCGCGTTCCTGCAGGGTGACGTAGGGGTAGTGGTCGAAGAAGTCGTCGCGGTCAAGGAGGCATGCGCCGGAGCGCACCTCAAGGTCATCTTGGAGACGGGCGAGCTCGCGACTTACGACAACGTCCGCCGGGCCGCCTGGCTCGCGATGCTCGGCGGCGCGGATTTCATCAAGACCTCCACGGGCAAGGTCACCCCGGCCTCGACGGTCCCCGTGGCGCTCGTGATGCTGGAGGCCGTCCGAGACTTTCGTGCCGTGACCGGGCGCACGGTCGGGGTCAAGGTTGCCGGCGGCATCCGGACCTCCAAGGACGCGATCCGCTACCTCGTGGCTGTGAACGAGACCGTGGGCGACGAGTGGCTCGTGGCGGCGAGGTTCCGCCTCGGGGCCTCGAGCCTGCTCAACGACCTCCTGCGCCAGCGACGCAAGCAGCTGACGGGCCAGTACGCGGGCAGTGACGACATGAGCGTGGAGTAGATGGCACTCGAACCCGAGAGCACCAGGTCGGGCGCCCACGCGTTCAACTACTCGCCCGCCCCAGAGTCGCGAGCGGTCGCGCGGCTGCGCACGTCGTACGGCCTCTTCATCGATGGCGGGTTCGTGGAGTCGATCGGCGGCGCGACGTTCAAGACGGTGAACCCCTCGAGCGAGGAGGTCCTCGCGGAAGTCACCTCGGCCGGGCCAGGTGACGTCGCACGCGCGGTGGCCGCAGCGCGAAGGGCCTTCGAGGGACCGTGGGGCGTCATGTCGGGCCGCGAGCGCGCGAAGTACCTCTATCGGATCGCGCGGCTGATCCAGGAGCGCTCCCGAGAGCTTGCCGTTGTCGAGACGCTCGACAACGGCAAGCCGATCCGCGAGTCGCGCGACGTCGACGTGCCCCTCGCCGCGGCGCACTTCTTCTACTACGCAGGCTGGGCCGACAAGCTGGAGCACGCCGGCTTCGGACCGTCGCCTCGTGCGCTCGGCGTCGCGGGCCAAGTGATCCCGTGGAACTTCCCGCTGCTCATGGCGGCGTGGAAGCTCGCCCCCGCGCTCGCGACCGGCAACACCTGCGTGCTCAAGCCAGCCGAGACGACGCCGCTCTCGGCCCTCGTGCTCGCCGACATCCTCCAGCAGGCCGAGCTTCCCGAGGGCGTCGTCAACATCCTCACCGGCGACGGCGCGACGGGCGCCGCGCTCGTCGCCCACGACGGGGTGGACAAGGTCGCCTTCACCGGCTCGACTGAGGTCGGCCGACGGATCGCCGAGATCGTTGCTGGCACGCACAAGCACCTCACCTTGGAGCTTGGGGGCAAGGCCGCCAACATCGTCTTCGCCGACGCGCCGCTCGACCAGGCCGTCGAGGGAATCGTGAACGGGATCTTCTTCAACCAGGGCCACGTGTGCTGCGCCGGCTCGAGGCTCTTGGTCGAAGAGTCCGTTGCGTCGACCGTCGTCGCCATGCTCAAGCGCCGACTGGCCACGCTTCGGCTCGGGGACCCCATGGACAAGAACACCGACATCGGCGCGATCAACTCGGCCGAGCAGCTCGGCCGGATCGTCGCGCTCGCTGACGCGGGCGAGGACGAGGGGGCCGAGCGCTGGAGCCCGCCGTGCACGCTGCCCGAGAAGGGCTGGTGGTTCCCTCCGACCGTCTTCACCGACGTCTCGCCATCGCACCGCATCGCGCGAGAGGAGATCTTCGGCCCCGTGCTCTCGGTGCTCACCTTCCGGACGCCCGACGAGGCGATCGAGAAGGCGAACAACACCACCTATGGACTCTCAGCTGGCGTATGGACGGAGAAGGGGAGCCGGATCCTGGCGATGGCGAGCCGGCTCCGAGCAGGCGTCGTCTGGGCGAACACCTTCAACCGCTTCGACCCCGCGAGCCCCTTCGGAGGGTTCAAGGAGTCCGGCTTCGGTCGCGAGGGCGGGCGCCAGGGTCTCGGGGCGTATCTCGATGACTGAGCCGCGCCTCGAGGTGAAAAAGACGTACAAGCTCTACATCGGCGGCGCGTTCCCCCGGTCCGAGTCAGGCCGCTCTTACGTCGTGACCTCGGCTGCCGGCGGGTTCCTCGCCAACGCCGCATGGGCGTCGAGGAAGGACGTCCGCGACGCGGTCGCAGCGGCCCGTGCCGCCCAGCCGAGCTGGTCAGCGGCGACCGCGTACAACCGCGGCCAGGTCCTCTACCGGGTCGCCGAGCTCCTCGAGGCGCGGCGGGGCCAGTTCATCGAGGAGGTCCGCGCCGCTGAGGGCGCGACCGCGAGGCGAGCAGCCGCACAGGTGGACGCATCGATCGACCGCTGGGTCTGGTACGCGGGGTGGTGCGACAAGCTGGCCCAGGTGGCCGGGTCGTCCAACCCCGTCGCAGGGCCCTACTTCAACTTCTCGGTGCCCGAGCCGACGGGCGTGATCGGCGTGGTCGCGCCGAGCGACTCCTCGCTGCTCGGCCTTGTGAGCGTCGTTGCCCCTGCGCTCGTGGCCGGCAACACGGTCGTCGCGCTGGCCGACGAGCTGCGACCGATCCCCGCTGTGAGCCTCACAGAGGTGCTTGCGACCTCCGACGTGCCCGGGGGCGTCGTGAACCTGCTCACCGGACCCCCAGGCGAGCTCGTGCCGGTCCTCGCGGCGCACCGGGACGTCGACGGGCTCGACCTCGCCGGCGCCGAGCCGGCGCTGGCGGCGGCCGCCGAAGCGACCGGGGCGACCAACATCAAGCGGATCAGCCGCCCGGTCGCCCCTGGGCATGACTGGCGACGCGACCCCGGCACCGCACGGCTGCTGCGGTTCGTCGAGACCAAGACCGTCTGGCACCCGATCGGCGTCTGAGCCGACGAGCAGGCCCACCTTGGGTCCGAGGGGTTTCGGTACGATGCCCCGTGACCACGACCGAGCCGTTTCGGGCTGCTGAGGAGTCGGCCGCCGAGCTCGTCGCCGCCCTCGGGAACATCGCCCCCAGCGTCGCGGTCGTCCTCGGCTCAGGGTGGCTGCCGGCGGCGGACGTCCTGGGCGCTTCTGACGCCGAGGTCTCGACGAGCGAGCTCACGGGGTTCCCGACCCCGACCGTCGCCGGGCACACCGGCTCGATCCGCTCCCTCGAGGTCGAGGGGTGCCGTGTGGTCGTGCTCGTCGGGCGGGTCCACCTCTATGAGGGACGCTCGGAGCCAGACGTCGTCCACGGCGTGCGCACGGCCGTGCTCGCGGGGTGCAGCACCGTCATCCTGACCAACGCGGCGGGCGGCCTCAACCCTGAGTGGCTCCCAGGGACCGCGGTCGCGCTCTCGGACCACCTCAACCTCACCAATCGATCGCCGCTCTCGGGGCCCCCGCCACCTGAGCACTACGCGTCGCGGTTCGTCGACCTCACCGAGGTCTACTCGAGCCGCCTTCGCGGCCTTGCCCGCGGGTTTGACCCCTCGCTGCGCGAGGGCGTCTACGCCGCGCTGCGGGGCCCGCACTACGAGACCCCCGCAGAGATCCGGATGCTCCGAGCCATGGGCGCCGACCTCGTCGGCATGTCGACGGCGCTCGAGGCGATCGCTGCGCGACACCTGGGCGCCGAGGTGCTCGGGATCTCGCTCGTCACGAACCTCGCTGCGGGGGTGTCCCCGACGCCGCTCAACCATGCCGAGGTCCTCGCCGCGGGAGCCGCCGCGGCGCCGGGGCTCGGCAGGCTGCTGCGCGGCGTGATCGGCGGGCTGTGAGCGGCACGGCCGCACCGCTCGACCCAGACCTCGAGCGCGAGGTCCGAGCCTGGATCGCGATCGACCCGGATCCCTCGACCAGTAACGAGCTCGAAGCGCTCCTCGCAAACGGCGACGCAACGACGCTGCACGAGCGATTCGACCACCCGCTCAGATTCGGCACCGCTGGCCTGCGCGGGGTGGTGGGCGGCGGGCCAGGCGCCATGAACCGGCTCGTCGTCCGCCGCACGGCCGCAGGCGTCGCCGACTGGATCCTCGCAAAGGGACCCGATGAGGCGGCCCGCGGGATCGTCGTCGGCCGCGACGCGCGCCACGGGTCGGCGACCTTCGCGCGCGACACCGTCGAGGTGGCGAGCGCGATGGGCGTGGCGGTGCACGAGCTCGACGCACCCCTGCCGACACCGCTCACCGCGTTCGCGGTCCGCCACCTCGGCGCCGCAGCGGGCGTCGTCGTCACCGCGAGCCACAACCCTGCCCGCGACAACGGCTACAAGGTCTACGACGAGGACGGCTCACAGGTGATCCCGCCAGCGGACCTCGAGATCGAGTCGGCCGCGGCCCGTCTCGCCGTGTCGCCGCCACCCCCCGCAGCAGTCCCTGGCCTCGTCGCGCCGGTTGTCGCCCGCGAGCTCGTCGCCGCCTACGAGGCGGCGATCGACGAGCTGAGCGGCGCGCCGCTGCGCCTCCGTGTCGTCTACACGCCGCTGCACGGCGTCGGCGGCTCGGTCGTGCCGTCGCTGCTCGCCCGCCATGGCGTCGAGGTGACCGTCGTGCCCGAGCAGGCCGAGCCGGACCCGGACTTCCCGACCGTCGCGTTCCCCAACCCCGAGGAGCCCGGTGCGCTCGACCTCGCGGTCGCCCTCGCGTCCAGAGTGCGCGCCGACCTCGTCGTCGCCAACGATCCCGACGCGGACCGCCTCTGCGTGGCGGTGCCCCACGAGGGCTCGTGGCGCACGCTGAGCGGGGACGAGCTCGGAGCGATCCTCGGCGAGGAGCGCTGCCGCACGACGGCCGGGGCGCACCGGCTGGCCGCGACGACGATCGTGTCGTCGACGATGCTCGGGCGCATCGCGGCAGCCCACGACATCGACTTCGCGACCACGCTCACGGGCTTCAAGTGGCTCGGTCGAGCGGGAGCCGTGCGCCACGAGCGGCTCGTCTTCGCCTACGAAGAGGCGCTCGGCTACGCGGTGAGCGAGGCAGTCGCCGACAAAGACGGGATCTCCGCGGCGCTCCTCGTCTGCGCCGTCGCCGCGGCCCGCGTGGCCGCGGGCTCCTCGCTGCTCGAGGCGCTCGACGAGCTCGAGGTCGCCCACGGCGTGCACCTGACGCGACAGCTGTCGTTTCGGCGAGCCGGCGCACGCGGCATCACCGAGATCCAGGCGGTGGTCGACCGCCTCGTGAAGCGCCCACCCTCGACGCTCGGCGGGCTCGAGGTCACGACCGCCGAGGACCTGTCTGCGGGCGTCGACGGCCTCGCTCCGACCGAGGGCGTCCGGCTGCGCGCGGGCGGTGGCGTGCGCGTGGTCGTGCGCCCGAGCGGCACGGAGCCGAAGCTCAAGGCCTACGTCGAGGTCGTCGCAGACGCCGTCGCGCGCGACGAGCTCGCGCGGTCACGGGCCGCGACCGCGGAGATCCTCGCAGCAGTGTGCGAGGACGTCACGGCGTGCTGTAACCCCTCGAGGTGACGCGCCGACGTCAATGCGTGCGAAGCGACTCGGCGGTGAGCTGGGCGTAGCGGGGCTTGATGACCGTGTCGATGAGCGCGAGGCGCCTGTCGAACGGGCAGAACGCGGACTTCATCGCGTTCAGCGTCAGCCATTCGAGGTCCGTGAAGCCCCAGCCGAACACCTCGCAGAGCGAGCCCATCTCAGAGGACATCGTCACGTCGCTCATCAGGCGGTTGTCCGTGTTCAACGTGACGCGGAAGCGCAGCCTTCGCAGCAGCTCGATGGGGTGCTCGGCGAGCGACTTCACCGCGCCCGTATGCACGTTGGACGTCGGGCACATCTCGAGGGGGACTCGGCGGTCCCGCACGTAGGAGGCGAGCCGCCCGAGCGTCACCTCGCCGCTCGCAGCCACCGTGATGTCGTCGACGATCCGCACGCCGTGGCCGAGCCGCTCGGCGTTGCACCACTGGAGTGCCTCCCAGATCGACGGCAGCCCGAACGCCTCGCCGGCGTGCAGCGTGGCGTGGAAGTTCTCGCGCTGGATCAGCTGGAACGCGTCGAGGTGCCTCGTCGGGGGGTAGCCCGCCTCCGCGCCCGCGACGTCGAAGCCGCACACGCCTGAGTCACGGAACGCGACGGCGAGCTCGGCGATCTCGAGGGACCTCGCTGCGGTGCGCATCGCGGTGAGCAGCGCCCGCACGACGATGGGGGAGCGGTTCGCCGCTGCGGCGGCCATCCCGGCCTCGAAGCCCGAGAGCACCGAGGTCACGACCGACTCGAGCTCGAGGCCGCCGTCGGTGTGCAGCTCGGGCGCGAAGCGAACCTCGGCGTAGACGACCCCGTCGGCGGCGAGGTCCTCGACGCACTCCTTGGCCACGCGCTCGAGGGCGTCCTTGGTCTGCATGACCGCGACGGTGTGGGTGAAGCCCGCCAGGTAGCGCACGAGGTCGCGCCTCGGCACGTCGCTCGCGAACCACCGCGCGAGCGCCTCTGGCTCGTTCGTCGGCAAGCCCGCGTAGCCGCACTCGCTGGCGAGCTCGATCACGGTCTGGGGCCGAAGTCCCCCGTCGAGGTGGTCATGCAGGAGCACCTTGGGAGCGCGCAGGAGCTGGTCAGTCGTGGGCACGCTCGGAGCGTAACTTCTGTGCAGCGGGCCTTTGACCTACTCGAGCACCCTGTCGAGGACGAGGGGCGTGGCCGCGTACGGCTCGTCGCGGACCTGGATCGCCCCGTCGAGCGCGGCGAGCGCGCGAGGGATCGACGAGTCGTCCTCGGTGTGCAGCTCCAGGATCGGCTGGCCGACGGCGACGGCGTCGCCGGGCTTCGCACGAAGCAGCACGCCCGCCGTCGCGCTGACGGGGTCCTCCTTGTGAGCCCTGCCCGCGCCGAGCCGCCATGCAGCGATGCCGACGTCGAGCGCGTCGAGGCGGTGGATGACGCCGGCGCGCTCGGCCGTGACGGCGTGGACGAAACTCGCCCGTGGCATCGGCGCGTCGGGGTCCCCGCCCTGTGCCGCGATCATGTCGCGGTAGACGCGCATCGCCGAGCCGTCCGCGAGGCGAGCCGCGGGGTCGGCGCCTTCGATGCCGGCGAGCTCGAGCATCTCGGACGCGAGGGCGAGGGTCACCTCGACCACATCGGGAGGGCCCTTGCCCGAGAGCACGTCGAGGGACTCGGCGACCTCGAGCGCGTTGCCGGCCGCGAGCCCGAGCGGCACGTCCATCGCGGTGAGCACCGCGACGGTCCGCACGCCGTGGTCGCGGCCGAGGCGCACCATGGTCGACGCCAGCTCGCGCGCACGCTCGAGGTCCTTCATGAACGCACCGGCGCCGACCTTCACGTCGAGCACGAGTCCCGACGTGCCCTCAGCGATCTTCTTCGACATGATCGAAGCGGCGATGAGCGGGATCGACTCGACCGTGCCGGTCACGTCCCGGAGCGCGTAGAGCTTCCGGTCCGCGGGGGCGAGCTGGGAGCCCGCGGCGCAGATCACGCAGCCGACGGACTCGAGCTGGTCGAGGATCTCTTTGTTCGAGAGCGTGGCTCGCCACCCCGGGATCGACTCAAGCTTGTCGAGTGTGCCGCCGGTGTGCCCGAGCCCGCGACCAGACAGCTGGGGGACCGCCGCCCCGCATGCCGCGACGAGCGGGGCGAGGATGAGGGACACCTTGTCGCCAACGCCGCCGGTCGAGTGCTTGTCGACGGTTGGCTGCGAGAGGCCCGAGAGGTCGAGCCGCTCGCCGGACTCGATCATCGCGGCTGTCCAGGCCGCGAGCTCGCGAGCGGACAGGCCGTTCAGCAGGATCGCCATCAGCAGCGCTGACATCTGCTCGTCGGCGACCTCGCCGCGGACGTAGGCATCGAGCAGCCACGCGATGTCCTCGTCTCCGAGCGGCTCGCGATCGCGCTTGGCGCAGATGAGCTCGACGACGTCGCGACGATCGCCGGCGACGGTCACGGCGACCGGCGCGAGTCGAGCTCGTCGGCGTCGAAGGCACCGGGCAGGAGTGCGGCAAGCGTCACCGGCTCGCGTCCCTCGCCGGCGTCGACCAGGATCCTGCCGCCGCCGTGCTCCAACAGCACCTGGCGGCAGCGACCGCACGGCGCGAGCGGACGTCCGTCGCCGGCGGTCACGCTCACGGCCCGCAGGCTCCCGTGCCCGCCCGCGACCAGCGAGGACACGAGGCCGCACTCCGCGCACAAAGTGAGGCCGAACGAGGCGTTCTCGACGTTGCACGCCGCGACGATCTCGCCGTCCGCGGCGAGCCCCGCTGCACCCACGCGGAGCCCAGAGTACGGCGCGTGCGCACGGGTCGCGACGCGGTCGGCGGCGGCTCGCAGCGACGGCCAGTCGACGGACCCGTCGGTCGCCACGCCGTTCGCCATCAGGCGCGAACACTACACTTCGACCTTCGTGGCACTCTCCGAACACGCGCCCTGTGCGATCGGCGACGAGGTGCGTGATGCGGTGGCCGAAGGTCGCCCTGTCGTCGCGCTCGAGACCACGCTGCTCGTTCACGGGCTGCCCGCAGTCGACGCGGCCCGCGTCGGTGAGGAGCTCGAGTCGGCGGTGCGCGCCGGTGGCGCGGTGCCCGCGACCGTTGGGATGATCGACGGCGTTGCCGTCATCGGGCTCGCGACCGCGGAAGTCCGTCGGCTGATCGAGCGACGCGAGCACGTGGCGAAGCTCTCGACGCGGGACCTTGGCTTTGCGGCCGCGGCCCGACGCGACGGCGCCACCACGGTGGCTGCCACCATCCTGCTCGCCTCGGGCGTCGGCGTGCGAGTGATGGCGACCGGCGGCATTGGCGGGGTGCATCTGGGCGCGCGGGAGACCTTCGACGAGTCCGCGGACCTGGTCGCCCTTGCACGGACAGAGGCGCTCGTCGTCGCCTCGGGCGTGAAGTCGATCCTGGACGTTCCCGCGACGCTCGAGCGACTCGACACGCTCGGCGTCCCCGTTGCGGGGTATCGGACCGACCGCTTCCCGGGGTTCTACGTCCGTGACTCGGGCTGTGCGGTGGCCTGGATGGTGAGCTCGCCGCAGGAGGCCGCAGCCGCGTTCCTCGACCACGTGGCATTCGGGGGGAAGGGCATGCTGCTCGCCAACCCCGTGCCGGAGCGATCCGAGATGGATCCCGCCGTGCACGCCCAGGTGCTCGCTGACGGGCTGCACGACGCGATGGAGGCCGGGATCAGTGGCGCGGACGTCACACCGTTCCTCCTCGCGCACTTCGCCGAGAAGACCGAGGGCACCAGCGTGGCGTCCAACGTCGCGTTCGTCCTCGACAACGCCGCGGTCGCAGCCCAGGTCGCCGTGGCGATCGCTGGCGGCGGGCTCGGGAACTGAGGCGGTGCCGGCGGGCCCTGGCCCCCCGGCGCCGATGCGCGCGGTCTATGTCGTCGGCGACGTGATGCTCGACGTCGTCGTCGAGGTCACCGGTCCCTTCTCCCACGCGTCGGACACGCCGTCGGTCATCTCGACGTCGCCGGGGGGCGCCGCGGCGAACCAGTCTGTGGCGTTGGCGCGCGCGGGCGCGTCCGTCACCCTTGTCGGGGCGGTCGGCGCGGACCCGTTCGGCGACGCGGCTGACGCCGCGCTCCGCGCAGCGGGGGTCAACGTCGCTCTGCTCGCCCGGGCAGAGCGACCGACGGGTGTCGTCGTCGCGCTCGTCGAGCCTGACGGGCAGCGCTCGATGCTGACGGACCGCGGCGCCAATCTCGCGCTCGATGTCGCGATGATCGATGCGCTCGACTCGCTCGTGGGCCCCGACGCCCACGTCCACCTCTCTGGGTACTGCCTGCTGGACGAGGCGACGCGCGACGCAGGGCTCCGGGTCCTTGCACTCGCTCGCGAGCACGGCGCTTCGATCTCCGTCGACGCGAGCTCGGCGGGACCGCTGCGAGCACTCGGAGCGGATCGGTTCATCTCGTGGGTTCGCGGCGTGGACTACCTGTTCTGCAACCGCGAAGAGGGCGAGGTCCTCACGTCGCGCGCCGACGCCCCCGGCATCGCCGAGCGCCTCGCTGCGATCGCCCTCGAGGCGATCGTCACGGATGGTCCCGATGGCGCACTCGTCGCGACCCGCGACGGCCAGGTGCACCGCGCGCCGGCTGAGGTCGCCAGTGTCGAAGACACCATCGGGGCGGGCGACAGCTTCACCGCCACGTACCTCGTGCGCCGCCTCGACGGCGCTGACGTCGTTGCCGCGCTGGCCGACGCCGCGACGTCGGCGTCGCGCACCGTCGCCAGGCGAGGCGCGCGGGACTGGGCGAGCCGCTACTCGCGCGAGTAGGGGATCCCGTCTGCTGCAGGGGGGCGGACCCTGCCCACGAGCCCCGCGACCGCCCCGATCGTGATGAGGTACGGCAGCGCCTGGATCAGCTGGTCCGGCACACCGAACTGGGCCCCGTACAGCCCGTACTGCGTGTCGATGGCGAGAGTGAAGCCGAAGAGCAGCGTCGCCGAGAACGCACCCCACGGCCGCCAGCGACCGAAGATCATGATCGCCAGCGCGATGAAGCCCTGGCCGCCCGTGATCCCGACGATCATCGGCGTGCCCAGACCGATCGTGAACGCCGCCCCGCCCATGCCCGCGATCATGCCGCCGAGGACGACGACGAGGAAGCGGATGCGTGTGACACTGAGGCCGACGGTCTCGGATGCCTTTGGCTTCTCGCCCACCGACCGGATGCGCAGGCCCCAGCGCGTTCGGAACAGGATGACGTTGACGAGCGCCACGAGGACGATCGCCAGGTAGACGAAGTAGTTCTGGTCGAAGACCACCGGTCCGAGGACCGGGATGCGAGACAGCCCCGGGATGGCGATGGGTTGCGTCCCGTAGCCCATGTTGAGCCACTGCGAGTTGTTCAGCACCTGGTTCTGCATGAACTGCACGAGGGCCGTGCAGAACGAGACGATCACGACACCCACGATGATCTGGTTGGCGCGGAAGTGCAGCGCCATGTAGGCGAGGACCGCGCCGAGGAGGCCCCCAAGCAAGGCGGCGACCGCGGTGCCCGCGAAGAACCCGAGGGTGGTTGCGCCTATGTAGCTGGTGATCATGGCGCTGCCCAGCGCTCCCAGCATGAACTGGCCCTCGATGGCGATGTTGACCACGCCCGCACGCTCGCAGACCACGCCAGCAAGCGAGCCGAACATGAGCGGCGTCGCCGCGATGAAGGTGCTCGCCAGTATCGAGGTGAGCGTGAGCTCGGGGACGATGCCCACGCTTGAGCCGCGTGAGACCCACACAAGGAACACGAGGATGAAAAGGGCCATCGCCACGAAGAAGATCGGGTACGCAGCCCTTGCCGAGCGCGTGACTACGAGGACGAGCCCGCTCACGAGGGTGACCGCTCCGACGACCCATGCGATGCCCGTGACGGGAAGCGTGAGCGGCTTCAGTGTGTCGCCGGGACCATTCACGTGCACCACCAGCGCGAGCGGCCACGCGACGAGGAGGATGCCGGCGGCGACCAGGAGGCCACCGAGGAACCGCGCCCAGCGTCGAATGATGAGCAGGAGCCCTGCTGCAATCGCGAGGCCACCGAAGACCCCTACGACGACCTGCATGAGAACGGTGAGCGACGGAATCGCCGTCGCGGTGTTGTCGTCGAAGGTGAGCGTCGACTCAAGCGATCCGGAGGTCAAGAGTCCGAACTTCAGGCACTCGATGAGGGCGAGCACGAGCACGGCGATGCCGAACCCGAACGATCTGTTGCGGCTGACCGAGCGGACGTTCTCGAGGGTGACGACGGCGCGCTCGGGCACCGCCGGGCTGGGTGCGAGAGGTGCGAGGACGTCGGTCACTTGGCCCATCCCCCGGAGGCAAGCGCGGCCTGCATGGTCGCGGACGCACGCAACCTGAACAACGCCACCATGAGCGCTGGCGTCGCAACGCAGAACACGATGACGGCCTGGATCACGAGCGCCAGGCTGTAGTCGATGTTCGTCGACGAGTAGATCTGCATGTAGTGGCCACCGGAATCGAGCGCACCAAAGAGCAGTGCGGCGAAAAGGACGCCGAGCGGCTTGTTGCGCCCGAGCAGGGCCACGACGATCGCGTCAAAGCCGATCGTGCCCCCATACCCAGGGGAGAGGTACACGTCGATGCCCGACACCTGCGCCATGCCGGCGAGGCCCACGAGCGCGCCAGCGATGCAGAGGGCGATGATGATGACCCGCCGCGAGCTGACACCAGCGGTTCTGGCCGCGTCGGGATTGGCGCCCACCATCTGGAGCTCGAAGCCGAGCGTGCTGCGGTTGAGGAACCACGCGACGGCGACGACCGCGACGAGCGCGATGATGAATCCGGCGTTCACCTGCAACGAGCTGCTGATCCATCCGAAGAGCTTCGGGAGCTGCCCCGCGGGCACGATGCTCTTCGATTCGCCTTGCAGCTGTCCCGGCCTGGCGAACGGCGTGTGCAGGACCAGGTACCCGAGCAGGGACAGCGTGACGTAGTTCATCATCATCGTGGTGATGACCTCATGAGCCCCCGTGATGGCCTTCAGCACCGCGGGGATCGCGGCGATCAAGAGGCCTCCTGCCATGCCGGCGAGGATCTCCAGGGCCACGAGTGCGACCGCCGATCCGTGGACGGTGAAGCCGACGTACGTCGCGCCGAGTGCGCCGCCGATCAGCTGACCCTGCCCGCCGATGTCGAAGAGGTTCGTCCGGAAGCCCACCGCCAGCCCCAGCCCGGCGAGAATGAGGGGCGTCGCGTACGTGAGCGTCGAGGACAGCGGGCCGAGCGCGTTGGTCCAGTTGGCATCGTTCGAGTGCTGGATGGCTGCCCACACCGCGCGCGGGTCGAACACGCCACCGCAGAACAGCAGCTCATAGTCACCCCAGATCGTCTTCGCGTTGAGCGCGATGGTGCCGCCCGGGTGACTGAAGAGGCCGCCCCAGCTTCGCAGCAGCGTCGGGGTCGTGAGGATGATGAGGAGCGCCCCGAAGGCCAGGCCCACCACGAAGGCGAGCGCGGTGACCTTCAGGATGTTGGCGTCTCGGACGCGGATCGCGACGCGCAGGAGGGCGCTCTGGTCGTGAGTGCCAGGGCTGGAGTCGTGCTCCCCGCCGGTCTCGCGCTCCTCGGAGATGGTCACCCGGCGACCCCCGCCGCGGCGAGTCCGTGGTCCGAGCCGGCCATCATCAACCCGAGCTGTTCGCGGCTGGTCGTCGGGGGCACGATCCCCATGAGACGGCCCCCGAACATGACCGCGATGCGGTCGGCCAGCGCCGTCACCTCGTCGAGCTCGCTTGAGATGACGAGCACGGCGACACCCGCGTCACGATTCCGGACGATCTCGCGATGGACGTACTCGATCGATCCGACGTCGAGCCCCCGTGTCGGCTGCGAGCAAATGAGCAGGTGAAGGTCTCGCGAGAGCTCACGAGCCACGACCACCTTTTGCTGGTTGCCACCCGACAGCGTGCTCACCAGCACTGAGCTGGCGGCCGCACGAATGTCGAACTCCTCCAGTCGCCGCGAGCCGTTCTCATGGATCGCTCGCAGATTGCGCATGCCGAACCGGCTGAACCTCGAATCGTGCTGCAGGTCGAGCACGAGATTGTCGTCGACCGACATGCTGAGGACGAGCCCGTTGCGCTGGCGGTCCTCGGGTACGTGCCCCACCCCTGCGTCGAGGACGCTCCGCACTGAGCGATTGGCGACGTCGCGCCCGCGGATCGAGATCGAGCCGCGCGTGACCGACCGAAGTCCGGTGAGCGCTTCGACGAGCTCGGTCTGCCCGTTGCCCTGCACGCCAGCGATCGCGAGGATCTCGCCGGCCCTGACACTGAGGCTGAGGCCCTTGACCGAAGTGAGGCCCCGGTCGTCATCGACGTAGACGTCGTCCACGGCCAAGACGACGTCATGCGGCGTCGCTGGCGCCTTGTCAACGAGCAGGTTGACTGCGCGACCGACCATCAAGGCGGCAAGGGCGCTCTCGGTGGTCTCCTGTGGCGTGGTCGTCGCGACCACCTCGCCGAGCCGCATGACCGTTATCCGGTCGGCGATGGCAAGGACCTCTTTCAGCTTGTGGGTGATGAACACGATCGACTTGCCCTGCGCGGTGAGGGACCGCATGATCTCGAAGAGTGCCTCGGCCTCCTGCGGCGTGAGCACCGCGGTCGGTTCGTCAAGTATCAGCACCTCGACGTCGCGGTCCAGCGCCTTCAGGATCTCCACGCGCTGCTGCATCCCGATAGGGAGGTTCTCGACGACGGCATGTGGGTCCACGTCGAGTCCGTAGCGCCGGGACACCTCTTGGATCTCACGCGCCGCGCCAACCCGGTCCAAGAAGGGCCACGGGCGAACGGGTTCGGCACCGAGCACCACGTTCTCTGCAACCGTGAAGACCGGCACCAGCATGAAGTGCTGGTGCACCATGCCGATGCCATTCGCGACGGCGTCCTTCGGGTCCTTGATCACGACCAGCTTGTCGTTGACGAGAACCTCGCCCTCGTTCATCGACACCATGCCGAAGAGAACGTTCATGAGCGTCGACTTGCCGGCGCCGTTCTCGCCGAGCAGGCAGTGGATCTCGCCGGGCTCGATCGTCAGGTTGACGTCCCGATTGGCGACGAGCGAGCCGAAGCGCTTGGTGATCCCCCGGAGCTCAAGCTTCATCGGGGGCACGATATCCCCTCGGCACAACGCGATGAGGGGGCCGGGTCCGAAGACCCGACCCCCTCAACAGGGAACAAGGATTACGACGAGATCAGGTCTTGACCTTGATAATCCCCTTGATGATGTCGGTCTCCAGGACCTTGATCTTGTTGAGCACGGTCTTGGAGACGGAGTACTTCGGGTTCTCCACGAACGCCGCACCGCCGTTCTTGAGCGTGCCGACGTAGTCGCCGCCCTTGAACTTGCCAGAGACCTGAAGCAGGACCGCTGACTTGACCGAGGCAGTGACGCCCTTGGTGACGCTCGAGATGAAGATCGAGCAGTCTGGCGCGTCGTTCGAGCAGCCGCTCGTGTCGACCCACTCGACGTTCGCCTTCCTCGAGTGCGACGAGTTCCACGTCTTCACGGCCGCGGTCGTACCGAGGCCGTCACCACCCGCGACGGGGAAGATTGTCGACGCCTTGGCGTTGAGGAACGTGACCGTCTGGGCGTTCGCGGCCGTCGGGTTCGTGAAGCTCCCGATGAACGTGCCGGTCTGCGTCTTGGGGTTCCAACCGAGCAGCTTGACCGTCTTGGCGGTCTTGGCCTTGTGCGCGTTGTAGTACTGCATCCCGTAGGCATAGCCGTCCATGTAGATCGTCACGGAGCCGAACTGGATGCCGCCGTACGTGGCGATCACACCGGTCTTGCTCGTGGCAGCCGCCTCGTACCCGCCCAGGAAACCGTCCTGGTTGGTGTCGTAGGTGAGCCCGAGCAGGTTCGGTGCCGACTGCTTGCAGGTGGGACCTGGGCAGGGGTCGACGGTGTTGGCGCCGTCCTCAGGGTTCGCGTTCGTGTTGTCCACGATGGCGAAGTGCTGGCCCGGGTGCGCGATCGCCGCGTTCCACGTGGCATCTGCCATGAGGAAGCCGACGGTCACGATGATGTTGCAGTGGGCCTTGATGAAGTTGTTGATGTTCGGCACGTAGTCGCTTTGCGATGTCGACGACGCGTTCTTGATCGTGATGGTGGTTCCCGCGGGAGCCGCCTTCCTGGCCGCCTGCATCCCTGCCCACGCCGACGCGTTGAAGGAATGGTCGTTGAGGCCGCCCGTGTCAGTTACCTCGCAGGCGAGGTATGACTTGGCGTGGCTCACGGACTGGGCGCCAGCGGGAGCGGTCCCGACGAACACGCCAGCCGCTACGAGGCCGAGCACACCGATTCCAGCGGCAGCGCGGTAGCCACGGCGCTTGAAGCGCGTCGCCACCGATCCACCGACCGAGTGGTCTTGCATACAGAATCCCCCTTCTGTGGGATGCGTGGCCATTGAGTGAACGTCGAACCGCTGGTCGAGGAACCCGGAGCCCGACTGCCCCGTATCTTCGCCAACCGCCGTTCGAGCGCCTCCCGCCTGGCGTTGAAGTTGCGAGGGCGACAGTAGCAGTGGAGTGCGTCATCTACCCTCGGAATATCCTTCAGGATTACGGCCAATCGCTGAAGGATCTTCTCTTCTTCGGCTTGTCTCTCGGCTGCCAGCGGCTGAAGTCTGGACGTACCCATTGCGGTGCGCGCGGTGGCGACGCGTTGCTGAGCCGCTCAGTGACTGCCGGCACGTCGACAGTGCCGACAACGTTCGATCGGTTGCGCGAGCCGGCGCGGACGTCGAGTGACGGCGACCTGATGACCGAGCACGTGGTCGCGACAGCTCGAACTCGGGTCCTCTAGAAGGGCGCTCGTCGCGCCAGCGAGATGCGACGCATTCGACGGTGTGCCCTACCGCGGTGGCTATCAATCGCAAATGACTCGATGGCGAAGCCGTGTCCCGCATGCATTGCATTGCATGCAAAGCGATCGTTGGTGTGTGAAGGTTTTGGGGACTCGACACACTGAGGACTGGTAAACGCACGACTGCCGTGTAACGATTCTTCCGTGTCGATTGTCCCGCCAGAGAGGTCAGCGCTCCAGACCGTGCCACGTCGCGTCGACATTGAAGTCGTCTCGACGAGGAACGCGAAGGGCGCGCTGCTTGACGCTGCACGACGTCTCGCGGGACAGCGCCCCGCACGCCCCTTCGGCGTGCGGGAGGTCGCTCGTGCTGCTGGCGTCAATCACTCACTTGTCTACCGCTACTACGGCTCGCTCGAGGGACTCCTGGACGAGGCAACGGCCGATCGCGATGCGATGACGCTTCGCTTGCTTGACGACCGCGGCACCGACGGGATCGTGACCGCCGTCTTCGACCTCGTGCTCGATCAACCCTTCGTCGCGACACGTCTGGCGGAGGTCTCGCTGGGCTCGAATGACGAGGGCTGGAGCCAGCAGGGCAACCTCGTGCGTCGTATCCGAGAGCGAGTGGCAGAGCTCCACACCGAGATGTCCCCCGACGACGTGTCCGCTCGCACCGCGAGCCTGGTCGCCTCGGCCTTCGGCTACGTGCTCTACGAGAAGTTCCTTGTCGCCTCGCTCCGCTGGCCCACCGACCGACTCGGCGAGCTGCGCACCCAGCACCGGCTGCTGCTCGAAGAGCTGCTTCGACGACCCGCTGACGATCCGGTCCGCCGGGACGACGGCGTGCCCCAATAGCCTTTGGGCATGGAGCTGGCACAGGCACTCGCATTCGCAAAGGCACGCAAGCAGGGCGTTCTGACGACCATTCGACGCGACGGCCGCCCGCAGATGTCGAACATCATGTACGCGACAAGGGACGACGACTTCCTGATCTCGGTCACGGAGTCGCGCGCGAAGACGAAGAACCTGCGACGCGATCCGAGAGCCGCGCTCTATGTGCTCGGCGAGAACTTCTGGAGCTTCGTCGTGCTGGACGGCGTCGTCGAGCTCAGTGGCGTTGCCACTCACGTCGACGACGACGTCACCTCCCAGCTCGTCGACTACTACCGACGCGGCGCAGGCGAGCACCCGGACTGGGATGACTTCAGGGCCACGATGGTGAAAGAGGGCCGGGTCCTCGCCACGCTCCGGCCCACCACTGCCTACGGCATGATCCAAGGTTGACGGCGAGACGCGCGTGACTTGCACGAGACGCGTGTCATGCGGCGGTAAGGTCTTCTCGGCTCGAACGCGAGCCAGTTGTGACGATCGCCCTCGTAGCTCAGGGGATAGAGCGTCGGTTTCCTAAACCGTGCGTCGCAGGTTCGAATCCTGCCGGGGGCACTAAGTGGGGACTGGGTTTCCGGGGAGTGCGAATCGCCGTTCAGGGCCAAATTGGGAATCAAATGGGAATCAAATGAAAATCTCCGCGCCCGTTGTGACACGTGCGAGGTCATCTAGAGCAGAGAGGCAAGCGTTCCTGGCGAGCGAAGATCTACGTCGGGATTGACGACGAGGGCCGGCGCCAGTACGTCGTGCGAACGCTCCGCGGTTCGAAGCGAGACGCGGAGAACCAGCTCAACGTCATCCTGTTGGAAGTGGGTCGTGGCCCGCAGATCGTGGCCGACCCGACGTTCGCTGACCTGGTGGCGAAGTGGCGAGACATAGGAACACTGAACCTGTCGCCAACGACGTTGGGTGAGTACCACCGTCTGCTGGAGAAACGGCTCTTACCGCGGTTCGGCGCCATCAAGCTCCGAACGATCAGACCTGTCGATGTCGACATGTTCTACGCGGAGCTCCATCGGGGTGGCCGCGGCGCAAAGCCACTTGGCGCTCAGAGCATCCAGCACATCCACGCCGTGTTACGCATGCTCCTCAATCAGGCGGTCCGGTGGGAGTGGATTCCGTCGAATCCCGCGGCCAAGGCGACCCCTCCACGCATTTTGAAGGTCGAACTGACGGTTCCGAAGCCGCGCGATCTGAAGCTGATCCTCGAGGACTGTGAGCACGACGACCCGGATCTCGCGTACTTCCTGCGGCTGTCAGCAATCTCCGGCGCGAGGAGGGGCGAGGTGTGTGCCCTCCGTTGGAGCGACATCGACTTCACCCGGGGGGTCTTGACGATCTCGAGGTCAATAGCCGGTGGGAGGAACAGTGCTCTCGTCGAGAAGGGGACGAAGACACACGCCGCGCGAAAGGTGTCTCTGGACGAGGAGACGCTTCGAACTCTCGTCGAGCACCAGCACACGTGCCGCGGTCGCGCCCGTGCCTGTGACGCCGTCCTGCCGCCCGATGCGTTTGTTTTCTCCGATGCTCCGGATGGCGCGACACCTTGGCGCCCGGATCGCGTGACGCGAGCCTTTCGACGCTTGGCTGACAGTCTCGGTGCCACCCATGTGCGCCTGCACGACTTGCGTCACTTCGCCGCGACGCAACTCCTCGCGGCGGGGGTGCCGGTCAAGACCGTGTCCGCACGCCTCGGTCATGCCAATGCGTCAACCACGCTCAACATCTACGCCCACCAGCTTGAGTCTGCGGACGACGATGCGGCTCGGGTGCTTGGTGGCTTGCTCGACGCTCGAGCGGACAAGGAAGACCAGGATGGCTAGTGGCTCAGATCACATCGACCTGCCGCAAGGCTCCGTGATCGTGGTGAATCCGGGCTCCTGGCGAAATCAGGTGAGCGCGCTCGGACATCTCCTCGGAGTCTCAGCACGACTGGGCGAAGGCATGCGGGTAATTCTCGATGCCAGCGGACGACCACCAGCGTCGACCTTCACGATCACCAATCCAAACTTCTGGTCCGAGCACCTTGCGGAGCTGGCCGATGGGCTGAGAAACGCAGTTGATGGAGGCATCTCCGCAACTTCCCGCGTACATGCGGGAGTTGGCGCCATATCGGAGGCGCCGACGCGACTGACCTGGACGGTAGAGGAAGCCGCCATCGCACTGGGCATCAGTCGGGCGTTCGCGTACGACGCGGTCCGACGTGGGGAGATCCCGGCCATCAAGATCGGGCGACGGATACTGGTACCGAGATCGGCGCTCGCTCAGCTTTTGCAGAGCTCGGAAAAGTCCGAGGGGGGCGAGACGAAAGCGTGACCTTCGATCTCTCAACCAAGCATCGGTCGGGGCTGCATCACTGCCACTGTCGATGGGCGCGGAAAATGTAGGAGTAGGCCGAACCGGTATTCCGGTCGGGCAGGAGGGGAAGGGTTCCTCCAAGCGCAGCTAGCCCGGCTGTCACAGGGTCGCCGGAAGCAAGTGCCCATGCTGCCCCAGTAAGTGTGAAGGCGAATCCCGCGAAGTTGGCCGGCTTCTTGAACGCGTCGAGGGCGAGCCGACGAAGGCTCTTTGCTTGCTCGGTCAGCTCAGCCTGACGCTGTTCAAGGAGTCGCCGACGGTCGCCACGCTCTGCCGTAGAGATTTCCGCTACGAACCCTCGCAGGTTAAGCATGTAGCTCCGATGTTCGGCGCCGTGCTCCTTCCTGAAGCCGAGGACTTCATCGAGCGGTACGGATTCAAGATCGACGGAGGCAGTCGCAAGATCGAACGCAATGACGTTCTGGCGAGAGGGCATCGGGGGTAACTCGAGGAAACTCCGGACCGCCCTTCCGCCTCGGCCATTGGTCACAGGGTGCAAGTCGTAGCCCTGCCGGCGTCCAGCGGCTCTCGCCTCTTGTGCGAGGAGAAACAAGTACGCGAGCCGAACGTCCCTTCGAAGGGGGATTGAGACCCCGTCATTCGAATCCAGTGCCAGCCCCTGCTCCTTCAGGTCCTGGTGGATCATCTCGAAGATCCCGCGGTGATTGCTCCCCATGCGGGATGAGGACAGTCCTCCGAATCCCATTCGGCTCATTGAGATCTCAGCGAACGCACCACCGGCCTGAGGTTGGTCGAACGCACCGCCGACGATCAGCTCGACCATCCCCTCCGCAAGCCTGTTAGCCAGCTCCTCGTCGACGAACCACTCAGGCTGGAGCACCTGGAGGAGGCCTTGGTCGGCAAGTGGCTCGGCTAGAGACGGGTCCGCCCCCAGTTCCCGCCCGCTCATGTAGTTGGGGAGCAGGATCGCTACGCCGTCGAAGAAGAGGAGCAGGGACTTGATCCAGGAGCTTTCGCTCGCCAGCCAGTACGGCTCGGGGTAGTAGTAGGCCAGCTCGCGCAAGTCGTCGGATGTCGGTGACTCCATTCTGTAAGTCTTGCTCACCAACGACGAATCCGACAGGTTGATGGCCGACCGTTGAGGCCGTGAATTGCTTCACAAGAGTGTTCACCAACCTGGGGTGCACTGGTGAACACCCTCCGACCGAACCCTCGCGCGCGCTCCGCCGCTTCAGTGCTGCAGATTCGACGTCCTCACTGAACACCCTTTGGCCCCGCACCCCACCCGTTCAACGAACAACGGATGGGGTGCGGGGCCAAAGGGTGTGTGGAGTCATGTGTGATGAAGAGAGAAACCAACAGGGGAGAGAGACAGGAAGGAAGAAGAGAAGAAGAGAAGAGAGAAAGAGAACAACACAAGGTCTGTGGTGCACGAGGTGAGTGAGGGTGCTCAGCTCGGCAAGGGGAGTCGCAGCTCGGGCTACCTGGTGACGGATCGAGACCGAGCGATGCTCAGGTGGATCGGGCGGCACGGTGTGGTGACGGCAGACCAAGCGGCCGATCGCTTCTTCTTGAGATCCGGAGGCGAGGTGGGTCGGCGAGCCGCCTACCGGCGCCTGAGCAAACTCGAGGCGCACGGACTGCTGATTCGTCAGGCGACGCCGCTGTGGGGTGCGCGGCGCGTGCTCCGGCTCACGAACGCCGGGGCGAGAACCGCGGGGACGCACCTCGCGCCTGCTCGCGTCGTGTTGACCGAGCTTCAACATTCTCTGGCGCTCGTCGACCTGCTGGACCGCCTGGCAGACGACCATCCCGGCTGCACGTGCCGAACGGAGCGAGAGATCCGGACGGACAGGACACGACAACGAATCAGGGGAGATCGGCATTCTGGGCGAGGCAGGACGCCCGACGGCGAACTCGTCCTCGCGTCCGGCGAGTCAATCGCCATCGAGTTGGACCTGACCTCGAAACGTTCGAGGCTCTACGAGCAGATCATCCGGGCCTATCGAAAGGAGCGGTTCGACAAGGTCTGGTGGTACGCGCCAGCTGGCACGGTCGAGCGACTGCGAAAGCTCGTCGCTGACGATCGGGCGGACGACTTCATCGAGGTGCGCCCCTGGGTCGCCCAACGACACGTCAGCGCGGACCGTTGGGGAGCGTGACCACCGCTCGCCACCGCCAACCGCGGAACCCTCGAGGTCGAAGGTGGCGCCGACGAGGTCCGGCCACGTGGATGGCGCCGTTGGTCCTGTGGGTCCGGCTTGCTCTCGGACCCCCTCGTCGGCGGATGCGATGAGGAGACGAACGTCGCGCCATCGCCACGTGCCCGACGTATCGATGATCCCTTCGGCAGATGCGGGCGACGCTGCCTCGGTCACGCTGGGGCTCGTCGACGGGCGGCCATTCCGTCTCGAGCTACGAGAGCTGTCGCAGCACGTGTTCATCCCTGGCGCGTCGGGCTCGGGCAAGACGACGACCGTTGCTTGCATCGTGGACGGCCATCTCTCTCACGGCTGCGGCACGGTCATTGTCGACTGCAAGGGCACCGGCCTCGACGAGGCGGCGCGGGTGCTCTCGATCCGTCACGACGTGCCGCTGCACGTCGTCGACCCGCGGGACCCTGCGACCCTCGGCTACGACCCCTGCCAAGGGGACGCCGCTGCGATCGCCAACAAGCTCATCGGAGCGTTCACCTTTTCTGCTGAGGCCGAGATTTACAAGCAGATCGCCATGGAGGTGGTGCCCGTTATCTGCAGGGCATTGCAGGCAGCGGGGATGAGAGTGACCCTCGCTGAGATCCAGCGGTCCCTTGGCAAGAGCGCGTTGTCGCGTCTGGGGCGCATGAAAGGCATCGACCCGGAGATGCAGGCTCGGCTCGAGGAACTCAATGACGCAGGTCGAGTGAGCCTCTCGGGCTACCAGGGACTCCAGCACCGACTCGGCGCGCTCTTGGAGGGTGCGTTCGGCCCGATCTTCTCGCTCGAGCCCGCCCTCAACTGGAGAGAAGTCACTGTCGGCCCCCAGATCACCTACCTGTCGCTGAGTGCGACCGCAGCGGGGGAGGACGTCGAGCTCTTCGCGCGTGTGATCGCCCAGGACCTCAAGCAACTCTGCGACGAGCGGATGCGCGCCATCAGCCGAGGCGAGGCAGTCAGCCAGCTGCTGATCGTCTTCGACGAGTTCGCCGCGCTGCGAGAGGCCCCTCAAGTGGTGGACCTCCTCTTGCAAGCTCGTCAGGCGCGGGTCTGCGTGCTCATCGCCACGCAGTACCTTCCGGACGCTCCGGCGATCCGCAAGCCCGCCCTGTCGTCCGGCGTCGTGATCACCCACCGCCTCGACGCGGACGACGCCGAGGTGCTCGCGGCGCAGTTCGGCACGCGCTCGGTGCCGTCGGTCACCACACAGGTCGACTACGAGACCGGCGAGAGCAAAGCCGGATCGCTTCGGATGGTCGAGGAGTTCAACGTGCACCCGAACGTCATCAAGGCGCTGCCTGTCGGTCGGGCCGCGGTCCTGTCGAGGGTTTCGAATCGAAGGGGCGTCGTCGACGTCCGTCGGGTTCTTTAGGGAGGACAGCCATGACGGAGCCATGGAACGGCAAGCACGTCCCGCGCGACTCGGAGGGAGGTGTTGGGGGACCCAACGATGCGACGCGCTTTGGCGGCTCGGGACACACGAATCCCCCTGACGAGGTCTATGAAGGAGGACAAGGCTGGTTGCGTCGTGGGTTGCGCCGACAGCGTCCGGCGGTGCTCACCGCTCTCGTGGTGTCCTGGACTGGCGTGTGGCTCGCGCCGTGGGGCGCGTTGCTTGGTGGCTTCGCCGGCATGTTGGCCGCCGGCGGGATCGCAACCGCGTGGGCTGCACAGCACCACCTCTACGAGCTCGGCGCCGGACAGACAGTGACTGTCGCTGGACTCGGTCTCGGATTGGTGCTTGGAGCGGTGGGCGGCTTTCTCCTCACGGTCTTGGGCACGACACTTGCGAACCCCTTGGCCGGAGCCGTCTCGGTGGTGCTCGGCGTTGTGATCATGATCGTCGTCACGGTGTTCGCGGCAGCGCTGGAGCGTCCGATGCTGCGGCTGCGGGGCTTTCGCCGACTCAGTCAAGACGAAGCGCGTCGCGTCGTGCCACTTGCGCAGCAGACAGCAGGGGAGTTGGCGCTCGACGGCATCCCTCGATTTGCGATCTCCGACGTTCTTGTGCCGAATGCCTGGGCTCACCTGCGCACGATCGTCTTGACCGCCGGCCTCCTCCAGATGCTCGACGACGCGGAGCTTGCGGCAGTGCTGGCGCACGAGTTGTACCACTGGCGTCGAGGCGACGCAGTTGGGCTCCGCTTGTTGTGGGCCGCGGCGCTGCCACTCGCGTTGATGCTGAACCTCGGATTTTGGATCGCGGGGAGTGGCGCTGCGAAGCGAGCATCGTCGGCCGACAGTGGGAGCGGCGCACCCCAACCTGCAGCGCGAGGAGTTGTTGGCGTCATCGGTTGGTCTCTCGCATGGGCGCCGTGGATCATCACCAGGTTCGTCCTCGCGCCCATGTCAGCAGCGACACAGCGCCGGCATGAGTACGAAGCGGACGCGGCAGCGACGAGTATCGGACGGGCGGATGCACTTGCGTCCGCGCTCTCGAAGATCGGCGCCTTTGAGTTGGGCAGAACCGGCTGGGAGCGCGCCATCGTGGCGACGCACCCACCAGTTTCCCTTCGACTCGAGGCGCTTGCTCCACATCGGGACGACGACACCGACTTTCAGGAGGTCGACTTCGGACGTCCGTCGTTCTCAGATCTGATTCGGCTCTTCCGCTCCGCGCTCTGAGCCTCGCCAGACTTTCGCTTCGGATCACTCCTGGATCGTCGTAGTATTCTGAAGTGGAAGTGAGCGGAGAGGTCGACTCATCAGACCTAGGGCCGACCGATATTGAGGAGCTCGAGGAGCCTGACCCGCATCCTGAGTCGGTCACGTACTCAGGCACAGACTTTGATGTCGAGGGACTGGTTCGACGGTTCACTCGCGGAGACATCGTCGTCCCGACGTTCGGTCACAACGATCCCACGATTGAAGTCGCTGGTTTTCAGCGGAGCTTCGTTTGGCGAAGGCCTCAGATGGATCGATTCATCGAGTCGCTTCTTCTGGGATATCCAATTCCGGGCATATTCCTCGTGCAACAAGCGGATAAGCGATATCTGGTTCTCGATGGCCAGCAGAGGATTCGTACCTTGGCAGCCTTCTACGAGGGAATCTATGAGTCACGTGAATTTTCACTGCGGAACGTCGCTGAGCGATTTCGTGGATTCACGTACAAGAGCCTTGACGACGAACTCAGACGCCTGCTCGACAACACGTTCATTCAGGCCACGATCGTCAAGTCAGATGGATCGCCAGATTCGCTCGATGCTGTGTATCAGATCTTTGAGCGACTGAATGCTGGAGGAACACAACTCACAGCTCATGAAATTCGGGTCGCACTGTATGCGGGTCCGTTCATCGACTTCCTCACGGAGATGAATGACTTCGCAACATGGCGAAGACTCTACGGAGCACGCTCGCCTAGAATACGGGACCAGGAAGCGCTTCTAAGATTCGTTGCGCTTTACGTATCTGCGGGTGACTATAAGACACCCTTGAAGAAGTACCTCAATGACTTTGTCGGAAGGCATAGAGATCTTCAGTCCTTGCCCGTGGACACGCTTAAGGAGCGATTCGAGCTTTGCACGGAACTTCTCCTGGCTGGCCCTGGAGAAGGCGCGCTTCGTGCGGGAGGCAAGCAAATCAATGTCGCAATGACGGAAGCCGTACTCGTCGGACTGTCTCGGCGACTGGACTCCGGGGATCCACCTCCAGCGGAGGCTATTAGCGACGCAATCAGCAAGCTCTTAGCTGATCACCATTTCACAGACGCCATCTCGCAGGCGACGGCGAATGAGGACAAAGTTCGTACCCGAATTGCTCGGGCAACTCGTGAGTTTGCTGCAATTTAGGTTTGGAGGAGTTGGTGGGAACCTCTAGCCAGTGGCCGCCCAAGTCCGTATCACACCTCCGAACGAGCCTCGATGAGATGGCCGAGTTGACTCGAACGTCGACTGACGTCGAGGTAGCACCGTTCCTGGCCCGGTTCCTTGTAATTCGAAGCTCCGGATATTTGGAGCAAACGGTCTTCGAGGTGGCGCGGGGGTACGTGAACGGCAAGTCTGGAGGACTCGTCAGATCCTTCGCACACTCTTGGCTTGAGAAGACCCGGAATCCTACGGCGGACAACTTAAGACAGTTAGTTGGACGTTTCGACCAGTCACTGCGCGAAGAGTTCGACGACCTGATGAGTGACGACGATGAGCGCTTGTCTCGAGAACTGGCATTTTTGATTGATCGTCGGAATCAGATTGCGCATGGATTGAGTGAGGGGATCAATCGCGGAAAGGCCCTCGCTCTCAAGGAGGTCGCGACGGATCTCGCCGATTGGTTCATTCTCAAGTACAACCCAGCGAGGACAACGGTGTGACGCAGAGACAGATGTTTAAATCTCGACTTGCCAGATAGCCAGATAGCCAGATAGCCAGATAGCCAGATAGCAGGTCGCAATATGCCCCTCGTGTAAATCGAATCCGTTGCGGAGTCGATTCCGAGTTTCGATGCAATCTTGCCAATGCACCGAGCCAAGAGAGATTGCCCTCACCTGGGGACTTCATACCCCGATAGGTTTTCTCAGGTGGTTGCAGTCGACACCCCAGTGGATGAGGAACGTTGGGAGGATCCCAAGGCTCCGCTCCTCCCTGAGCCTGGCCAAGTGGTCGAGGTACGGGGGTCGACTTGGGCAGTCGCCAATGTTCAGGCTCAGGGACTACCTCGCAGTCCGGCGGACGACGCGACCGCGCAGCTATCGCATGTGATCGACCTTCAGTCCCTGGACGAGGACCAACTTGGAGAACAACTGTCTGTGGTGTGGGAACTTGAAGTCGGTCACACAGTCACGCCGGCACAGGGGCTTCCGGACACAATCTACGCGGACGCCTTTGACGAACCAGCGACTCTCGCAGGCTTTATCGACGCGATGCGCTGGGGCGCCGTCACCAGCGCCGACCCCAATCGCTATCAGGCACCATTCTGGTCAGGAGTAAATGTCGAGGCGTACCAACTCGAGCCCCTTCGCCGCGCGCTCGGATCACCGCGGACCAATCTTCTCCTCGCGGACGATGTCGGTCTCGGCAAAACGATCGAGGCAGGTCTGGTGATCCAGGAACTGTTCCTACGTCATCGTGCTCGCACAGCAGTGATTGTTTGTCCGCCGAGCCTCGCTCTGAAGTGGCAAGACGAGATGCGTGAGAAATTCGGTTTGGACTTCACTATCGTGAACTCGGAACGGATGGCTCTGGTCCGTCGAACTCATGGCCTCCACGCGAATCCGTTCAATCTCTACCCGCGCGTCATAGTGAGTATGGCGTGGCTGCCTCAGTCCCGCGCTCAGCGACTGCTCCGTGACGTGTTTGCCCGGGCCGCGAACCCGAAGATCGGTAAGCGCTTCGCTTTCGACATCCTTGTGGTCGACGAGGCTCACCATGTCGCTCCATCGAGCCCCTCCGTTATCGCCGGCGGTCGTGGCTACGCGGTGGATACCCAGCGAACCGTTGCAGTCCGACAGCTTGCCGAGAAGTGCGAACACCGGCTGTTCCTCAGCGCGACCCCGCACAACGGTCATCCTGAGTCCTTCACTGCACTCATGGAGATGATCGACCCTCGTCGATTTGCTCGCGGCGCAAACCTCGACCCATCAGCACTGAGAGACGTCACTGTTCGGCGTCTCAAGACTGATCTGGCCAGCAAGGACTTCAAGAAGCGCAACGTCAACACCCTCGAGGTTTCACCGTCGGAATCCGAACAAGAGATGTTCTCCTTGCTAGATGTGATCGTTACCAAGAGCGCTAAGCGAAACGGCACCAAGCCCGGCGGTGACATCGTGACCATGTTGTTGAAAAAGCGGTTCCTGTCCAGTCCGTTTGCATTTGGGATGACTGTTAGTCACTACGTCTCGTCAAAGTCCGGTCGGGGCCTGTCGAACGATGAATACGACGAAGTCTTCGGCGAAGGTCAACTTGACGAAGAAGAAGGCCTGTGGGAGCAGGACGAAGCTGAAAAGCTTCGGGCGTCCAAGGGTTCGGATCCACTCGTCGCGGCCGAGCCGGGTCAACTCGAGTCCCTTATGGAGTGGGGATTGAGTTACGAAAGCCGGGCCGATTCGCGGCTCGAAAGCCTCATCAGATTCCTTGACACCGTCTGTCGTCCAGACGGCAAGTCCTGGTCTACCGAACGCGTCGTGGTGTTTACCGAATACGCCCACACGATCGACTGGCTCACTCGTGTACTGAGCCAGCGCGGCTACACAGGCAGCCGTCTCGCGGTTATCCAAGGGTCCACTCACACGGACGAGCGTGAATACATCCGCTCGCAGTTCAACGCTGATCCGTCCACGGAGGAGGTACGAGTCCTTCTTGCAACTGATGCCGCGGGTGAGGGCATCGATCTGCAGACCTACTGCCACCGATTGGTCAACTTCGACATCCCGTTTAACCCGTCACGCCTTGAACAGCGGATCGGCCGCATCGACCGATACGGCCAGACCCAGGAGCCCCAAGTATTTCACTTCGTTCCCGTCGTCAATACTTCGACTTATGCCGCCGACTTGAACTTCATGGAGCGCATCGCTCGCAAGATCGCTCAGGTGGAGTACGACCTCGGGTCGGCGAATCAGGTCGTCGGTGAGGAGATCCAGAGTCACTTCGGGAAGCGCGTACCTTCGAAGTCGAAGTCGAGGGGCGTTGTTGCCAACGAAGTCATTAACTCTGCGCTTGCTGGCGGAATGGAACTCAACGCCCGATTAACTCAGTTGGAGCAAGGCTACGACGCGTCCCGCACTGTGTTGCACCTCGACCCAGCCAACCTTCGACGAGTGGTCGACACCGCGCTGCGCATAAACCACCAGTCTCCGTTGATCGAAACCAACGAGTTCGCGCAGGACACGGATGCCGAGGTATTTACCCTCCCGACCCTGACTGCCGGGTGGCATGCCACGCTCCGCGGGCTCGACACCAGACTTCAACCTGGAATATTGCGCCCGATCACCTTCGACGCCGACGCTGCCAAAGGCAGGGCCGGCGTCGTCTATGTCCACCTCGGTCATCCGATCGTCCAAAAAGCTCAGCGCCTATTGCGAAGGTCACTTTGGAGTGTGGAGTCTCCCCTAAGTCGCGTGACGGCCGTCGTCGTCGACGACCTCGAAGAGTCATTCGTCGCGGCCGTCACCCGTATGGTCCTTGTCGGACGCGGTGGCGTCCGACTTCACGAGGAAGTTTTCCTCGCCGGTGTCCGGCTTAAGGGTCGCCGACCGATGGCAGAGGAAAAGGCCGAAGCCGCCCTCGATGCGGCACTCGACCGCGAGCGGCTATCGGTCGCAGACGATCTGGTACGCACTCAACTCTGTGACTTGTGGAATGTCCCCGACGCCCCGCTCCGACTTCGTCTCGAGGAATCGATGCGAACCCGTGCGGGCCGTCGGCACGAGCTCGTTATTGATCAGCTCACTAGGCGACAGTCCGCAGACGTCCAGCGGGCAAAGGAAATCTTCGCCGCGTTCCGCGCCAACCTGCGCGATTCGCTGGCGCACGTCCAATCCGAAGAGGACGAAGCAAAGGGGATGCTGTTCGCTGACCCCGACCAGCAACGTCAGTGGCGACGAGACATCGACGCCATGAGACGACGACTCGACGAACTCGACGACGAAGAGATACGGGAGATCGTCGCGATCAGTGACCGCTATGCCGATGTCAAGCCGCACACCACTGCAGCCGCAGTCGTATTCGCTTTGACCCGTTCCGATGCAGACGGTTGGGTCGAATGATGGCAGGTGGAGGCGCTCGTAGTAGCAAGACCTTCAACGTGACAGACCAGCACCGAGCTTGGCTCGAATTAGTCGATGCCGAAGGTCCCTTCCTCGCTATCCCGCCTCTGAAGCGAGTCTGGCCCCAAGGGATGCCCAGCCTCGCCGACGGTCGCAAGGCCGTCCTGATCGATTCCCGCAAGGACTTCGAGGAGGCATGGGAGCAATTCGACCGAGCTCCGGAATCTGAGAGCCTCCTTGACCTTTACCGCGTCGCCCGCGACAAGTGGGTTGAGACGATCCTCCGTGAAGTTGCAGGGTGGGCCGAATCCCTCACTTGGGGGGAACTCCCTGGCGTGGAGGCGCTGTCGCCCGATCATGCGGTCTCGATCCGGACCCAAGCATCACTCAGTGGCGCCGACAGAACCGATCACATCGGGGCGGTCGTCCATGTCATCGACCCTGTCGAGTCGCTCCGCCAGACACTGGGGGATCTGTGGGCCGCGAGCCCGATCGACCGAGTCGAAGCCATGTTGCGTGACAATCAGATCCCCATCGGCATCGTTACGGACGGTCGCTGGTGGGGTCTGGTCTGCGCGCGCGACGGGCTCATGTCGGCGTCAGGAATCTTCGACGCTCTGACATGGATCGAAGAGCCGCGCGCCCGCGATGCCTTCTTCGAACTCATCGGGCGCCAACACCTAATCGGTGGCGACCTAGCGGAGCGGCTGCCTGCCCTATTCGAGGATTCTGTCGCAGCGGCCGAAGAGATCACCGAAGCTTTGGGCGCTCAAGTACGACAAGCCGTTGAACTTCTCATCCAATCGTTCTCTGAGTCCGCGGCCGACGCACGCAGGCGAGGTCTGCCGCACCCGTTGCCAACGCGCACTCACGACAGTTACGAAGCTGCCGTTACGGTGATGATGCGCGCCGTGTTCCTACTCTTCGCCGAAGAACGCGGGCTTTTGCCCGCCGGTGAGTTGTTCGAGCAGGGCTATGGCATCGCTGGTGAGCTCGATCGCCTGATCGACAGGGAGATCGAGGAGAGTGAGGAAGCCCTCGATGCCACATCGCTCACCTGGCACCGGCTACTTGCCACCAGCAGAGCTCTCTTTCAGGGCGCGAGTTTCGAAAACTTCCGCATGCCGGCATATGGCGGTTCGCTCTTCGACCCCGGTCGATTTCCGTTCCTTACGAACACGACCGATCAAGGCACGCTTGCGACCCCCGTTTCCGATCGTGTCATGCTCCATGTCCTCCGCTCGGTTCAGATTGCTGAAATCAAAGGCGAGGCGCGGCGGATCTCCTTTCGCGACATCGACGTGGAGCAAATTGGCTACATCTACGAGGGCCTCCTCGGATATACCGCAGCCACCGCGAGCGAAGTCACCGTCGGCCTCAAGGGCACTCTCGGTGAGGAACCGGAGATCCCACTTGCCATCCTCGAAGCGCTCGCCACCTTGCACCCGGACCCCAAGAAACTCGCCGTCGAGATCCGCTCGTTCGTCGAAATTGACCAGCCGTCAGCCAAGCCATCCTCGGTTGCAGCGATGGATAAGGCCGTCTCAGCAACCGTCGAGCCGAGCATCGTCAGCGCACTCACTCAAGCGGTCGGCGACGATCTCGAGCTTCGCGATCGGGTGAAGCCCTGGCTGGGCCTGATTCGACTCGACCTCCGCCAGCGCCCTTTTGTCGTCCTAGACGGTGGCCTCATCGTTAAGGAGACTCCGTCTCGCAAAAACTCCGGTGCCCACTACACACCCAAGTCGCTAGCCGAGGAAGTGGTCCTCCACGCGCTTCAGCCGCTTTGCTATACACCCGGACCGCTTCAGACTTTCAACGAACAGGAGTGGAAGCTTAAGTCCTCTGACGAACTCTTGGAACTAAAGGTAGCGGACATCGCCTGCGGGTCTGGTGCCTTCCTCGTGGCTTCCGCCCGATACCTCGCCGAGCGCGTCGTCGAGGCGTGGACAGCCGAAGACGCCCGCAACAGTGGACGTAAGGACCTCTATACCCGCGCCGTCCGGCAAGTCGTCGCCAACTGTCTCTACGGAGCGGACATCAACGACATGGCCGTCGAAATGTGCAAGTTATCCCTCTGGCTTGTATCCCTCGATCGCGACCTACCATTTTCTTTTGTCGATGACAAGATTCTTCTAGGGAACTCCCTCCTCGGCGTGACCGACCTGGAACAACTGCGGCGAATGCACATCGATACGGCCCGTGTGTCGAGTCCGCAGATGTTGGACATCTTCGAGGTCGACATCGACGAAGTCGTTCAAAAGGCGATCGAACTTCGCCGACATCTTCTGACCGAGATCGACGAGAACGACCCAGCACGCACGAGCTCTTCAAAGCGGCGACAGCTCGCAGATTTTCGCCAGGTAACGGCGGAGTTGCGTACGATCGCTGACGGTGTAGTCGCTGTGGGACTTGCGCAAGGAGGCAAGCCTGGGAGTGCACTCGATCAGGCTTACGACAACCTTCGTCTCGCGATTCGAGCCGCCTACCCCGATAAGGGTGACAAAGACGGCACCATTCTTGAATCGCTTGTCCACTCTGGGCTAACGCCAAGCGTGGTGACTGACTATGAACGTTGGCGGCCACTTCACTGGGTTATTGAGGCACCGGATGTCCTCATCGACAACGGTGGGTTCGATGCGATCGTTGGCAACCCACCATTTCTCGGTGGGCAGAAGCTCTCCGGAGCAATGGGTACCAATCTTCGGGACTGGCTCATCAACACGGTCGCTGGAGGTCGTCGTGGCAGCGCGGATCTGGTTGCTTACTTCTTCCTCCGCGCTGATTCGCTTTTGCAGGCGAAGGGCAGTCTCGGATTGATCGCCACCAACACCGTGGCTCAAGGCGACACTCGTGAGGTTGGTCTCGATGCGATGGTCGCGGACGGATTCACAATCACTCGTGCGATCCAGTCCCGTTCATGGCCAGCAGCCAGTGCCAACCTAGAGTTCGCCGCAGTCTGGGGGACCAGAGACTTTGTCTGCGACGTTCCGCGAATAGCTGACGGCGCACCAGTCCGCCGCATCACGACGTTGCTTGAACCGGCGGGACAGATTGAAGGTATCCCCGTTCGTTTGGAGGAGAACGGGGGGATCGCGTTTCAGGGGTGCATTGTGCTGGGTATGGGGTTCGTCCTCGACGTTGCTGAAGCGCAAGAGTGGATTGCCGCCGATTCACGCAATGTTGAGGTTCTTTACCCCTACCTGAACGGCGAGGATCTCAACTCTCGCGCGGACGCGTCGGCCGCTCGGTG
>Ga0208219_1000002_pt1 | contig 181133 bp, 176 predicted proteins | sample NGESurshal072012_7_FD_184469 | JGI IMG/M metagenome (GOLD analysis project Ga0208219, IMG submission 184469) | Arctic peat soil microbial communities from Barrow, Alaska - NGEE Surface sample 53-2 shallow-072012 (SPAdes) | ecosystem: Environmental > Terrestrial > Soil > Wetlands > Peat ... | reverse complement strand
GTTCTTCGACTACCACCGCCAGCACGGGCTGCCCATCAAGGTCGCGCGGATCTTCAACACCTACGGCCCCAGCATGCAGCCCAACGACGGCCGGGTGGTCTCGAGCTTCATCGTCTCCGCCCTGCGCGGCGAGCCCCTCGCCGTGTTCGGCGATGGGTCCCAGACCAGGTCGTTCTGCTACGTCGATGACCTGGTGGACGCCCTCATCCGGCTGATGGGCTCACCGCCGGAGGTGACCGGGCCGGTCAACCTGGGCAACCCCGGCGAGTTCACCATGCTCGAGCTGGCCAGCAAGGTCCTGAGCCTGGCGGGCAGCGACAGCCCGGTCGTGCACGCCCCGCTCCCGTCCGACGACCCGGTTCGCCGCAAGCCCGACATCAGCCGCGCACGAGAGCTGCTGGGCTGGGAGCCGACCGTGCCGCTGGACGAGGGCCTCAAGCGGACGGTCGAGTACTTCCGGAGCGCGCTGGCTGAGTCGGCGCCCTAGCCGGAGGCAGGTCCCTGGTCCTCTGCCGTCCCCGCGTCCGCGCTGCCCGGCCCCGGCGGCAGCCCCGGCCGGCGGGTGAACCCGGCCGCCACGGCGGCGGTGAGCAGGTCACCGCCGGTCAGCACCAGCCGGGACACCAGGGCCACCGCGGTGGCGGCGCTCACGCTGAGGACCGGGTGCAGCGACGCGACCAGCAGGACGTCGCGCACCCCGGCCCCGGCCGGGGCGAAGACGACCAGGAAGCCGACGCTCCAGGCGAACGCGAAGCCGCCCACCGCGAGCAGTGCCGTCCTGCCGCCGGGGGCGCCCAGCCGCGTGGCCAGCAGCCAGATCTGCAGGCCATACAGGATCCAGGAGGCAAAGGCCCAGGTCAGGGCGGTAGCGACGGCCCGCCCGGTGAGCGGCTTCTCCAGCGGCGGCCGCCTGGCCAGCCGGAGCAGGCGGCCCAGGACGAGGTTGAGGACCCGGGGGTACAGCGCGACCAGCAGGACGGGGGCGGCCAGCAGCGCCCACAGGTAGGGCGTGGACCCGGCCACGAACGGCAGCGCGACCAGCGCCGTCAGCAGTCCGCTCAGCAGGGAGAACACCATGAGCAAGACGGCCGCGCTGGCCGAGCGATGGCGCGGCACCCGGTAGGCGTTGCCCAGCTCCATCTGGGCCAGGACCGGCCAGACTGAGCCGGGCAGGTACTTGCCCAGCTGCCCGATGAACATGATCCGGGCCGCCGCGCGGACCGGTAGCGGCGAGCCGAGCGCCGCGAGCAGCCGCCGCCATACCTCCATCGCGGCCAGCAGCGCCAGCAGCACGCTGACCAGGGCTCCGGCCACCGTCAGCAGCCCGAGACGGGCCAGGTCGGCACTGACGCTCGGCCATTCCCGGGCTACCGCGTAGCCGCCCAGGCCGACCGTGGCCGCCACGAACCCCCAGCGCACCGGCCGGCTGCCGGCCAGCGCGCCGAGCGCGGCCAGCCTGCTCCGGCGCCGCGCCGGCGCCGCGCCGGCGGCATCGCTCGATTCGTCGACCGCGGCGGCTTGGTGGTCGGACATAGGCAGAGCCTATGTTCCGCGGGGCGCCAGACCAGACCAACTTGGCCCAATGCGCTTCGGGAAGACGTTAAGGTCGCTCACGATGCGCGTTCTCCTGTTCGGTACCTATGACACCTCGACCCACCCGAGGGTCGCCACCATCGCCGAGGGCCTGGCGGCTCGCGGGTTCGACGTGGCCGAGTGCAATGCCCCGCTGGGACTGGACACGGCGGCCAGGGTCAGCATGCTGGCCCATCCCTGGCAGGCGCCAGCCCTGCTGGTGCGGCTGGCCCGGCGGTGGGCCACGCTGGCCCGCGCCGCCCGCCGGCTGCCCGCGCCGGACGCGGTGCTGGTCGGCTATCTCGGTCACTTCGACGTGCTCCTGGCCCGGCTGGTCTTCCGCCGGGTGCCGGTCGTGCTCGACCACCTGGTCGGGGCCAGCGACACCGGGCGGGACCGCCGCCTGGATGGCGGCCCGCGCCAGGCCCTGCTGCGCCTGATCGACGCTGCCGCCCTGCGGGCGGCCGACATCATCGTCGTGGATACCAGCGAGCATCGGGCCGCGCTGCCCGAGCGGCACCGGGCCCGGGCGGTCGTGGTGCCCGTGGGGGCGCCGGCGGCCTGGCAGCGGGCGGCCCGGCCGGCCGCCGAGGACGAGGCCGACGGCCCGCTGCGGGTCGTGTTCTACGGCCTCTACACCCCCCTGCAGGGGACCCCGGCGATCGGGGCCGCGCTCGGCCTGCTGGCCGGCGAGCCCATCGCCGTGACGATGATCGGCAGCGGTCAGGACGAGGCCCGGGCCCGGGCCGCCGCCCAGGCCAACCACGCGGTCCGGTGGCTGGACTGGGTCCCCGCCGCCGAGCTGCCCGCGCTGGTGGCCGGCCAGGACGTCTGCCTCGGCATCTTCGGGACCGGGGACAAGGCGCTGCGGGTCGTGCCCAACAAGGTGTTCCAGGGCGCCGCCGCCGGCTGCGCGGTCGTGACCTCGGACACCCCGCCCCAGCGCCGGGCGCTGGGCGACGCGGCCGTCCTGGTCCCGCCCGGCGATCCGGCGGCGCTGGCCGCGGCGCTGCGGCGGCTGGCCCGCGACCGGGCCGAGCTGGTCCGGCTGCGCAGCCAGGCCCGCGAGCTGGCCGAGCAGCAATTCACGCCCGCGCGGATCGTCGAGCCTCTGGTCCAGGAGCTTGTCCCGCCCAGCGGTACGCTTTCCCGCGACCTTCACGACGAGGAGCTTGGCATGGTTTCCAGTTCGGCAGTAACCCGGCCGCCAGCGGACGTCAACACGGTGGCGCCGCTGACGCCGAACGCCTGGTTGCGCTATGCAGTGATCCAGCGCATCCTGCCGCCGGGCATCACCGACGTACTGGAGATCGGCTGCGGCCAGGGCGCGCTTGGCGCGCGGCTGTCCCAGCGCTACCGGTACCTGGGCGTTGAGCCGGACCAGGTGTCCTGGACCGTGGCCCAGCGGCGGATCAGGGCGGTCGGGCCGGGCGAGGTCCGCAATATCTCCGTCGAGGCGCTCGGCGACGAGCGGTTCGACCTGGTCTGCGCGTTCGAGGTACTCGAGCACATCGAGGATGACACGGCCGCGGTGAAGGAGTGGGCGACCCGGCTGCGGCCCGGCGGCTGGCTGCTGCTGTCAGTCCCGGCGCACCAGCACCGGTTCGGGCCGGCCGATGAGCTCGCGGGCCACTTCCGCCGCTACGACCCCGACGTGATGGCCGCCCTGCTCACCAGCTGCGGCTTCGGCGAGATTCAGGTCCGCCAGTACGGCTTCCCGCTGGGGTACCTGCTGGAAACTGGACGTAACCTGATCGCCCGCCGCCGGCTCGCCGCGACGGGCACCCAGTCCCTGGCCGAGCGCACCGCCGGATCCGGCCGGCTGCTCCAGCCGTCTGGCAGCGCGGTCGGCGCGACCATCCGCTGGGGCACCGCGCCCTTCCGGACCATAGAGCAGGCGTTCCCGAATACCGGGACCGGGCTCGTGGTCAGGGCCCGGCTGTCCAGCTAGTCAGTCCCGCTCGGTATCCTCCTGGGCTAACGGCCGCTGAGCAGCCGCTCACGGGGAACTAGGGCCCAAATACGTGCAAAGGAAATGAAAGTTAAACGGCGAGCCTTGCGCCCTGCCCGGTAGCCTTCGCAGCGATGAATATCCGACAGGCGACGGAGAGCGCCCAGCAGGCCGGTCGGCCGCGCGCGAGCGAGCGAGCGGCCAGTCACCGGCTGGCCCACCGGGTTGGCGTGGGAGTGCTGACGGCGCTGATGGCCGTCGGTTACTCGGTCTACGGGCTGTTCCAGTACTACACCTTCAAGCCGACCTCCTACGATCTGCTGATCTTTAGCGAGGCCGTCCAGTCCTACGCGCACTTCCACGACGGCATCTCGCCCATCAAGGGCATCCACAACGGGTTCGGCCCGAACTTCTCGGTGCTCGGCGACCACTTCTCGCCGATCATCGCCGCCCTGGCGCCCATGTACTGGTTCCACAACGGCGCCGATAACCTGCTCGTCGCCCAGGCGGTCCTGTTCGCCCTGGCCATCCCCCCGCTGTGGGTCTTTACCCGCCGGGCGTTCGGCGGCGGCCCGAAGGCGACCGCGGCCGCCTACCTCGTCGCGGTGGCGTACGGGCTGAGCTTCGAAATCGCCGCGGCGGCGTCCTTCGACTTCCACGAGGTCGCCTTCGCCCCGGTGCTCACCGCGATCGCGCTCGAGCGCTTCCAGGCCGGCCGCCTGCGGTCCGCCCTGATCGCGCTGGCCTTCCTGCTCCTGGTCAAGGAGGACATGGGGCTGTTCGTGGCCGGGATCGGCATCTACCTGGCGCTGGCGCGCCCGCGGGTGGTGCGCAAGCGGTGGCTGGTGGGCATCGGACTGGTCGTCGTCGGCGTGGCCTGGACGGCGTTCGCGACCTATGTCCTGATCCCGTCATTTGGCGGCCACTCCGATTACTACTGGGCGTACGGAACCCTCGGCAAGAACGTCCCGCAGGTCGTCGGGCATATCGTCGCCCATCCCCGCAGCTCGCTGCAGATGCTGTTCGCGCCGCGGGTCAAGCTCGACACCATGCTGTGGCTCGCCGGCGCCCTCTGCTTCCTGCCGCTGCTGTCGCCGATCGCGCTGGCCGTGATCCCCCTGCTGGTCGAGCGCATGCTGAACTCCAAGTTCGGGAACTGGTGGGGCACCGACTACCAGTACAACGCCTACCTCGTGGTCGCCCTGGTGTGCGCGGCCGTCGACGGCGCCGCGCGGCTCGACCGGTGGCTGACGCGGGCGTGGCGTTACCTCACTAATCGCAGCGGGCGGCCAGCCCCGGCCGCGAGCGCGCCCGCCGCAACAGTCCCCGCCGACGCGGTCCCCGCCCAGACGGCCGCCGCCGGCGCCAGCCCGGCCGGCGATGCGGCCGCGAGCGGGCCGACCGGCGGCACGACGGCAACGGCGCCGGCCGCGCCGCTGCGGGGAGCAGGCACGTTCGCCCTGGCCTGCGCGGTCGCGATGTGCGGGGTCGCCGTCTACACGGTCTCGCTGCCGCGGTTCGCGCTGGCCGCCGCGCTCAAGCCGTCGTTCTACCACCGGACGGCGCTGGACCGGGCCGCGGCCGCCGCCGACGCTGTCGTCCCCAGCGGCGTGACCGTGCAGGCCACCAACTATCTCGGCCCGCAGCTGGCCTCCAAGGACCGGGTGCTGCTGTGGGACGGGGACGGCAAGCACCCCCCGCTGTACCCGCCGTGGGTGGTCGCCAACGTGCGGCAACTGCAATTCACGTTCTCCAGCGTGCGACAGCAGCGGCAGAGTGTCCAGCACCTGGAAAACAGCGGTTATCGGGTCGTTTTCAGGCGCGACGGGTACGTTGTCCTGCACCGGGTCGGCCAGAAGACGGCCGCCAAGACTGCTCAGGGGGGCGCTGGATGAGCGCCGGAGCCAGGACCGCGCCCGCCGATCCGTCGGCGGCAGGCCCCGCCGGGGGCGGCCCGCCGGACCAGACCGCGGACCCGGCCGGGCGGGTGCTGTCCCGGCTGACGGTGCTGCCCGCGCTGCTGGTGATGGCCTGGCTGCTGGCCGGCCTGCCGCTGCTGTTCCTGGGCCTGTTCACCCCGGTGCTGATGCTGGTCGTCTCGGTGCCGCTGGCCATCGTGCTGGTGGTCCTCGCCCTGCGCTGGAGCCCGTCCCGGCCGCAGGCGGGGCCGCTGCTGACCCACGGCTCCCGGGCGGCCGAGTCCAGCTCGGAACAGCCGCGGCCGCGGACGCCCTGGTGGGCGGTGGCGGGCGTGGTCGCAGTGGCTATCGCGTTCGGCGTCGACCAGGTGATCTATCACTCGCAGCAGATCATCGTGAATCGCGATCCTGCGTCTTATATCCAGTTCGCGAACTGGATCGCCCATCACCACTCGCTGCCGATCCCGCCGGACGCCGCGGCGTTCGGCGGCAGCCATCATGTGCTCTCCTTCGCGAGCTTCGCCTTCTATCAGGTCGGCCATACCGTGGTCCCGCAGTTCATGGCGGGCCTGCCGATGATCTTGTCGGCCGGATTCTGGCTGGGCGGCGTGGCCGCCGCGGTGGCGATGGGCTCGGTGCTCGGGGCCCTCGCGGTGCTGACCTTCGGGGGGCTGGCCGCCCGGCTGATCGGAGCCCGCTGGGCGCCGCTGGCTGCCCTGGTGCTGGCGCTCGCGCTGCCGGAGCAGTTCACCAGCCGGGCGACCTACAGCGAGCCGCTGGTGCAGATCCTCTTCCTGGGCGGGCTCTGCCTGCTCGTCGACTCCTTCGCCGACGACGGGATCGGCGTCCGGGTCATGGCGGCGCTGGCCGGCCTGGCGCTCGGGCTGACCTTGCTGGTGCGCATCGACGGGGTCAGCGACATGCTCCCGGTGCTCCCGTACTGCGGGCTGCTGCTGGTCACCCGCCGGGTCAGTCAGGGGATCGCGCTGCTCGGCGGGCTCGCCGTGGGCGCCATCTACGGCGTCGCGGACGGCCTGCTGCTGAGCCGGCCGTACCTGGCCAGCATCAAGAGCTCGCTGATCCCGCTGGTCCTGGTCGTGGCCGTGGTGGCGATAGCCACCGCGGCCGCGGTGGCCTTGCTGTGGCGCCGGGGCCTGCCGGAGGTGCGCGGGAACTGGCTGCCCAACGCGGCGGCGGCGGCTGCGTTCGTCATCCTGGCCGTCTTCTACTTCCGGCCCTACGTGCAGACGGCTCGCGGCGGAGCGAGCAAGTTCACCCTGTCGGTCATCGCCGGCTTCCAGCGAGGCGATCACCTGCGGCCCGACCCGACCCGGCTGTACTACGAGATAAGCCTGCACTGGGTGCAGTGGTACATCGGGCTGCCCGCCGTCGTGCTCGGTACCCTGGCGGCTGCGGTGCTCGCCCGCCGCTGCCTGCGGGGGCAGGCCCCGACCTGGACGCTGCCCCTGATGATCTTCGCGTGGACCATCGTCGCCACCTTGTACCGGCCGGCCATCACCCCGGACCAGCCCTGGGCGAGCCGGCGGCTGGTACCTGCCGTGCTGCCCGGCTTCATCCTGCTGGCGGTCTGGGCCACGAGCTGGCTCGTCGGCTGGCTCCGCCGGCGCGGTGCGCCCCGGGTGGCCTGGGCGGGCCTGGGCGCCGTATGCACGGCGGCCCTGGTGGTGCCGGCCGTGATCACCACGTTCGGGATCGTCCGCAGCGGCCACGGTCCGCTCGGTCTCAAGCCCGCCGCGGTCGGCCTGGCGGACAAGCGCACCTACGGCGGGGAGATCGCGGCGGTCGGCCACCTGTGCGCGGCCATTCCCAGCCGCGCATCGGTCGTCTTCGTCGACAGCTCGACGGGCACGATCGGCAACAACTTCGCCGAGGTCGTGCGGGGGATGTGCGGCGTTCCGACCGCCATCATGAGCACCCGGAGCCCGAGCGCCGCGCAGGTGGTCGTGGCCGGCATCCGGCGGGCGGGACGCACGCCGGTGTTCCTGGCCCCGCGTCCCCGGGAACTAACCCCTTACGGGGGCACGGCGCGGCTGATCATGACGCTGCAGAGCGCGCAGGACGGTCATGCGCTGGTCACCGCGCCGAAAAATACCACTAAACTGGCCTACCACATCTGGATGTCGGAGCCCTAGCAGTGACCGTCCCTCTCGGCAGTACGCCCGCCGACAGTCCTGAAATCGGAGTATTGTCTCCCGCCGTGAGCGAAACGTCCACACAGATGCCGTATGTCACCATCGTCCTGCCCTGCCACAACGAGGAGGGCCACGTCATCGCCGAGGTGGCGCGGATCTGCGAGGCCATGGACCTGAGCGGCTACCCCTACGAGCTGGTGGCCTACGACGATGCCTCCACCGACTCGACGCTGCTCCGGCTGCAGGAGGCCGCGCCCGACTACCCGCAGCTGCGGATCGTGCACTTCCACCGCAACGGGGGATCGGGCACCGTCCGGCGCATCGGCACCCAGCAGGCCCGCGGCGAGATCGTCGTGTGGACCGACGCCGACATGACCTACCCGAACGAGCGGATTCCCGAGTTCGTCCAGATGCTGGAGAAAGAGCCGCACCTGGATCAGGTCGTCGGGGCCAGGACCAGCGAGGAGGGCACCCACAAGATCCTTCGGGTCCCGGCCAAATGGTTCATCCGTAAGCTGGCTGAGGTGCTGACCAACTCGCCGATCCCGGACCTGAACTCCGGCCTGCGGGCATTCCGGCGCGAGGTGTCGCTGCCCTACCTCCGGCTGCTGCCGCCCGGCTTCTCCTGCGTGACCACGATCACGATCGCCTTCCTGTCCAACCAGCACGACGTGCGGTACGTGCCGATCGACTACGCCAAGCGGGCCGGCACGTCGAAGTTCAAGTTCGTCCGGGACGCCTACCGCTACATCCTTCAGGTGCTGCGGATGGTGATGTACTTCAACCCGCTCAAGGTGCTGATGCCGCTGGCGCTCACCCTGATCACGCTGGGCATCGGCAAGTTCATCTTCGACCTGATCGTGCACCCGTTCCTGATCGCGGTCGACACGGTCCTGGTCCTGGTCACCGGGCTGATCATCGCCACCCTCGCGCTGCTGGCCGACCTGATCGTCCGGTCCAGGGGCGACACGTGACCCGTGCGGCCCGCCCGGGGCCGCCTCGGGCGGTCCGCTAGCAAGCGCCTGCGTGACAACCTCCCGCGAGAGAACAAGGAGAGCACAGTGGCCCGTCGCGTTACCGTGCTGGGAACCGGGTATCTCGGCACCACGCACGCTGCGTGCATGGCCGAGCTCGGCTTTGACGTGCTCGGCGTGGATGTCGACGCGGCCCGGATCGCCGCGCTGGCCGATGGCCAGCTGCCGTTCTACGAGCCCGGCCTGGAAGCGTCGCTGGAGCGCGGCGTGCGCTCGGGGCGGCTGCGCTTCACCACGTCGTTCCAGGAAGCAGCGGACTTCGGGGACGTGCACTTCTGCTGTGTGGGCACGCCGCAGCGCTCCGGGTCGAGCGGAGCCGACCTGTCCCAGCTGGATGGCTGCATCGAGGCGCTGGCGCCGCTGCTGAGCCGGCCGTGCCTGATCGTGGGGAAGTCCACCGTCCCGGCCGGGACCGCGGCCCGCCTGGCCGAGCTGCTGGCGCGGCTGGCCCCCGCCGGCACCGACGCCGAGCTGGCCTGGAACCCGGAGTTCCTGCGCGAGGGCCACGCCGTGACCGACACGCTGCGGCCCGAGCGCATCGTGGTGGGCGTCCGCTCAGCCAGGGCCGAGGCGATCCTGCGGGAGGTCTACGCGGAGCCGCTGGCGGCCGGGGTGCCGTTCGTCGTGACCGACTTCGCCACCGCGGAACTGGTCAAGGTGGCAGCGAACGCCTTCCTCGCCACGAAGATCTCGTTCATCAACGCGATGGCCGAGGTCTGCGAGGCGGTCGGCGCGGACGTCGCCAGCCTGGCCGAGTCCCTGTCCTACGACCACCGCATCGGGGGCGCCGGCATGCGGCCCGGCCTCGGCTTCGGCGGTGGCTGCCTGCCGAAGGACATCCGGGCCTTCGGGACCTGGGCCGCGGAGCTCGGAGCGGGCGAGGCCGTCTCGTTCCTGGCCGAGATGGACACCATCAACACCCGGCGCCGGACCCGGATGGTCGAGCTGGCCAGCGAGCTGGCCGGGGGATCGCTGGAAGGCCGCAACGTCGGCATCCTCGGCCTGGCGTTCAAGCCGGACTCCGACGACATCAGGGACTCGCCGGCGCTCGACGTGGCCATGGGCATGCACCGGCTCGGCGCCCGGGTGACCGCCTTCGACCCGGCCGCGATGGACCGGGCCCGGCAGGCGCACCCCGAACTGGAGTACGCCAGCTCGGCGCTCAGCGCCGCCACGGACGCGGACGTGCTGCTGGTGCTGACCGAGTGGCCTGAGTTCCGGCAGGTCGATCCCGAGGTCATCGGCAAGGCGGTGGCCCGGCGCAACATCGCCGACGGCCGCCACCTGCTAGATCCGGCGCTCTGGCGGGCGGCCGGCTGGACCTACCGGGCGCTCGGCCGACCCGCCGAGGCCGCTTTCTGACCGCAGGTGGCCCCTGGGCCAAGGTTCTCGACTAGTAACGGCCGCGGCGGCCGGCCCCGGCGTTAGCTGTCCGCCTGGCCCGGCGGATCCGAAGGGCCGGGGGTGGCGTCGAGCAGCGCGCTGGACCCGGCCGCGCGCGTGGTCACGTCATCGCAGCGCTCGCGGAAGCGGTCCAGCGACTCGCCGTCGCCGATCGGCACGCTGGCCTCCAGCCGGCTGCCGTCCCGGACCTCGGGCAGGTCCAGCACGCGGTCCACGAGCTCGGCCCGCCTGCCGGGGGCCACGTGTCCCGAGGAGGCGTGCAGCGAGGCGCGGGCCGCCCCGTCGCCCTCCTCCGGCATGCTGACGTCGGCGGCGGCGACCGTGCGATCGCCTTCCTTGATCTCGACGTGCCGGCGCGTCACGCGATCGGTCATTTATCTGCCTCCAGCTAGTGCTCGCGGGCCTCCGTACCTCCGTACCTCCGTGCCCGGCGGGCCGGGCATGAAACGCCCTAGTGCCCGGCCGTTAGTGATTCCGGCGACGGCCGGTCGACGATGAGCTTCTCGAGCCGGTCCAGCCGGTCGCCGAGATCCTGGGTGGTGACCACGTCGGCCAGGGCCAGCCGGACCGCGGACAGCTCCCGGGCCAGGAACTCGGTGTCGGCCTGGGTGCGGGCCGCCACTTCCCGGTCGCGCTCGATACTGGCCCGGTCGCGGTCGTCCTGCCGGTTCTGAGCCAGCAGGATCAGCGGCGCCGCGTAGGCGGCCTGCGTGGAGAAGGCCAGGTTGAGCAGGATGAACGGATACGGGTCCCAGTGCCGGACCAGGCCGGTGATGTTCAGCGCGATCCAGACGATCACCAGCAGCGTCTGGCCGACCAGGAACCGGCCGGTACCCAGGAACCGGGCGACGCTCTCCGAGAACTGGCCGAAGGCGTCAGCGTCATAGCGCGTCCCCACCCGCGGGGCCGCGCCGCGCGGGGCGGACAGGTCGGAACGGTCGCCGGGCAGCAGCGAAGACAGGGGCGGCATCCTCATGCGGTCTCCTTTGTCCGCCAGCCCGCAGGCAGGAGACGGTCCAGGACGTCATCGACGGTGACCGCGCCGAGTAGGCGGCCGGCCTCGTCGCAGACGGCCACGCCGATGAGGTTATAGGCGGCCAGCCGCCGGGCTACCTCGCGCTCGGAGAGCTCGGGGCGGACGAAGGCGCTCTCCTCGATGCACTCGCCGACGGTCGCGGACGGCGAGTGGCGCAGCAGCCGCTGGAATCCGACCGTGCCCAGGTAGCGGCCGGTCGGGGTCACCGAGGGCGGCTCGCAGACGTAGACCTGCGCGGCTGACGTGACGGCCCGGTCGGGCTCGCGGATGCGGGCCAGCACCTCGGCCACGGGGGCATCGGGCGGGACGATCAGGGGCTGGGAGGTCATCAGGCCGCCCGCGGTCGTGGCGTCGTAGTGCAGCAGCCGGCGGATGTCGGCCGCCTGGACCTTCTCCATGGCGGCCAGGAGGCGCTCCCGCTGCTCGGGCGGCATCTCGGCGAGCAGGTCAGCGGCGTCGTCCGGCTCCATCTCCTCGACCACATCGGCGGTGCGCTCGAGCCCCAAGCCGGCCAGGAACCGGATCTGGTCCTGCTCGGGCATCTCCTCGAGCACGTCGGCCAGCTCCTCGTCCTGCAGCGCCTCGGCGAGCTGGGTGCGCCGGCTGGCCGACATGGCCTCGACCGCGTTGGCCAGGTCGGTCGGGTGCATTTCCCGCAGCTGGACCAGTTGCTCGGCCAGCGGGCCGGCCTTGAACAGCTCGCGGTGGCGGTCCCACCGAACGATCACGGGCGTGTGATGGCGCAGCCCTCGGCCCTGGCTGATGGCCAGCACCGCGACCTCCCAGCCATCCCGGCGCCGCTCGGAGCGGGCGATGCCCACATCCAGGACGCTGCCAGCGCCTGCCGGGCTGCCGTACAGCTCGGACGCGAAGATCTCCCCGGTCCGCCTGCTGAACCGCCTCAGGTCAACGGTGCCGCCGCGCAGGTGCGCGCCGTCGAGGCTGATCTCCGCGACGCGCCCCAGGTTGACGAAGATCTGCCGCCGCTGCAGGGTGACCACGAGCCCCAGCACCCAGGGCGGCTCGCCGCCTGCCGTGGGCAGGATGACGACGTCCCGGATCCGCCCGACTGGCATCCCCTCGCCGTCGAGCAGCTGGCGGCCCGTCAGCCGGGACGTGAAGACCGGGCTGGCGGTCATGACCGATCACGCTGTGACATCGCCGGGACCTCCTCGCCTCACCCGCCAGCACGTTCGAGACCCTATCTCCTGCGGCGAGTCGGCCGGTCCGGGGAGCTAGCGCTCCCAGGGCGGGGTGTCACCCATCTTCTGGTAGTACTTGGCCAGGTGGCTCTTGACCCGGTCGATGTCGCCGGCCGGCAGGTCGATCCCGCCCCGGGCACCTTGCATGATATTCCCGGCCGCGATGATCGCGCGGGGCACCGCACGGATCTTGCCTTCGACGATGTCGGCGATGAGCAGCTTGTAAGCGGTGAAGTTGTCCTTGCTGGCGCTGTCGTACCAGACGTGCGCGTCGCGGTACTTGTCGTTGGGCTCGTCCTGCGCGTCCGCCCAGGCCCGGACCCGCTTCTCCGCCGCGCCGCCATCCCAGTGGCGGTCGCCGTCGGCCAGCGGGTAATCCTGAAATGCCGTGACAGCCATGTCGCACCTCTGCCCTTTCGGTGGCCTCAGCTTCCGTGGCGTCTGCCTTCCCCGGCTGGGGGACGGAAAACCGGCAGGCCGCTGGCCGGGCTGGCGGCAAGCGGGGCAGGCGGGCCTACGCTGGTGCGATGAAGGCGACGATGCCAGGCGCCACCTCCAGCGGCCAGGACGTGGCGCGGCGGCTGCTCGACGACGGTTACGTCGTCGTCTCCGGCCTGCTGAGCGGGGCCGAGATCGAGGCCGCCCGGGCCGACCTGAGCCGGGTGCTGGCCACCACGCCGACCGGCCGCAACCCCTTCGAGGGGCACGCCACCCAGCGGGTCTACGCCCTCTTCGCCAAGACCCGGACCTTCGACGCGGCTGCCGTCCACCCGCTGCTGCTGGCGGTGCTCGACCAGGTGCTGGGGCACTACCAGCTCAGCGCGCCGGTGGGCATTCGCATCGGACCGGGGGAGCAGGCTCAGCTGCTGCACCGTGACGACGCGGTATACCCGCTCCCGCAGCCGGGACCGCCGGTGGTGGTCAACACCATGTGGCCGCTGGATGAGTTCACGGCGGCCAACGGCGCCACCAGGTTCATTCCCGGCAGCCACCGCTGGCCGGCCGGCCGGGCGCCGGCCCCGGCCGACCCGGTGCTGACCGCCACCATGACCCCCGGCTCGGCCATGTTCTACCTCGGCAGCCTCTGGCACGGCGGCGGGGCCAACGCCACCGCCGCGCCCCGCCTCGGGGTGATCCTGGAGTACGCCGCCGGCTGGCTGCGCCCGCAGGAGAACCACTGCCTGGCCGTGCCGCGCGAGGTGGTGCGGCAGCTTCCGCAGCGGCTCCAGGAGCTGCTCGGCTACAACATCTACCCGCCGTTCCTGGGCTACGTCGACGGGACCCACCCGCGCCGGGTGCTGTCGGCGGGGGAGTGACCCGAGAACCAGGGCCGTCCGCCGGCGATGAGTCCCGGGCCGCCGTTTCGTCAGACCCACCAGGTAGCTTCGGCGGCGCAGGTAGCTTCGGCGGCGGCGGGCCCGGTGCTGGACCCGTGGCGGTCTTTGATTAGCTGGGCGGTGACCCAGCCGGTAGGTTTTTCGTGATGCGGGGGCCCCGTGGCCGGCCCGCCTGATCAGGAGGAACGATGACGCAGATCGGCGCGGTGCCCGCGAGTTCGGGGCCGGCCATCCTGGTGGAAGGCCTGACCAAATCGTTCGGCGACGTGCACGCGCTGCGTGGCATCGACCTGTCGGTGCCGCGGGGGACGGTGCTCGGCGTCCTCGGTCCCAACGGCGCGGGCAAGACCACCGCCGTGCGCATTCTCACGACCTTGCTGCAGCCCGACGGCGGGCAGGCGCTGGTGGAGGGGCGCGACGTCGTGCGGGAGGCGGCGGCGGTTCGCCGGCTGATCGGGCTGTCCGGGCAGTCGGCGGCCATCCAGGAGGAGCTCACCGGCCGGGAGAACCTGGAGATCATCGGGCGGCTCTACCATCTGGCCTGGCCCGATGCGCGCCGCCGGGCCACCGAGCTGCTTGAGCAGTTCGACCTGACCGAGGCCGCGGACCGGGCGGCCAAGAACTACTCCGGCGGCATGCAGCGCCGCCTGGACCTGGCGGCCAGCCTGGTCGGCCGGCCCCGGGTCCTGTTCCTGGACGAGCCCACCACCGGCCTGGATCCGCGGTCCCGGCTGGGGATGTGGGACATTATCCGGTCGCTGGTGGCCGGCGGTACGACGCTGCTGCTCACCACGCAGTACCTGGACGAGGCCGACGAGCTGGCCGACGAGATCGTGGTCATCGACCATGGCCTGGTCATCGCGGCCGGGACGTCGGAGGAGCTCAAGGGCCGGGTCGGCGGGGACGTGCTGGAATTCACGGTGCCCGACCGGTCCCGGCTCAGCGACGCCGTCGCGGCCATCGCGAGCATCGGCGATGGCGAGCCGCATGCGGATAAGGAGACTGGCGTGGTCAGTGTCGGGGTCGGCGGGCGTGGCTCGGAGGCGCTTGTCGAGGCCGTGCGCCGCCTCGACGCGGCCGGGGCGGAGACCCGCGGGCTGGCGCTGCGGCGGCCGTCCCTCGACGACGTCTTCCTGGCGCTGACCGGGCACGCAGCCGAGGAGGACGAACAACCGAACGGCCGCCGCCGGGGCCGCCGGAAGGGCGGCAAGAAGGACCCCGCGCAGGTGTCGTCATGACCGCCGTTACCGCGCCCGCGGCGCTCCCGCCGCTGGAGGATCCCGGCCTGTTCACCCGCGGTCGCTGGGCCGTCAGCGACACCCTCACCATCACCCGGCGCAACCTGCTGGTCTGGATGCGCGTGCCGGCCTACATCGTCTTCACCGTGATCCAGCCGGTCATGTTCACGCTGATGTTCCGCTATGTCTTCGGCGGCGCGATCCAGGTGCCGGGCGTGCCCGGCGGGTACGTCAACTTCCTGATCCCCGGGATCATCGCGCAGACCGCGGCGTTCGCCACGTTCGGCACGGCCATCGCGCTGGCCCAGGAACTGAAGAAGGGCGTGATCGACCGGCTGAAGTCGATGCCGATGTCCCGCTCGGCGGTCCTGGCCGGCCGGCTGGTGGCCGACACCGCGCGGATGACCGTGACGATCCTGATCGTCCTCGGGGTGGGGTACGCGGTCGGCTTCCGGTTCCAGAACGGCGCCGCCCCCGCCGTGCTCATGGTCGTGCTCGCGATCGTGTTCGGCGTGGCGATCTGCCTGATCGCCGCCTTCACCGGGCTGGCCATCGGGGACGAGGAGTCGGTGCAGGCGTTCGGGCTGATCTGGCTGTTCCCGCTCACCTTCCTCAGCTCGGCGTTCGTCCCGATCTCCTCCATGCCGGGCTGGCTGCAGGCCTTCGCCAACAACCAGCCGGTCACCTACGTCGTCGACACGATGCGCGCGCTGGCGCTCGGCGGCCCGATCCAGGCCAGCCTGCTCAAGAGCCTCGCGTGGATTGTCGGGATCTTCATCGTCTTCGCGCCGCTGGCCGTCCGCGCCTACAAGCGGGCGGGCTGAGCCCGGAGCTCGCGGGCCTGCCGCCGCGGCCATGGGCTGGATACGCTCAGCCCATGGACAGGGATGAGCGGCGGCAGTTCGTCCGGGACCACCGGACCTGCGTCTTCGGCTATGCCCGCCAGGCCGACGGCCCGGCGATGACGATCGTCTACTACGTGATGGACGGGGACGACCTGCTGGTCTCGACTATGGCCGACCGGGGAAAGGCCAGGGCGGTGCAGCGCGACCCGCACGTCAGCCTGTGCGTGCTGGACGAGAAGTGGCCGCCCACCTACCTCCAGGTCTACGGCACCGCGGTCCTGGACCCGGACGAGGAGCAGGCCGCGGACCTGCTGCGCAAGGTCGTGGAGCTGATGGCCGGCCAGCCGGTGCCCGCTGAGCGGCACGAGCAGATCGCGCAGATGGCGCGGGAGGAGAAGCGCGTCGTCCTCCGGGTGACGCCGTACGCGACGTTCGCGACGCCGCCGCGCCACGTGAACACGATGGAAGACATCGACACGCTCTCGCACTGGACCAGCTCGAGCCAGCCCTGGTGACCGGCTGCCCGGCCGGTTAGGGTAAAGACCCGCCGTGGCAGCCAGCGATCGAAGGAGATCGACATGCACGGTTCGCAGCCCAATGCCACCGTCGATCGGCTAGCGCAGGGCCGCGCGGTCGTCTTCCGCGGCGCCACGGTCCTCACCGTCGACCCGGCGGCCGGTAGCACAGCGGCGGGCGCCGCCAACGGGGCCGGCGGCGCGAGCGGGGTCATCGAGAACGGTGACGTGCTGGTCATCGGGGAGCAGATCCAGGCCGTGGGCCGATCCCTTGCGGCGCCCGACGACGCGGTCGAGATCGATGCCTCCGGCGGCATCCTCATGCCGGGGATGGTCGACACGCACCGGCACATGTGGCAGACAGCCCAGCGGGGCCTTGGCGCCGACTGGTCGCTGACGAACTACTTCTACTTCTACTACGTCAACTGGGGGCACGTCATGCGCCCGGAGGACGTCTACGCCGGCAACCTGCTGGCCGCGATCGAGTCCGTCGACGCCGGCGTCACGACCACGGTGGACTGGTCGCACGGGCTGCGCACCGTGGACCACGCCGAGGCCGCCGTGGACGCGCTCGAGTCGGTGCCCGGCCGGTTCGTGCTCGCCTACGGCAACCTGGCCCAGGCGCCCTGGGAGTGGGCCACGAGCCCGGAGTTCCGTGACTTCGTCGAGCGCCGGCTGGCCAGCCGCGGCGACATGCTGGGCTGGCAGATCGCATTCGACGTGACCGGTGACCCGCAGTTCCCGGAGGAGGCGGCCTTCGCCGTGGCGCGCGAGCTGGACGCGACCGTGACCACCCACAGCGGGGTCTGGGCGGTCACGACCGACGACAGCATCCGGCTCATCGCCGAGCACGGGTACCTCACCGACCGGCTCCGGCACGTGCACGTGTCCAGCCTGTCCCCGGACTCCTACCACCGCATCGCCGCGTCCGGCGGCCAGGCGTCGGTGGCGGCCGAGAGCGAGTGCAGCGCCGGGCAGGGGTTCCCGTCCAGCTGGGAGCTGCGGCAGTACGGCATCCCGATTTCGCTGTCGGTCGACACCAGCGTGTGGTGGAGCGCGGACATGTTCTCCGCCATGCGCGCCACCCTGAACGCCGACCGGATCCGCGAGCACCAGCTGGCCCACGAGCGCGCCGAGACCGTGATGAACCTGCAGCTCAGGGCCGAGGACGTGGTGCGTTACGGCACCCAGGGCGGCGCCGACCACATCGGCCTGGGCGACCGGATCGGCAGCATCACGGCGGGCAAGCAGGCCGACCTGGTGCTGGTGCGCAATGAGCGCTCGCCGGTCATGTTCCCCGTCCTGAATCCGGCCGGCCACGTGGTGTTCCAGGCCCAGCGCGCGGACGTGCACACGGTCATGGTGAATGGACGGGTGCTGAAGTACGAACATCAGCTGCTGCTCGACGACCAGGTGGCCCGCGCGCGCCGCGCGATCGCCGAGAGCGTCGAGCACGTCCGGTCGGCGATGGGCGACGAGGCGTGGCAGGCGGCCATGCACCCGGAGAAGGTGAGCGTCCAGCCGGTGGACAACCCCTACCAGTACAGCGATTTCCAGCCCGCGGAGCCCTCGCGCCCGGAAACCGCCCACGAGCCGTCCTGACGGAGGGAGCAGCCGTGCCCGCAGCCGAGGAAGCCGCCGCGCAGGTCCGCGCGGCGGAGGACCGGCGGTACGCCGCGATGCTGGCCGCCGACGCGACCGCGCTGGACGACCTACTCGCGGATGGCCTCGTCTACACCCACTCCAGCGGCGCACGGGAGAACAAGCAGGAGCTGCTGGCCAGGATCGGCGGCGGCGAGCTGCGCTATGTCCGGCTGGAGCACCCGGTGAGCCAGGTGGTCGTGCTCGGCGACGCCGTCCTCGTCCTCGGCGAGATGCACGGGGATGTCGTGGTCGGCGGCCAGCCCAGGCGGCTGGACAACGCCGTCGTGGCGGTCTGGGCCGCGCAGGACGGCGGCTGGCGGCTGGCCGCCTTCCAGGGCACCCCGCTGCCCACATCACTGCCCGGCTGACCGACCGCTCGGCCAGCCGGCCCGGCCATGGCCAGAGCGGCGAGATGGTCTGACCATGATGAGGTTATCTTTCAGTCAATGCCAGGTATCCCCCGCTGCGCATCGCTACGGTCAGCTTGGTCATCTGGTGGTCGGCCGCGAGCTTAGGGTGGCGAGATGACCGGGTTCTGATCGCGTGACAGAAGTGGCCGGGAGAGTCGTCGGATGACAGCGGCAGCCGCATCGCCAGAGCGGGCCTCGCCGCCTCCTGCCGGCCCCGCGCCCGATGGGGCGGGGAGGCCGACCCTCAGTGACCGGCTGCCGCGGGCCTGGCTCTTCCCGCTCCTGGCGTTCGCGGTCAGCTGGCTGCTGATCCTGGCCACCTGGTACGGCTCCGACCTGATCTATGGCCACAGCCATCCGTGGTCCTGGCATTTCATCTTCAAGGACGCCAAGTACTACCTGGGCATCGCCCAGAGCGGTTATGCCGCGAAATCACCCTTCCCGTGGGGACGCGGCACGGCGATCGGCCGCCGGACCGCCTTCTTCCCGTTGTTCCCGCTGCTGATCCGGCTGGCCAGCTACCTGACTGGCGGCAACGTCCTGATCGCCGGCCTGCTGGTCAGCGTGCTGGCCGGAGCCGCGTCGGCGCTCGGCGTCTGGCTGGTGGCCGCCCGCGTACGTGACCGTTATGTCGCCGATCGCGCCGTCATGCTGTACTGCCTGTTCCCGGGGGCTATGACGTTCGGCCTGCTGTACTCCGAGCCGCTGGCCGTGGCGCTTGGCGCGGCAGCGCTGCTGGCCGTCCTCAGCCGGCGCTGGCTGCTCGCCGGGATCATCGGCGCCGTCAGCACGGCAGAGCGGCCGACCATGATCGTTCTCGTCGCGGTCTACGGCGTGGCCGCGGTGCAGGCGATCTGGACTCGCCGTGAATGGCGTGCCCTCATCGCGCCGGCGCTCACCCCGCTCGGCATGCTGGCCTTCTTCGCCTATCTCGGCCGCCGGTATCACGACTACGCCTTCTGGTTCCGGGCCGAGAAGGACGGCTGGAACCAGCAGGTCAGCTGGGGCGCCCACACTCTCCGCATCGTCCTGTGGGCCGATCCGGGCACCTCGAAGTACGTGGTCTTCAACGTCGTGCTCATCTTCATGTTCGTCGCCGCCGTGGCCGGGGTGGCCTTGATGCTTGCCGCTCGGCTGCCGGTGCCGGTGAGCCTGTTCGGCATTCTCGTGGTCGCGGTGTCCATCGCGGACGGCAGCACCAAGCCTCGCTTCATCTGGGCCGCCTTCCCGCTGTTCATTGGCGCGGCCGCGAAACTGCCGAGGATCCTGTACTGGCCGCTGCTCACCGTGTCAGCCGGGGCCCTGGCCTTCCTGATCGGCTGGTGGCCGCACCACTACTACGGGCCTGCGCCCTGAGCCGACCCGCCGCGAGCGGACCAGCTAGTCGACGTGCCGGGCGGCGCCCTGGTCGGCGGACAGGGCCATGGCCGCGTAGGCCCGCAGCGCCGGGCTGACGGGGCGGTCGCGCTGGGCCGGCTGCCAGCCGGCCTGGTCGGCGGCCGCGCGCCGCCGCGCCAGGACCTCGTCGTCCACGACCAGGCTGATCGACCGGACCGGGATGTCGATCTCGATGAGGTCGCCGTCCTCGACGAGGCCGATCAGGCCGCCGGCGGCGGCCTCGGGGGAGACGTGCCCGATCGACAGCCCGCTGGTGCCGCCGGAGAACCGGCCGTCGGTGACCAGCGCGCAGGTCTGGCCGAGTCCGCGGCCCTTGAGGAAGCTGGTCGGGTAGAGCATCTCCTGCATGCCAGGCCCGCCGCGGGGTCCCTCGTACCGGATGACCACGACGTCGCCGGGCTGGATGCGCTTGCCCAGGATCGCGTCGACGGCCTCCTCCTGGCTCTCGCTGACCCGGGCCGGGCCGCGGAAGGTGAGCCGGTCCGCGGCCACGCCAGCGGTCTTGACGATCGCCCCGTCGGGGGCCAGGTTGCCGCGCAGGACGGCCAGGCCGCCGTCGGTGCTGTAGGGGGTGGCCGTGGACCGGATGCAGCCGCTGACCGCGTCGACGTCCAGGCTGTCCCAGGTCGCGGTCGAGGAGAACGCCTCGGTGGTGCGCACGCCGCCGGGGGCGGCGGAGAACAGCTCGAGCGCCTGCGGGGTGGCGGTGCCGCTGCGCACGTCCCAGGCGGCCAGCCAGTCTGCCAGGCCGGCGGCGTGCACGGCGTGCACGCCGCGGTCCAGCAGGCCGCCGCGGTCCAGCTCGCCGAGGATCGCCGGGATGCCGCCGGCCCGGTGGACGTCCTCCATGTGGTAACTCGAGCTGGGCGCGACCTTGCAGATGCAGGGCGTCACCCGGCTGAGCTCGTCGATCGCGGCCAGGTCGAAGTCGACCTCAGCCTCGCGGGCGGCCGCCAGCAGGTGCAGCACCGTGTTCGTGGAGCCGCCCATCGCGATGTCCAGGCGCATCGCGTTGCTGAACGCGGCCCGGCTGGCGATGCTGCGCGGCAGGACGCCCGCATCGTCTTTCTCATACCACCGGCGGCACAGGTCGACGATCAGCTCGCCGGCGCGGACAAACAGGTCCCGACGCAGAGCACTCGTCGCCAGCGTCGAGCCATTGCCAGGCAGCGACAGGCCGAGCGCCTCGGTCAGGCAGTTCATCGAGTTCGCGGTGAACATGCCCGAGCACGACCCGCAGGTCGGGCAGGCCGAGCGCTCGATCGAGGCCAGCTGGTCGTCGCTGACGCTCGGGTCGGCCGACGCGGTCATCGCGTCGATCAGGTCCAGCCCGGTGCGGGCGACGCCGTCGGTCACGACGGCCTGGCCGGCCTCCATCGGGCCGCCGCTGACGAACACGGTCGGGATGTTCAGCCGCATGGCCGCGATGAGCATGCCGGGAGTGATCTTGTCGCAGTTGCTGATGCAGACCAGCGCGTCGGCCTGATGGGCCTGGACCATGTACTCAACCGAGTCGGCGATCAGCTCGCGGCTGGGCAGGCTGTAGAGCATCCCGCCGTGGCCCATCGCGATGCCGTCGTCGACCGCGATCGTGTTGAACTCGCGGCCGACACCGCCCGCCGCGGCCACCGCGTCGGCCACCAGCGCGCCCATGTTGCGCAGGTGCACGTGGCCGGGCACGAACTGGGTGAAGCTGTTGGCGATCGCGACGATCGGCTTGCCGAAGTCATCGTCGGTCATGCCCGTGGCCCGCCAGAGGGCACGAGCCCCGGCCATGTTGCGGCCGTGCGTAGAGGTCCGCGAACGCAGAGCAGGCACCGTCGTCCTCCCGGTTATCTCAGTCCATGCGCGCTTGCGCCCAGGCACGCTTGCGCCCATGCACGCAGTCAGCCTCGCCCGATCATGCTAGTCGCCATGGCCGCGGCGGCAGACCCGGGCGTCACGGCGCCAGGTTGGCCCAGACGAGCCTGGACACGCCCTGCGTCGTGGTGATCCCGTAGTCGAACCCGAAGGTGCCGGGACCGGCCGGGTCGTCGGTGGTGAGGACGGCCAGGGCGTAGTTGCGGCCCCGGCCGCGCACCCAGCCGATGCTGTTGACCTGCCACGGGCAGGAGGCGTCCTGCTGGGTGCAGGTCGGAACGTACTTCCAGCCGTTCTTGAGCGCCACCGTTATCCCTGGAACCGGGTTGGCGTAGTCGGGCGGCTCGCACGCGCTGCCCCACGGGCCGCAGCTGACGCCCCAGCGCTGGCCAGGGGTGACGCTCTCCATCAGGCCGAGCCCGTAGGCTCGCGCGGCGGGCGACAGCACGCGGCCGGGATAGGCGAGGGCCCGGGCGATGGCCACCTGGTCGGCGGCGCTGGTCGTCGTGTTGCCCCAGCCGTAGTAGCTCGGCGTCTGGCAGCCGACGGTGGTGCCGCGCGTCGGGATCAGGGTGTTGAACGCCGTCAGGGCGCGGCAGCCGCCGCCGAAGTAGAACAGCGATGTCGCGGCCACGTTGTCGCTGACGGTGATCATGTTCTTCATCAGGTACTGGATCGAGTACGGGATGGCAGCCGGGATCGGGCGCGACCTGGACTGATACCGCCGCAGCCACATGGCCAGGATGTCGGCCTTGACGATGCTGGCGGTGTACTGCGCCTGCGGAGCGCCAGAGAACAGGTAAGTCCGGCCGGTGCGCCGGTTGTAGAGCGCGACCTGCGCTACGCCCTGGCGCGAGGCCAGGTAGGCGGCCACCCCGCGCAGCGGGCTGGCGATTAGCGGCTGGGCCGCGCCCGGGCCCGTGACGGGCCTTGAATCTGGTAACGCCTGGCTGGGGCCGCGGACACTCGCCGCGCCGGCGCGGCTGCCGCTGGCTGATAACAGGCCGGCCCCGGTGGCCATCGTCGTGAGCACGAGCCCCAGCCGGATGAACCGCGCTAGGCGGGCCGAGTTCGATCCCCGCATGCTTCCCCCATACCGGCGTGAGTCCTGCCGCGTGCTGGGGAAGCTACCAGTGCAGCGCCGTCGAGCGTGGGATCTGCCCACGTCAACGGCACTGCGGCGGGTTCTGCTGGCGCGGGACGTGGCGCGCGCGGCACTGCGCGGCGTCACAGGCCGGCAGGGAGCTAGTCCCTGGGCGCCGCCCGCCCGGCGAAGGCCGGGGCGTGCAGCTCGGAGGCCGCCCGCCGCTCGTTGAGGACGTAGCGGATGTCCGCGGTCTCATCTTCGTCGTAGCGCTCGAGAATGGCATCCAGCTCGATGAAATCGGTCGCGGTCCTGATTCCGGCCAGCTCGCGCCGGAGGATCTTGCGTGCTGAGCGGGTGTCACGCATACCGCGCAGCTCCGCCCAGATCTGCTTCAGCAGCAGGCTCGGCGAGTACGTGGTGCCCTGCATGTAACCGTCCTAACGGGTCGTCGTCTTGTGGGTCTCATCTACTCTCGCCGATTTTGATCCATGCGTCCAATGCCTAGTTCACATATGATCTATGCTTATGAGTTATGGGTATGGATACGGATGTGCTGCGCTGGTTCCAGCAGGTCGCCGACGGCACGACGGTGACCGAGGTGAGCGAGCTGGAGTCGGTCACTCAGCCGGCCGTCTCGCGAGCCCTGGCCCGGCTCGAGGTCGAGGTGGGGACGCCGCTGCTGCGCCGGTCCGGGCGGACGCTGCGGATGACACACGCCGGCGCGACGTTTAAGCGACATGTCGACTCGATGCTGCATCAGCTCGACGACGGCATCGCGGCCGTGAATCAGCTCATCGAGCCGGAGACCGGCGCGGTCGCCCTGGCCTTCCAGCACTCGCTGGGCACCTGGCTCGTGCCCGACCTGGTCCGCAGCTTCCGCTCGGCCCATCCGGCGGTCCGGTTCCTGCTCACTCAGGTGCGCGACGAGCTCGTCTCCGCCCCGCTGGACGGCGGCCAGGCCGACCTGGAGATCGGCAGCCGCCGCCCGGCCGATCCCGCGCTGGAGTCGAGCCTGCTGGCCGTCGAGCCGCTGCGGGTGGCCGTGCCGCAGGATCACGAGCTGGCCACGCGGCCGGGCCTCGCGCTCGCGGACCTGTCCGGCGAGCCGTTCGTGGCGCTGCGGCCGAACTCCGCCCTGCGCAAGCTGAGCGACGAGCTCTGCGACGAGGCCGGCTTCCACCCCGACGTGGTCTTCGAGGGCGATGATCTGTCCACCGTGCGCGGCTTCGTGGCGGCGGGCCTGGGCGTGGCCATTGTCCCGGCACCCCGGGCCGGATCGCCGGAATCGGCGACCGGGCCGCTGCGCTACTGCGAGATCCTCGACGTCTGGGCGGCTCGCGAGATCACCCTGACCTGGTCGACCGAGCGCCGGCTGCTGCCGGCCGCCGAGCAGTTCCGGCGGCACGTCCTGGCCCGGGCCTCGGCCGGCCGGGTGCCGGCGCTGACCAGCTGAGGGACGGCCCCGGCGCGCCCCCGAGGCCGGTCAGCCCAGGCGGCGCCGGCGGAGCCGCCAGAAGCAGAACCCGGCCAGGGCCAGGGCGAGGATCACGAAGATCGCGGTCTCGTACCACTGAAAGGCCCAGTAGCGGCTGGCGGGCTGATAGGTGACGACCTGCCGGAGGTGCAGCCTGGCCAGCGAGGCCGTGCAGGCCTGCGGAGGCGCGGTCTGGCTCGCGCAGGCCTGCGGGGGCGGGCCGGTGAATGGGCGCCCGGCCGGGGTGACGGTCTGATTGGACAGGACCCAGGCGCCGGGCCGGTCCACTGCCCCGACCAGGATCATCTGGCCGCCCGCCCCGGTCATCTCGGTGGTCAGGTTGCCGTTGACATTGAGGGCGGCGTCCGCACGCATCGGCGTGATGAGGTGCGGCCGGACCCACAGCGGCATCACCAGCTGGACCAGGGCGAAGACCGCCAGGGTCACGGCCATGGCGGGCAGGGTGCGTCGGATCAGGACCCCGGCGGTGACGCCGAGGGCGAAGGCGAACGCGGCGTAGCCGACCGGGGCGAGGCCGTGCGCGCCGAACAGGTTGGGATCGAGCCAGTTGAGGCTGAGCGAGGTGTCCGGGGCGGCCTGCTGGCCCGCGCGGTAGATCGGGGCGGCCCACCAGGTGACCATGAGGGTGAGCAGGCCGGCGGTGGCCATCGCGGCCAGGCCGATCAGGCCGAGCTTGACCGCCAGCCAGCGGGTCCGGGTGACGCTCTGGCTCCAGGCCAGCCGCAGCGTGCCGGCCTCCAGCTCGCGGGTGATCAGCGGCGCGCCCCAGAACAGGCCGATGCCGGCCGGCGCCCCGTACACCACCGCGATGCCCACGAAGGCCAGCACCTCGGAGATCGAGCCGTGCAGCCCGCTGGCGAAGCTCGCGGTGGCCCGCGCGCAGTCGCCGTGGGCCTGGCAGTCCGGGACGCCGCTGCTGGCATACAAGCTGGCCAGGTGCGGGCCGGTGACCGCCAGCAGGACCGCCAGCACCGTCAGCCCGCCGGCCGCCACGATTGTCTGGGCGCGGAATTGGCGCCAGGTCAGCCACAACATTGCGGTTCCTCCGGATGCGGGTAGGACTGGGACAGGTGGGGAACAGCGGTCAGGACAGGCGGCGCTGGCGGATCCGCCAGAAGCAGAACCCGGCCAGGGCCAGGGTGAGGACGGCGAAGATCGCGATCTCGTACCACTGGAACGCCCAGTAGCGGCTCGCGGGCTGATAGGTGAGCACCTGCCGCAGGTGCAGCGCGCCCAGCGAGTTCTGGCAGGCCGTGAAGGAGTTCGTCTGGCTCAGGCAGGCCGCGGTGGGCGGCCCGGTGAATACCTGACCGGCCGGGGTAATGGTCTGGTTGGACAGGACCCAGGCACCCGGTTCGGTGGCGCCGCCGATCACGGTCATGGTGTTGTTGTTGGTGATCATCAGGCCGTTGATGTGCTGCGGGCTGACCGCCACTGTGGTCTGAACGGGCGTGATCAGGTGCGGCCGGACCCACAGCGGCATGGCCAGCTGAACCAGGGCGAAGATGGCCAGGGTAACGGCCATGGCGGGCAGGGTGCGGCGGATCAGGACCCCGGCGGTGACGCCGAGGACGAAGGCGAAGGCGGCGTAACCGATCGGGACGATGCCGCGCGCGCCGAACATCAGCGGGTCGAGCCGGTCGAAGGCGGTCGCGTGGCCGCCGCCCATGGCCAGGGTCCGGTCGAGTGGGCTGGCCCACCAGGTGATCATGAGGCTGAGCAGGCCGGCGGTGGCCATGGCGGCCAGGCCGATCAGGCCGAGCTTGACCGCCAGCCAGCGGGTCCGGGTGACGCTCTGGCTCCAGGCCAGCCGCAGGGTGCCGCCCTCGATCTCGCGGGTGATCAGCGGCGCGCCCCAGAAGACGCCCATGACGGCCGGGGCGAGGAACATGATGCCGAGACCGAGGTAGAACAGCACCTCGTAGAACGTGCCGTTCTTCAGCTGGCTGACGAAGTTATCGGCCGCCGTCCCGCAGTTGCCGTGAGCGTGGCAGTCCGGGATGCCGCTGCTGGCATACAAGCTGGCCAGGTGCGGGCCGGTGGCGGCCAGGGCGATGGCCAGGATGGCCAGGGCGGCGGCCGCCACGATGGTCTGGGCGCGGAACTGGCGCCAGGTCAGCCAGGTCATCGCTGGGTCTCCAGGGCAGGCTTGCGGGCGGGCGTGGCCGCGGCGGCCTGGCTCATGTAGGCCAGGACCAGGTCCTCCAGGCTGATCTCGTCCACGGTCCAGCCGGGATCCACAATCGGGCCGTCGGCGCGGACCAGCAGGGTGGTCTGCCGGTCGGTGTGACTGGCCGAGATGACCTGCCAGTCGGGCGGGAGCGTGGCCGGGTCGCGGCGGGCCCCGGTGAGCAGGCGGTGCTTGGCCAGCAGGTCCTCGACCTCGCCGGCCACCCGCACCCGGGAGGCGACCAGGACGATCAGGTAGTCGCAGACCCGCTCCAGGTCGGCGACCAGGTGCGACGACATCAGGACGCTGACCTCGTGCCCGGCGGTGAACTCCATCAGGCCCTGCAAGAACTCCCGGCGGGCCAGCGGGTCCAGGCTGGCGATCGGCTCGTCCAGGATCAGCAGCTCGGGCTGCTTGGCGATGGCCAGGGTCAGGGCCAGCTGGGCGCGCTCGCCGCCGGACAGCTTCCCGGCCCGCTGCGCGGGGTCCAGTCCCAGCTGCTCGATCCGGCCCCGGGCCAGCTCATCGTCCCAGCCGGGGTTCATCCAGGCCCCCAGCTTCAGGTGGTCAGCCACCGACAGGCCAGCGTAGGTGGGCGTGTCCTGGGCGACGAAGCCGACGCGGGCGAGCTGCGCCGGGCTGCTCGCCGGCTCGCCGCCGAGGGTCTCGATGCTGCCCGAGGTGGGCGCCAGCAGGCCGGTGGCCAGGTTCAGCAGCGTCGTCTTCCCGGCCCCGTTGGGGCCGACCAGGCCGACGACGTGCCCGGCCGGGATGCTCAGCGTGCAGTCGGTCAGCGCCCAGCGCTTCCGGTACCGCTTGCCGAGGCCCCGGGCTTCGAGGATGGCGGTCATAGTGCTTTCTCCTTAGTGGTGGCCCGAAAGGTAGTCAGGAAGAGGGCCTCGATGCTTTCGTTGTCCATCCCGGCCCCGCGCGCCCCGGCGAGCCAGAGCTCCAGCTCGCGGCGCAACGGGCCGTGCGCGGCGAGCGAGGAGTCGGTCAGGGTCCGGGTAATGAACGTCCCCACGCCGGGCTTGGCCGCTGCCAGGCCCTCGTACTCCAGCTCCCGGTAGGCCTTGAGCACGGTGTTGGGATTGATCGCCAGCCGCGCCACCACGTCCTTGACCGTGGGGAGCTGGTCGCCCTCGCGCAGCAGGCCCAGCCGGAGTGCTTGCCGCACCTGGTGAATCAGCTGCAGGTACGGGGAGACGCCGGAGCGGCCGTCGAGGTGAAACTCGATCAACGTTCCTCACTTCATCTAGTTAACTAGCACAATAGCAGCTCAGTACTAATGGCGCATCAAGATTGGGATGCGGCCCTCGGCGCGGCCCACAATGGAACCGTTTTGGGCGTTAGCGGCCCACGCGCTGTCGCGTTAGCGCCCGGGACGGTTCGGATGTGGGTCGATCGCGGGCACATGGACGTGTAACGGCTTGGTCGCTCTGGGTGGGATGGCCGTGGTCGTCCCGTTACCGTGCGCCGGCCGGTTGAGTTCCTGACGGATGATGAGGCGGCGGCCTACGGCCGGTACGCGGCGAGCCCGTCCTTGATGCGATCGCGTGGATGCGCGAGCGGAAGATCCTGCTTCCTGGCGTGTCGCGGCTGGCACGGCTGGTCGCGCGGGTGCGCGATGACACGACGCACCGGCTGTGGGCTGAGCTGGAGGGGCTGCTGACTCCTGCCCAGCGGCGCGTGCTTGACCGCCTGCTGGAGGTCCCGCAGGGGAAGAGGGTGTCGGACCTGGAGCGATGGCGCAAGGGGCCGCCGCCGCGCGGCAGCGGCGCGGCGATCATCGCGGCCCTGGACCAGGTGGCGGAGATCCAGTCGCTCGGGCTGGCCAGCCTGGGCGCCGAGTCGGTGATGCCGCCGCGCCGGCTAGGCGATCTGGCCCGGTACGGGATGACCGCGGACGCCTGGCTGATCCGCCGGCACCCCGACGACCGGCGGCTCGCGACACTGCTCGCCACGGCCCGGCACCTGGAGGCCAAGTCCGTCGATGACGCCCTGGAGCTGCTGGACCTGCTGATGTCGGCCGAGCTGCTGAACAAGGCGCAGCGGGAAGCGGACAAGGACAAGGCCCGCAAGCACCCTCGGCTGGCCAGGGCGGCGGCCCGCCTCGCGGTGGCGGTGGAGGCGCTGTTCGGCTCCGACGGCTGGTGCGCCCCGGATGAGGAGCCGCGGGTGTCGCAGGTATGGGAGGCGATCGAGGCAGTCATCTCGCGCGCCGACCTGCGCTCCGTGCTTGCGGTGGTGAGCGAGACCGTCCCGCCGCCCGGCGCCGAGGACCCCGATGACTGGCGGGCCGAGCTGCTCAGCCGGTACCAAACGGTGATCGGGTTCCTGAAGGTGCTGCCGGCCGTGATCTCGTTCGGCGCGACCGCCGAGGGCGCGCCGGTGCTGGCCGCGATGCGGGCACTGCCCGACGTGCTGGCTTACCGCAGCCGGCTGCCCGCCCCGCTGGTCCCCGGCCGCCTCAATCAAGGCCGGCGTGGTGACCGGCCCGTGGCGGCGGCTGGTGTTCGGCCACCCCGCGCACGAGGGCGGCGCGGTCAGCCGGCATGCCTACGCCTTCTGCGTGCTGGAGCAGTTCTGGCGGGGCCTCAAGCGCCGCGACATCTACGCCGACGCCTCCACCCGGTGGCGCAACCCGCAGGCCCGGCTCCTGAAAGGCGAGGCGTGGACCGGAGCAGTACGAGCAGTTGCGGTCGTTCCCGGAGATCAGCAGGGATGAGTTGTTCCGGTACTTCACGTTGACGCCGGCGGATGCGGCGTTTGTGGATCCGGGCGCTGGGCGGGGGCCGGGTGATCGGCTTGGGATGGCAGTCCAGCTCGCGACGTTGCCGTGGCTGGGTTTTGTGCCCGACGGTGTGGCCTCGGCTCCACCGGCGGCGGTGGGCCGCCTGGCGGAGCGGCTGGGCTTGGATCCGGGGGCGCTGCGGGGGCATGGGAGGCGGGCGCAGACCCGCTCGGATCATCTGACCGCAGGGCAGGGAAGAACTCCATACCGCCCTGACCGAGATGGAGAACGCCCTGGCGGGCGCGCTGCCCGACGACACCGGGGTTGAGGAACCTGCGGACAGCACTTATCGCTGAGAATGATCGTGGTTGTGGCTGGCGAAGAGTAGAGGGTTTGGGGGCAGGTCAGCGGCGGTCGCGGCGGCGTCTGGCGGCGCGGATCTCGGCGTCGGCGACCTCGTCGGTAAGCAGGGTGTAGAGCTGGGTGGTCTCGGTGGAGGGGTGGCCGAGGCGGCGGCGGACGACTTCGATGGAAACGCAGGCGTTGATGAGTTCGATGGCGTGGGCGTGGCGGAGCTGGTGGATGTCGATCTCGACTCCGGCAGCTTCGCAGTAGCTCTCCCATCGGTGGTGGACGGCGTCGTAGGACAGGGGACCTCCGTTGCCGTTGATGCTGGCGCGGAAGGCGGGGCCGAACCGGTACCCAGCACGGGTGAGGTAGAGCTTGAGGAGGGCGACGTAGCCGCGGTCGTCGAGGAGGACGGTGCGGACGGTGCCGCCCTTGCCGTGGATGCGGACGTGCTCGTCGTCTTGGCGGAGGTCGAAGTCTTCGAGGTCGAGGCTGCAGACTTCGGCGGCGCGTGCTCCGCAGACGTAGATCGTCTCGAACAGGACGCGGTCGCGGAGCCGGTCGAGGGGGACGTCTTTGCGCGGCCGTCTGCTGCAGATCTTGCCCAGGACCTTGGCGACGTCGTCGGCCGCGGCGGGCCTGGGCAGGGTCTTGGGCACCTTGATGGTGTCGATCTTGTCCATGGGGTTGGTGTCGAGGCCGTCCTGGCGGACGGCCCAACGGCAGAAGGAGGAGACGGCGGCGCGTTTGCGCTTGCGGGTCGCGGCCGACAGTTCGCTGATGTCGGCGAGGAACGCGCGGATCGGGTCGGCGGTGAGGTCGGCGAGTTCGCCGTCGCAGTGGGCGGTGAACTGGAGGAGGTCGCCGCGGTAGGCGCGGACGGTGTGGGCGGAGGCGTTGGCGTTCTTCTGGTCGGTGAGGAAGTCGTCCAGGTGCCGGGCGAGCGGGTGGTCGCGGCCGAGCTGTTATCTCGCAACCATTCTCGACTCTCTCAGCGCCTAGATCGAGTACTTCGGCGAGCCGCTTGCCGCCGAAGTCGTCGAGGAGCCGTTGTCCGACCCGCAGATGAACAGGCTCCGCGTCAGTATGGGGTGAGGACGTCGAACTCGTTGCCCTCGGGGTCGGCGAGGCACGTCCACGGCACGTCGCCCTGGCCGAGGTCGATGTCGGTGGCGCCGAGAGCCCGCAGCCGGGCCACCTCCGCCGCTTGATCGTCACCGGGGTACGGCCGGAGGTCGAGATGGACGCGGTTCTTCACGGTCTTCGCGTCGGGCGTGCGGAGGAACTCCAGATACGGGCCGACCCCCTTGGCGGAGCGCAGCACCGCATGATCGTCGGTCACCTCGTGCAGGGTCCAGTCCATCGCCTCGCCCCAGAACCGGGCCATGGCCCGCGGATCCGCGCAGTCGACCACCACCGCGGCCATCGGACCGGTGTCCCGGTAGATCGATCGGGGCTCCGCCACGCAGAACTCGTTGCCCTCCGGGTCGGCCAGGACCGTCCAGGGGACGTCGCCCTGGCCCACGTCGGCGGGCGTCGCGCCGAGATCCTGGAGGCGCGCGACCAGGTCCGCCTGATGGACGGCAGAGGTGGTGGCGAGGTCGATGTGCACGCGGTTCTTCACCGTCTTGGGTTCCGGGACGGCAATGACGTCGACGCAGACGGCGACCGGGTCGGGATAGACGAAGCCCTCGGGTTCGAGGTTGGTCACGCCGGGTTCCTCGCTGGAAACGCCCCAGCCGAGCACCTCCGCCCAGAACCGGCCGAGGGCGGAGTCATCCCGAGCATTCATCGCAATCTGAACAAGCCGCGTCGCCATGCCGCCGATCTTAAGCCCGCGTGAATGAACCGCGAGGAACCGCAGGCCTTCGGCTCAACCGGCGGTACCGGGCAGGTCGGGGACTTCGCCGAACTGCCGAAGGCCCCGGTCGGGTGCGGAGGCGGTGATGGCGTAGCGGCCCAGGGAAGTTGATGTGGGCGTGGCCGAGTGGACTGAGGCGGGCGACATCTTCGTCCTTGACCGGGACGCCCTCGGCGCGGAGCTGGTCGACGGCCCCTGACAGGTAGCGGGTGTTCCACAGCGCGACGGCGCTGACGACCAGGCCGACTTCTTCGGCCAGCTTGACCGGGACTGGCTGGGAAAGTTTCTCCGGCACCGGATCGCGGATGAAAGGGTCCTGCGGCTGATCGGCAAGTGGCTGGCCGCAGGGGTCGTCGAGGACGGGACCTGGGCGGAGACTGACAGGGGATCACCGCAGGGGTCATCGGTTTCGCCGCTGCTCGCGAACGTGTACCTGCACTACGTCCTGGACCTGTGGGCCGACTGGTGGAGGCGCCGGCACGCGCACGGTGATGTGATCATCATCAGGTTCGCGGACGACTTCATCGTCGGGTTCGAGCACCGGCAGGACGCCGAGCGGTTCCGGGACGAGCTGGGCGGCAGGTTTGTCCGGCTCGGGTTGGAACTGCACCCGGCGGAAAACCGGCTCGAAACGGGCACGGGCTGTGATCTTCAGAGCTTGATGGCGCGAAATCTTTCGCGCTAAATGGCGTTACATGACCCCGATAACGAGGGATTCGCGGGCGGCGTCGACGACTTCGCTGGTGACAGTGTTGAGTTGGTTGATGTCCATGATGCGGTGGATCTGAGCCATCAGCCGGGTTGTGAGGCGGAAGTTTCCGCTGGTCGCGCGCAGGATTGCAGCGCGGGCCTCGTTGGTGGTGAAGTCGGCCGCGTCGTCCAGGCCGAGGTGGGGCCAGCGGCGGGTGATGACGAAGGTCTGCTCGTCGGCGGTGAGTGGCTGGTAGTGGTGGAGGAATCCGACGCGGCTGTAGAGCTGGGGGTAGCGGGCGAGGCGGCGTTCGATGCCAGGCATGCCTATCAGGATGAGGCCGATACCGGTGCGGTCGTGGTGGTCGCGCAGCGCTTCCAGGCTGGGCATTTTGAGACGGTCGGCTTCGTCGACGATGAGCAGTTCGGCGAAGGGGCCACCGCGTGACGCAAGTTCGGTGGGGCCGCGGTCGGGGTGCAGGGTCTCCTCGATGCACCAGCTGAGCCTGTTGTGCAGGTCGGCGACTTCCTTGTCGACGACGCGAGGTGTGTTGTGGACCTTGGGCGTGTAAAAGACGGTCCGTGCCGCGATCGCGGACGCGGGGGCCTCGCCGTGCATGAACGTGAAACGACGGACGGCTGGCTCTGTTTCTTTCCACTCGCTGTACTGGAGCGCTGACAAGGTCTTGCCCACACCCGGCGGCCCGTAGCACAGGCCGATGTAGCGGTCGCGGCGCACGGCGTCGCAGAACTCGGCGAAGCGGCGGTGCTGCTTGGTGACAATAAACTCAGTGTGGGGTTGCACGGGTGACTGTGCCTGTCCAGGTTCGGTGCTGTGCTCACCGGCCGGGTCCGGAGCGGTCACGGTGGGGGCCTGGCCGGTGTCCTGTGATGTCATGCCGGAGGGTCAGTCCTCTCGGTACAGCTTGAGGGTGCGCTGCGGGACGGGCGGCCTGCCGGGAGCGGCCGGCGCAGCGGGCGGCCCGGTGACTGTGCGTGCGGCCGGATCCTGGTAGCCGGGCTGGTGAACGGCCAGGAGCTGGTCGACGGCCTTGCTGCGGTCGCCGATGCTGCGCCGCAGCTCGCGGCGGCGGGCGTTGCGCGCGGCGGTGAGCGTCTTGAGCGCGACGGCTTGCCCGGCGAGTTCGGGGCAGATCACCCGGCACAGGAATGCGCCGTCGTGGAAGACCCGGATCTCGGCCAGGTCGCGGGGGTCGTAGCGGATCAGGACGTGCTCGCCGACGTAGGCGGCCAGTACCGGGTCGAGGTAGCGCAGGCCCTGGAAGTGCACGCCGTCGGGATGGATCTTGCGGGGCTTGGCGACGGTGAGCAGCAGCAGGTCCAGTTGCTCCAGCGAGTCGGGCATGCGAGGGAGGAACCCGCCGGCTGACCAGCGTCTGGCCGGGGCCTGGCGGGTTTCGCTGTGCACGCGATGGTTGTAGTCGCCGACCAGGAACCTCCCGATCGCGGCGTCGAGCTCGGCCAGGGTCAGCCGGGCCTGCCCGGCGCGGCCGGGTGTGCCTGGCGGGCCGTAGCCGGGCAGCGTGGACAGGCACATCTGGTTGACCGTGCTGAATAGCCGCTCGATCTTCCCGCGGCCGCGGGGCTGGCCCGGCAGGGAGAACGCCAGCCGCATCTTGATGTCGGCGGCGACCTGCTCAAGGTGCGCCGAGGTGAAGTCGCTGCCGTGGTCGGTGTAGAAGACACCGGGAATGCCGCATACCGGCCATCCGGGGTCGGGCTTGCGCCAGATCGCCTGGCGCAATGCCAGCGCGGTGTTGAAGGCTGATGGCGCCTCGAGGGTGACGGCGTAGCCGGCCACCGCCCGGGAGTGGTCATCTTCGATCGCGGTCAGCCATGGGCGCGCTGTCTGCTGGCCGGGGGTGAGGACCCAGATGTCGAGCTGGGTGTGGTCGGCCTGCCAGATCCCGTTGGGCGTGCTTGCCTGCCTGCGGTACACCAGGTCGAACACCGCCTGGTAGCGCTTGGTGCCCTCCAGCGCGAGCGTCCGCATGGCCGGGTCCATCCCGGCGATGACGGAGTACACCGCGCTGTAGGACGGGACTGGCCACCCCTGGGCGGTGGCCACGCCGGTGACCGTGCGGTGGATCGCTGCGGCGCTGGGAGCGGGCGGGCGCAGCGCCAGGCCCTCGATCAGCGCCACCAGGTCATCGGGCATCCGGCGGCCGCGGTCTGCGCGGGCGGTGCGGGCCAGCCCGGCGATCCCGCCGGCGTGGTAGCGCCGCAGCCACCGCTGTGCGGTGCGCAACGGAACCGCGGCCTGGCGTGCGGCTTCGGCCAGGGTGACGCCGTCGTGCAGGTGCGGTGCCAGCACCGCATGCCGGCCCATCGCCTGCCGGCGTTGCGCGGTGCTCAGCTCAGCCAGCCCGGGGACCGCCGCGGCGTCGTCGTTATCCGGCAGCCCTGGCGAGGTGCCGGTAGATCGTGGGGCGGGTGACGCCGAACTCCGCGGCGATCTCAGCGACCGTATAGCGCCGTTTCCCGTCTTCGCCGGTTTCCTCATACATCTCCCGTGCCAGCCTGACCTGCCGCGTGCCCAGCTTTGGTTTCTGGCCCCCGGTTCGGCCGCGGGCGCGGGCGGCGGCCAGGCCGTCCATCGTCCGCTCCGACATCAGGGCGTGCTCGAACTCGGCGATCGAGCCCAGAATCTGGAAGAACATCCGCCCGACCGCGGTGGAGGTGTCGATGCCCTGGTCCAGCACGACCAGGTCCACCTCCCGGGCCCGCAGGAACCTGGACAGCTCGATCAGGTGCTCCAGCGAGCGACCCAGCCGGTCGAGCTTGGTGATCACCAGCTGGTCACCCGCCCGGTTGGCCGACAGCAGCGCCCGGTCTAGTTCCGGCCGGCGGGCCAGCTTTCCGGATGCCCTGTCGATGAACACCTCATCGCATCCCGCGGCCCGCAAGGCGTCGCGCTGCGCTTCGGGGTGCTGATCGCGAGTGGATACCCGCCCGTAGCCGATCCGCATACCCTCACAGTATCGCGAACACCCGGGCGCGTGACATTGCTGCGTACACGGCATGTGTTACACATGCGGCCAGCGCAGATGCCGACGGCCAGACTGTGTATCACGGACGTTCGTTACCGCGACGGCTATGACGACCGCCCTGACCTGGCTGCGATGGTCAGACAGGGGGGCCGTACGGGCGGATGCGGGGGTTCAGGTCGTTGAGGCACTGCACGTTGGTCGGCGACGAGGTCGAACGCCGCCGGGTCGCTGCGGCCCAGCCGCTCGACGTATTCGCGCACTACCTGTTCAGGTGTCAATTGATATGCCCCGTCCGGCGCTGAGCTTCGGCTGGCGGTTCTGGCGGGTGTCGTTGACGACAGCTGCGCGCCGGCGTCGCCGGGATATTGCGGATTGACGTGGACGCAGCTGGCCTGCGAGGAAGGTCCACCTGGCGGAGTAAGGGCTCAGTATCCAGCAGGGACCCGGCGCCAGGGCGTGGACGACCGCAGCTGCCAGGGGACGGAGGTTCATGGCGTTCGCGTCTCGGCGTCGATCTCACGGCTGCGGCGCTGCGCGGTTTCGCGTGGGTCGTCGATCCGGGTGACCTGGTCGTCGGCGAGCTGGCTGTGGTGTTCGACGGTGTAGAAGCGCACCTCGTGGCCGTCGGGGTCGTGCAGCATCGGAAGGATCCAGCCGATGCTGGCGAAATGGACGCCGCCGTGCTGGTCACCGAGGTCGGTCAGCCGCTGGGCGAGGGCCTCGATGGCTGGCTTGCCGGGCACGCCGATCGCGAAGTAGTCGAAGCCGGCGGCTGCCGCGGCCCGGCCGGGATCCAGCCGGAGCGCGAGGTCGGGACCGCCGTTCGGGTGCCGCATCGCGATGCCCATCAGGGTTCCCGCCTCGACGAACTCGACCTGGGTCTGGTAGCCGAGCCGGGTCTGGTACCAGGTGACGGATCTGGCCAGATCCGTCACCGGAAGCTTCAGGTGGTGGACCCCGGCGAGTGCTGGTGCGGTCATGACACCCCTCCTGAGTGCAGTTCCACTGTAATGCAGTTAGACTGCACTTCATGGCTCGAGATGTCAACCCGCTTGCCGCAGCCCGCCGGGGCCGTCGCGTCGCAGATACCGAGAGCCGGCTGCTGCAGGCGGCCAGCCGGCTGTTCATCCGCGATGGCTATTCCGCGACGACGCTCGCGGCCGTTGCCGAGGCAGCCGGCGTCGCGCCGCGCACCGTCTACGTCCGCTTTGGGACCAAGGCGGCGCTGCTCAAGCGCGCGGTCGACGTCGCCCTGGTCGGCGACACCTCGCCCGTCGACGTCGCCGGACGGGAGTGGATGCAGCGCTCGATGACCGCGCCCACCCTGGACGAGCGAATCGCCGCTGGCGCCCGCGGAGCCCGCGACATGATGCATCGAGTCGGCCCGCTGCTGGCCGTCGCCGCCCAGGCCGAACCCGTCGAGCCCGTCATCGCCGCCGCCGCCCAGGCCGGACGAGAAGCCACCCGCGACTCGTTGCGGCGGTTCTGGACCACGGCCGCCGCCGACGGCCTGCTCGGGCCCGGCGCCGACGTCGACTGGCTCGCCCAGACCGCCGCCCTCGTCGGCGCCGCCCAGACCTACCTGCTCGCTGCCCGCACTCTCGGCTGGGACCCCGACGCCTACGAGCGCTGGCTGATACTCACCTGGCACCGACTCGCCGCCGCCGCAGCGTCCACCCGGACGGACCCACCGCCCGCGTAGTCGCCTGCCAGCCCAAGACGACTCATGCTGAGGCCGCCGCCGCGCGCCTCCGGGCCCCTCAGAGAACCGTTCCGGTAGGGGATCGGTTGTGGGACGAGGACGACGGCTCGGCGCTGACCGCCAGATAGCGCTGCGAAATTACCGCCACTTACCGCTGACAGTCACACACGGGCCAAGCTTGCCGAGATGGCTGGCCGCCGTGGTACGCGGGCACCAGGCCTGTTACGCGGTGCCCGGCAACAGCGACGCGGTGAACGCCTTCCGCACCCAGGTGATACGGCACTGGCGCAAGGCGCTGCGGCGCCGCAGCCAGAGAACCCGGCTCACCTGGGCCAGGATGAACCGCATCGCAGCCCGGTGGATACCCCCGACCCGCACCGTGCCCGCAGGCGCGCTTCGCCGCCCCGCACCCAAGGTAGGAGCCCAGTGCGGTAGTTCCGCACGCCGGGATCTGCGCGGGGGGCCGCCCGCAAGGGCGGTCCCTACCGCGACCCTTACTGGATCAAGCGGCGCCGCTGCGCGACGCCGGGCCCCGGCCGCGCTCGCACCGGGCGTGCGGCACCTACGGCGCCGACCCGGCGCGCCGCGTAGGGCCACACAGCATCCACTGATCCGCCGGGCTCAATCGCCACATGGCACACCGTGCTAGGCATGGCCCGTCTTCCTCGGCGTATCAGTGTCCCGGTCACGGCCGCCCACTGGCCCGGCGACCGCTTCCTAAGCCCAGGTGACGAGCTCGGGCGCGGAGCGTCTCAGGATCTTCGGATCCAAGAAGCCTGGCGCGCAGTGGTCATGTCGTGGATGGTCTCGCGCAGTTCACTGACGCCGAGTCTGAGATTCAGGACCCACCTCGCCGTTGGCCGCCAACTACGCCTGGCTTAGACCTCCGCTAGTCGCTTGGCGAGGTATCGCCGTTCGGCGTCGGTGGGCGCAAGATCAAGGGCACGTCGGTAGGCAATCTCGGCCTGCTGGTTGCGGCCGAGGCGTCGGAGTAGGTCGGCACGGGTGGCTGGCAAAAGGTGGTAGTCGGCGAGAACGCCACTCTGCTCGAGTTTCTCAACGATGAGAAGCCCGGCTTCCGGCCCGTCGGCCATCGCCACCGCAACGGCTCGATTAAGCGCGACGACAGGGGACGGAACCATCTCGGCCAAACGGCGGTAGAGGTCGGCGATCTCAGCCCAGTCGGTATCTGCCGCAGTTGGTGCGGCGGCGTGGCAGGTCGCGATCGCAGCCTGGAGCTGATAAGGACCTTGTCGCCGCAGGCGAACTGCATCGTCGAGCACGGCAGTCGCTTCGCCGATCGCGGCAATGTCCCATAGACGGCGATCCTGGTCCTCCAGCGTCACAAGGTCACCGGCGGCATCGACCCGAGCCGGACGGCGGGCGTCGTGGAGCATCATCATGCTCAGCAGTCCGAGTGCCTCCGGCTCATCCGGCATCAGCTCGACGAGTAGGCGGCCCAGGCGGATCGCCTCTGCGCACAGGTTCTGACGCACGAGGTCAGCGCCTGCGCTCGCGCTGTAACCCTCGTTAAACAAGGCGTAGATGACGGCGAGCACAGCCATCAGCCGGTTCGGAAGCTGGTGAGCTGGCGGGACCCGGTAGGGGACGGCAGCGTCGCGGATCTTTCCCTTTGCACGCACCAGGCGCTTGGCCATCGTCTCGGTCGGCACCATGAACGCGCGGGCGATCTCCGATGTGGTCAGACCAGCCAAGGTTCGGAGCGTCAACGCGACCTGGGCCTCGACAGGCAATGCAGGGTGGCAGCAGGTGAACATCAAACGGAGCCGATCATCTCCGATTCCGTTGTCATCGAAGCGGCTTTCCTCGTCGCCGAGCGCTGACATCGCGGCCTCCCTCAGCTTGGCGTCGCCCGCCTTCTCCCGCCGTATCCGGTCAACGGCCCGGTTCCGCGCGGTGGTCTTGAGCCATCCCGCCGGGCTGGTCGGAATGCCATCCCGGGGCCAGCGCTCGAGCGCCTTGGTAAATGCGTCCTGGGCGCACTCCTCGGCCAGATCCCACTGGCCGGTGACCCTGATCAGGTACGCGACAACGCGTCCCCACTCAGATCGGAACGCCTCGGCGACCGCCGCCTGTACGTCGGCTATATCTCCCATACGGGCCTGACCTCGATAGACCCGTAACAGGCAGCGGGGATCTTCGCGGCGATCTCAATCGCTCCATCGAGGTCCTCGCAGTCAACGATGTAGAAGCCAGCAATCTGCTCCTTCGTCTCAGCGAAGGGGCCGTCGGCGATCACCATGTCCCCATCCCGAACGCGCACCGTCGTCGCGCTCGTCGTCGGGCGGAGGCGCTCACCCCCGACAAGCACCGCCCGGGCAGTCATCTCGTCCTCGAATGCGGCGAACGCCTGAGTCCTGGCAGGGTCGGTCCCCACCACCTTCGTCTCGTCGTGGCAGATCAGCAGCGCGTAACGCATGGGATTGGCTCCTCCGGGCTCGGTCTCGTCCTTAAGACGAACGATGAGCCGTTCAATAGACAGCGACGCGAGCAAATCCTGGCCTTAGAACCTCAACGGGTGCCTGTTTGCTCTTCCGGTGTCCAGACGACGTGATGTCGATCGTCTCTTAGGCAGTCAGGCCACACGGGTCGGACCTCACCGAAAGGGAAAAAACGATGAACGTGTATCTGCTTGTCCACCGTCACCCGGTGAACTACACCGGTACCGCCGCCACCGCTGCCGCCTGGGAAGCATGGTTCGAGGAGTTGGGGCCCAACCTCGTCGATCGCGGCAACGCCGTCTTCGATCGCACAGCCGTCGGAACCACCGGATCCGACCTCCCCCTCGGCGGCTACACGATCGTCACCGCGGAAAGCGTCGATGCAGCCATCGCTCTGGCCGAGAGCTGCCCCGTCCTGGCCGCCGGCGGTGGTGTCGAAGTCGGAACCCTCACAGCCGTGCCAGGACGCCAGCATCCCGCCCGCACGTTCTGAGTTACCTCGGCAATTGCCGCATCCAGCTCGTCGTCTCCCAGGCCTCACACATCCATACTGGCCGAGATCACGGAGCGCCGCAGCGCAGAGCGCCCGTATAGCGGGTGCTCTGGCTTTTTTCATATCAATGCAGCTCAACTGCATATCCGTTGGATTTCTCGTCAGGACTACTGGCACCCCCTTCAAGACCCTGCACATCCTCAGCTACATCGACGAGACCTACCGCCGCGACATCAAGGGCATCCGCAACCTCCAGGAAGGACGGCACGCCCTCGCGCGGAAGATCTGCCACGGGAAGAAGGGTGAGCTGTATCACCGGTACGAGCGCGGCCTGGAGAACCAGCTCGGCTCCCTCGGCCTGGTGCTGAACTGCGTCACGCTGTGGACGACCGTCTACCTCGACGCCGCCGTCCGCCAGCTCAAGGCCCAGGGCTGCCCGGTCCTGGCCCCGGCGCCATCCGCGAGCTGCGTGACCCCGGCGGCCCTGACGAGGACGACGAGTAAGCACGTTTCTGCGGCAGCCGGGCCCGCGGATGTCGATGCCGGGCCCGAGCGGGCTGTGGCCGCTGGAAGGTTGTGCTGCCGATCGGATGGCCGCCGGCGCGGAAGTACAGGTGCTGTCCGCCGCTCGCGGTGATCACGGTCAGGGTGTCCGGCCAGCCGTCGCTGTCCGGCCCGCCGGCGTGCTGCTGGCACAGCGTGTGGATTGGATGTGCTCGCGCTTCGCTGAAGCGCAGCGTTGCCGAAGTCAGCATGCGGGGGGCCGTTGCATGGCGTCGCAGCGTAGGCCGTCGAGAAGGACGGCGACGATGCGCTGGTTGTGTTCGGGTCCTCGCCCGGGGACGGGCTGGGACAGCTGAGTGATGGCGTGCAGGAGATCCTCGGCGCTGATGTCATCGCGAACCGCGCCGTCGGCCACTGCGGCGTCGAGCAGTACCGCAAGGGTGGGGCCGAGCCGCTGCAGGAAATAGCCGGGCAGCCCCTCGAACGCCGGATCGCCCGAGTGCAGCGCTGAGGCGAGTCCGCGTTTGGTCGCGAGCAGTTCGGTGAACCGGTGGATCCACTTGATGAGCGCTTCCGCCGGCTCGTGCCCGGCGATCAGGGACGGGCCCGCGTCGGCGACGGCGTCGATCCCACTTTCCACGACGGCTTTGACCAGGTCAGAGCGCTGCGGGAAGTGCCGGTACAGCGTGCCGACTCCTACGCCGGCCAGGTCGGTGATCTCCTTCGCCGGTGCGTCCACGCCGGAGGTGGCGAAGACGGTCCTCGCGGCCTCGATCAACGCATCGACATTGCGTCGCGCGTCGGCGCGGCGCCGGCGCGGCGTCGGTTCGCCACCGCCCGGCTCCGCGGAGCCGGGCGAGGAGACTCCGGCCTGTGTCCTGTTCTGAGACACCACATCACCTCCGCTTGCGTAACCGGAAAAGCTTTCCGTATACTTCTGGAAAGATTTTCCGGTTACCGCAGCGTACGGCATCCACCCGGTGCCGACCACCACAGGGAGTGAACCCATGCAGTACCGCACCCTCGGCCGGACCGGCATCCAGGTCACCCCCTACGCCCTGGGCACCCTGATGTTCGCCACCGTCATGGGCAATGCCCCCGAGGACTCGGCCCGCATCATCCACAAGGCGCTGGACGCCGGCATCAACTTCATCGACACCGCCGACGCCTACGGCGACTCCGAGGACGTCGTCGGCAAGGCGTTGGAAGGGCGCCGCGACGACGTCGTGCTCGCCACCAAGTTCGGCCGCCCGACCGGCCGGGACCCCAACCACCAGGGCGCCTCACGGCGCTGGATTGTCACCGCCGTGGAGAACTCGCTGCGCCGCCTGCAGACCGACTACATCGACCTCTACCAGCTCCACCGTCCCGACCCCGGCACCGACATCGAGGAGACCCTCTCCGCGCTGACCGACCTGATCCGCAGCGGCAAGGTCCGCGCGATCGGCGCGTCGATGACCCCCGCCTCCGACATCGTCGAGGCCCAGTGGGTCGCCGAGCGGCGCGGCCTCGCGCGATTCCACACCGAGCAGCCGTGCTACTCCATCCTCAACCGCGGCATCGAACGCGAGATCCTGCCCGCCACCCAGCGCTTCGGCATGGGCGCCCTGGTCTGGGGCCCGCTCGGCCAGGGCCTGCTCACCGGCCGCGTACGCAAGAACCAGGACAACAACCTACGGCGCGCCGGCCTGGTCCAGCATCTCAACGACGAACGCCGCCTCGACGCGGTCGAAAAGCTCATCCCCCTCGCCGCCGAGGCAGGACTGCCCATGACCCACCTCGCGATGGCGTTCACCATCGCCCACCCTGGCGTCACCAGCGCACTGATCGGCGTCCGCACCATGGACCACCTCGACGGCCTGCTCGCCGGCCTGGACGTCACCCTCACCGACGACGTCCTCGACCGCATCGATGAGATCGTCCCGCCCGGCACCGACGTCGGCACCCTCGACCAGGCCTACCAGCCCCCAGCCCTGGCAAACCCGGGCCTGCGTCGCCGCCTCCCGGCCGAACGCGCCGCAGCCTGACCTCAGCTCCCGCGCATCACACCAGAAAGGTTCCGTCACCAGCGACATCACCGGAAAACGACGGCCGGGACGTCTCGCCCCCGGCTCGAGCGGTCGCTGACCGCCTACGTGGGGCTGCGCCCCCCCGGAAGGCCTCCCGGCATGGCTCACCCGTTCTCAGCGGATAACGACGCTTCCGGCACCCCGGAAGCCGGGGCGGAACTCAGCGGATAACAAGGAGCGGGGCCGTGGACCTGGACAAGACCTGCGCCGAGCTCGGGATTCCCGGCCCTGCCCCCTGCCCGCCCTGGTGCACGGGGAGCATGCCGACTCCGGCGCCGGGCCCCGCCGCAAGGCCGTGATCTTCCACGGGGCCAGCGCCATCGGCGGCGACATCCCGGTGGGCCGGTGAGGTGGTCACCCTTGGCCTGAACTGGGCGGAGCGCTTCGAGGACGGCAAGTGGCACCCTCCCCGGGACGAGGACGTCATCGCCTTCCTCCAGGTCGGGACGGACTACATCCCGGTCGAGGCCACTGACCGGAACATGGCCGGGCTGGCCGCGATCGCCCGGCTAATCTCTCCCGGCGTCGATGAGCGGCTCAGGCAGGTCCTGCAGCTGCTCTGGGAGACGCGCGACGCCCGGCAGGCAGGCCAGGGCGACGGCCGGTGACCGCGCCCGTCGTGCCGCTGGGGGCCGCCGGCGACGGTGCGTCGGCCGCTGCCGAGGCCCTCGCCGCGGTGAGCCGGCACCTTGACCGGTGCAAGCTGGCAGCCCGCACCGTCAGGGCCTACAAGCGGCAGTCCGCCGCGTACGCCGACTGGCTGGCCGCGCACGCTGCCGATCACGGCGACGCGTTCACCGGCCTGGTCGGCGTCGAGGGAGCCGTCACCGCCTGGAAGCGGGACCTGATCACCGGCCGGTCCAGCCCGGCGACGGTCAGCCAGGCGCTGGCCGCCGTCACCCTGATGTACCAGCAGGCCGGCCTCCGCATCGGCGTCAAGCGGGTGCGCATCCCCAGGCCCGGCGAGCCCGACGCGCTCACTCCCCAGCAGGAGGCCGCCCTCCGCCGCGCGGCCGCCCGGCGCGGCCCCCGCGACGCCGCGATCATCGCCGTGCTGCTGGACGCCGGCGCGCGAGCCGGAAAGTGCGCCCGCCTGGACGCCGAGGACTTCGCGATCACCGCCACACCGGCGAGGTCCGCCTGCACGGCAAGGGCGACGAGGTCCGCTTCGTCCCGCTGTCCCGGCGCCCCGGACCTGGCCCCGGCCTGGCTGGACATGCGGGACCGCGATCCCGGCCCCGCATGGACAGGGCAGCGCGGCCCCCTTACGATCTCCGGCATCACCCAGGTCGTGCTCGCCGCCGGCGCCGACGCCGGCATCAAGGGCCTGCGACCCCACCGCTGCCGGCACACCTTCGCCACGCGCCTCTGCCAGGGCGGAGCCGACCCCGCCCAGGTCCAGGCCATGCTCGGACACAAATCCATCGACACAGCGGCCCGGTACTTCCGCTCCGGATCAGCCGGGAACGCCGCCGTCATCGAGCGCATATTCGACCGCTGACCAGCCGACCACCAGTAAGTCACCGCGGTGTCTATCGACCCACATCCGAACCAGAGTGGGCGGTAACGCGGCGGCGCACGGCCCGCTAGCGCCCAAAACGGTTCCATTGTGGGCCAAGCCCCGATGCCGGTAACGGTGCTGTCACGAGCCCCACATGCCGGTTAGGTGGCTGCTCGAGCCTGGATGCGGTCGAGGGCGTGATGGACGGTCGAGCGGCCGATGGAGAAGAGCTCGGCGAGCTCGGCGCGGGCCGGTGGGCGCCGCGGCAGCTGGGCATAGCCGGTACCGATGGATCGTTCTATGTCCCCGCTCCTCCGCTATGACACCCACCTGGGGCTCGCGGGGAGGTGCGACACGAGCCGCTTCATTAGGCTGGTCACGCGTCCCGCAGGCGGAGTATCAGTCCGCCGGTTAGCAGGGCCCCTGCGGCCCAGGCGGCGAGTACGCCGAGGCCCGCCCATGGGCTGATGGGCAGGTTGCGCAGGCCGGTGGTGGCCTGGATGGCCAGCCCGGCTGTCATCGGCCCGATCTGCTGGATGTGCCGTGCCAGATGCGAGTTGTTGACGACGGCACCGACGATCGGGAAGAGGTAGAGCAGCCCCAGGACTATCCCGATGGTCATCGCGGAGTCCCGCACGGCGGCGGCGACGCCGAGGCTCAGCAGGGCGATCAGGGCTAGGTAGAGGACCGAGCCGAAGGCAGCGCGCAGCACCGGACCGTCGGCTAGGGACAGCAGCGGGTAGCCGTGTGCGGGACTGATGCCGCGGCCGGGCAGGATGAGCCGCCCGGCCAGCAGGGACGCAACGACGGCGATGGTTCCGGTTATCAGGACTGGGCCGGTGAGAATTGCTGCCTTGGCGGCCAGGACGGTGACCCGGCGGGGCATCGCCACCAGGGTGGTGCGGATCATCCCGGTGCTGTATTCGCTGCTGATGACCAGGACGGCCACGATGGCGATGACGACCTGGCCGAGGGAGATCCCGGTGAGGCTGATCTTGGCAGGGTCTTCGGCGCAGTGCCCGGACGGGCATGTGACGGCCGCGGCCGCCGCGGCGCTCACAGTCGCGGTCAGCGCGATGGCGGCGAGCAGCAGCCATCCGGTGCTGGCGAGGGTGCGCAGCTTCGTCCATTCCGCGTGCAGTGCCTGTCTCATGCGTCCCTCCTGCGCAGCAGGAAGCCGGCCAGTGCCAGCGCGAGTGCGGCGTAGCCGCAGAGAACGGCGAGGCCGGCCCAGGGTGCCAGGGGGTAATAGCCCCACATCGGCGTGTAGGTGCTGCTCACTTGCGCGTACTGCGGAATGGTCTGCTGGATGGCGAAGCCGGCAGCCGGTGTGAGCCGCAGCAGCCACTGCGCGGTGCCGGCGGGCAGGCCGGAGGACGTCGCGAGGATGTAGGGCAGGACGATCGCGGTGATGACGACGGTCACCGCCCCGGCGCTGTGCCGCAGGATGGCGCCGATGCCGAGGGCGAAGACGGCGGCCACGGCGAGCAGCGCCGCGGTGCCGGCTATCACGCGCAGCTCGGTAAGCGCTGTCACCGGGAATATGGCATAGCCGTTGGCGCGCAGGAACCGGTCTCCGAGCCACACCGCGGCGGAGGCGCCGGCCAGCCCGGCGACGAAGGTGACGGCGCCGAGGACGAGGGCCTTGGCCGCCAGGACCCGGCCGCGCCGCGGGCTCGCGGCGAGGGTGACGCGGATCAGGCCCCGCCGGTACTCGGCGGTGATAAGCAGGACGCCCACCACGACCACTGCGATCAGCCCGGCGAACGCGCCTACGAGGGCGCGGTCGATGGTCTTGGCGCCGTCGGCGTTTTCTCCGCTCACGGCAGGCGCTATGTCGCCCGAGCCGGTAACGGTGAAACTGCTGCCAGCCTGGTGCGACCCGGCCGTGGCCGCGATGGGGTAGGTGCTGGTGCTGCCTCCTGCGAAGGCACTGATCCAGGCGCCGCTGGGCCAGCCTCCGTGCAGGCTGACCCGGTCGAAGGTGGCGGTGGCCGAGGTGGGGTCATCGGTTCCGCTTCCTCCGGTGAGTTGCTGAGCCGGGGGCGGCGCGTATTGCGGGGAGGTGGCAAAGAGCCCGGCCTGCACGGTCGGTGGTAGCCCGGCCAGGTGCACGGTGCCGACCCTGGCCCAGTGAGTGCCGTCGCCGGAGTCGTAGCCGGTGAGGGTGTCACCGGCGCGGGTCAGCCGCAGCCAGCGCGGGGATGCCGCAGACACGCTGCCCGCGCTGCCGGCCATGTCCTGGGTGTAGTTGTACTGCATCCGCACCCCATGGCCGCCGGTGACCATGATCGCCGCGTACGCCGATCCTTGCCTGCTGCTCTCGGTGACAATGAGCCCGGCCTTCGACCACGGCTGCAAGCCGGGCCGCGTAGGCGCATGCGGGGGCCCGCTCAGCTGGATCACGCCGGCCAATGAGGTGACGCGCACGGTGATGCTGCCGTCTCCGGACAACGGCCGGTGCACGAAGTAGAAGCTGTCTGTCACCGCTTCGCCGTCCGGCCCCGCCGGGATGACAGGATGACAAACAGCACCGAAGCAACCGTTGTGGCTATTGAGCCCGGTCAGCACCCCGATCAGCACGGTCACCAGCATCGCGGCGGCGGCGCCGATGACCCAGCCGCGAACCGTCCGGAACTTGGTCCACTCGGCATGCAGCAGCTGCGCGAAGCCGGCGTGCCCGGTTGGCGCGGCCGGCCGGTACGGGGTAATCGTGGGTCTGGTCATTTCGTGGCCTCCCTGGCCGGCGCGGCGCGGTACTCGGCCGCGTCCCGGGTGAGTTCCATGTAGGCCTCCTCCAGCGTCGCCCGGTGCGCCGACACCTGCGAGAACGGCACCGCGCTGTCACCGAGCAGTTCCACAATCCGCTCCGCGGCAAGCCCGGAGATGGTGAGAGTGTCGCGGCCGGTAGCCGCCACGGTGGCGCCCGCGTGCGCCAGCACCGTCATCGCCTCCGAGCGGGCGCTGGTCCGCAGCGTGACCTGGTCACCGGACGCGGCCGCGATCAGTTCCTCCACGCTGGTGTCGGCGATCACCTTGCCGCGGCCGACCACCACCAGATGATCCGCGGTGTCCTCCAGCTCGCTCATCAGGTGGCTGGAGACCAGCACCGCGCGGCCCTGCGCGGCCAGGGACCGCAAGAAGCCCCGCATCCAGACGATGCCCTCGGGATCCATGCCGTTGAACGGCTCGTCCAGCATCAGCACCGGCGGGTCGCCGAGCAGCGCCGCCGCGATCCCCAGCCGCTGCCGCATGCCCAGGGAGTAACCGCCGGCCTTGCGCCGGGCCGCCGACTCCAGCCCGGCCTGCCCGATCACCTCATCGACCCGCCGGGCGGTCAGACCCTGGGAGTGGGCCAGCCACATTAGGTGGTTACGGGCAGTCCGGCTGGGCTGCAGCGCGGCGCCATCCAGCAGCGACCCGACGTGGCTGAGCGGGTGCCGCAGCGTCTGGTAGGGGCGCCCGCCGACCAGCGCGGCGCCTTCATCGGCCGCGTCCAGGCCCACGATCACCCGCATCGTGGTGGACTTGCCCGCGCCGTTCGGGCCGACGAACCCGGTGAGCTGGCCCGGCAGGACGGTGAACGACATCCCGTCCAGTGCCACGATCGGCCCGAAGCGCTTATGCAGGCCACTGACCTCGATAGTTGCTTCCATGCCAGAAGGCTAGGGAAAGAGGGCACGCAAGGTCGTCACGCTGGGGAGCGGTCTTCGCCGTCGCTGGCACGAGGGAACATCCGCTGCCGCGCATCCCTCTTGCGGGGGACAGCGGTGTCCCTGGCCAGGGGGACGCCAGCGCTCCGGCCAGCGGCGACAATGGCCTACGTGGGAACAGCGAGTGACGGGCACGGCGGATGGGCCGATGCGGGACAGCGGATCGCCACGTCCCCGCGCGCCCCGGCCGCCGCCGTGGCGCTGCTGGGGCTGGCCGCGGTGACCGAAGCGGTCACGCGGTCCGCGGCCGCCAGCGTAAGCGGGCAGCCCCTGGTGCTCAGCCTGCTGGCCGAGCTCACCGTCCTGTACCGGCTCGGCCGCACCGGCCCGCAGCGCCGCGGCGCCCAGCTCCTGGCCGTGGGGCTTGCCGCCCCGTTCCTGGTGCTGGCGCTTGCCGACCCTCGTTCCGGAGGCTCTGAGCAAGGGATCCTCACCGTGCTGCTGGCTTCGCTGGCCCCGGCGGCAGCGCTGGCCGGGATCGCCGTGCGGGCACGCCGCGAGGCACTGATGCACAGCGCCGCCCGGCAGGCCATCGCGAGCACCCTGATGGAACACACCGCGCGCGGGGAACGGGCTCGCATCGCCCGCGAGCTCCACGATGTCGTCGCCCACCACATTTCCATGATCGCTGTGCAGGCGGAGACGGCCCGGCTTGCCACCCCCGGAATGCCGGCCGCCGGCGCGCAGCGGCTGGCCGAGATTGGCGACACCGCCCGGGCAGGCCTGACCGAGATGCGGCGGCTGCTCGGCGTCCTCCGAGAGGATGCCGATGCCGATGCCGCGGACCGGCAGCCGCAGCCGGGCCTGCGGCAGCTCAACGAACTGCTCGACAACGCAAGGGACACCACCGGCGCTAGCGCCCGCCTCATCGTCTCCGGCCCCCCGGCCACGCTCGACCCCGGTGTCGAACTCGCCGCCTACCGCATCATCCAGGAAGCCCTCACCAACGCCCGCCGCCACGCCCCGGGCGCCGCCATCGACGTGGAACTGCGCTACACAAATGACACCCTGCGGCTGCGCATCCGCGACAACGGGCCCGGGCCGCCAGCCGCCGCAGCGCACGGCAGCAGCCACGGGCTGGCAGGCATACGTGAACGCGCCGCAGCCGCCGGCGGCGAACTGCGCACCAGCCCAGCACCCGGCGGCGGCTTCCTGATCGAGGCCACGCTGCCGGCCAAAGGCGAGGCGGCCGCATGAACACTCCGCCCCCCCGGGTCCGGATCATCGTCGCCGACGACCACCATGTGGTGCGCACCGGCTTCGCCGCACTGCTCGACACCCAGCCAGACTTCAGCGTCATCGGCACCGCCCGCGACGGGGCCGAGGCGTGCGGGTCTGCCGCGACCTCTCCCCCGACGTCGTCCTCATGGACGTGCGCATGCCCGGCATGGACGGCATCGAGGCCACCCGGCAGCTCGCCAGCGCCGGCCCGGGCGGCCCGCGGATCCTCATCCTGACCACCTTCGACCTGGACCAGTACGTCTATGACGCGCTGCGCGCCGGCGCCAGCGGTTTCCTGCTCAAGGACGCCACCGCCGAGCGGCTCTTCGACGCCGTGCGGGTCATCGCCGCCGGCGACGCGCTGCTCGCCCCGGCCGTCACCCGCCGCCTCATCAGCGATTTCACCCGACTCCGGCCACCGCCGGACGCCCCGCCCGCAGCCGTGCTCGCAGAGCTCACCCCGCGCGAGACCCAGGTCCTCCGGCTGATAGCCGCAGGCCTGTCCAACCCCGAGATAGCCGCACGGCTGGTAGTCACCGAAGAAACCGTCAAGACGCACGTCAGCCGCATCCTCAGCAAGCTCGGCCTGCGAGACCGGACCCAAGCAGTCGTTACCGCCTACGAAACCGGGCTGGTCGTGCCGCACTCCCGCGAGCCGGGATAGTCCCGGCCAATCTCCGCCGGGGACAGGGCGCCGGTCGCATTAAGTAAGCATCCGGGCTGGGGCGCGGACGGAGGCGCGGAGCGAGGGCGTTACTCGGTCTGTGCGATTAGCTGGCGGGCTTGCTGCGCCTGCCCGATCAGGGACAGGGCGAGCACGGCGCCCACGCCCTCGCCCGCGCGCAGCCGCAGGTCCAGCAGGGGCTCCAGGCCGAGCGCGTCCAGCACGCGCTGGTGCGCGGGCTCGGCGCTCAGGTGCCCGGCAACGAGGTGATCTTGGACCTGCGGGCGGTGACGCACCGCCACCAGCGCGCTGACGCTGGTCAGCAGGCCATCGAGGATCACCAGGCCGCCGGCCGCGGCCGCGCCCAGGCAGGCTCCGGTGAGGAACGCCTGCTCGGGTCCGCCGATCCCGGCCAGCAGATCCTCAACATCGCCGCGGGCCAGCCGGCCGGGCGGCGGCCGCCGGCCGCCCATCCGGGCCAGCGCCTGGGTGAGGACGCCCTGCTTGCGGGCCACGATGGTGGAGTCGCTGCCGGCGCCGCGGCCGGCTACCAGGTCAGGCGTCGCTTCCAGCAGGGCCGCGGCCAGCGCCGCGGCGACGGTCGTGTTGCCGATGCCGACCTCGCCCAGGGCCACGGGGCCGACGGCGGCCAGCTCGCGGCCCGCCTGCTCGCCCGCGGCCAGCAGCCCGGCCACGGCGTCCCGCTCCAGAGCGTCGGCACTGGCCAGGTCGCCCCGCGCGCCGGCCGGCCGGGCATCTTGCCAGCCCTGGATCTCCTCGCCGTCGATCCCGCAGTCGACCAGGCGGACGCGCAGCCCGGCGGCGCGGGCCATGGCCGCCCCCTGACCCTGCCCGGCGGCGAGCGCGCGGGCGACCAGGCGGGTGGTGCTGCGCGGGAACGCGCTGACGCCCAGGCCGGCGACCGGGTGATCGGCGGCGGCGATGAGCAGGGTGCCGGCCCGGCCGCCGACGGCGGCAGCCGGGAAGCCGGGCACGGACCCGGCGCGCAGCAGGGTGTCACCGAGCAGCCCGAGCGAGCCGGGCGCGGCCAGCAGCCGGTCCTCGCTGTCGCGGGTCCGGACGCGCGCGATCGCGGTAGCGGCGGTCGGGGCCCCGGTGGTCGGGGGCGCTGGGGAGGCGGTGGCCGGGGCCGCGGTCATGGCGGCGGCCGGGGCCGCGGGGGAGCGGTCCCGGGGCGCAGCCGGGGCCGCGGCCTCCGGCCAGCGATCGGCGACGATGACGTCGGCCAGCGGAAGCCGACTGGACCAGCCGTGCCGCTCCAGCCCCGGGGCCGGCGGCCGCTCGTCCGGCCAGCCCAGGCACAGCCAGCCCAGCGTTACCACGTCCTCGGGCAGGTGCAGCAGCGCTGCCAGCTCGGCCGGATCAAACAGGGTGACCCAGCCCAGGCCCAGCCCGTGAGCCCGGGCGGTCAGCCAGATGTTCTCGATGGCGCAGGCGCACGACCACAGGTCGGTGTCGGGGAAGGTGGCCCGGCCCAGAACGCCCGTCGGCCGGGCGCGCCGGTCGCAGCAGACCACGATGCCCACCGGGGCCTCGCGGATGCCGTCGAGCTGCAGGCTGCGCAGGTGGCGGGCGCTGTCGGGATCGAGCTGCCGCGCCTGGGCCAGGCGGGCCCGGTCGGCCATCACCGCCGCGGTGGCCCGCAGGGCGCGGTCGGCCACCACGATAAACCGCCACGGCTGAGAGTGCCCGACACTCGGCGCCGCGTGCCCGGCCGCGAGCACCTGCGCCACGATCTCGTCACTGACCGGATCGGGCCGGAACCGGCGGACGTCGCGGCGCCCGGCGATGACCTCCCGCAGCGCCGCCTGAGTGGCCGGCGAGAGGGCCCAGCTCGCCGGGTCGCTGGCGCGCTCGGCGCTGCTGGTCGCGTCCCCGATCAGCGGCCGGGGGCGGGGCCACCGCATCGGCGTCTCGGCCGTCATGATGCCTCGGTCATCATGATGCCTCGGTCATCATGATGCCTCGGTCATCATGACACCGCTGATCATGACGGCGGTGACCATGACGTGGGCGGCCGTGACCGCGGCGGCCGTGCTGAGCACGGGGCTCCTCCCTCGGGGTCCGCGCCCCTGGTTGCGGTAACGACGACGGCCGGAGTCTGCTGGCCTGACCACGCCAGACGCGGTCGGCTGTGCTCCCTGACCGCCGTGGTCCTGACGAGAGTGCCCGGCGCTGTGCGGCGCGTCAAGTCCGCGCCGTGCGCCTGCCGCGGGACGGCCGGCCACCGCGCCGCGGGACCGGTCGGCGGGCGCGCCGCGGGGGCGGCTGGCCGGCGCGCCGCGGCCGGGGCCAAGATAGGGCCATGCGAGCTGTCGTGGTTGATAAGCATGGTGGTCCGGACGTCCTGCGGCCGGAGCAGTGGCCTGACCCGACTCCGGGGCCGGGCCAGATCCTGGTCGACGTGGCGGCGGCCGGGGTCAACTTCATGGACATCTATCAGCGCGAGGGCCGCCCGCCCTACGGCGGCAACCTGCCGTACGTGCCGGGCAGCGAGGGCGCCGGGGCGGTCGCGGCCATCGGCCCCGGGGTATCGGACCTCGCCGTGGGAGACGGGGTGGCCTGGTGCGGGCTGCCGGGCTCCTACGCCGAGCGGGCCGTCCTGCCGGCCGATCGCGTCGTTCCCGTGCCCGAGGGCCTGGACCTGGAGATCGCCGCCGCCGTCATGCTGCAGGGGATGACCGCGCACTACCTGTGCCACAGCACCTATCCGGTGGCCTCCGGCGACGTGACCGTGGTGCACGCCGCCGCGGGCGGCGTCGGGCTGCTGCTGACGCAGATGGTCGTCATGCGCGGCGGCGTGGTCGTGGCCACCACCTCGACGCAGGCCAAGGCCAAGCTGGCCGCCGAGGCAGGCGCGCAGCATGTAACGAGCTACGAGAACTTCGGCGCGGTGGCGGCGGAGGTCAGCGGCGGGCCGGGCGCCGCGGTGGTCTACGACGGGGTCGGGCAGGCGACCTTCGATGCCAGCCTGGCCGCGCTGCGCCCGCGCGGGTACATGGTCTTGTACGGGGCCTCCAGCGGGCCGGTGCCGCCGTTCGATCCGCAGCGGCTCAACACCGGCGGCTCGCTGTACCTCACCCGGCCGACGCTGGTGCACTACATCGCGCGCGGCGACGAGATGCTGCAGCGCGCCCACGACCTGTTCAGCTGGATCGCGGCTGGCCGGCTGAAGGTCCACATCGGCGGCCGGTACCCGCTCGCCGAGGCCGCCAGGGCACAAGAAGACCTCGCCGCCCGGCGGACGACCGGGAAGCTGCTCCTGCTGCCGCACTGAGGAGAAGCGCCAGCGGATCCAGGCCGGGCTCAGCAACTCCAGGGCGATGCTGGCCAGGGCGACGATCAGCGCCGCCCGGAACTGCGGGATGAGACCATGTGACCGGGCTCCGCCAGTCCCGGCCATGGCTCGCTGACCCGGGCGTAGCGGAGGGCAACGTCCAGCCGGGCGGTGCCCACCGACTGGGAGCGCGGGAGCAGGAACGGTCCGAGCAGCAGCAGGAGCGCCGCGACGGGCAGGGCGACCAGGAACACCGAGCCCCACCAGAAGTGTTCGATGAGGGTACCGGCGACGATCGGAGCGAGCAGGCCGCCCGATGCGGTCGCCAAGCACGCCCATGTGATCAGCGATCCGGCTCCCAGGAACACGTAACTGTCCACGATCCACAGCAGTTGCGCAGCGCTGGGCCGCAGGTCGGCGGTGAGCCGGGGATGGCCAGGTTGAGCGCCTGTGCGTCGAACGACACCAGCAGGCACGGCAGCGCCAGCAGTCCCAGCGCCGCCCATTCGCGGACAGCGGCCGCCGGGGTCGTAGCTGGGGTTGACCTCGGTCAGGACCAGGCCCGGCGAATGACGGGTGGGCTCCAGCAGCCCTGCCCGGCGCAGGGCAGTCGGCGCCTGGTCCTGCTCAGCTCACGGCAGCGCCGAACCACTTGGGCAGCTGGCTGAGCAGTTCCTGCTGGTCTTCACCGATCCACGCCACGTGGCCGTCCGGCCGCAGCAGCACGGCGGGCACGTCCAGTTCCTCGCTGCCGTCGACGACGTGGTCGACCCGATCTGCCCAGCCCGCCACCGAGAGCCGGCCGGTCTGGTCGAGCAGCAGCCCGCGGCCGCCGTGCATCAGCTCGTAGAGGCGCCCCCGCTTCAGCCCCACGTCCCGCATCCGCCGGCCGAGCAGTTCATGCCCGTCGCCGAAGTCGTAGCGGACCCCGATCGCGGTGATCTTCTCGATCAGGTACCGGTTCACGTCCTCGAAGTCCATCAGTTCCGACACCAGCCGGCGCACTGACCGGGGGCCCGGCTCGGGGGACAGTAGCTCGGTCTGCGCGCGGGTGTTGTTCAGCACGTCGGCGGCCACCGGGTGCCGTTCGGCGTGGTAGCTGTCCAGCAGCCCCTCCGGTGCCCAGCCGTTGACCTCGGCGGCCAGTTTCCAGCCGAGGTTGAACGCGTCCTGGATGCCGAGGTTGAGCCCCTGCCCGCCGGTCGGCGGGTGGATGTGCGCCGCGTCGCCGGCCAGCAGCACCCGGCCGGTCCGGTAGCGCTCGGCCAGCCGGGTGGCGTCGCCGAAACGGGAGAGCCAGCGCGGTGAGTGCGCGCCGAAGTCGGTGCCGGCGAACACCCGCAACCGCTGCCTGAGCTCCTCGAGGGTCGGCGGGACCGTGCGGTCCACGGCCACCCCGTCGGCGGGCGCGACGAGGCGGTACACCCCGTCCCCGAGGGGCACGGCGCCGAACCGGACATGGGTCTTGCGGACTTCGGCCACCACGGCGGCCAGCGTCTCCGGCGGGACGTCCACCTCCACCTCGCCCAGCAGCGTCTCGACCCTGGCGGGCTCGCCTGGGAAGCCGACGCCGAGCAGCTCGCGCACCGTGCTGCGGCCGCCGTCGCAGCCGACGAGGTAGCGCGAGCGCAGTTGCGTGCCGTCGGCCAGCTCGGCGGTCACCCCGTGGTCGTCCTGGCTCAGCCCGACCAGTTCGCAGCCGCGCCGGATCTCGGCGCCGAGCTCGGCGGCGTGCTCGGCGAGCAGGCGGTCGGTGGTGGTCTGCGGGATGCCGAGGACGTACGGATGTGCGGTGTCCAGCCGGTCCGGCGCCGGCTTGCTGATGCCGGCGAAGAAACCGCCGACCGGGTACTGCTGGCCGAGCGCGAGGAACCGCTCCAGCAGGCCGCGCTGGTCCATCACCTCGATGCTGCGCGCGTGCAGGCCGAGCGAGCGGACAATCCTGGTCGGCTCCGCATCCTTCTCCAGCACGAGCGCGCGCACGCCGTGCAGCCGCAACTCGCTGGCCAGCATCAAGCCGGTCGGTCCGCCGCCGGCAACGATCACGTCAATCATGAACCCCCCGTTCAACAAGGTTGCATTTCGGCCAAGCTGTTCTGGCTTCGGCTGGAGATTCTGCAGCACGACCCGGGTCTTGGCGCAAGGCCCCCGGTGCGCTATTCATTGAGAGTGGCAAGAAGCGGGTAACCTCCTTGCCTTTGGCTTTTGTCGTCCGCTGTGGACGGACAAGCGCCTTGACCATCTCCGGTCCCCGAGCTGCGACGCGGCGAGCGGCGCAGCCGCTCCAGCTCCAGCTCCGGCACCTGCCGCGCCAGCACGGTGACGCCGGGCAGCAGCACCCGATGACGACGCAGTCACCCCGCCGCCTGTTCGAACGGGGCCACCGGACCCTATGCCCTGCGCGGCATCGTGCCGGGTCATCCGCCAGCCGCCGCCGGGAGATGAACCGTCATCAGCAGCTCGGCGCCGTCACCGCCGCCTCGGTAGGAATGCGCCGCGTCGGCCGCGAAGGTGGCGGTCAGGCCGGGCCCGAGGTCGTAGCCGGTGCCGTCCACGGTAATGACGGCGGCGCCGGCGATCACGGTGACGGTCTCCACGACGCCCGGCGGGTGCGGATGGCTCTCGTAAGCCTCGCCCGCGGCCAGGTGCCACCGCCATAGCTCCACCGGTGCCGCGGTGGGCGTGGTGAGCAGCAGCCGGGCGCTGCCGCCGCCGGGTCCCCGCCAGAGCGGCTCGGTCGCCGCGGCGTCGCTGATCCGCACCCGCCGCGGGGCGCGGCGCTCGACGAGCGCCGAGACCGAGACGCCCAGCGCGTCGGCGATCCGGACCAGCGTGGCCAGATTCGGGTTGGCCGCGGCGTTCTCGAGCGCTACCAGCGCCCCCTTGCTCACCCCGGCGCGCGCCGCGAGCTGATCGACCGACAGGCCGCGCCCGCGCCGCAGCCCGCGCACGGTCGCCGCGACCGCTGACATCACGGCGGGCTGGCCGGCCCGGTCGCCGGTCTCTGAACGGTCGTTTTGATGAACCATACGGTCAGTATATGGTGGGCGGATGCTCGCCGTCATCCTCGCTGTCGTCAGCTCGCTCGGGTACGGGTTGGCGGACTTCGCGGGCGGCCTGGCGACGCGGACCGTGCCGGTCCTGCGCGTCGTCGCGGTGACCGCGCCGGTCAGCCTGGCCGCCGACCTCGTGCTGCTGCCGCTGCTCGGCGGGCGCTGGTCGGCCGGGGCCCTGGCCTGGGGCGCCGCGTCCGGGCTGGCCTCGGCGGCAGCGTTCGCGCTGCTGTACCAGAGCCTGGCGCTGGGCCCGATGGGCGTGCTGTCGCCGGTGACGGCGGTCGTCTCGGCCGTGCTCCCCGCCGCGGCCGGCATCATCGAGGGCGAGCGGCTCAGCGCGCTGGCCGGCGCCGGCATCTTCCTGGCCATCCTGGCGGTGATCGCCGTCAGCGCGGGCCCGGGGGAGCGGGGCCGCCGGCCGAGCGCCACCGCCCTGGGCCTGGCCGTCACGGCCGGCGCCGCCATCGCCGCCCAGCTAGTCTGCCTGAACCAGACCCCGCACGACAGCGGGGTCGTCCCGCTGATCGTCGGGCGCGCGGTATCGGCGGCGCTGCTGCTTGGTGCGGCCAGCCTGCGCCGCGGCGGGGCGGCGGCTGGGCTGCCCAACCGGCAGCGGCGGCCCGCGTTGCGGCTGGCCGTCGGCGCGGGCATCTTCGACGCGGCCGCAAACCTCGCGTTCCTGCTCGCGGTCCGCAGCGGCAGCCTCATCGTGGTGGCGGTGATCAGCGCTCTGTATCCCGCCGGGACCGTCCTGCTGGCCCGCCGCTTCCTCGACGAGCGGCTCACCCGCACCCAGCTCGCCGGCCTGCTCACCGCCGCGGCCGCGGTCAGCCTCCTGGCCGCAGGATGAGCCGCGGTGAACCAGGGTCCTAGCCGGGCAGCGGCAGCCGCGTCCGGAGCAGGCAGAACTCGTTACCCTCGGGATCGGCGAGGACGTGCCAGCTCTCCTGGCCGCTCTGGCCGACGTCGGCCGCGGTCGCGCCGGCGGCCAGGAGCCGGGCCAGCTCGGCATCCTGGTCACGGTCTGTGGGGCTGACGTCCAGGTGCAGGGGAAGCTTGCCGGCCTTCGAGGCGGACGCCGGGCTGAACACGATCGTCGGCTGCAGGCCGCCGAAGCCGACCCCCGGCGGGCCGATCTCGATGCTGCCGTCCTGCTGCTCAAGCACGACGAACCCGAGCACCTCGCACCAGAACGCCGCCAGCCGTTCCGGCTCCCGCGCGTCTATCACGAGCTCGCTGATCCGGCAGGCCATATCTCCACCCTCAGAAAGTCATCCGGTCACCGGACCGCCGGCTAGCCGCGCGGTCCCTGCTGCCAGACGCCGACCACGTTCCCGGCCGGGTCGCGGAACGTCGCGACCCACAGATCACCCTCGGGATAGGGGGCCATGGCCACGCTGCCGCCGCGCTCCGTGACGCTCTCCAGGATGTCGTCGAGCCGGTCCACGTAGATGTAGGGCAGCATCCCGGAATCGCCGGAAGCGGGCCGGTCGGTGACAAAGGCGCCGATCACGTGGCCGGTTCCGTCCTCGAAGCTCGGGTGCTCGGGATGGTCGCGAACGCGCCAGCCGAACACCGAGGCGTAAAACCGCGCCGACTGACCCGGATCGGCGGCGGGAATGTGCAGGTAAGAGACGCCCGAGATGCGGAACACTCGCGACGGCCCGCCGTCCGCGGGCTGGGCCTGCGGGCTAGCTGCCGCCGGGTAATCAGTGGCCGAGGAACTCACCTGCCATCCTTCCTTCCCACATCGTCAGGAACTACCGGGTAGTGGACCGGGCCTTAGCGCAGCCACCGCCGGTACTTGGGCCGTGAGGCGTGCCGCCAGGCCTTCCACGCGCGGCGCTGCAGGTCCAGCGCCCGGCAGGCCTCCTGCCCGTACAGCAGGCCGAACGTGAAGGCGTTGTCACCGGCCCGGTGGGCGCGCAGGCCCAGCTCCCGGATCCTCGCGCGCGCCACGAACGTGTCCTGGTGGTCGCCGAGCACGGACTGCATCGTCTTCATCCGGCTGACGTAGCGGCTGGCCGGCTTGCCGGTGACCGGCACCATGACCTCGGCCGCGTAGCGGGCGCGCTTAGCGGCCTTCCGGGCCTCATGCAGCGCGCCATCACGCTCCGGGCCGGGCGGCCGCTGCTCGGCCCGGCCGATGCGCTTGCCCACCCGCCGGTCGGCCTTGGCGATCGGGCCCAGCAGGGCGCTGGCGCCGCGGGCTTCGGCTTCCGTCAGCGGGGGCTCGGCCAGCAGCCCGTCCAGATCGTCGAGAAGCGCGAAGTAACGAGGCGAATCCAGGGCCTTGAGCGCCGCCCGGCGGGCGGCGGCGTTCTGCGGGGCCAGGATCTCGGTCAGGGTGGCCTGCACGGGCCCGAGGACGAGCTCCGGCGGGAGCTGCTCGACCGACGTCGTGACGTGCTCCGCGAACACCTCACCGTCCCGGGCCTCGCCCAGGACCTGGCCGAGCCACCGGAGCTCCCCGACCAGGTGAGCGGTGGCCGCCGGGTCCACGATCACGGCGAAGCTCTGCAGGGTCGCGCGCAGCCGCCGGCTGGCCACCCGCATCTTGTGCACGGAATCCGGCTCTTCCCGGCGGATCATCGGGTCGGCGGCCCTGAGGGCATCAGCATGGGCGCTCAGGTAGGCCAGTACGATCTCGCCCGCCGGCGATCGGGATGTCAGCCGCGGGGGGCGGGCGGGCGGCGGCAGCCGTCCGGCCAGGACTCGCTGGAGTTTCGCGGAGCGGTCGGAGGGACGCAGTCCGGCCTCCCGCAGCCGCTTGTCGACGGCCTGCAGCAGTTTCCGGTCGCCGCCGGTGAGCTCCACCTCGATCTCGCGCCACCGCGTCAGCGCGGTGACGCTGCCCAGGCTCTGGGCGGACACGTCGTCATCGACGACCTCGGCCAGGGAGGTGCCGCCCTCGTCGAGCAGCAGCCGCCGCCGGCGCACGGTGGCGATGCGGGCCACGGGCCGCAGCGGGGAGGTGCGGGTGTACACGCGCACCAGCCGGGCCAGCTCGGCCGGCGCGCTGCGGCCGCGGCCCAGCGGAAGGTGCAGCTCGGTCCGCGAATCCGGCCCCGCCGGGAGCTTGAGATGCCAGCCCGCGTCGGAGCCGCCGCGCCGGCGGCGCAGGGTGATCCCGGCGCTGAGCAGCCGGAGGTCGTCAGTGTCGAAGTACTCAGCCTCCAGGCTGAATTCCTCCGGCTCCGAGACCGCGCCCACGTGCGGCAGGCCAGTCAGGTCGGGCAGCGCGGTGCCTGGCTCGGCCTCGTACTTGCGTTCGGTCTCGCGCATTTCGGTAAGCATCAGGTCTGCCCTACCCCGCCAGCGGCAGGTGACACAATGCGCCGGTCACGCCGCGGCGATGGCCGTGGCGCCGAGCAGGCTCTTGATATCGGCCATGAAGCTGCTGCTTGCCTGGACCGGGAAATCGCAGAGGTCCATGAGCAGCGGCGTGTCGCCGGAGCGCTCCAGCCTGAGCACGACCGGGGTACCGCCGGGGTGGGCGGTCAGGATGTGCCTCAGCTCGGCGGTGAGCTCGGCGGTGATCTTGTCGTGGTGCAGGGCGATGACGACCGGGGGCCCGCTGCTGCCGCGGACGGCGGCCAGGTCCAGGAGCGCGAGGTCCTGGGCGAAGATGCTGACGGTGCCGTCCCGGTCATTGATCCGGCCGCGGACGCTCACCGCCGCGTCCTCGGTCAGCTCGGCGGCGAACTGGCCGTAGACCTTGGGGAAGAACAGGACCTCGACGGCCGCGTCGAGGTCCTCGATGGTGACGATCGCCCACGGGTTGCCGCTCTTCTTGTTGATCCGCCGGTCCACCGACACGATGATGCCCGCGACCTGCACGTCGCCCTCGGCGCGGCCGGACGCGAGCAGCTCGGCGATAGCGATGTCCCGGTTCCGGGCCAGGATCCGCTCGGCGCCGTCCAGCGGATGCCCGGAGACGTACAGGCCGAGCATCTCCCGCTCGGCGGCCAGCAGCAGCTTGCGCGGCCACTCCTCGGCGGTGAGCTTGAAGTCCAGGCCGATGCGGGGCTGCGCGGCCGCGTCGCTGGGCTCGGTCGCGGCGAACAGGTCGAACTGGCCGATCGCCTCCTGGCGCTTGACGCCGATGACCGCGTCGACGGCCTGCTCCTGGACCAGGAACAGCGACTTGCGGGTGTGGCCGAGCGAGTCGAAGGCGCCCGCCCGGATCAGCGACTCCACCACCCGCTTGTTGCAGACGGCGATCTCGGACTTGTCGAGGAAGTCCGCGAACGAGGCGTAGCTGCCCTCGCGCTGCCGGGTCAACACGATCGAGTTGACGACGTTGGCCCCGACGTTGCGGATGGCCCCGAGGCCGAACCGGATGTCGGTGCCGACCGGGGAGAAGTCCAGACGCGACTCGTTCACGTCCGGCGGCAGCACCTTGATGCCGAGCTTGCGGCACTGCGCCAGGTAGACCGCCATCCGGTCCTTGTCGTCGCCCACCGAGGTCAGCAGCGCGGACATGTACTCGGCCGGGTAGTTGGCCTTGAGGTAGGCGGTCCAGTAGGACACCATGCCGTAGCCGGCCGTATGGGACTTGTTGAACCCGTACCCGGAGAACGGCACCAGGACGTCCCAGACCGCCTTGGTCGCCTGGTCGGAGAAGCCGCTGGCCTTCATCCCGGCGGCGAACTCCTCCCAGTTCGCGTCCAGGACCTCCTTCTTCTTCTTGCCCATGGCCCGGCGCAGCAGGTCGGCCCGGCCGAGCGAGTACCCGGCCAGCTGCTGGGCGATGGCCATGACCTGCTCCTGGTACACGACCAGGTGATAGGTCTCCCCGAGAATGGGCTCCAGGGCCCGCTCCAGCTCGGGATGGATCGGCTCGACCTTCTGCCGCCCGTTCTTGCGGTCGGCGTAGTTGATGTGGGTGTTGGCCGCCATCGGGCCGGGCCGGTACAGCGCCAGCACGGCCGCGATGTCGCCGAAGGCCGTCGGCGCCATCAGCTTCAGCAGGCTGCGCATCGGGCCGCCGTCGAGCTGGAAGACGCCGAGGGTGTCGCCGCGGGCCAGCAGTTCGTAGGTGGGCTTGTCGTCCAGGGGGAGCTGGTCCAGCTCGATGTCGATGCCCCGGTTGGCGCTGACGTTGGCGATCGCGTCGGCGATCACCGTCAGGTTCCGCAGCCCGAGGAAGTCCATCTTGAGCAGCCCCATGTCCTCGCACTGGACAAAGGGGAACCCGGTGATGATGGCGCCGTCGTCCTCGCGGCGGTGAATCGGCAGCACGTCCGCCAGCGGCTCGGACGACAAGATCACGCCGGCGGCGTGCACGCCGGTGCCCCGGGTCAGCCCCTCGATCCCGCGGGCCGTGTCGAGGATCTTCTTGACCTCGGCGTCCTCCTCGTACAGCGCGCGCAGCTCGCCGGCCTCGCTGTAGCGGTCGTGGCTGGGGTCGAAGATCCCCGATAGCGGGATTTCCTTGCCCATGACCGCGCCCGGGAACACCTTGGTGATCTTGTCGCCCAGCGCGTACGGGAAGCCGAGGACCCGGCAGGCGTCCTTGACGGCGGCCTTGGCCTTGATGGTGCCGAAGGTCAGGATCTGGCAGACCCGGTCGTCGCCGTACTTCTCCGTGACATAACGGATCATGTCACCGCGGCCGCGCTCATCGAAGTCCAGGTCGATGTCGGGCATCGTGACCCGCTCGGGGTTGAGGAACCGCTCGAAGATCAGCGAGTGCTCGATCGGATCCAGGTCGGTGATGCCCAGGACGTAAGCGACCATCGATCCGGTGGCCGAGCCGCGGCCGGGGCCCAGCCCGATCTTGGCGCGCCGGGCGTAGTGGCAGATGTCGGCCACGACCAGGAAGTAGGCCGGGAAGCCCATCCTCTCGATAACGCCGAGCTCGTACTCGATGCGGTCCAGGACCTCGCGGGAGGGCCGGTCGCCGAAGCGCTGTCCCACGCCGTCGGCCACTTCCTTGCGCAGCCAGGAGGACTGCGTCTCGCCGTCGGGCACCGGGTACTTCGGCATCCGGTCGACATGGGTGAACACCTCGTCGTAGGGCTGCACCCGCTCGGCGATCAGCAGGGAGCTGTCACAGGCGCCGGGCACCTGCTCGTCCCAGATCCGGCGCATGTCGTCCGGGCTCTTGATGTAGTAGCCGTCGCCGTCGAGCTTGAACCGCTTCGGGTCATCGATGGTCTTGCCGGTGCCGATGCAGAGCAGCACCTCGTGCGACGCCGACTGGTCCTTGGTGACGTAGTGGCTGTCGTTAGTCGCCAGCGGACGCAGGCCGAGCTTCTGGCCAATGTCCAGCAGGCCGGCCCGGACCGACCGCTCGATCGCCAGCCCGTGCTCCATCAGCTCCAGGAAGAAGTTCTCCGGGCCGAAGATGTCGCGGTAAGTGGCGGCCGCCTCCAGGGCCTTGGCCGGCTGGCCGAGCCGCAGCCGGGTCTGCACCTCGCCGGACGGGCAGCCGGTGGTCGCGATGATGCCCTCGGAGAGCTCGGCGATCAGCTCGCGGTCCATCCGCGGCTTGCGGTAGAAGCCCTCCAGCGACGCCCGGCTCGACAGCCGGAACAGGTTGCGCAGCCCGGTAGCGCTGGCGGCCAGCATGGTCATGTGGGTATAGGCGCCGCCGCCGGAGACGTCGCCGCCCTCGCCGTCCATGTCCACGTCGCGGCGGCCGCTCTCGCCCCAGAACACCGGCTTCTTGTGGAACCGGGACTCCGGGGCCACGTAGGCCTCGATGCCGATGATCGGCTTGACGCCGGCCTTGCTGCCCTGCTGGAAGAATTCGTAGGCGCCGAACATGTTGCCGTGATCGGTCATCCCGACGGCGGGCATGCCGAGCCGGGCGGCCTCGGCCATCAGGGGGGTGATCTTGGCGGCGCCATCCAGCATCGAGTACTCGGTGTGCACGTGCAGATGTACGTACGAACTCGCCGCCACGAACCCTCCTCGCCACCCCGGACTGAGGTCACCCTAGACCCACCCGAGGGGCCGGCTGGGGATGGTTTGCGGAGTGTCTGAGACCGGTTCGGAGTGTCCCCGCCCGACTGCGCGCCGTGGCGGCGAGCCGGGGTCGCCAGGCGGCGGAACCTGGCGTCAGCTGGCCAGCAGGACGGCTGGCGGGAGGCAGACCAAGGCCACCGCCGCGGCGCAGACGGCGGCGGCGCGGAGCCGGGACAGTGGCGGCGGGGGAGCGGCGAGCCGGGCCGCGCGCGCCGCGATCTGGCTGTCGGGGGCGCCGCGTCGGCGAGACGGCGCAGCGCCGCGGCCAGCGCTCCGGGGCGACGGCAGCCGCCGCTGAGCTGACCGGGATTACTCGTGGTCGGGCTGGACGGGCACGTTCTGGTGAGCCGCCTGCTCGTGAGGCGCCTGCTCGGGCGCCGCCTGCTCGGGCGCCGCCTGCTCGGGCGCCGCCTGCTCGTGCGCTGCCTGCTCGTGCGCTGCCTGCTCGGGCGCCCCCTGCTCGTGAGCGTGCTCGCCGCCCCCGAACGGCACGACGTCCTCCGGGAACTGCGGCGTCGTGGCGGGCGCCTGCACGCCCGGCGGACGGTCGTTGTAGGTCACCTCGACCTGCTGCTCCGGGCGGCGCTGGTTCTGCAGCGCCTGCAGGGCCATGCTCGCCCGGTCGGCCTCGGTCAGCGGCGGCTGCACCATGGCGCGCGGCCACAGCCGCCAGGCCAGCACAGTGTTCAGCTCGGCCGCATACACGGTGACCTCGACGCCGAGGTACACCCAGGCCAGCAGGGCGAGCACGGTCGCGAAGATGCCGTACACCGCGGCGGTGCGCAGCGAGTGGTGCACCAGGATCGCGCCGAGCTCCTGCAGCACGGTCCAGGCCACGCCCCCCGCGATGGCTCCGGGCACCAGCCGCCGCAGCTCGATGGCCTTGGGCGTCAGCACCCGGAAGGCAACCAGGTAGATGCCCGCGTTCGCCACCGCGGACAGGATCTCGGCCACGACGGTAACCAGCACCGCGTGGCGCTCGAAGGAGATCAGGGCGGCCAGCAGGGTAGTGGCCAGGACACCGAGTCCGAGCACGCCCATGAACAGGGCCGCCCGGCCGAGCCGGGGAAAGTAGCCCACCCGGGCCGGCCCGGGGAGATTCCACACCTGCTGCATGGTGAAGATGCCCGCCTGCGCCAGCCGGGTGGTGCCCCAGATCAGCACGGCGATGCCGGTGATCAGGCCGATGATGCTAGACCGGCGCAGCTGGTGCACGTTCCCGGTGAGCTGCGCGCTCATCACCGGGACCTGTTTCGCCACGGCCTGCAGGGCCTCATGCTGGATGCCAGGGTCGGACGAGGCGACGAGGCCGAGGATCGTGGCCAGGATGAGCAGCAGCGGGAACAGGGACACGAAGCCCGCGTAGGCCATGTTGGACACCAGCACCCCGCCGTTGTCGTCGCCGAACTTCTTGATGACGCCGAAGACAAAGCCCGCGATGCGGTTGTGCTGCTGAACCTGGTCCACCTTGCGGACCACGGCCTCAATCGGGTTCATCCGCGCCCGCCCTCCCTGGTGTGCCCCTCGCGATGCCCGGGGACAGGCCTGCTAAACAACTGCGATGCTCGCCGGGTAGCGACAGCTGAGCGGCCGTGACCGGGGCGGGTAGGGTTAATTGGTGTCGTCAACAGGAGAGGTCCAGACGCTGTGAGTACGTCGGCCCAGCTGCCCGATGCCCCGCCGGAGCCGGACGGGCGGGACGAGGGCAGCGCCGCCACTGCGGGCTGGCCGGAAGGACAGGGCGGCTACAACTTCGTCGTCGTCGCCAGCCGGCTGCCCGTCGACCGGGTGGAGACTCCCGCCGGCGACGTCGAGTGGCGGGCCAGCCCCGGCGGGCTGGTAGCGGCGCTGGAGCCGGTGGTCCAGGAGGCGAAGGGCGCGTGGGTGGGCTGGCCCGGCGACGCCGGGGTCGCCCCGGAGCCGTTCGATTCGGAGGGCATGCACCTGGTGGGCGTTGGCCTGTCGGCCGACGAGGTGCGCGATTTCTACGAGGGGTTCTGCAACGCCACGCTCTGGCCGCTGTATCACGACGTCATCGCGCCGCCGGAGTTCCGCCGCCCATGGTGGGAAGCTTACGTGGCGGTCAACCGGCGCTTTGCCGAGGCCGCGGCCGCCCAGGCCGCTCCCGGCGCGACCGTCTGGGTGCACGACTACCAGCTGCAGCTGGTGCCCGGCATGCTGCGCGAGATGCGCAGCGACGTGCGCATCGGCTTCTTCAACCACATCCCCTTCCCCGGCTACGAGATCTTCGCCCAGCTGCCGTGGCGCCGGCAGATCGTCACCGGGCTGCTGGGCGCCGACCTGGTGGGCTTCCAGCGCCAGGGTGATACGGCCAACTTCCTGCGCGCCTGCCGCCGGGCGGCCGGGCTGACGACCCGCGGCTCCCTGGTCCGCGTCCGGGACGCGGCCGCCGATGACGCCGACGGCCGGCAGGTCCGTGCGGCGGCCTTCCCGATCTCGATCGACACGGCCGCCTACGAGAAGCTGGCCTGCCGGGAGGATGTCCGGGCGCGGGCGCGGGAGATCCGTGAGGCACTGGGCAAGCCCAGCCTCGTGCTGCTCGGCGTCGACCGCCTCGACTACACCAAGGGCATCCTGCACCGGCTGACCGCCTACGGCGAGGTCCTGGACGAGGGCCGCCTCGGCGTGCCGGAGGCGGTCCTGGTGCTGGTGGCCAGCCCCAGCCGGGAACGGGTCGAGCAGTACCGCCTGCTGCGAGACGAGGTGGAGGTAACGGTCGGCCGGATCAACGGCGAGCACGCCGAGCTGGGCAATCCTCCGGTGCAGTACCTGCACCAGTCCTACCCCCGCGAGGAAATGGCGGCGCTGTTCCTGGCCGCGGACGTGATGCTGGTGACCTCGCTGCGGGACGGGATGAACCTGGTCGCCAAGGAGTACGTAGCCTGCCGCAGCGACGAGACCGGCGCGCTGGTGCTGAGCGAGTTCACCGGGGCGGCCGACGAGCTGAACGGCGCCTTCCTGGTGAACCCGCACGACATCGAGGGCCTCAAGGACACCATCGTGCGCGCGGCCACGGTGCCGCCCGCCGAGGCGCGCCGGCGGATGCGCTCCATGCGCCGCCGGGTCCGCGAGCACGACGTCGCCTACTGGGCCGCGAGCTTCCTGCGCGCGCTGGAGAAGTCGCCCGACCACGTGCCAGGCCACGCTCCGGCAGGCACGGAACAGCTCGGCCCGGAAGTTCCAGGCACGGACCACTCAGGCACGGACCACTGAGGCACTGGGCACTCAGGCACGGGGCTCTAACTGCCGGGCAGGCCGAAGGCGTCGCGGGCGAACTCGGCGGTGAGGCGATGCCACCGCGCGGCCCCGCGCAGCATGGCGTGGTCGCCGCCCGGCACCGGCACGGTGGTCACCTGCGTGACGGCCCGGGCCCGCTCGGCGAACGCCCAGGTCTGAGCCGGGCTGGTCACTGTGTCGCGGTCGCCGTGCGCCAGCAGGACCCGTCGTCCGGCGAGCTGACCGACCGGCTCGCCCGGCGGCAGCCACGGCGCCAGCCCGGCCACCGCCCGCACCTGCGGGTGGCCCGCCGCGCGGAGGGCGGCACGCGCGCCCATCGAGTGGCCGATGAGCGCGACCGGCACGTCGCCCAGCCGCCGGGCCGCCTCGTCGAGCCACTGCTCCAGGTCGGCAACCGGTGACGCCAGCCCGGCGTTCCAGCCGCGGACCCGGAACCGCGGCCGGCAGACCGCGATCCCGCCGTCGGCCACGGCCCGCCGCACCGCCCGCGCCACCGGGATCATCCGCACCACGCTCAGCTGCAGCGGCGTGGTGGGCTCCGCGCTCACCGAGCGGCCGCCGTGCAGCACCACGACGAGCCCGCAGGGCCCGGCGCCGGCTCGCGCCGCCGCGTCGTCCTGGCCGCGGGCCCCGGCCTGCGGCCAGGCGCTGCTCACTGCTGCCGCAGTCGCTTGCTCCGGGCCTGCAGCTCGTCGATGAGCTCGGACGCCTGCGCCTTGGACAGCCCCTCGGGCACGTCCGCCCCGGCCTCGCGGGCCAGCGTCCGCAGGTAAGACTCCTGCGGTGCGGTCATCGGCTCGTCACCGGTCACCCAGTCCTGCGGGTCTTTCTGCAGCGGCCCGCTGCTCCCGGCCGGCCCGTCGCTCCCGGCCGGCTCGCTGGCCTGCGCTGGTCCCTCATTGGCCTGCGCTGGTCCGTCGCTCACACGCCCCTCCTCATTCGGTCAGCGCAGGGAGCTACCCGCCTGCCGCGCCAACCACGGTCTCCTCCGCGCCCCCCTTAGCGGTCCGTCCCGGACCCGGCTCCCAGGGTGCGGGTAAAGCCGGGCGGGATGACCACGTCATCGCGGGTCAGCTCGTGCACGGAGGAGCGCCCGAGGCCCAGGAGCGCGGAGTCGATCCCGCCGCGCAGGATGTCCAGCACATTCTCCACCCCGGCCTGGCCGTTGGCCGCCAGCCCCCACAGGTACGCGCGGCCGATCATGACCGCGCGGGCGCCCAGCGCCAGCGCCTTGACCACGTCACTGCCGCGCCGGATGCCGCCGTCGAGCAGCACCTCGACCTGGTCGCCTACCGCGTCGGCGACGGCGGGCAGCGCCCGGATCGTGGCCGGGGTGCCGTCCAGGTTGTTGCCGCCGTGGTTGGAGACGGAGATCGCGGTGACGCCCGCATCGACCGCCCGCCGGGCGTCGTCGACCCGGGTCACGCCCTTGAGCATGAACGGGCCGCCCCACTGCTCCCGCAGCCAGGCCACGTCCTCCCAGGTAGGCAGCGGCGCCTGCATCCACTCGCCGTACGCGCCGAAGAACGTCGGCGCCGCCTCGCCCGGCTTGGCCAGGTTCGGCGTGGTCAGGTCGGGCACCCAGCCGCCCCGCAGGTACTGCCACACCCAGCCCGGCCGGGTCACGGCCTGCGGCGCGAAGCGCATCATCGCCTGCAGGTCCATCTTCTCCGGGATGATCGGGCTGCCCCAGTCCCGGCCGTTGGAGAACGACCAGTCCAGCGTCACGATCAGGCCGACCGTGCCGGCCCGCCGGGCGCGCTCCATCCGCTGCACGAGCACGTCGCGGGTGCCCATCCAGTACATCTGGAAGAAGGTCTGCGGGTTGGCCGCCGCCACTTCCTCGATCGGCTTGCTGGCGAACGAGCTCAGGCTCATGACGGTGCCCCGGGCCGCCGCCGCCCTGGCCACGGCTACCTCGCCGTCAGGGTGCACGGCCTGCACGCCGGTCGGCGAGATGATCACGGGCAGCGAGACCGGCTGTCCCAGCACGGTGGTCGCGAGCTCGCGCTTGGCCGACAGCCCGGCCACGTGCGGGGCGAACCCGAGCTCGGCGAAGGCCTGGACGTTGTCCCGGGCGGTCAGCCCTTTTTCCGAGCCGGCCACCAGGGCGCCGTAGACCGGGGCGGGCAGCCGCCTCCTGGCACGCCGCTGGGCCTCGGCTACCGTCTCGAACCACTTACTGGCCATCGGCTGTCCTCCTCGCGAGCGGTCAGGCCGACATCAGCGCCGCGCTAGCCGCCGTTATTGGCACACAGTGACAATAATGGCTGGCGGGCCGCATGCCAAGCTAGAGACCGGTCCGCTACGGGCCGGTCGCGGCAGGAGAATGAGGCAGGCTCAAGAAAGCGAGACAAGGGTGTCGGACACGGATCAGGCCGGCGGGACCGGTAACGGCGCGGGAGCGGGCCAGGCCGGGGCGGCCCAGCGGCAGGCCGGCGAGTTCACCCGCGATCAGCGCTACATCACCACCCGCATCACGGCCGACGGGCGCGACGGCTACCCGGTCGAGCCCGGCCGGTACCGGCTCATCGTCAGCCGCGCGTGCCCGTGGGCCAACCGGGCTAGCATCGTGCGCCGCCTGCTCGGGCTGGAGCACGCGCTGTCGATGGGCATCGCCGGGCCCGTGCACGACGCCCGGAGCTGGAGCTTCGACCTGGATCCCGGCGGCCGCGACCCGGTCCTGGGCATCGAGCGGCTACAGGAGGCCTACGTCGCCCGCTACCCCGGCTACCGGCTCGGCATCACCGTCCCGGCCATCGTCGATATCACGACGGGCCAGGTCGTGACTAACGACTTCGCGCAGATCACCCTGGACTTGTCCACCCAGTGGAAGGCCTACCAGCGCGCGGGCGCGCCCGACCTGTACCCCGCCGGCCTGCGGGAACAGATCGACGAGATCGCCGAGCTGGTGTTCCGGGACGTGAACAACGGGGTCTACCAGGCGGGATTCGCGGGGTCGCAGCGGGCCTACGAGGCCGCCTACCGCCGGCTGTTTGCCCGGCTGGACTGGCTGTCCGCCCGGCTGGCGGGCCAGCGGTACCTGGTCGGCGACACGATCACCGAGGCCGACGTGCGGCTGTTCACCACGCTCGTCCGGTTCGACCCCGTGTACCACGGTCATTTCAAGTGCAACCGGCAGAAGCTGGCCGAGCTGGCGGTGCTGTGGGCCTATGCCCGTGACCTGTTCCAGACGCCGGGATTCGGCGACACCATCGACTTCGATCACATCAAGCGGCACTACTACCAGGTGCACCGCGACATCAACCCGACCGGGATCGTCCCGGCCGGCCCGGATCTGGCGGGCTGGCTGGCCCCGCACGGCCGGGAGGCGCTGGGCGGCCGCCCGTTCGGCAGCGGCACGCCCCCGGGACCGCCGCTGCCGGACGAGACGGTCCCGGCCGCGCACACGCCGCTGGCGGCATGAGCCGCCGCCGGCTGCCCATCCCGTGATGATCAGGGCGACGGTAGGGCAGACGGCGCGGCGCGGTCCAATTCATCGGCGTTCGCACCGCCCCCGGACGGCCTCTGCCACCACGTGTTCGCCGTCGACCGGAAATTCTCCCGGCGCTGCGGCCCGGGGTGTCGATCTGGCGGCTCGCCGTTCGTGTAGGGGGTAAGAAGCCGGCGTCAGGCCGGCGACCATCCCCAGGAGGAACCGATGACGCAGTACCTGCTGAGCGTTTATCAGCCCGACGGTCCCATTCCGCCGCCCGAGGTGCTTGGCCCGATGACGGCCGAGCTCGGCATCCTGAACGACGAGCTGCGGGCCGCGGGCGCGTGGGTCTTCTCCGGCGGGCTGCACCCGCCGGAGACCGCCACGGTGGTACGGCTCAAGGACGGTGACGTGCTGCTGACCGACGGCCCGTTCACCGAGGGCAAGGAGCACCTGGGCGGGTTCACGATCATCAGCGTGCCTGACCTGGACGCCGCGCTGGCCTGGGCCCGCCGCTTCACGAAGATCACCGGGCTGCCGACCGAAGTGCGGCCGTTCGCCGACCGCAGCCAGGGCCGCTAGCCGGCGTGCCGGCCGTCGGCGGCCCGCAGATCGCGCGGGTGTTCCGCGCGGAGTACGGCCGCGCGGTCGCCGCCCTGATCGGTGTCTTCGGTGACGTCGACGTCGCCGAGGAGGCCGTCCAGGAGGCCTTTGCCGCAGCGGTGGCCCGGTGGCCGTCCCGGGGCATCCCGCCCAGCCCGGCCGGGTGGATCATCACGACCGCCCGGCGCCGGGCGATTGACCGGCTGCGCCGCGAGGCCGCACGGCCGGACCGGCACGCTCAGGCCGCGCTGCTGCACGAGGGCGGGGAGCCAGCACAGGAGGGGCCCGTGCGCGATGACCGGCTGCGGCTGATCTTTACCTGCTGTCATCCGGCCCTGGGCGGCGCCGCGCAGGTGGCGCTGACGCTGCGGCTGCTGGGCGGCCTGACCACCGCCGAGATCGCGCGGGCCTTCCTGGTGCCCGAGCCGACCATGGCCCAGCGGCTGGTCCGGGCCAAGGCGAAGATCCGCGCGGCGCGGATCCCGTACCGGGTCCCGGCGGAGGGCGAGCTGCCGGACCGGCTGCGGACCGTGCTCGCGGTGGTGTACCTCATCTTCAACGAGGGCTACACCGCGAGCTCGGGTGACCAGCTGGTCCGCCCGGATCTCTGCGCGGAGGCTATCCGGCTCGGGCGGGTCCTGGCCGAGCTGATGCCCGACGAGCCGGAGGTGACCGGCCTGCTGGCGCTCATGCTGCTCACCGAGTCGCGCCGGCCGGCTCGCACGACCGCCAGCGGCGGCCTGGTCCTGCTGGCCGAGCAGGACCGGGGCCGCTGGAACCAGGCGCTGATCGTAGAGGGCCAGGCCCTGGTCCGGCGCTGCCTGCGGCGCGGCCGCCCCGGGCCGTACCAGATTCAGGCGGCGATCAACGCCGTGCACAGCGATGCGCCGACCACCGCCGCCACCGACTGGCCGCAGATCCTGGCCCTCTACGACCAGCTCCTGGCCCTCGCGCCGAGCCCGGTAGCGGCGCTGAACCGGGCGGTGGCGGTGGCCGAGGTGCAGGGCCCCGCCGCGGCGCTGGAGCTCGTGGACGACCTGCGCCTGGATGGTTACTACGTGTTTCACGCCATCCGGGCGGACCTGCTCCGCCGGCTGGGCCGCGCCGCCGAGGCCGCGCTGTCCTACGACGCGGCCATCGCCTGCACCCAGAACGCCGCCGAGCGCGAGTTCCTCGGTCATCGCCTCCGGTCCCTCTAGCGCGCGGGCGTGGGCAGCAGGGCCCCGCCGTTTTCGGCCGTCCCGTCGCTGACCACGTCAGCCTCGCCATCCATGCTGCCCGCGTCGCCGGAGCCGGCGCGCTGGACCCGGGCGGGCAGGAACGCCAGGGTGGCCAGGGCCGCCGCCGCGGTGGCGCCCGCGGCGACCAGTGAGCCGGACCGCAGTCCATCCATGAACGCCTGCCGGGCCGCTGCCGCCGCGACGTCCGCCAGCCCGGCGGGCAGGTGTGCGGCCACGTCCAGTCCCGCGACGATGGACTGCCGGGCCGCTGCCCGGGCGGCGGCCGGGACGCCGTCCCGGGCCAGCGCGGTCACGAGGTGGCTGCCGTAGGCCGAGCTCAGGACCGAGCCGACGATGGCCACGCCGAGGGTGCCGCCGATCTCGCGGGTCGTGTCGTTCACCGCCGAGCCGGCCCCGGCCTTGCCGCGCGGCAGCGCGCCCATGATGGCCTCGGTGGCCGGGCTCGTGGTGAGCGCCAGGCCCGCTGCCATGAGGATCATCGCGGTGATGATCCTGCCCCAGTAGGCGGAGTCCACGGCCGTCCCGGCGGCCACAACGAAGCCGGCGCTCATCAGGCCCAGGCCCGCGGTGACGATGATCTTGGTCCCGAGGCGCTTCATCAGCAGGATCGCCACCGGCGAGAGGGCGCCTGTCACGATGGCGAACGGCAGCGTGGCCAGGCCCGCGCGCAGCGTGTCGTAGCCCCGCACGACCTGGAAGTACTGAGTGATCAGGAAGATGAACCCGAACAGGCCGAAGAAGGCCAGGGCGATCGCGGCGCTGGCGGCGCTGAAGCGAGGGTTGCGGAACAGCCGCACGTCGAGCATCGGGTCCGGGCGGCGCAGCTGCCAGTGCGCGAACCCCGCCAGGATCACCAGCGAGCCGGCCAGGCCGCCGAGCGTCGCGGCCGAGAGCCAGCCCTGCCGGGGCGCCTCGATCACGGTCCAGACCAGCAGGCCGATGCCCGCCATGGACAGCGCCGCGCCGAGCGGGTCGAACCGGCCCGCGTTCGGGTCGCGCGACTCCGGCAGCAGCCGCATGCCCGCCACCAGGGCGATGACCACGATCGGCACGTTGATGTAGAAGACCGAGCTCCAGGCGAAGTGCCGCAGCAGCAGCCCGCCGGTCACCGGCCCGATCGCCACGGCCAGGCCGGACACGCCCGACCAGATGCCCACGGCGGTGGCGCGCTCGCGGGGGATCCTGAACGTGCTGGTCAGCAGGGCCAGCGTGGCCGGGTAGATGAGCGCCGCGGCGATGCCCATGGCCGCGCGGCCGGCGATCAGCTCGCCCGTGCTGCGCGACAGCGCGGCGCCAACCGAGGTCACCGCGAACAGGACCAGCCCGGCCTGCAGGACGCGGCGCCGGCCGAGCCGGTCGCCAAGGTTCCCGCCGACCAGCAGCAGCCCGGCGAAAACGAGGGTGTAAGCATCGACGATCCACTGCAGGTCGCGGGTGGAGGCCGACAGCTGCCGGCTCATGGTCGGCAGCGCGACGTTGACGATCGTGTTGTCGACGACGACCAGCAGGACGCTGAGGCACAGCACGGCCAGGATCCACCAGCGGCGCCGGTCCGGCTCAGACGGGGCGGAGTGGGCGGAGAGCGGGGAGAGCATTGCCATCGTCAGGACCTCCTGTAGAACAACGTACTATTACTATGTAACAGCGTTCTACAGAAGTCAACTGCCCGGCAGCCGGGGGAGACGAGCAGCACGATGAGCGAGAAGATGGTCGGCATGAACCCTGCGAGCACCTCGGCCGGCCGGCGGACGCGGACGCCCAGCGCCGCGGTCGGCCGGGAGCTGGTGGCCGCCGCCGAGGCGGTGCTGGTCCGGGACGGACCTGGCGGCCTGACCGTCCGCGCGGTGGCGGCGCAGGCGGGCATCGCCCCGATGGGCGTCTATAACCGCCTGGGCGGCAAAGACGGGCTCGTGGACGCGCTGCTCATCACCGGCTTCGACCGGCTGCGGGCGGCGATCGCCGGCGGCGATGAGCCTGACCTGCTCGAGCGGCTGCGCGCCTGCGGCCTCCGCTACCGGGACTTCGCGCTGGGCAACCGCCACTTCTACGCGATCATGTTCGAGGGCGCCATCCCGCGGGAGTCCAACGCCGGCGAGGTGGCGGTGCACGCGGCGGCGGCCTTCGACCAGCTGGTCCAGAACGTCGAGATGGTGGCGGCGGCCGGCCGCATCCTCGCGCCGGACCCGCGCGAGGTGGCCCAGCAGATCTGGAGCAGCGTGCACGGCGCAGTGGCGCTGGAGATGAAGGGCCTGGTCCTGACGCCCGACCCCGACACCACCTACCGCGCCCTGCTGGACACGCTGCTGCGCGGCCTAGCCGTCTAGCTGGCCGGACTCCGGCTGACCGTTACCTCTTCGGGGTCTGCGGGCCTGCCGTCGGCGGCCAGCCCGGCCAGGAAATCGAGCTGGGCCAGGAAGTGCCGGGTCTCGCCGCCCTCGTGACCGCTGAAGGGGTAGACGGCGATGTCCTTGCGCCCCGCGTAGTGATGGAACGCCGCGAAGATCGTCGACGGCGGGGTGATGGCGTCGGCCAGCCCGACGGAGAACAGCGCCGGGGCGCTCGCGCGCTTGGCATGATTCACCACGTCGATGTAGGACAGCGTCGTGAACACCTGGTCCGACTGGTCGCTGTGCACGCGGCAGTACTCGGCCAGCTCCCCGTAGGGACGGGTGTCGGTGACGTCCACGGCCCGCCGCGGGTGAGCCAGGAACGGCACGTCGGGCAGTGCCGCGGTGATGTCGTCACCGAGGTGCGCGGCGGCGATCGCCAGCCCGCCGCCCTGGCTGCGGCCGGTGGTCACCAGGGGCAGGCCCGCGATGGCCGGACGGCGGCGGGCAGCGTCGGTGGCCCTGGCCGCGTCGATGAACAGCCGGGTGTAGAAGTAGGTCCGCGGATCGGCGATCCCGCGGGTCATGAATCCCGGCGTGCTCGGGGCCCCGTTGTCGCTGAGGTCGGGGGTGTCGGCGCCGCGCCAGCCGCCGCCCTGGCCGCGGGTGTCCATGATCAGGTGCGGGTAGCCCGCGCAGCTGAAGGTCAGCCAGTCGAACGGGTCGCCCCGGCCGCCGCCGTAGCCGATGAACTCGACCACCAGCGCGGCGCCCGGCGCGCGCTCGTGCGGGTCGAGCAGCCACGCCCGGACCGGCTCGCCGCCGTAGCCGGGAAAGGTCACGTCGAGCACCTCCGCGTGCCGCACCCGGCTGTCGGCCGCCGCGAACGTCGGCTCGCCCCCGTGCGCTCGCGCAGTGGCCAGCTGACCGGCCCAGAACTCGTCGAAGTCGGCGGGCTCCTGCACGTCGGGGCAGTACTGGCGCAGCTGCGGAAGCGCAAGGTCGGACAGCATAGATCCTCACGGGAGACTGGCGGCGGGGGCCGTGGCGGGCCGCGGGGCCGTGGTGGGCAGTGGCTGAGCGGCAGCCTATCCCGGCGGCCGGCCGGAGCCCGGAAGGTGCTGCCGGTCAGCCGAGGGCGTGCACAGCGCGGAGAGCGCCCAGGACGATGGCGGCCACCAGAGCCAGCAGGACCGCCGCCGCGACCAGTCGCGCGGCAGGGCTGCGCCATCCGGTCTGGCGGGACAGGCCCGAGATGAGCCGACCAACCTGCTCGATCTCGCCCATCGGCGTCAGCGGGTCGTGCTGGGCGCCGGGCCGTCCTGCTGCCGCGCCGCCGGTCTCCGCGCCGGGAGGGAACCGCCGCTCGGTCATGCTGGCAGCGTTACAGCGTCGCGGCGTCAGGTCAATCGCGCGGGCAGTCCCGGTCCACTCTCCACGCCCCGGCCGGCGCGCCTTCGGCATCGCCGTCAACGTCCTTGCAGCGCGCGGGCAGCGCGCCGGCACTAAGCAGGGTCGGTGTTCGTCGGTGCTGGGGTGGCCTTCGCGAGCCCTGCGAGAAGCAGGTCGATCATGCGACGAGCGTTGTAGTCGGGGTTGGTCTCGACTCCGATGCACAGGTTGCCGATGCCGAGCAGCAGGTCGTGGGGCTGTATGTCGTCGCGCGTGTAGCCGGCGGCGGCGGATGCTTTCAATAGCTGGTCGCACACGGGCAGCAGGCATTCGACGAACTCGGCGTGCAGGCTCTCGAACCCGGCTTGGTCTGATTGCAGCGCCTCGGCCAGGCCGTGCTTGGTGATAAGGAAGTCGGCAAACCGGGCCACCCATGACCGCAGCGCTGCGTACGGCGTTTCGTCGGCTGCGGGGGTGATGCTCTCGGCGGCGGCGAGCGCGTCGAGCTGGTGCCGAAAGACCGCTACGACAAGATCGGCCCGGGTGGGGAAGTGCCGATAGATGGTGCCCATGCCGACGCCGGCTTCAGCGGCGATGTCCCGCACGGGGGCGTCGACCCCGCGCGCACGAACACGACCGCGGCGGCGTCCAGGAGCGTCTGCTCGTTGCGTCGGGCGTCAGCCCGCTTGCGCCGACGAACGTTGGCCGGCGACGTATCGGCCGTGGTCATCCGGGCCACCTCCATCGCCTTGCTAAGCGGAGCATTGCTCCGTATGCTGATGCGGAGCGGCGATCCGGATTCCTATCATGCCAGATCGTCGCGCCGCGTCAGGCCATCACGGCCTTTACTAGGAAGGCATTCATGTCATGAGCACTACAACATCGACCGGCGTGCACACCGGCTTGATGTCGCCGATCATCTCAGTCAAGCCGGTCGCGCTCGAAGCCCCAGACCGTGGCCAAGACCTGCAGGTACGGGTATCAGCGCCGACGACCGGTCGCGACCCGCTGGGAAGGATCGACTCGAAGTGAACAGCGCCCTCGAGTCGGCCCGCAGGCCCAGCTTCGGAATCATGACCGCCCCATCGCAGGTCGCCTACGGCGACGTCCTGCGGGTCTGGCGCGAGGCGGACAGCATCCCGCAGATCGAGCATGCCTGGCTGTTCGACCACCTCATGCCGATCTTCGGCGACCCGAACGGGCCCGCCTTCGAGGGCTGGACACTGCTGTCGGCCCTGGCGGCCCAGACTGAACGACTACGGCTCGGGCTGATGGTGACCAGCAACAGGTTCCGCCCGCCGGCCATGCTGGCCAAGATCGCCGCCGGCGTCGATGTCATCTCCGGCGGGCGGCTAGAGTTCGGCATCGGCGCCGGATCGAACCTGACCGCGCCGATCGCCCGTCGCGAGTACGAGGCTCACGGCCTGCCCTTCCGCGACGCCGCCTACGCAGTGGGCAGCCTCGCCGAAACGTGCACGATCATCCGCCGGCTGTGGACCGAGACCGAACCATTCGACTTCGACGGCAGCTACCATCAGCTCACGGGCGCGTTCTGCAGCCCCAAACCCGTGCAGCAGCCGCACCCGCCGATCACGATCGGGGGCCGCGCCACCCCGACGATGCGCGTGATCGCCGAGCACGCCGACCGGTGGAACATGCCCGGCGGCAGCATCGACGACGCGATCGCGCGCTGCGCCGCGCTGGACCGCTTGTGCGCCGAGATCGGCCGCGACCCGACCGAGATCACCCGCTCGATCGTCCTACCCGTCTCCTACGAACAACCCGCCGACACCCTGGACGCAATCCGCGCGGCGCTCGACGGCGGGTTCAGCCACATCGTGCTCAGCCTGGGCGGGCCCTATCCAGCCGAGGCCGCACGCTGGGTCGCCGACACCCTCATCGCGCCCGCTCACTGACCCAGAGCGCTTCGCTCGACGCTCTTGACCGAGACGTGCCGGCTCGGGCATCGGGGATCACATTATGCGTCGCCTGATCGCCGCCTCGAGGTTGTCGAGCTCGTTGCCGCGATGGGCGCGGTGCTGCTGCGTCCAGGTTTCGTCGTGGAGGGGATCGACCGTCATGACCATGTTCGTGCGGTCACCGGCGGGCTCGATGTCGATGGTCGTCAGGTGCTCATACGGCTCGTGGTCGGGCACGAAGTCGATCAGTGACAGGTAGGCGAGGCGGGCCGGCGGTGCGACCTCGGTGAACGTCTTACGCACCTCAATCGAGAGCGGATTGCCGGTGTTCCGCATGAACGCGACCTGTTCCGGCGCGGTCGCAGTCATGGTGTACCGCAGCTGACCGCCGGGCCTGAGCTCGAGCTCGCTCACCCGGCTTTCGAAGCCGTCGGGGGCAAACCACTCCCCGAGGCCGGCGGCGGTGGTCCACAGCTCCCAGATGAGCTCCGCCGGAGCGTCGTACGTGCGCTCGAACCGCGCGGCGTTCGGGCTGGGCGTGGGTTCGGTGGTCATCGATTCTCCTCGGTTGTGCCGCCTCCTCTCGGGCGGATCTGCAGCAGTGACGAACGGCCAAGCGCCGGACGGACACCACCGGCGCGGAAATCTCCTCGGTGGTTGATGTCCGTCCACGGCGACGCTGTTCGTCTGATACTTGAAACCGGCATCGACCCGTGGCTGGAGGACTCATGCAGTACGCGTTGTTGGCCTACGCCCCGCCCGAGGACACGGACCGGGCAGCACGCCCTATTCCGGGTAGCCTTGCCGCCTTGCTTGACCGGCCGAACGTCACCGGCTGGGGCCGCCTGCACGCTGACGAGTCGGCGACGACGCTGCGCAACGACGACGGGCGGATGCTGCTGACCGACGGACCGTTCATCGACAGCAAGGAGTACCTCGCCGGCCTGTTCCTGATCGAGGCCGACAACCTCGACGGGGCACTCGCCATCGCCGAGGAACTGCTCCAGGAGACCAGGCCCGGTGTCGCGATCGAGGTGCGGCCCCTCCTCGACGGACGCTTCCGTGGTGCTTGACGCCGTCTTCCGCGATCAGTGGGGCCGCGTGCTGGCAACACTGGTCGGCATCCTGGGCGACATCGAGCTGGCCGAAGACGCGGCCGCCGAGGCGTTCGCCATCGCCGCCGAACGCTGGCCACGCGACGGGGAACCGGCCAACCCCACCGGCTGGTTGATCACGACCGCGCGTAACCGCGCAATCGACCAGCTGCGCCGCCAGCAGGTCCTGGCCGCGAAGACGACGCTGCTCGCCCGCGACCTCGAGGCCGGACCACACCCACCGGAGGCCCTCATGGACGACGCCGTCACCATCCCGGACGAGCGGCTGGAGCTGATCTTCACCTGCTGTCACCCGGCGCTTGCCCTCGAGGCGCAGGTGGCGCTCACCCTGCGCACCCTCGGCGGCCTGTCCACCGACGAGATCGCGCTGGCGTTCCTCGTCCCGTTCGAGACCATGAGCAAGCGACTGACCAGGACCAAGCACAAGATCCGCGACGCGGGCATCCCGTTCGCCGTGCCGCCCGATCACCAGCTACCCGACCGGCTGGCGGCCGTCCTCGCCGTGGTCTACCTGATCTTCAACCAGGGCTGGGGTGGCGGCCGCGTCGACCTCGCCGCGGAAGCGATCCACCTCGGCCGGGCACTGGCCGACCTCATGCCGGACGAGCCGGAAGTACTCGCGCTGCTGGCGCTGATGCTGCTGCACGACACCCGCAAGGCAGCCCGCCTGCGCGACGGACAGGTCGTCCCCCTCGACGACCAGGACCGTACCCTGTGGGACACGCGGCAGATCGACGAGGGCCGAGCGCTGCTGCAGCGGGCCATGACACGACGGCGCACCGGGCCCTACCTGGTCCAAGCGGCCATCGCGGACCTGCACCTGTACCAGCCCCGCGACTGGCGGCAGATCGCCGCCCTGTACGAAACGCTCGCCCGACAGACCGGCTCCCCGATCGTCGAGATGAACCGGGCCATCGCCGTGGCCGAGATCGACGGGCCTGAAGCCGGCCTGGCCATCCTCGACCGCCTCGACCTCGACCATTACCGATACTTCCACTCCACGCGTGCCGACCTTCTGCGTCGCGCCGGCCGGGACAGTGAGGCCCACCACGCCTACCGCCGCGCGCTCGACCTCGCGCAGACCGAGCCCGAACGGCGCTTCCTTCAAGACCGGCTGGCCGAGACAGCACCCTCCGTTACGAGCTAGCCCGGCTGCGCCAACTCATGATCGACGAACCATCGAGCTGGCCGGACCGGGCTCTGATGAGCTAGCCCCCGGGCCACGTTACCGGCGGGAGACCTTCTCGCCAGCCCGTTGCCGCTTTCGGGCCTACCTGGTCTGCCCCGGCGTCAGTCGTCGTCATCGTCGGTCCGCCACGCTCCGCGGGAGGTGCGCCCGTGGGCACGCCGGTAGGTGTCCGGCGGTGCTCAGGTACGTGCCAGCACCAGGTACCGGCGCCTGGAGAAGTCATCCTCGCGGGTGGCCCCGCAGTCAGGAGCCATGTCATGCTGTTGCCAGCGAGGCCCCTTCCGGATTCGGACGCGCCCGGCCACCCGGTATGAAGGAGTACGCCCATGTCCTCGCCTGATGTCCAGCCCCGGTCGCTTCCGATGGGTCCGCCCCCGCACACCCAGGACCCGTACACGCGGATGAAGAGTCCGCGCGGGATCCCGGTGGATCAGCTGGTCTCGGTGCTGCAGAAGGAGATACGTCGCAGCCACGTGGACAACGCGGTCCTGGCGGCGTACGAGATGCACAGCACCTCTGCGGAGGTCGCCGGGCACCTGTGGCGGCGGCTGCGGTTGATCGCCGTGGAGGATGTCGGCATGGGTGCGCCCCTCGCGCCGGTGCTGCTGCGGGAGCTCCAGGCGGACTACGACACCAGTGGCGGGACTGACTGGATGCAGGTCGTGCACGCGGTGCGCTACCTGGCCACCGCTCCGAAGGACCGCACCAGCTCTGAGCACGCTGACTACGCGCGCACGATGGTCGAAGCCGGGAAGCTGGTGGTCGATGTCCCAGATTACGCATTGTGTGTGCACACGCGCGCTGGTCAGGAGATGGGTCGCGGGTTGGTGCAGTGGTGGGAGAACGGCGCTCAGGTGCGCGACGAGTTGCCGGGCGCCGATCACGCGTACCGGGATGCGCTGATCTCGTTGTGCCGGCAGGCCGGGGTAGACACCGATCCCCGGCACTGACACTCACCTGGCGCTTCCAGGGGTGCAGCCAGCGTAAGGACAAAACCTGCCATGGCTGATCTGCGGTGAGGGTTACCGTCCGTGGTCACCTGGGCGTAGCGACTCCAGGTTCCTCCGGCTTCGGCGGCGATCCGGGTGGTGGTCTTTGTGGAAGTAGCCGAGGGACTGGGCGATCACCGGGCCGGGGCCTGGAGGACGAGCTGGCGCAGAGCTGCGGGCCGGGCGATTCCGGCGTGAAGGCCCAGCCGGTTCAGCTGTTCGCGGAGGGTGCCTGCGTTGAGGGCTGTCCGGCGCGCTGGCAGTTCACCGCCGCCGACCTCACCCGCAGCCACCTCAGGCCCCTCCGCGACCCCACCCACCCCGAGGCTTAACGGAAGATCCTGCTCGGTTACTACTTAGACCCCGTAAAAGGAGGCCGTGCGCGCGGCCGCCTCGTCAAGTGGCGGTATGACGGCGCCGGCGATGCCCTGCTCGATGATGAGGATCTCGTTGTATGCCTCCGCTTTGCCCGCGAAAGCCGACGGTCTGGCAGACCGCCGACGGTCTGGCAGACCTCAGAATGTCAGTGGTGCCGCCTAGAATCGAATGTACGAGCTAGCGGTATCGGAGGGTTCGGAGGAGGTGTCGGCCGTGAGCGGTCCGGGTCAGGCCGGGGGTGGTTTCGCGGGCGCCGGTGGCTTCGCGGGCGCAGATTTCGCGGGCGCGGCCGATGCGCTGGCGACTGCGACGGCCGCGCTGGCGTTCGTGGCCCGCGCCGAGGTGGCGTCGCTGCCGACCGCGACCCAGGCCGGCCTGCTGAGAGAGCTGGAGCGCGCCGAATCGGCACATACCGCGGCCCGGGCCCAGGTGCTGGGCGCGTTCGCCGGGCAGCAGGGTTACGAGGACGACGGGCATCAGGGCGCCCGGTCGTGGCTGATGTGGCAGACCCGGGTCACGCGGGGCGCGGCCGTCGGCGCGGCGGGCTGGTCCCGGCGGCTGGCCGCCCACCCGCTGGTGGCAAACGCCTTAGCCGAGGGACAGGTCTCGGCGTCCTGGGCGAAGCACATCTGCGACTGGTCGGAGCTGATGCCCGGCGAGCTGCGCGGCCATGCGGACCGGATCCTGCTGGCTGCCGCCGCCAGCGGTGCGGGGCTGGCCGACCTGTCCGGGCTGGCCGAGGAGATGTACCGCCGCAGCGCTCCGCCTGACCGCGACGGCGAAAGCGACGCAGACGGCGGGGGCAGTGCTGGTGACGACGGGTTCGGAGACCGGTCCCTGCAGCTCGAGCTGCATTTCCGGGGCGCGGGGAAGCTGACCGGGGACCTGACTCCCGAGTGCGCCGCGGCGCTCGCCGCGATCCTGGACTCCCTGGGCAGGAAAGCCGGCCCCGAGGACGAGCGCACCACGGCCCAGCGCCACCACGACGCCCTCGAAGAAGCATGCCGGCGGCTGATCAGCACCAAGTGCCTGCCCGGCGTCGCCGGGCAGTCCACGCAGATCCAGCTGCACATGACCCTGGATCAGCTTCGCTCCCTGCCCGGCGGCGCCGACCTAGAACGGGATTGGGCGGCCGGGCAGGCCCAGGCGGCCGGCCGCGCCGCCGGAGACGGCCAGCCTGGCTGGGCCGCCAGCCGGGCCGCCGCCCTGGCCTACGCCTGCGACGCCCAGATCGCCCCCATGGTCACCGGCTGCCTCGACCCCGCCGCGCTCGCCCAGGCCGTGCACGCGTTCCTGGCCGCGGCCCATCGGGGACCCGGTTGCTACATCCGCGGCTGCACGTGCCAGGACGCTGCCGCCTCCGGCATACCCGGCGCCTGCGAGCACCCGGCAGCCGGACCCGAGGACCGCGCCAGGAAGGCCCTTCCCCCGATGACCCTGGACCGGCTGACCAGCACCTTGCTGCACCCAGCCTCCCGCCGCCTGCCACGGCCATCACCTCATCCCGCGTTCCCGCGGCGGGGCCACCGCCCTGCACAACCTGGCCCTGGCGTGCAAGTCATAAGGACACAGGTGAGCTATGTTCTGGGCTCGGCGGCGCAGCCGCCCTGGCCGACTACGAGCCGGGCGCGGTTTCCTGCCATCGTGATGGTCAGCTCGTGCTCTCTTGCCAGATGCCGATGACGTTGCCTGCGGGGTCGCGGACGGTGGCGATGGTGAGGTTGCCTTCCTGGTAGGGCTGGGTGACCACCTCTGCGCCTTGCTCGGCTGCCTTGCGGAGTGCGTCGTCGAGCTGGGTGACGTAGATGTAGGGCCGGATTCCGGCTTCCCCGGCGGGGAGCAGGTCGGTGCGCCAGTGCCCGATGACGTGGCCGGTGCCGTCGCTGAAGCTCGCCTGGTCGCGTATCTGCCAGCCGAAGACCGCGTGGTAGAAGTCCGCGGACTGTGCCACATCTTGTGCGGGCATCCCGAGGTAGGAGACACCGCCGGGCCGGGCCACCGTGGCCTCGACGCCCGGGTCTGCAGGTGCGCTGTGATCGGTCATTTCTTACCCCTCCTGCTTCGGCTATGGCTATGGCAGTACCATAGCCGAATATGAGTGTCCCGGACACAGGCGCACCGGCGTCCCGCGGCTACCGCTCGCCGCGTCGCGAAATCCAGGCACGCCGGACTCGTGCCCGCATCATCGCGGCAGCCGCCCAGCGGTTCCTGGCCCACGGCTATGCGGGCACCACGATGCGCGCGGTCGCCCGTGACGCCGGCGTCGCGCTGCCCACCGTCGAGCTTGCCTTCCGGACCAAGGCGCGGCTGCTGAAGGCAGTGATCGACGTCGCGATCGCGGGCGACGACGAACAGGTGGCGATGCTGGACCGCCAGTGGGCGAAGCAAGCTGAGTCCATCGCCGGGCCGCCGAATTTCGTCGCGGCATTCGCCCGGGTGCTCGCCGGCTCAGCCGAGCGGGCCGCGGGGCTGGCGGCGACCGCTCTGGAAGCCGCCCGAGCCGAAGAGGACATCGCCGCAGTAGCCGCGCAGCTCATGTCTCAGCGAGAAGTTATGGCCACGTGGCTGGTAGACGGCATCATGCACCGGTCCGCCCTCCGCGAGGGAACAGACCGCGCCGCCGCCGTCGACACGGTATGGGCGCTGATGGACCCGGTGGTGTTCTGCCGTCTCACTGGTGATCGGCACTGGACGACCGCACGCTTCGAGCGCTGGTTCACCGACAGTGTCACGCGCCTCGTGCTACCCGCCGATAACACCCGGTGACGCCAGCCGGGAGCCGTTCTCCCAGCTCAGTGGCGCATATGTGCGCATCGACATAGCCTGCTCTGCTCGTTCCACCACCTGATCGCCGTGCACCGCTGGGGCTGGACCCTGCAGCTCAATGCCGACGGCACCACCACCGCCACCAGCCCCGACCGCACCAGGGTCCTGCACAGTCACGGACCACCCCAGGTCACCGCGGCCTGAGCCGCGTTACCGACTCGTTATCAGCGCGTACTCCCTACCGCAGAATGATCTGCGAACGCGAGGTCGGCCGCTGGTGGTCGGCCGGCGCGAGCGGGCCCGCGGCGCTACGCCGCTTCCACGACAACGGATCCTGACGGGGCAGCCTCGCTAGGATGCTGGGGTGCGCACCCACGTCGCCTTGCTGCGGGGCATCAATGTCGGCGGCCGGAACAAGATCGCTATGGCGGACCTGCGGGAACTGATGTCCTCGCTCGGGCACACCGAGGTGGCTACCTATATCCAGAGCGGCAACGTGCTGTTCGCCAGCCCGCAGGCCGATACCGCCCGGCTGGCGGCGGACATGGAGGCAGCGATCGCCGAGCGGCTCGGGGTCAGCTGCCGCGTCGTGATCGTGTCGCGCGAGCAGCTGGCCCGGGTCATCGCCGACAACCCGTATCCGCAGGCGATCAGCCCCAAGCACCTGCACGCGGTGTTCCGGAGCGAGGACCTGACCGCCGAGGGGATCAAGGCGGTCGCGGAAGCTCAGCAGCGGGCCGCCGACAAGGGCAGCCCGGACGAGGTCACCGTGGTCGGCCGGACGCTGTTCCTGCATACTCCGGACGGGCTCGGGCGCAGCGAGCTGGCCGCCCAGCTGGCCCGGCCGGCTGTCGCGCGGCAGGCGGCCGGCACCGCCCGCAACTGGGCGACGGTGACCAAGCTGCAGGCACTGCTCGATGAGTGAGGGCGACGTGCTGCGAGCCCTCGACGGCAAGGGCGCGGTGGTAACCGGCGGATCCCGCGGGATCGGCCGGGCGATCGTGCAGCGGCTGGCGGCTGAGGGCGCGGCGGTGCTGTTCAACTACGCCCGCAGCGCCGATGAGGCGGCGGTGGTGGAGCAGGCGGTGGCGGAGGCCGGCGGCCGGGCTCGCGGCGTGCAGGCCGACCTGCGCGATCCGGAGGCCGCCGACGCGCTGATGGCCCAGGCGCAGGAGTACCTCGACGGCCTGGACGTGCTGGTCAACAATGCCGCCCTGGATTTCAGCTCCAGGCTGATCGCCGACACCGAGGCCGAGATGTTCGACGTCGTCATGGGCGTCAACGCCCGGTCGGCGTTCCTGACCATGCGGCACGCGGCCCGGACGATGCGCGACGGCGGCCGGATCATCAATATCTCGACCCTCAACACCACGCGGCCAGGGCCGAAGTCGGCTCTGTACGCGGCGAGCAAGGGCGCGCTGGAGCAGCTGACCAAGGTCGCGGCCATCGAGCTGGGCAGCCGCGGCATCACCGTCAACGCGGTCTGCCCCGGTGCCACCGACACCACCCTGCTCTGGCATAACAACCCGGGCGCGACGCCGGAGGAGGTGGCGAAGGAGACGCCCCTGGGCCGGGTCGGGCAGCCCGCCGACATCGCCGACTTCGTGGCCCTGCTGGCCGGGCCGGACGCCCGCTGGATTACCGGGCAGGTCATCGGCGCGACCGGCGGGATGGGATAACGGATCCGCGGTGGACTCCAGCGAGCGCGAGCAGCTGCGCACGACGTTCGACTCCGCGGCGCGGCTGTATCAGCAGGCGCGGCCGGAGTACCCGGCGCGGCTCTACGACGAGCTGGTGACGGCGGCCGGGATCGGGCCGGGTGACCGCCTGCTGGAGGTCGGCTGCGCCACCGGCAAGGCGACGCTGCCGCTGGCGCGGCGCGGGCTGCGGATCACCTGCCTGGAGATCGGCCCGCAGCTGGCCGCGGCGGCGCGGCAGAACCTGGCCGCCATCCCGGCCGTCGACGTCATCGACGCCGACTTCGAGACCTGGCAGCCGCCGCCCGGGGACCGGTTCGACGTGGTCTTCGCCGCGACGGCCTGGCACTGGATCGACCCGGCCACGCGGTACCGGCGGGCCTGGTCGCTGCTGCGGCCCTGCGGCCATCTGGCGTTCTGGGACCAGGCCCACGTCTTCCCGGACGGCGGCGACCCGTTCTTCGCCGACATCCAGGAGGTGTACGACGAGGTCGGCGAGGCCCTCCCGCCGGGCGCGGTCCAGCCCCGGCCGGGCGAGGTGCCCGACAGCCGGGCGGAGATCGAGGCCAGCGGGCTGTTCGGCGACGTGATCGTCCGCCAGCTCGACTGGGAGGTCAGCTACGACGCCGACGGGTACCTCCGCCTGCTGGACACGTTCTCCGGGCACATCGCGATGACGGCGCAGCGGCGGGAGCGGCTGTACGGCGAGATCCGCCGGCGGCTGGCCCAGCGCCCCGACGGCCGGCTGCGGCGGCACTGGGGCTCGGTGCTGCACGTGGCGCGGCGCCTGGACGCCCCGCGCTAGTGACCGGCGGTCCCGACTGGCTAGGCCCGTGGCCTGACTAGCTAGTGCTGTCGCAGGTCGGCGAGCGCCTTCTCGACGCGGCGCTGGCGGGTCTGCTCGGTCTTGGCGCTCTCGATGGCCTGCACGTGCCGGAACTAGTGGCTGTAGGACACAGAACCTGTAACTGCCCGACAGAAGAGGAGGCCGGCGGTGCCGACGCTGCCCGAGTTCGCCCTGGAGAGCTTCTTCGCGCGCTGGGAGTTCGCCGCCCGGTACCACCTGACCGCCTCCGACGCGCAGTCCCTGCCGCTGGCTGAGCTGCTCGGCCTGGCCGACGCCGACGGCCGGGCCCGCTGGGAGTCGCTGTCGCTGGGCTACACCCACTCGCGCGGCCTGCCGGCGCTGCGCGCGGAAATAGCGGCCACTTACGAGCAGCTCAGCGAGGACGACATCCTGTGCTTCGCCGGCGCCGAGGAGGCCCTGTACCTGGCCATGCAGGTCCTGCTCGAGCCGGGCGACCACGCCGTGGTGATCACGCCGAACTACCAGGCCGCCGAGACCGTCCCGATGTCCGTCTGCCACGTCACGGGGCTGGCCCTGCGGCCGGCCGAGGGCTGGGCGCTGGACCTGGCCGACCTGCGGCGGGCGCTGCGGCCGGCCACCCGCCTGGTGTCGGTGAACTTTCCCAACAACCCGACCGGCGCCGTGGCCGACCCGGATACCTGGCGGGAGCTGGCCGCGCTGTGCGCCGAGCGCGGGATCACCCTGTTCAGCGACGAGGTCTACCGGGGCCTGGAGCAGCCGCCGCACGCCCCGCTCCCGCAGGCGGCCGACCTGCTGCCGGGCGCGCTGTCGCTGAACGTGATGTCCAAGGCCTACGGCCTGCCGGGGCTGCGGATCGGCTGGATCGCCTGCCGGGACCACGCGGTGCTGGCCCGCCTGGAGCGCGCGAAGGACTACACCACCATCTGCAACTCCGCCCCCAGCGAGGTCCTCGCGCTGATCGCGCTGCGCGCCCGCGATCGCGTGCTGGCCCGGACCCGGCAGATCGTGGCGGCCAACCTGCCCGCATTCGACGAGTTCTTCGCCCGGTTCCCCGACTTGTTCGCGTGGCAGCGGCCGCAGGGCGGCTGCGTCAGCTTCCCCCGCTACCTCGGCCCGGACGGGGTCGAGGCCATGTGCGCGAACGTGCTCCGGGACGCCGGCGTGCTGCTGCTGCCGGCCAGCATCTTCCGGTCCCGGCTGACGCCGGTGCCCGCTGACCGGTTCCGCGTCGGGCTGGGCCGCAGCGACCCGGAGGAGGGACTGGCCGCCTGGGGGCGCTGGCTCGACCAGCGTTAGAGCCGGTCAGCTGCCAGCGGCGCCGACCTCCGACCGCCAGCTGTACGTGGGGTCGTACCCGAGCACCCGGCGGGCCTTCTCGATGGACAGCAGCGTGTCGTGCGGCCCCACTTCGCGCTTCCAGGGCACCCCGGGGTAGAACTCGGCCACCAGCTCGGTCACCGGGCGGGTCACGACGGTGTCGGGGCTGGCGATGATGAAGACGTCGGCGCCGGTCAGCGGGGCCTCCAGGGCCTTGCGCACGGCCTGGGCCCCGTCGCGGGCATCGATGTAGGCCCACAGGTTCCACTTGCGCCGGGCCGGGTCGGCGTCGAAGCCGGGGAACTCCGCGTAGTCCGAGACCAGCATGACGTTCGAGAAGCGCAGGCCGATGATCTTCATCTCCGGCTCCCAGCGGCAGAACTGCCGGGCCATCTCCTCGCTTACGGTCTTGGACAGCGAGTAGGAGGACTCCGGCCGCGGCGGGTACTCCTCGTCCACGGGGACGTAGGGCGGCGGCGTGTCGAAGGGCAGCCCCAGGACGGTCTCGCTGGACGCCCAGACCACGTTGCGGACGCCGAAGTGCCGGGCCGCGGCGAAGACGTTGTAGGTGCTGATGGCGTTGTTGCGGAACAGCTCGGCGTTGGGCACCAGGCCCGGCGCGGGCACCGCGCCCAGGTGCACCACCGCGTCCACCCCGTCGTAGCGGTCGTCGATCTGGTGCAGGGCCTCCAGGGCCTGGCCCATGTCGGTCAGGTCAGCCTTCAGGAACGGCACCGAGCTGTCCGGCGGGGGAGCCAGGTCGACGTTGGTGACCTGGTACCCGTGCTCGACGAGCTCGGTCAGGCAGGGCTGGCCGAGCTTGCCGCTGCCGCCCGTCACCACTACATGTGTCATGCGTGTTCTCCGTTACTGTGCCTGGGCAGTCGGGGCACTCTAGGGCAGCCGCTCGACGGCGCTGCGCAGGAAGCCGTCGTGCCGGCGCAGCAGCAGCTCCCTGGTCAGGTCCGGGCGGCCCTGGCGGGCGATGGCGTCCGGGAACCAGCCCAGGCCAGGCGGCGTGGCCAGCGCGGCGACCACGTCCCAGTAGGCCACGTCGGCTGCGGGGGCCCCGGCCGCCTGCTCGTAGCCGGCGAGCACCTCGGCCGCGGCCCCCTGGCCGTAGCAGAAGGCGGCATCCATGCGCAGCGACCCGAGATCGACGCCCGGCGCCCCGGCGCCCGCGCAGTCCCAGTCGACCAGGCCCGACAGCGTGTCGCCGGCCCAGAGCGCGTTGCCCTGCCACAGGTCGCCGTGCACGAACACCAGCCGCTGGTCCGTGGGCGCGAGCCGGGCCAGCCTGGCCTCCGCGATGCGCTGGAGCTGGCCCATGTCGTGGCCGGCGCGCAGCGCGGCGAAGTCCGTGTCGCCGATGGGATAGTGGCGGCGGGGCAGGTCGGGGGAGGGCTGGCGGGGCACGGCGTGCAGCCGGGCCGCCACGGCGCCGAGGGCACGCAGCCGGGCCGGGCGGGGGTCGGGCGGGATGGTGCTGGTGCCCGGCAGGCAGGTGGTCAGCAGGACCGGGACGCCGGCCACCGGGCCGGCGTCGTGGCCGAGCAGCGCCGGGACCGGCACGCCGGCCTGCGCGGCCAGCCGCAGGCCCGCCACCTCTGCCGCGAACAGCCGCTCCTCGCCGGGCCGCCCGGTGCGCAGCACGAGCTCCCGCTCCCCGGCCCGGACGAGCCACGGCGAGCCGCCGTCCCGCAGACCGCGCAGGACGGTTACCCCCGGACACCCCGCGACGCCGGCCGCCCAGTGCAGCACAGCCGGGTCCAGCACAGCCGGGTCCAGCACAGCCGGGTGGACCGGAGGCGGGCCGGGCGGGGGCGGCCCGGGAAGTTCGGACTGGGCCGGCGGGCCGGGTCCGTTATCCGGAAAAGAGGCGACAGACATAGTCACGGCACGAGCATGCCACGGGGCACCGGCAGCAGGCAGGAGATCGGCCGGGACCGCCGCCCGGCCCGGCGGCACTACTGGTCCTCGACGACGATCCCGATGGCCTCCGCGAGCACCGGCGCCATGTCGATGAGCTGCGCGGTGGTCACGATCGCGCCGCGCAGCGCGAGGGCATCGACGGTCAGGCCCAGCTCGGCCCCGCGCAGGTCCACCCGGTCCAGCGTCACTCGGGTGAGCTTGGTGCCGGCCAGCCGGGACTGGGGGAACGCGGTCCTGGTCAGCCGGGCCCCGCCGAAGTCGACCTCGCGGAGCACGCAGCCGTCGAAGGTCACGTCGGTGAGATCGGCGTCGCGGAAGTTGACGGAGTCGAGCTTGCAGCGGTCGAAGGTGACCCGGCGCAGCTGCGAGCCGGATACCTCCACCCCGGCCAGCACGGCGCCGGTGAAGGTGACGTCCCGCCAGCTCGTCCGAGCGAGGCTGGTCGCGATCAGCCGGACGTCCTGCAGCCAGACATCGGCGAACTGGGCCCGCGTCAGCGTGCAGTCCTGCAGCCCGCCGCCGGTGAAGGCGCACTCCAGGAAGTGGCTGCCCGTGCCGTCCGCCCCGACCAGGGCGGCCTGATCGAAGTGCGCCCCGTCGTAGGCCTCCTCGGCGGCCAGGCCGCCGGCGTGCGCGGCCAGGGCCCGGGCAAACGGAAGATCAGCGAGCTGCTGCCAGGACATGGGACCACGTTAGCGGGCGCCGGCGCGAGGCAGGCGACGCGGATCCGCCGGGCCGCGAGCAGGACCGTGTCGCGACAGAAACCCGGATGTAACAAAGAAACGCATGATAAAAGCATGGAGAACTATTCGCTCGGCAATGGCCGCGGCGCCCCTTCCGGTGGCTACCTGCCGATCGAGGAACACGGCATCGTCGGTGACCTGCGCACCGTGGCCCTGGTCGGCACGAACGGCACGGTGGACTGGTACTGCCCGTCCCGGTTCGACGCGCCGTCGCTGTTCGGCTCGCTCCTGGACGCCCGCAAGGGCGGCTACTTCTCGCTGTGCAGCCGCTCGACCGCCCGGCCCAAGCAGCTGTACCTGCCCGACACCAACATCCTGCTGACCCGGTTCCTCGGGGCCGAGGCGGTCGGCGAGGTGATCGACTTCATGGTGCCGGTCACCAGCGAGACCGGCAAGGCGCGCGACCTGCTGGTCCGGCAAGCCCGGGCGGTCCGCGGCCGGGCCATCTTCGAGCTGGCCTGCCACCCGGCGTTCGACTACGGGCGGGCCCCGCACTCGGTGGAGCTGGTGACCGGCGTCGGGGCGGTGTTCGAGTCGGCGCTGGGCTCGTGCGTGCTGCGCACCAGCGTGCCGCTCAAGATCGAGGACTCCGGCGTCGCCGCGACCTTCACCGTGGAGGAGGGCGAGACGGTCGACATCGCGCTGGAGTGGCGCGGCGAGGTCCGGCCGCTGGCCCCCGGCGAGACCGACGAGCTGTTCACCCTGACCTCGGACTTCTGGCAGGGCTGGGTCAGCCAGTCGCGGTACCGCGGTCGCTGGCGGGAGACGGTGCAGCGCTCGGCCCTGGCGCTCAAGCTGCTGGTCTATCACCCGACCGGGGCGCTGGTCGCGGCGCCGACGACCTCGCTGCCCGAGGAGCTGGGCAGCACGCGGAACTGGGATTACCGGTACAGCTGGCTGCGCGACGCGGCGTTTACCGTCTACGCGCTGATGACGCTGGGCTTCCTGGAGGAGGCAGCGTCCTTCATGGAGTGGGTGCAGCGGCGCTGCGAGTCCGCTACGCCCGAGCACGACGTGATGATCATGTACGCGGTCGACGGCAGCGAGCACATCCCCGAGACGGTGCTGGATCACCTGGAGGGCTACCGGGGCTCGGGCCCGGTCCGCATCGGCAACAACGCCGTCCGGCAGCGGCAGCTCGACGTGTACGGCGAGCTGATGGACTCGGTCTACCTCTACAACCGGGAGGTGCCGATCTCCTACGACCTGTGGGTGGGCCTGTCCAAGCGGCTCGACTGGCTGGCCAAGCACTGGCAGGAGCCCGACGAGGGCATCTGGGAGATCCGCGGGCCGCGGCAGCGCTTCACCTACTCGGCGCTGATGACCTGGGTGGCCTACGACCGGGCCCGGCGGCTGGCGGTCGACCGCGGGCTGCCGGCGCCCCTGGAGCGGTGGCGCAAGCTCGCCGCGTCCGCGCACCGCTACGTGCAGGAGTCGTGCTGGGACAGCGAGCTGCAGGCCTACATGATGTGCCCGGGCAGCAAGCTGCTGGACGCGTCGGTCCTGGTCATGCCGCTGGTGAAGTTCGCCGGCCCGACCGACCCGCGGTTCCTGTCCACGCTGGACCGGATTGGCTCCGAGCTGGCCTCCGACAGCCTGGTGTACCGGTACGCGCGGACCGGGCACGACGGCATCGACGGCGGCGAGGGCACCTTCAACCTGTGCTCGTTCTGGTACGTGGAGGCGCTGACCAGGGCGGGCCGGGTCAAGGAGGCCCGGACGATCTTCGAGAAGATGCTCACCTACGCCAACCACCTCGGGCTTTATGCCGAGCAGATCGGCGCCTCGGGGGAGGCGCTGGGCAACTTCCCCCAGGCGTTCACGCACCTGGCGCTGATCAGCGCGGCGGTGAACCTGGACCGCGCCCTGGACCGGCGCTGACCCGCCGCTGACCCGCCACTGACAGCGGGCCCGCGGCCATAGGCTGGGCGCTATGAGCGAGCAGCCGGCCGGGGAAGCACCGGAGCCCGGCGAGCTAACCCCCGCGGACCGGTACGCCGACCTGATCGACGAGCTGGCCGGCCTGGCGGGCGTGGCGCCACCGCAGGGGGGCGCCGGCTTCGGCCGGTCGGCCCTGAAGTTCCGGGGCCGGATCTTCGCGATGCTGGTCCGCGGCGAGCTCGTGGTCAAGCTGCCCGCGGCCCGAGTCGATGCCCTGGCCGGAGCCGGGGCGGGAGTCCGCTTCGACGCGAACAAGGGCACGCCCATGAAGGAATGGCTCCAGCTGCCCGCCGGCTCCGGCCTGGACTGGCTGGAACTGGCCCGCGAGGCGCTGGACTTCGCCGGGTTCCCGGACTGACCGGGGGTGACCGGGCTGACTGTGCTGACCGGTTCACCGGGCGGCGGGACAATACGGAGAAGGGCGGGATCTGCGCGCATGGCGGGACACGAGCCGGGTATGTCAGGCCCATCATGAAAGCACTAGTCAGCTGGGAAGACGACACCGGCGCTACGCACCGCTGGGAGCTTGTCTTTGACGAGAAAGATGCCGAGGCGCGGCATTTCCTGGAGGCGCTGCAATTGCATGTCCGGTTCAAGCTGGACTCATTCGATGCCGATGCCACGGAGGCGACCGGCACCCCCGGCGGCTGACGCGGAACGGCCGCGTATCGGAATTTTCCGGAACGGCCTCGTATCGCAATTATTGCGGAACGAGGCCGTTTCGATACGCAACCGGCCGATACGCGCCTTTGCCGGTACGCCCAGCCGAAGATGCCCGTCTTATTTCGCCTGATCAGGGCGGTCAGGACGGAATGGCGTCGTACTGGCTACGCGGCGGCGGGCCAGCCTCGGGCTGGCCCGCCGCCGCGGCCTGGTGGGGTCGGTCCGGTCAGCCGCTGAGCTTGGCCAGCTCCGCCTCGACCATGACCTCGTGTTCCTCCTCGTCCCGCTTGGCCGCCCTGGGCGACCAGCGTCCGCGCAGCAGCGGGATGCACAGCAGGAAGAAGATGAAACCGCCGAAGCAGATCCAGTACCAGGTCTTCCACTGGCCGGGAGCTTGCGCCGCCGCCTTCTGGACGGCGGCCCCGTGGGCCTTGAGGTAGGCGAAGACCCGCGGCGGCACCTTGGACAGGGCGGTCAGCTGGGCCGCGAACGGCGCGATGGCCTGCAGTTGCGGCGCCACGGCGATGACGCCCGTGATGGCCGCCTGGTTCGCCGCGATGGTCTGCAGGACGACCGCGCCCTTGGCGCCCCCGCCGGCCGCCGCGACCGCCTGGCCGAGCAGCTTGGGCGGGATGGCAGCCGGGTTGGGGTACTTGGCGAGCTGGGCGAACAGTGCCGGGTTGGCCGAGATGACCGCCAGCTCCGGGGCGAACTTCACCGCGTTGCCCAGCTGCACCTGGTACTTCTGGGCGTTCGCGACGATCTGCGGGTGCGTGCTGGCAAACGCCAGCTGGCTCTTGTACTGGGCGGCGTAGGTCGACACGGTGGCGCCGTAGTTCACCAGCGGGGTCACCGAGGAGATGATCGTCGGAATGATCAGGAACGCGACGAACACGGTCACCCGGACGATCCAGCCCCAGATGGCCAGGCCGGTGGCGATCAGCGCCGGGTTACGGGCCTCCACGGTCTCGGTAAAGCTGGCCATCCACGGGGTGTAGGCGATGCCGGTGAAGAACGACAGCAGCGCCAGCATGATCGCCAGCGTGTAATAGGTCGGATGGTGCCCGGCCTGCTCGAGGTATACGACCAGCACGACGGCGGCTACGACGCCGCCGACCACCATGAACGGCTTGCGCACGCGGAACCGGTCGGACACGACCCCGATCAGGATCACGGCCAGCACGTTGAAGCCCCAGTTCCAGTTGCCCAGCCCGTTGGCGTTCTTGGTGGTCTCGCCGAAGATGGTGGACAGGTAGATCACGCCGAAGGCCACGGCCGTGTAGTAGGTCAGAAGCATGACCGCGACGCCGAGGGCGGAGATGACCACGTCGGGTTTGAGCAGCTGGCGGAACGGGTGGCGCAGCGCCGCCTCGATGTCGATGCCCTTGGCCCGGGCCTCGATGAGCGCGCGGTCGCGCATCGTCACCATCAGCTGGTCCCGCAGCCGCGGGGACAGCTCGCGCAGGCCCAGGAAGGCGATGGCGAACACGACCAGGCCCGCGATGCCGCAGATCCGGTACTCATGGGTCCAGAACGACAGGGCGGGCGCGGCCGGGACGGTATTACTGGCTACGACGGCCACGATGAGGCTGCCCAGCACCGGGCCGCTGGTCCAGAAGCCCATCGCCGAGGCCCGGCCGACCTGCGGGGAGAAGTCGCGGATCAGCGCCGGCGTCGCCACCAGGGCGATGCCTTCCACGATCCCGACTACGAAGCCGTAGATGGTGAACGGCCACTTGCTGGTCGCCGTCGGGATGATGAAGGCCGTGAAGATGCCGGTGAACAGCAGCCCGAAGACCACCAGGTTGGTCCGGCCGACCCGGTCGGCGAGCCCGGCGAACAGCGAGCCGAAGGCGCCGAGCAGGTTACCGAACGCCAGCGTGAGCACGTAGAAGGTGAAGCTCATGTGCAGGGCGGGCAGCAGCAGCGTCGAGACCGACGCGCCCACGTAGAGCTCGTAGTACAGCATGATCGTGGCCAGCACGGTGATGGCCAGGTACATGTAGCGCAGGCCCTTATCCGGGTACCTATCGAGCTGACGATGCCAGAGGGTGGAGCTCCACCCCTGGTTTGCGGAGACGGGATCAGTCGCGGTCGCACTCATGCGGCCCCCTCGGGTTAGCCGACGATTCAGCCAGGTGAGCCAGGCGTGCCGATAACTTAACGCTGACGTAACGCGAGATCAATAATTTTGCGCGGAATGTGTCGTAATCGTGGCTGAGGCCCGTCCGCGACCCCGGCGGCCCCCCGTCCCCGGAAGAAATTCGCCCTGGGCCGCGAACCGAACTCCTGCCGTCAGCGAATCCCCTCCACATCGGGCACGCCACCAGGCGCGTCCCTGATCCCTGGAAGGGGACCTGTATGGCTGGATCGAAACGAGGGGGCCTGGCGGGCATGCGCCGCACGGGCCTGGCTCTGACGGGCTTGCTGGCCGTCGGCCTGGCGGTCCTGTCGGGCACGGCGTTCGCGTCGTCCGGCTCGTCCTCGGCGACCACGACCGGCATGCATATGGCCAGCGGTGCTAGCTGGCGGCATGTGGGCACCACCAAGGGCTGGTACGAGGGTCACACGGTGACCTTCAAGTACACCCGGAACTTCAGCTGCAAGGCGCCGCCTGCCAGCAAGGCATCGTCGAAGTGCGAGGCGGGCTCGGACTATACCCAGACGCCCGCGCACACCTTCGACCCGTTGTACGTGATCGTCCCGCTCGGCTTCACGCCCAGCAAGTCCACCCTGCAGTGCCCGATCGCCGGTCACTGCATCGACCACCCGAGCACCATCGACCTGTCCGCGGTGCTGGGCAAGGGCACGAGCAACCTGAAGCTGCCGGCGCACAGTCACATCGTCGCGACCGCGAACAGCGGCCAGTCCGAATGGTGGAACGTCATCGTCGTCGGCGTCACCAGCCAGAGGTCGTGGAACAAGATCGTTCACGCTAAGAGTGACGAGGAGCTGCAGCGACTGCAGCGCCACTCCAAGAGCGGCGTGACCGGCAACATCGTCACCAACCTGTTCCTGTTCTTCTCCGTGAGGTAACTGGCTGACCAGGCCGGGGCCGCGCCGCCAGCCCCCGGGCGGCGGCGCGGCCCCGGACAGGCCGCCAACCTAAGTCCAGCGCAGATCCGGGAGTCCGCGATGACGAGCATGCCTTCCCCGACCGTGACCACGCCGCGCCGCCCGGCGCCCCGTCACTGGGCCGCCTCCCTGCGCAGCTGGCGCGTCATCGTCGGCCTGACCGCGCTGGCCGCCGGGGGCGCCGCGGTGATCGGCTCCTTCCTGCCCTGGGCCAGCGCCTTCGCCGGCCTGGTCGACATCCCCGGCACGCGCGGTACCAACGGCAAGGTCCTGCTCGCGGCCGGCCTGCTGATCGGCGCCACCGGAATCTGGCACCTGCTCCGCGGGGACACGGCGTCCCGCTGGCTGATCGGCCTGCTCGGCGCCCCGGTCCTGGGCTTCTCGGCCTTCCTGCTGCTGCAGCTGGCGAGCAGCCTCCGGTCGCTCGGCGGTGATTCCATGGTCCTGCTGCGCGGCGGTCCCGGCCTGTGGGTCGTCGCGGCCGGCGGCCTCGCGGCCTTCGCCACGCTGTTCCTGCCCGCGTCGCAGGCGGCCATCGGCACCGCGGGCCGCCGCGCCGGCATCCCGGCCTGGGCCGCCGACCGGCAGTCGGCCGGACCCCGGCGCTGGCTGCAGGTGGCCCTGGGCCTGGTCTGGGTACTCGACGCGGCCCTGCAGTTTCAGCCGTACATGTTCACCAAGGGGTTCGTCACCCAGATCCTTGAGCCCGCGGGCATGGGCAGCCCGGCGCTGGTCTCGGACTCGATCATGGGAACTAGCCAGGTCATGCTGGCGCACGTCGCCATTTTTAACGCCCTCTTCGCGACCATCCAGCTCGCCCTGGGGCTCGGCCTGCTGTGGCGCCGGACCAGCCGGGCCGCCCTGGCCGCGAGCATCGTCTGGGCGCTGTCGGTGTGGTGGCTCGGCGAGGGGCTGGGCGGCCTGCTGACCGGCTCGGCCAGCCCGGTCACGGGCGCGCCCGGCGCGGCGCTGCTCTACGCGGTCATCGCGGTGCTGGCCTGGCCGGCCAGGGATACGGCGGCGGGCAGCGTTGCGGCTGCGAGCGTTGCCGGGGGCAGCCGCCTGCGCCTGCGCTGTGCGCAGGCGCTCTGGGCCGTGCTGTGGGCCAGCTTCGCCTACCTGATCCTGCAGGCCCCGAACCGGGCAGCGGGCGCGCTGCACGACACCCTGGCCGGCCTGGCCAGCGGCGAGCCGGGCTGGATCGCCGCGATGGACCGCGGGGCGGCCGGCATCGCCGGGTCGGGCGGTATCGCTATCTCGATCGTCCTGGCTGTCGTCTTCCTGGTCATTGCCGCCGGCGTGTTCATCCCGGCGGCCGCCCGCCCGGTGCTGATTGTGGCCGCGGTGACCGCGCTCGTCATGTGGGTCGTGGGCCAGGATTTCGGCGGCATCCTCACCGGCCGGGGCACCGACCCCAGCAGCGGACCGCTGCTGATCCTGCTGGCCGCCGCGTTCTGGCCGCTCAGCCGCCGGCCAGCGATAAGTGAGTCCAGCCCGGACCTCGCCGACGCGGGCCGGCCAGTCGTCAGCGCGCTCAGCCCGCGCTGAAGTCGCGCGGGCGGTAGCGGCGGGTCCGTCGGCGGTAGTCGAAGGTGAAGCCCGGCCACAAGGTGAGGTTGCGGCCCGCCGGGTCGAGGTACCAGCTCGCGCAGCCCGAGCCCCAGATCGTGGCGGGCAGCTTGCGCTGCAGCCGGGCGTTATAGGCGGCGGCGACGTCGGGCCGGACGTCCGGCACCAGGCCGCCGGCCGCCTCCGTCTTCGCGATCGCGTCGACGATGAACGCCAGCTGGCTCTCGATCATGTACACCATGGAGCTGTGGCCCAGGCCGGTGTTGGCCCCGATCAGCTGGAAGTAGCCGGGGAAGCCGGGCAGCACCGTGCCCAGGTACGTCTGGCCGAGCATCGTCGCCATGGTCGCGCCGCCGCGCCCGGTCACCTTGGCCGGCATCGGGTTGTCGCTGACGCGGAAGCCGGTGGCCAGGATGACCGTGTCGACCTGGTGCCGGGTGCCGTCGGCGGTGACGATCGCGTCGGCGGTGAACCCGGCGATCGGCTCGGTGACGACGGCGGCGTTGCTGGCCGCGACCGCCGGGTAGAACTCGTTCGACAGCAGGATCCGCTTGCAGCCCAGGCGGTAGCCGGGGGTCAGCTTCCGGCGCAGCTCGGGGTCGGTGATCGAGCGCTCCATATGCCGGCGCCAGATGACCTCCGCCCGGGCCAGGATCTGCGGCCGCATGACAAAGCCGATGGCCAGGATCTCGCGTTTCCAGTAGGTGGCGATCCGGGCCGCGACCTGGGTCGCCGGCAGCGAGCGGTACAGCCGCCGCTCCCAGCGCCGCACCGGCCGGTTGTTGTGCGGAAGCACGTAGGCGGGCGAGCGCTGGAACACCGTCAGCTGCTCGGCCTCGGGCTGGATCTGCGGGACGATCTGGATGGCCGAGGCCCCGGTGCCGATCACGGCGATCCGCCGCCCGGCCGCTGACCAGCCGGGGTCCCAGCGGGCCGAGTGCATGATCGTGCCCGCGAACTGGCCGATCCCCGGGAACTCCGGCCGGGCCGGCTCGACGAGGAAGCCGGTGCCCGCGATCACGTAGCGAGCGCTGAATTCCGGCCCGGGGTCATCCTCACCGCGGGTCGTGCTGATCCGCCACCGCCTGGCCGTGTCATCCCAGGCCACCGCGGTCACCTCGTGGCCGAAGCGGACCGTCGGGAGCACGCCGTAGCGGGCCGCGATGTCGCGCAGGTAGGACCGCAGCTCGGGCTGCGCCGAGTAGGTCTGCGACCAGTCCGGGTTGGGCGCGAAGGAGAACGAGTACAGGTTGGACTCCACATCGCAGCGGCAGCCCGGGTAGGCGTTGTCCCGCCAGGTCCCGCCGACGTCGTCGGCCCGCTCCAGGACGACCAGGTCGTGGTGGCCGGCCCGGCGCAGCGCGATCGCGGCACCCAGCCCGGCGAATCCCGTGCCGATGATCACGAACCTGACGTCGCGCGGGGCGGCGGGGGAGTCGGCGCCGGGCATGCGTACCTCCTTGCTGATCCGCCCTCAAGATAATGGACTTGCGCTGGCCGGCCTATCGTGGTGACCTGCTACGAATGATTTCCGACAGTACGCTCGCCGCGTTCGACTCGCAGGTCCGCCAGCACGTCCGGCCCGAGGAGACGGGCGCGATCGTGGAGGCGGACGGCAGCGTGGTGCGTTACCTCGCGCCCGACGACCGGGGCGCGTCGTGGATCACCTGGTCGCGGCTGGACGAGGACAGCGCCGACGAGGTGATCGCCGCCCAGGTGGAGTTCTTCCGGGCCCGGCGCCAGCAGTTCGAGTGGAAGCTCTACGACTACGATCAGCCGCCCGACCTCGCCCGGCGGCTGCGGGCGGCCGGCTTCGTCCCCGACGACGAAGAGCTGCTCATGGTGGCCGAGACCGCGCAGGTGGCGGCGGAGGTCGTGGCCCTGCCGGACGGCGTGACGGTGGCGCAGGTGACCGACGCGGCCGGCGTCGACCAGCTGTTCGAGGTGCACGAGCTGGTCTTCGGCGGGTCCGACCCGCGGCTGCGCCTGGCCCTGCACAGCCGGCTGCGGGGCGCCCCGGAGTCGGTGGCCATGGTGATCGCTTTCGCCGGCGGCGAGCCGATCTGCGCGGCGCGGGCCGAGTTTCCGCCCGGCTGCGACTTCGCCGGCCTGTGGGGCGGCGGCACGGTGCCGGCCTGGCGGGGCCGCGGCGTTTACCGCGCCCTGGTGGCCTGGCGGGCCAGGCTGGCCGCCGCCCGCGGCTACCGTTACCTGCAAGTGGACGCGATGCCGGCCAGCCGGCCGATCCTGACCCGGCAGGGCTTCGTGCCGCTGGCCCGCACCACGCCGTACATCTGGGATCCTGACGGGGTATCGCCCGCCCGATGATGCGCCGGCGGGCGGATCCGCACGGGAGGCGGGAGGCTGCCTGTGGTCGAGCTCAAGTCGCCGGCTGAGATCGACGCCATGCGCGCCGCCGGCCAGGTAGTCGCCCGGGCGCTCGCGGCCGTCCGGGAGCGGGCGGCGCCCGGAGTCACGCTGCGTGAGCTCGACGAGGTGGCCCGGGCGATCCTGGCCGGCGCCGGCGCGACGTCGCCGTTCCTCGGTTATCAGCCCAGCTTCGCGCACTCGCCGTTCCCGGCGGTGATCTGCACGTCGGTGAACGACGCCGCGCTGCACGGCATCCCGGACGGTTACGGGCTGCGCGACGGCGACCTGCTGAGCGTCGACTGCGGGGCGACCCTGAACGGCTGGACGGGCGACGCCGCGATCTCCTTTACCGTGGGCCGTCCGCGCCCGTCCGACGCGAGGCTGATCGAGACGGCTGAGGCGGCCCTGGCCGCTGGCATCTCCGCGGCCGTGCCCGGCGGCCGGCTCGGGGACATCTCGGCCGCCATCGGCGCTGTCGCGCGGTCGGCCGGGTACGGGCTGCACACCGACTTCGGGGGGCACGGGGTGGGGCACACCATGCACGAGTCGCCCTCGGTGCCCAACGACGGCCGGGCGGGCCGGGGCCTGCGGCTGATCCCCGGCCTGGTCATCGCGATCGAGCCGTGGTTCATGGCCGGGGGGCACGACAGCTACCGGGTGGACCAGGACGGCTGGACGCTGCGCAGCGGCGACGGCAGCCGCGCGGCCCACGTCGAGCACACGGTGGCGATCACCGAAGACGGCCCGCGCATCCTCACGGCCCCGTGACGCCCGTCGTTACCGGCCGGCTGCCCTGGGCGCAGGTGCCGTCCGCCCTGCGGCGTGCCGCGGAGCGGCAGCTGGGCGGCGCAGTGACGGAAGCGGTCACTCAGCCGGGAGGGTTCTCGCCGGGCGCCGCCGTCCGGTTGCGGCTGGACACCGGCCGCCGGGCCTTCGCCAAGGCCGTCGGGCCCGAGCTGAACCCCGACTCACCCGGCATCTACCGGGCCGAAGCCCGGATCGCCGCGGCACTGCCCGCGCGGGTCCCCGCACCGAGGCTGCTGGGCACCGCCGAGGCAGACGGCTGGGTCCTGCTGCTGTTCGAGGACATCGACGGCGCCCGGCCTGCCCAGCCCTGGCGGCAGCCGGAACTAGCCCGCGTCCTGGCCGCGCTGACCGACCTGGCAAGCTCCCTGACGCCCTCGCCGCTGGACGCGCCCGCGATCGCCGACACCCAGTCTTTCGCCGGCTGGCGCGAGCTGCTGGCCGGCGCGGCGCGCGGCGCCGGTGACCTGACCGGGCTCGGCCGGTGGGCCCGTGATCATCTGGCGGACCTGGCCGAGCTGGAGGCGGGCTGGCCTGCCGCGGCCCACGGCACCGCGCTCGTCCACGCCGACCTGCGGGCGGACAACATCCTGCTGACCGGCGACCGGGTCGTCTTCGTGGACTGGCCGTGGGCGTGCATCGCCGCGCCGTGGATCGACCTGCTGTTCCTGGCGCCCAGCGTCGCGCTGCAGGGCGGTCCGCTCCCGGAGGAGCTGTTCACCAGCCACCCCGTCGCCCGCGACGCCGATCCGGCTGCGGTCACTACCGTCCTGGCCGCGCTGGCCGGCTACTTCGCGGCGCAGTCGCGGCTGCCCGATCCGCCCGGCATCCCGGCGGTCCGCGCGTTCCAGGCGGACCAGGGCGCCGTCGCGGCCGACTGGCTGGCGCTGCGCACCGGCTGGCGGTAACCGGGGAGCGGCGGCCACGCCACGGCCTGCCCGCGCCGGGGGATGTCAGGGATATCGGGGGTGATGTCGCGGGCCGCGCCCTGATATACCGAGTTCATGACCGCTGATGCACTCTCTGGCCAGATGGCCCTGGCCGCGACCGCCCTGCTGGATGCGCTCACCGGGGAGCAGCGGGCGCTGGCCGCGCGGCCGTTCGCCGACGACGCGGCCCGCCGCTGGCTGGAGTACCGGCCCCGGCCGCGGCCCGGCGCCTGCATCGCGGACCTGAGCGGGGCTGCCCGCAAGGCGGCTCACCGCCTGCTGGCCACCGCCCTGAGCGAGCACGCCTACGCCCAGGCCATGGGGATCATCGCCCTGGAGGAGGTGCTCGACCGCCGGGAGGACTGGTGCAACGGCCGGCATAGCGCTGACTACTGGGTGGCCGTCTTCGGGGATCCGGCTGACGAGAGTCCGTGGTCGTGGCGGTTCGAGGGACACCACGTCTCGGTCACCATGACCGTCGCCGGCGAGCAGGTCTCCCCGGCCCCGGTCTTCCTGGGCGCTAACCCGGCGCGGGTCAGCTATGCCGGACGGCCCGTGTCGCGGCCGCTGGGCCCGGAGGAGGACCTGGCCCGGGCGCTGCTGGACGCGCTCGGCCCGGCGGGGCGCGCGGCCGCCGTGGTGGCCGACGCGCCGCCTGAGGACATCCGCACCGGCACCGGGCCCCGGGCCGCCGAGGGCATCGAGCCGACCGGGATAGCCGCCGGGCGGCTCGGGCCGACGGCACGAGCCGCGCTCGGGCAGCTGGTCGCGCTCTACCTGGACCGGCTGCCCCCGGCCCTGGCGGCCCGGGAGGCCGCCCGGGTGCACGCCGGCGAGCTGCACTTCGCCTGGGAGGGCCCGGTCACGCCTGGCCTGCCGCACTACTACCGGGTGCAGGGCGACGACCTGCTGATCGAGTACGACGACACCACCCTGGATGGCAATCACGCGCACACGGTGCTGCGCCGCCCGCGCAGCGACTTCGGCGGCGACGTGCTCGCCGCCCACTACCGCGAGGCGCATGTCTGAGGAGGGCACGCCCTGGGCGGCAGGCGGCGCTGCCTCAGGGAGCGACGGACCGGGCCGCGGCGCAGGAGTCGCGGACCGGGTCGAGGGCCTGTGCGTCCGCCGCGAGCCGGGCCAGCATGCCGCGGAAGGCCTGCCGGTCGGCGTCCGAGGCGAGCCCGCTGAGCAGCCGCTCCTCGGCCGCGCGTAGCCGCTGGTCGAGGTCGTCGAGCAGGTCGCGGCCGCTGGCGGTCGCCGCGATCCGGCGGGCGCGGCGGTCGGCCGGGTCGGCGCGGCGCTCGATCAGCCCGGCCCGCTCCAGGTCATCGAGCAGGTAGGTCATCACGGTGCGGTCGACGCCCAGGTGATGGGCCAGCTCCAGCTGGCTGCCCGGCTCGCCGCGCGTCGCCGCCGCGAGCACCTGATAGCCGCGCGGGCCGCCCGGCACGTCGGCGAAGGCGGCCGTCGCGGCCTTCACGTAGGACCGGAACACCACCCCCAGGGCCCAGCCCAGGTCATCGCGCAGCACGCCACCACAGCCCGGCTGCGGGCCCGGGACCGCCCCGGCCTCGGCTCCGGGCTTGGCTGGCGCGCTCATGCGGTGATGATACCCCGAATCGTCGTCATAGACGAATATCGGCGCGACAGATACTCTGCTGAGTATACGATCTGTATGACAACGGAAATTCTTCCCCGCGAGCTAGCCCGAGCCAGACTGGAGTTCAAGATGAGCATGCCTTCCCCGGCCAGGCCGGCCGTCGTGGTGATCGGCGGCGGGTACGGCGGCATCAACGTGGCCAAGTCCCTCGACGACGTGGCGGACGTGGTGCTGGTCGAGCCCAAGGACGCGTTCGTGCACAACGTGGCCGCCCTGCGGGCCCTGGCGGACCCGTCCTGGCTGCCCAGGATCTTCTTCCCTTACGACGGGCTGCTCGCGCGCGGCCGGGTCGTCCGCGACCGGGCCGTGAAGGTCGAGCCGGGCCGGGTGGCCCTGGGCTCGGGAGAGGAGATCGAGGCCGACTACGTCGTGCTGGCCACGGGGTCGGATTATCCGTTCCCGGCCAAGAGCGACCTCGACGCCACCCCGGCCGCGCACGACAAGTTCCGGGCCGCCAGCGCGGCGCTGGAGGCGGCCTCGCGGGTGCTGCTGATCGGCGCCGGGCCGGTCGGCATCGAGCTGGCCGGCGAGATCAGCGCGGCCTGGCCGGACAAGCACATCACGCTGCTCGACGCGGCCGACGACGTCCTCGGCGCCCGGTTCCGGCCCGACCTCAAGGCGGAGCTGCGCCGTCAGCTCACCGACATCGGCGTCGAGCTGCTGCTGTCCAGCCCGCTGCGGGAGAATCCGCCGACCATGCCGGGGGAGCTGGGGGAATTCACCGTGGAGACCCGTGACGGCGCGAACGTGAGCGCCGACATCTGGTTCCGCTGCTACGGGGTCAGCCCGGTCAGCGACTACCTGGCCGGCGAGCTGGCCACGGCGCGCCAGACGGACGGCTTCGTGACGGTGACGCCCTACCTCCAGGTAGCCGGGCAGGACCGCGTCTTCGCGCTCGGCGATGTCGCCGCCGCCGAGCTGGTCGCACCGGAAGTCGTCGCGCAGCTCAAGGGCCGCGACATGATGGTGGACCGGTTCGCGACGATGTTCGGCCCGGCCGCGTCCGGCGACGCCGGAAAGGACGGATCATGACGAACTCATCGGCCGACGACAAGCTCCTGCAGCTGATCGCGGGCTCCCGGCAGGGCGTGCTCGCCACCATCGCCGCCGACGGCCGCCCGCAGCTGTCGAACGTGCTGTACGTCTGGGACGCCGCGGAGCGGATCGCGCGCATCTCTACCACCGCCGACCGGGCCAAGGCCCGCAACGTGCAGCGCGACCCGCGGGCCGCGCTGCACGTCCCTGGCGACCACTTCTGGCAGTACGCGGTGGGCGAGGGCGCGGTAACGGTCTCCGAGGTGGCCGCCGAGCCAGGTGACGAGGCCAGCCGCGAGCTGATGGGCGTGCACTCGGTGTTCTACGGGGCCGTGGACGAGGACGAGTTCATCGCGCAGATGATCGCCGCCCGGCGGCTGGTCGTCCGGCTGCACGTCGAGCATGTCTACGGCATATTCCTCGACTCCCCGCCGGGCGGCTGAGTGCTCAGAGGGGCGCTCGACCGCCGGGCGATCAGTCTGGTGTGAACGCTGCGGCTCGCGGGATGGGGCGGGCGGCACCGGGCAGGGTCAGGGTGACCGACGCGCCGCCGTCCCGGCGGTTGCGGGCCGTGGCGCGGCCGCCGTGGGCCTGGGCGATGGCGCCGACGATGGCCAGGCCCAGGCCGGAGCCGCCGTCGGTGCGGGCGCGCCCGGAGTCCGGGCGCCGGAACCTCTCGAAGGCGCTGGGCAGGAAGCCGGCGGGGAACCCGGGGCCAGTGTCGCTGACCTCGATGATCAGATCGGGCCCGGCGGCCCGGCCGTGGATCTGGATCGGCGTTCCCGGCGGAGCGAAGCGCAGCGCGTTGTCGACCAGGTTGTCGACGGCCTCGCGGATCTGATCGGGGTCCACGTCAGCGGCCAGGCCAGCGGGCGCTTCCACCTCGCAGGAGACTTCCGCCGCGCGGGCCCGGACGGTCGCCTGCTCGGCGCTGCGGATGAGCAGCGGCCGGACGCTGGTGCGCTCTCGGTGCGGCGCGATCCGGTCCTCGTCCGCGCGGGCCAGGAACAGGAGCTGCTCGGTCAGCCGGGCCAGCCGCGCCACCTCGTCGCTGGCCCGCGACACCGCCCCGGCCAGGTCGTCCCGGCTGCGGCCGGGCCTTCCGGCCAGCTCCAGCTCCCCGCGCAGGACCGCGAGCGGGGTGCGCAGCTCGTGGCTGGCGTCGGCCACGAGGGCACGCTGCCGGGCCAGGGCCCGGCGCAGCCTGTTCAGCAGGTCATTCATGGTCGCGGCCAGGGCGGCGATCTCGTCGCGCGTTCCCGGTACCTGAACCCCTGGCCCGTCGCTGCGGTCCGAGACCGCGGCCACCTGGCGGCGCAGTCGCTCGACCGGGGACAAGGCGGCGCGCGCCAGGACATAGGCACCGAGCCCAGCCGCCGCCACGAAGATCACTCCCGCGATCAGCAGGTCGCGGGAGACGGCCGATAGGGTGCCGTCGTAGGTCTCCAGGGACACCCCGGCAACCGCCACCCACCCAGGGTGGCTCCGCAGCGGGGCGGCGCTCAGCCGCTCACGCTCGTCCCCGGTGGCCGTCGTGAGGGTGATCCGGTGCACGCGCGCCTGGCGTAGCCGGGTCGGCGACAGCAGGGGGCCGCCCTCGGCCTCGGCGCTGGCGGCGCGCACCTGGCCGGACCGGTCGATGATCTGGACGACGAACTCGCCGGGTGCCGGGCCGCCCGGGGCCGGCGGGACGCTGCCGCGGGCATGCAGGTAGCGGCCGGCCCCGCTGAGCTGCGCGGCGAGCTGGGCGTCGATGGTGCGCAGCAGCGACGCGGACAGCTGCGCGGCGAACAGCCAGCTGCCTAGGCTGAACAGGATCGCGGCGGCGATCGTGAAGACGACGGCGAGCCGGAGCCGGATCGACATGGCTACTCCGGCCGCGCTAGCCGGAGCCGGTAGCCCATCCCGCGGACCGTCTCGATGTCCTGCCGCCCGAAGGGGGCGTCGATCTTCCGGCGCAGGTAGTTCACGTACTGGTCGACGACGTTGGAGCCGCCGTCGTAGGCGAAGTCCCAGACGGCCTCGATGATCTGCGACCGGGACAGCACCGTGCCGGGATGGCGCAGGAAGAATTCCAGGAGCGAGAACTCCTTCGGAGACAGCGACACCTCCGCCTCGCCTCGCCACGCTCGCTTACTGGCCGGGTCCAGCCGCAGGTCTCCTTCCGACAGCACGGCGGGCCGGCGGCGGTCGTCGCGGCGGGCCAGCGCCCGCAGCCGGGCCGCGAGCTCCAGCAGGCTGAACGGCTTGACCAGGTAGTCGTCGGCCCCGGCGTCCAGGCCGCGCACCCGGTCGCCAACCTCGTTGCGGGCCGTGAGCATCAGCACGGGCGCCCAGATTCCAGCCTCCCGCAGGCGGCGGCACAGCTCGAAGCCGTCGAATCCGGGCAGCATCACATCCAGGACGATCGCCGCATACCTGTTCTCCTTGGCCATCCACAGGCCGTCGGGACCGTCACCGGCGATGTCGACGGCGTGTCCTTCCTCCTCCAGGGCGCGCTTGACCAGGCGCGCCATCCGCACCTCGTCCTCGATCACGAGCACCCGCATATCGCGAGGCTACGCAGCGTCAGATGTGAAGTCGATGAGAACTCCCCGGCGATCCGAAGATGTGAGACCTCACAGGTGACTCTCACGATCAGTTCATCACCGCTGATGCACGATCGGCTCATCACAGCAGGGCCCCGAGTGAGAGGACACGGGCATGGAGCCAGATCGTGAGCACTCTGAGCACTTCGAGCACCGCGAGTACTACGAGGGCAGGGTGCCGCTGCCGGGCTACGCCGGCTCGGGCCGCGCCGACCCTGGCGACGACGCAGCCGCCGCTCGCAGCGGCATCGGGCGCGGTATCGGGCACGCCCGGCGGATGTCGAACTGGACGGCGGCCGCACTGATCGTCGGCACCGGCGCCGCGACCGTCGCACTCGCCCATCACGCCATCCCGGTCACCGGGCCAGCGGCTGGCGGGTCGGCGGCCGGGGCAACGACCGGCACGGGCACGACCGGAGCAGCCGCGGCCGGTGCGCCGCAGGCGCCGCACTCGATCGCGACGACAAGCGGCTCCGGCGTCACCACGACCACCGTGACCCACGTGGTCAACGGCAAGACGGTGGTCACCCACGTCCGGCACGTTCCGGTCCACCACGACAACTGATGAGATGACGGCCGATATGACCACCAATGTCGATGAACTAGCCCTGGCCGCTTTGTGGCGTCGGGTCAGCGCGCCCGGCGGCATCGCGGTCGCCGAGCGAGACGCCCTGGGCACCACGGCGCGGATCGCGGTGTGGCCTCCAGATCGCCTGGACCGGGCCAGTGCCGCGGTGGACGATGTCCTGAAGGCACTGGACCAGCAGGCGAGCCGGTTCCGCTCAGATTCGGAGATCTCCTGGATCCACCGCGGAAACGGCGGCCTGTTCATGCTCAGCGACGGCCTGGCGGAGGCGGTCGGCGTCGCCCTGGCCGCGGCCCGCTGGACCGGCGGGCTGACCGACCCGACGGTCGGCACGGCCCTCGTCGCGCTGGGCTACGATCGCGACTTCGCGGCGATCGACGCGCGGCGGCCCGATCCGCCCGTGGCCGTGCCCGTGCCCGGATGGCAGGCGGTCCGGCTCGACGGGCACCTGCTGCGGCTCCCGGCGGAGGTCCAGCTCGACCTGGGCGCCACCGCCAAGGGCCTGGGCTCGGACCGCGCCGCGTGGGCGGCCCTGGCCGCCAGCAGCCGCTCTGCCGGCGATCTCGCCGGCGGCGGGCCGCCTGGCGGCAGGCCAGCTACTGACTGCCCCGCCAGCGGCGTGCTGATTAGCCTGGGCGGCGACATCGCGGTCGCCGGGACCCCGCCCCAGGGTGGCTGGCCGGTCACCGTCGCCGACGGACCGGATCCGGCGGGATCCGCACGGACGCAGCTGATCCGGCTGTCCCGCGGCGCGGTCGCCACCTCCTCTGTTACCTGCCGTTCCTGGCACCGGGCGGGACAAGATCTGCACCACATCGTCGATCCCGCGACCGGACGGCCCGCGGACGGGCCCTGGCAGACGGTCAGCGTGGCCGCGGCTACCTGCGCCGACGCCAACGCGGCCAGCACGGCGGCGATCGTCGCCGGGCACCGGGCGCACGAGTGGCTGGAGCTGTCTGGTCTGCCCGCGCGCCTGGTTTCCCGCGATGGCATGGTGCAGTACCTGGGCGGCTGGCCGGATACGGACGGCGCGGCGGTGCCTGTCCCGTCCGGTACCCAGGTCTACGCGGGCGCCCGGCGGCGCGGCGGTGGCCGGTGAGCGCCGCCGCCGCCGGGTCACAGGCGCTGTGGTTCGTCTCACGAGCCAGCGGGCTGGCGGTGCTGACGTCGTTCAGCGCGGTCTTCGTGCTCGGCGTGGCCGCGCGGCTGGGCCCGGCATCGAGGCGCCGGCCGCGCCTGGCGACCGCCGAGCTGCACCGCACGCTGGCACTGTTCTCGGTCGCGTTCCTGACGCTGCACGTGGTGACCGCGATCCTGGACCCGTTCGTCACGATCGGCTGGGCCGCCACCATCGCGCCGTTCACGTCGGGCTACCGGACCCTGGCGATCGGCCTGGGCACGCTCGCCGTTGACCTAGGCGGCGCGGTGCTCATCACTAGCCTCGTGCGCAGCCGCCTGGGCTACCGGGCCTGGCGGGCCGTGCACTGGCTGGCCTACTTGGCCTGGCCCGTCGCGTTCGTCCATGCGCTCACCTCGGGCAGCACTGACCTGCGGATCTGGTGGGTCGCGCTGGTCGAGTGGGGCTGCGCCGCAGCCGTCGCTACCGCAGTCGTGGCCAGGCTGCTCCATGCCGTCCGCCGCACCGCAGCCGCCAGCCAGCTCCCCCGCCCGGCTCCGTCCCCGCGGCGAGATTCGCTCGCGCGGCGAGAAAGGACGCCCGTCTGATGCGCGGGACCGACAGCCGCCCGCGCCAGTCCGCGCTAGCCCTCGCGCAGCGGCCCTCGCGCCTGCCCCGCCTGCTCCCGGCCGGCTTCGCGACCGGGCCCTGCGGCCTGGCCGACCACCTCGCCCGGTACGGGCCGCCGCCGGCCACCGACGAGAACGGCCCGCGGCCAGAGAGACTGATCGAGGAGGTCGGCCGGGCTGGCCTGACCGGGCGGGGCGGGGCCAGCTTTCCCACCGCGCGCAAGCTGGCGGCGGTGGCGGCCGGGCCCGACCCCGTCGTCGTGGCCAATGGCACCGAGGGTGAGCCGGCCAGCGCGAAGGACAAGGTGCTGCTGGCCCGTTCGCCTCACTTGGTCCTGGACGGGGTGGTGCTTGCCGCCCGGATGGTCGGGGCACGGCGGGCGGTCCTGGTCGCGCATCCCAGCGTCCGGGAGATCGTGGACGACGCCGTCGCCGAGCGGGCACTGGCCCGGTTCGACCGGGTGCGGATCACGGTGGTGACGGCCGCCGACCGGTTCGTCGCCGGAGAGGCCAGCGCAGTCGTGGCCTGGGTCGAGCACGGCGTGCCCGCGCCGACGCCGCGCCCACCGCACCTGTCCCAGCGGGGCCTGGCCGGTGCGCCGACCCTCGTGCAGAACGTCGAGACGCTGGCCCACCTCGCGCTGATCGCCCGGTACGGCGCGGCCTGGTTCCGCTCCGCCGGCACGCCGCACGAGCCGGGATCGATGCTGGTGACCATTCTGGGCGCGGTACGCGAGCCGGGCGTGCGCGAGATCGCCATCGGCATGCCGGTGGGCGAGGTTCTGGAGCTGGCGGGCGGCCCGTCCGCGCCGCCTCAGGCGCTGCTGCTCGGCGGGTACTTCGGTACCTGGGCGCGAGCGGACACGGCCGCGAGCCGGCCATTCTCGGCCGCGGGACTGGCCGGGCTCGGCGCCGGGCCGGGCGCGGGGCTGATCGCCGTGCTGCCCGCTGATTCCTGCGGGCTCCGGGAGACGGCCAGGGTAGTGCGCTACCTGGCCGACGAGTCGGCCGGGCAGTGCGGCCCGTGCGTATTCGGCCTGGATGCTATCGCCGGGCAGGTCGAGCGGATCGCCGGCGGCGTCACTGCCGGCCTCGGCCCGCTCTCCCGGTGGCTGAGCCAGGTGGACGGCCGGGGCGGCTGCAGCCATCCGGACGGGGCGGTGCGACTGGTGCGCAGCGCGCTGGAGGCGTTCGGGGAAGAACGGGAGCTGCATGCCCGCGGCTGGTGCTCGGGCACGCGCACGGTCCTGCCAGTGCCGCCCCGGCGGGCACGATGACAGGGAAAGCGGCGCCGCGGCTGTCGGTCAGCCCCATCGCCTGCGACGGCCGCGGGCTGTGCGCCCAGATGCTGCCAGAGCTGATCACCCTGGACGACTGGGGGTACCCGATCATCGCCGCGGGCCCGGTCCCTGGTCGCCTGCTGGCCGACGCGCGCCTGACCGTCGGGGCCTGCCCGAAACTCGCCCTCCGGCTGGGCCAGCAGTAAGGCCGTTCATGAGGCTGAGTTCTCAGAGTCGGCGCTCGAACAGAATGTAGTCGCGGCCGGGTCCGTCGTAATCCGCTACCGGGCCGGTGACGGTGAAGCCCAGCGACCGGTGGAAGGCGATGGAGCCGCCGTTGACCGGCGCGGTGACCGCGCTCACGAGCTGGCGCCCGTCGCCGCGGGCCAGGGCGAAGAACTCCGCGTAGAGCTGCCGGGCCAGGCCGCGCTGACGGGCGGCGGGGGAGACGCCCACGAAATGGATGTAAGCGTGGTCCGGCTCCGACGGTGACAGGATCCCGATCAGGAACGCCCGCAGCCCGCATGGGCCGCCCGGCCGGCTCGGGGTGCCGTCGACCACCAGGCTGGTGCGGTAGAAGTGATCGAGGAAGAGCCGGGGGAGCGCCTGCAAGACGGGGCGGCCCCACCAGTCGTTCAGCACGGCCGCGATCGCGTCATAGTCGTCAGGTCGCGCCATCCGGGTAGGTTCTGGCCGTGCCGACATCACGATCCTTTCCCGCCGGGTGCTGCCTGACGTCGCCGGTGGCCGTCGCCGCGGAGCGCGCGTCGTGAGCAGGGTCCTGTACATCGTGGCCAGCGCGGCCCCGCCAGTCGAGCGGATTTCCGCGCTGGTGACCGCGGCGCAGCGACGCGGCTGGGATACCTGCCTCATCCTCACGCCGTCGGCCGCCGGATGGCTCACCGATGACGTGGCCGGCCTGGCCGCGCTGACCGGCCATCCCGTCCGGTCGGCCTACAAGAAGCCCGGCGACCCGGATGTGCTGCCGCCCGCCGACGCGATGGCCGTCGTCCCGGCCACGTTCACCACGATCAACAAGTGGGCCGCCGGGATCAGCGACACCCTGGCCCTCGGCCTGATCAACGAGGCGATCGGGATGAGCATCCCGATCGTGACCGTCCCGGTGGTCAACGACGCGCTGGCCCGGCATCCCGCGCTGGCGGCGAGTCTTGCCACGTTGCGCGGCGCGGGCGTCATCGTGCTGAAGCTCGGAACGGGTCCTGAGCCTGGTGTCTTCCCCTGGGAGCAGGTGCTCGACGCGCTCGGCTAGCGAGGCCGGGCCGGGGCACGGTGGCGGCCGGCGCTGGCTCAGGCGATGAACAGGTGCAGGTACCGGCTGATCGCTGTCAGCGTTTGGCTGCTGATCCTGCCCAGCTGGCGGTCGGCTCGCTGATCGGACATGGCACGGACCTGCTCTGTCATGGCATACGAGACCTGCTTCAGCCCGGTGTCGTCGTCGGCAGGAACCTCTATGTGATGGCCGAGGTCGCGGTCGCGGGTGGTGAGCGGCACCGCGAGGAACAACCCCGGGATAACTGAATAGCGATGGTGCGACACCACCACGACCGGGCGTCTGCCGCCCTGCTCTCGGCCAGCGACCGGATTAAGGTCGCAGAGCAGTACGTCACCGCTGGTCACGAGTTGTACTCCGGGTACTCCTCGGCGGCAGTGGCGGCCAGGCCGTCCAGGCCGTCCAGGCCGGCCGATGTCCAGGCGACGGCTTCGGCCTGGTATGCCGCCATCTCCTCCGGCTGGGTCGCTAGCCGTCGGTACCCGGCCTCGATTCCTTGCCACATCATCTCGTCCAGGATCGCACCGAGTTCCGCGCCGAGGCTCCGGCCGTGTGCTTCGGCCCGGGCGGCGAGCCGGTCTCGCACCTCGGCGTCCACGCGTATCGTTGTCATAGACATGACTGGAGTATACGTCAATAACGCATACACAAGGCTGTTGATGGCCTGTACAGGCAGGTGGGCAACCTCGCCGGACATGCCGCGAGCCGGGCCCGGCGGGAGGTCGGGCCCGGCTCGCTGGTCGGGGGATATCTGGGCGGGTTACCTAGCTCGCGTAGTCCAGCAGGGGCTGGGCGCGGCTGGGGTGCCGCAGCTTGGAAAGGGACTGCTTCTCCAGCTGCCGGATCCGCTCGCGGGTCAGGCCGAGGGCCTTGCCAATCTCGTCGAGGGTGTGCGGGTTACCGTCGTAGAGGCCGAACCGCATCGACATGATGGTGGCCTCCCGGGGCGTCAGCGCGTCCAGCGCATGCCGCAGCTGGTCAGCCATCAGCTGGCGGTCGACCAGCTCGGAGGCCTCGGGCGCGTCGACGTCCTCGATGAGGTCGCCGATGCTGGTCTCGCCGTCCTCGCCGATGGTGGAGTCCAGGCTGATCGGCTGCCTGCTGGTGCGCAGCAGCTCCTCGATCTGGTCCGGGGTCCGGTCCAGCTCGACGGCCAGCTCCTCGGGCGTGGGCTCGCGGCCGAGCCGCTGGTGCATGTCGCGCTCGACACGGCTCAGCTTGCTGAGCATCTCCAGCACGTGCACGGGCAGCCGGATGGTCCGCGCGGAGTCGGCGAAGCCGCGCTGAATGGCCTGCCGGATCCACCACATGGCGTAGGTGGAGAACTTGTAACCCTTGGTGTAGTCGAACTTCTCCACGGCCCGGATCAGCCCGAGGTTGCCCTCCTGGACGACGTCCAGCAGGGACAGGCCCCGGTCGCTGTACTTCTTGGCCACGGATACGACGAGCCGCAGGTTGGCTTCCAGCATGTGGGCCTTGGCCCGGCGGCCGTCCTCGGCTACGAGCTCCAGGTCGGCCCGGTACCGCTTGGCCAGGCCGCTCTCGGTCGCCAGCTTGTGCTCGGCGAACAGGCCAGCCTCGATGCGCTTGGCCAGCTCGACCTCTTCCTCGGCGGTGAGCAGGCTCCGGCGGCCGATGGACTTGAGGTAGGTGTGCACGGAGTCGCCCATGACCGAGGTCTGGTCGTCAAGGTCGGACTCCGAGGCGACGCCGAGGCTGTCGGGCGCCTCGGTCACGACGCGGCCGTTGCCGTTCGACGCGCTCCGCGCGGCGGCGCGGCTGCCGGCCAGGCTGCCGCGGGCCCCATCGCCGTTGGCAGCGCTGCCGTTAGACGCGCTGCCGTTGGCCGCACTGCCTTTAGACGCACTGCGGTTGGCGGCACTGCCAATGGCGGCACTGCCGATGGAGGCAATCTCGTCGTCGTCAGCGTCGGTGCCGTTCACCGTCGCGTCGGTGGGCTCGTTGCCAAGCTGGACGCCGGCCTCGGTGAGCTCCCGGAGGATCGAGCGGGCCTCGGTGGGGGACATCCGCGCCTGCTCAAATGCAGCGCGAAGCTCAGGCAGGGACAGGTGACCCTGGCCGCGGCCGTGCTGGATCAGCTCGTCCAGCTGGGTGATGGTCGCCTCGTCGTCGTGCCTGCGGGATACAGCTGCCGCAGTCCTGGGCATGAGGCACCTCCCTTCGTGGGCGCATCTCGCGCTCGCGCATGCGCCGCTCACTGCGTCCTGTGGCGGGCGACTAAGTTTGTGGGCGGGGCTGCGCGCACTTGGCAGTCTCAAGTACGCGCACTATGTTGTAACGCATAGCACGGCTGAATGTTCCCGTGCAGCTGCTTTGCGCCCGAGGGCGTCCCTGGCTGTCCGGATTTGTCTTTGTCGTGTTGTCCTATTTTTCGGTTTCCCGAATCGCAGTGGCCTGCAGGGCCATTCTGTCCGGTTTGCCCGTTGGCAGCATGGGCAGCTCCGCCGTCAGCACCAGGCGCCGGGGTGCCGCGTAGCCGGGCAGCCGCCCCCGCACGTGGGCCCGGAGCCGGTCGAGGTCAGGCGGCGCCGCCGGATCGGCCGGGACGATGACCGCGGTGACGATTTCCCCCCAGTCGGCGTCGGGCACTCCGACCACCACAACGTCCTTGACCCCGCCGATGGTTCCCAGAACCGTCTCGACCTCGCCGGGCACCACTTTCTCGCCGCCGGTGTTGATCACGTTGTCGGCCCGGCCGCGGACGGTGAGCCGCCCGGCATCGTCCAGCGCGCCGAGGTCGGAGGTGCGGAACCAGCGCCCGTCGGCCCCGGCTCCGAGGCCGCCTGCACCACTCGGCCGGTAGCCGGAGAAGAGCACGGGGCCGGCGATCCCGATGAGGCCGGCGTCGTCGATATCGAGCTGAACGCCGTCCAGCGGCCAGCCGTCGTAGACGCAGCCGCCGCAGGTCTCGGACATGCCGTAGGTCACCACCACGCGGGCGCCCGCGGCCCGGGCGTCGTCCAGCAGCGCTCCGCGCGGGGCCGCGCCGCCGAGCAGGATGGTCTCGAACCTGTCGAGCGGCGCCCCGGCGTCCAGGAGCCGGCGCAGCTGCGTGGGCACCAGCGAGACGTGGGCGCAGCCCGCGGCGATCGCGGCGGCGATGGCCTGCTCGTCCGCCCGCGGGGTGACCACCGGGTCGGCGCCGGCCAGCAGGGACCGCACGAGCACCTGGATGCCGGCGACGTGAAAGCCGGGCAGGCAGGACAGCCAGCGCTGGCCCGGCCGCGCGCCGATCCGGTCCAGCGAGCTCCGCGCCGACGCCCGCAGCGCGGCGGCAGTGAGCAGCACGCCCTTGGGCTGGCCGGTGGAGCCGGACGTGGCGATGACGACGGCGATGTCGGGCTCAATGCCGGGTCCGGCGGGGCCAGCCGGAGCCGGGGGGGCCGTCCGTTCCAAGCCGTCAGGGGTTTCGACAGCCGAGGGCCCGAACACCTCCAGCAGGTGAAGCAGCCGCGCGGGGGGTAGGTCAGGATCGAGCGGCAGGATGGCCGGACCGCTGCCGTCCAGGGCGGCCGACAGGGCCTCCAGCAGCCGGCCGCCGCCCGGCGCGGGCGGGAGCAGGACCGCGTGCAGAGGCCGGGAACTCACGGTCGTAAGGTTAATCGCGGCACATCAGGCACTGGCTGGAGGGTCACTGTGGTCGACTGGAAGGCGTCGGGACCGGCGGACGGGCAGGACTACAGCGACATCATCTACGAGACGGCCGAGGGGATCGCCAAGATCACCATCAACCGCCCCGAGGTGCGCAACGCGTTCCGCCCGACGACCCTGTTCGAGCTGTCGCACGCCTTCAACGTGGCCCGTGATGACGCGGAGATCGGCGTGATCATCCTCACGGGAGCGGGGGACAAGGCGTTCTGCTCCGGGGGTGACCAGCGGGTCCGCGGTGACGACGGCTACGCGGACGCCCATGGCGTGGGCCGGCTGAACGTGCTCGACCTGCAGGTGCAGATCCGCCGCACGCCGAAGCCGGTGATCGCCATGGTGGCCGGCTACGCGATCGGCGGCGGCCAGGTCCTGCATGTCTGCTGCGACCTCACCATCGCCGCCGACAACGCGGTCTTCGGCCAGACCGGCCCCAAGGTCGGCTCGTTCGACGCGGGCTACGGCTCCTCGCTGCTGGCGGCCACGGTGGGCCTCAAGAAGGCGCGCGAGATCTGGTACCTGTGCCGCCAGTACAGTGCGGCGGAGGCCCTGCAGATGGGCCTGGTCAACACCGTCGTCCCTCTCGGCCAGCTAGAAGAGGTAACGGTCTCCTGGGCCCGCGAGATGCTCGCGAAGTCGCCGCTGGCCCTGCGCATGCTCAAGGGCGCGCTCAACGCGGTCACCGACGGCGCGGCGGGCCTGCAGCAGTTCGCCGGCGACGCGACGATGCTGTACTACATGAGCGAGGAGGCCCAGGAGGGCCGCGACGCCTACGTGAACAAGCGCGCCCCGGACTTCAGCCAGTTCCCCCGGCGCCCGTAAGGTGGCCGACCTGGTCAAGCTGGCCGCCGCGGACTGGCCGGAGATGCTGGGGGCGGCGCGGGCCTTCGCGATCCCGATGCGGACGCGCTTTCGCGGCATCACGGTGCGCGAGGGCGCGCTGCTGCCCGGGCCGGCCGGGTGGGGCGAGTTCTCGCCCTTCGCCGAGTACGGGCCGCGCGAGTCCGCGCGCTGGCTGCACTGTGCCCTGGAGGCGGCCCTCGTCGGCTGGCCGGCGCCGGTCCGGGACCGGGTGCCGGTCAACGTGACGGTGCCGGCGGTCGGCCCGGAGCAGGCCCACGCGATCGTGGCGGGCTCGGGCTGCCGGACGGCGAAGGTGAAGGTGGCCGAGCCGGGGCAGCCCGAGGCGGCGGACGTGGCCCGGGTGGAGGCCGTGCGCGACGCGCTCGGGCCGGCCGGGAAGCTGCGGGTGGACGCCAACGCGGCCTGGGACGTGGAGCAGGCCGCCCGGATGCTGAGCGCGCTGGCCCCGTTCGGCCTGGAGTACGCCGAGCAGCCCTGCGCGACCCTGGAGGAGCTGGCCGCGCTGCGCCGCCGGGTCGACGTGCCGGTGGCCGCCGACGAGTCGATCCGCCGTGCGGAGGACCCGCTCGCCGTCCGGCTGGCCGGGGCGGCCGACATCGTGGTCATCAAGGCGCAGCCGCTGGGCGGGGTCGCGGCGGCCGCGCGGATCGCGGCGGCCTGCGGGCTCCCGGCGGTGGTGTCGAGCGCCGTGGAATCCTCGGTCGGCCTGGCCGCCGGGGTGGCCCTGGCCGCCGCGCTGCCCGAGCTGGACTACGCCTGCGGGCTGGCCACGCTGTCGCTGCTGGCCGGCGACGTGAGCGCGGAGCCGCTGGCCGAGCGCGACGGCGAGCTGCCGGTCCGGCGGCCGGCCGTGGACCTGGACGTGCTGGCCCGCTGGGAGATCGAACCGGCTCCCTGGCGGGCCAGGATGGCCGACGCCGCGGCGGTGCTCGGACTGCCGGACCCGGTCCGCCTGCCGGGCACGGTTCGCCTGCCGGGCACGGGCGCGCGCCGGTGAACCCCTCTACCGCGCTGGCCACGGTCCTGACCGACGAGCTGATCCGCTGCGGCCTGCGCGAGGCGGTGGTCTCGCCGGGCTCGCGGAGCGCGGCCCTGGCCATGGCCCTGTTTGACGCCGCCGCGGGGCCGGACGCCCGGCTCCGCCTGCATGTGCGCATCGACGAGCGGTCGGCGGCGTTCCTGGCCCTGGGGCTGGCCAAGGCCAGCGGCCGGCCGGCCGCCATCGTCTGCACCTCGGGCACGGCCGCCGCGCACTATCACGCCGCCGTGATCGAGGCCGACGAGTCCGGCGTGCCGCTGGTCGTGCTCACCAGCGACCGGCCGCCCGAGCTGCGCGGCACCGGCGCGAATCAGACGATCGACCAGGTCAAGCTCTACGGGGGAGCGGTTCGCTGGTTCGCCGACGTGGGCGTGGCGGAGGCCGCGCCCGGTCAGGCCGGCTACTGGCGGTCGCTGGCCTGCCGGGCCTTCGCGCTGGCGTCGGGCGCGGCGGGCGGGCGGCCGGGCCCGGTCCACCTCAACCTGCCCTTCCGGGAGCCGCTGGTCCCGGACCCGGGCGGCGGTCCGGGCGAGGCTGACGGGTGGTGGCCTGACAGCCTGGCTGGCCGGCCCGGTGGCCGGCCCTGGACCGCGTTCGCCGGGTCGCCGGCCGAGCGGGCCGCAGCCGGCGGGGCATCGAGGGGCGGGGCATCGAGTGGCGGGGTGCTCGAGCTGCCGTGGACCGAGCGCGGCGTGGTCGTCTGCGGGGACGGCAGCTACGATCCGGCCCCGCTGACCAGCCTGGCCCGGGCTGCGGGCTGGCCGCTGCTCGCCGAGCCGTCGGCCAATGCGCGGCGCGGCGGCACGGCCGTGGCCGCCTACGACTACCTGCTCGACTCGCCCGAGTTCGCCGCCGCGCACCGGCCGGACGTGATCGTCTCCGCGGGCCGGCCCGGACTCTCGCGCGGCCAGCTGGCATTGCTGCGGCAGCCGGGTGACGGCCGGGTGGTCCGGCACGTGGTGCTGAACCAGGGCAGCGGGGCCTGGGCCGACCCGGCGCGCAGCGCCACCGACGTGGCCGGCGCGATCCGGCTGACCGGCGCATCTCGGGCACCCGGTGACGCCGGTGAGTCCGGCTGGCTGGCGGCATGGCTGGCCGCCGGGACGGCGGCGCTCCGCGCGGTGGACGCGCTGCTGGCGCAGGACGAGGAGCTCAGCGAGCCGGGGCTGGCGCGGGCCCTGGGCGGCCTGCTGCCCGCGGGCGCCCTGCTGTGGGCCGGCTCCAGCATGCCCATCCGGGACCTGGACCGGTACCTGGCTCCGGGACCCGGGCTGCGCGTGCTAGCCAGCCGGGGCGCCAGCGGCATCGACGGCCTGGTGTCCTCGGCGATCGGGGCCGCGCTGGCCCACCAGGCGGCCGGCGGCGGCCCGGCCGTGGCCCTGCTGGGCGACCTGGCCCTGGTGCACGACGCCGCCGGGCTGGTGCTCGGTCCGGGGGAGCCGCGGCCGGACCTGTGCCTGATCGTGGTCAACAACGACGGCGGCGGCATCTTCTCCGGGCTGGAGCCGGCTGCGTTCCCGGGGCCGTTCGAGCGCCTGTTCGGCACGCCGCACGGCACGGACCTGCGGCAGCTGGCCGGCGCGGTCGGGCTGCCCTATGCCCGCGTCCGCCGGGCGGCGGACCTGCCGGGGGCACTGGCCGGCGCCGGGCCGGCGCCGGCCGGGCTGCGCCTGGTGGAGGCGCGCACCGATCGCGCGGCGGAGACGGCCCTGCGCGACTCGCTGCGCCGGGCCGCCGCCGCGGCAGTCGCTCAGGAGATGCGGGCGCGCGGCCGGGCTAGCTGATCCGGACGCGGGGGTCCAGCAGCGAGTACGCGAGGTCGACGATGATGTTGGCGATGACCACGAAGGCCGCGGCGAAGATGACGAAGCCGATGATCACCGGCAGGTTAGAGGTGTTGATGGCCTGCACGGACACCGCGCCGAGGCCGCTGATGCCGAACACCTGCTCGACCACGATGACGCCGCCGAGCAGGGATCCGATGTCGATGCCGAGCTGGGACACCACCGGGGTCATCGCGGCGCGCACCCCGTGCCGGTAGATGACCCGGCGCTCGGAGAGCCCCTTGGCGCGGGCGGTCCGGATGTAGTCCTCGCCCAGGGTGTCGAGCAGGGACCCGCGCGACAGCCGGGTGTAGACGGCGGCCTGGACGACAGCCAGGGTGATCCAGGGCAGCAGCATGTGGCCGATCCAGGGCCCGATCCCGGCCGACAGGCCGACGTAGCCGTCCTGGATGAAGGTGATGCCGTGCTGGTTCAGCGGCAGGAACACGAGCAGCAGCAGCAGCTCGCCGAGGACGAACACCGGCATCGAGATGCCGACCAGGACACCCACGGTGGAGACCCGGTCGAAGAGGCTGCGCGCTCGGGTGGCGGACAGGATGCCGACGCCCAGCCCGATGACCAGCCACAGGATGACGCCGCCGAACACGATCGAGGCCGTGGGCGGCAGGTCCTGCTTGATGATCGCGTTGACCGACTCGCCACTGTAGAAGGAATAGCCGAGCTTGCCGTGCAGCAGGTTGTCGATGAAGTGCCAGTACTGGGTGACGAGCGGCTGGTTCAGGCCCAGTTGCCGGATGGTCTCGTTGATGACCGCGGGGGAGGCGGCCCGGCCCGCGAGCTCGCGGCCCACGATTCCAACCGGCCGGGCGAAGAACAGGATGAAGGTGGCCGTGCTGACGGCCCAGAGCACGACGATGCCGGTGAGGATGCGCCGGATGAGGAAGCGGATGAGATTCATGCGGGCGCCTTACGATGCCGTGGGCGGCGGGGCGGCCGGCCCGGCCGGGTCGGGATGGTCCTGGCTGGCGGCCGAGCCGCCCTCACGCGCCTGCGTCCGCTTGCGCTTGCGCGCGCGCTTGCGCGCGCGCTGGCTGGCGAAGATCCGCTCGGTGCGCGGGTCCATGGCGTCGCGGATGCCGTCGCCGAGCAGGTTGAAGGCCAGCGTGGTGATCAGCAGCGCCGCGGCCGGGAAGACGATGTACCACCAGGCCTCCTGGTAGAAGTTCTGCGCCTCGGCCAGGATGTTGCCCCAGCTCGGGGTCGGCTCCTGGATGCCCAGGCCGAGGTAGGACAGAGTGGCCTCGAAGACGATCGCCGCCGGCACCAGCAGCGTGCCGAGCACCAGGACCGGCGCGAGCAGGTTGGGCAGGATGTCGAAGAACATGATCCGCCACGGGCTCGCCCCGAGCGATCTCGCCGCCTCGACGTACTCTTTCTCCTTCAGTGACAGGGTCTGGCCCCGCACGATGCGGGCCACGGCCGCCCAGGAGAAGAACGTGATCACGATAATGATGAGGGGCAGGCTCGGGCCGAAGCGGGCCGCCAGGGCCAGCGCGAGCACCACGTAGGGGAAGGCCAGCACGGCGTCGATGAACCGGGCCAGGACGCCGTCCACCCAGCCGCCGAAGTAGCCGGCGATCAGGCCGACGGCCACGCCGGCCGCGGTGGCGATCAGCGTGGTGAGCACCCCGACGAACAGCGAGATCCGGGCGCCGTAGAGGATCCGGATGAGCAGGTCACGGCCCACCGAGTCGGTGCCGAGCGGGAAGCCGTGGGTTCCCGGCGGCACCGGCAGGCCGGCCGACGTCTCCCCGGTTTTCGGGAAGGTGGCGGTGGCCCCGTGGCCGGTCAGGCTGGCGAACGCCGGCGCGATGATGGCCAGCACCGTCACCAGGAGGATGACGATGATGGACGCCACGGCCACCTTGTCGTGCAGCAGCCGGCGCCACGTGAGCTGCCACTGGCTCCGGCCCTCGATGGCCTGCTCGGGACCGGTGTCGGACTGGACCTCAAGCTCGGTGACGATGCTCATGCCGTTCCCGTCCTGCTCACGCGGCCCGCGCGCGCGAAGGTCTCGCCCTGCGCCACGGGGAAGTGGCACGCCGTCAGGTGGTCAGGCGGGTCGTTGACCTTGGCCTCAAGTGGGGGGTCCTGCTGGCTGCACAGCTCCTGCGCCTTGGGGCAGCGCGGGTGGAACCGGCACCCCGACGGCGGGTTGATCGGGGACGGCACGTCCCCGGTCAGGATGATGCGCTGCCGGGTCGCGGCCGCCTCCGGGTCAGCCGAGGGCACCGCCGACAGCAGCGCGTTGGTGTACGGGTGCCGGGGTGCGTCATAAACCGGGTCCTTGGGTCCCGACTCCGCGATCCGGCCCAGGTACATGACCGTGACCGCGTGGCTGACGTGCCGCACGACCTCCAGGTCGTGGGCGATGAACAGGTAGGACAGGCCGAAGTCGTCCTGCAGGTCAGCCAGGAGGTTGAGGACCTGAGCCTGGATCGAGACATCCAGGGCGGAGACCGGCTCGTCGCAGATGATCAGCTTGGGCTGCAGCGCGAGGGCCCGGGCCACGCCGATCCGCTGCCGCTGGCCGCCGGAGAACTCGGCGGGGAACCGGTTGTAGTGCTCGGGATTGAGCCCGACCCGGGCCATCAGGTCCTGCACCTTGCGCTTGCGCTCGGCGCCGCTCGCCATCTTGTGGACCGCGAACGGCTCGCCGATGATCGAGCCGACCCGGCGCCGCGGGTTCAGCGAGCCGTACGGGTCCTGGAAGATCATCTGGATCTCCCGGCGGTAGGGCTGCATGGCGCGCCGGGACAGGTTGGTGATGTTGCTGCCCTCGAAGGTCACCGTGCCGGAGGTCACCGGGATCAGGCCCGCGATGCAGCGGGCCAGCGTGGACTTGCCGCACCCGGTCTCGCCAACCAGCCCGAGGGTCTGGCCGCGCCCGATCGTCAGCGAGACGCCGTCGACCGCCTGGACCTGGCCGACCGTGCGGCCAAGCAGGCTGCTGCTGCGGATCGGGAAGTGCTTGACGAGATTGTCCACCCGGACCAGGACGTCGTCGTCGCTCATGAGAGGATGCTCCCCTCGGTGTCGACGCTGTCCGTGATGGCCTGGGCGACCTCGGCCGCATCGCCGTGCCGGTGACTGCCGACCACCTGGCGGCGCAGCTCCTCGGCCTCGCCGGTCAGGCCGGCCGCCGACGCGGGCAGCCAGCACGCCGACCGGTGGACGCCGTCGTCGCCGACCGCCGCGAGCGGCGGCTCCTCGGTCAGGCACTGGTCCATGACGTAGGCGCAGCGCGGGTGGAACTTGCAGCCCGACGGCAGGTTGATGAGGCTGGGCGGCTGGCCGGCGATCGGCTTCAGGCGCCCGACGGCCGCCGAGCTATTGGGGATCGACTCGAGCAGGCCCTTGGTGTACGGGTGATGCGGCTCATAAAAGATGTCGTGCTTGATCGCCCGCTCGGCCGCCCGGCCGGCGTACATGACCATGACGTCGTCGGCGATGTCCGCGACCACGCCGAGGTCGTGGGTGATCATGATCAGCGCCGTGTCCGACTCGCGCTGCAGGTCCAGGAGCAGGTCGAGGATCTGGGCCTGGACGGTCGCGTCCAGGGCCGTGGTGGGCTCGTCCGCGATGATCATCTTGGGGCTCAGCGACAGCGCCATCGCGATCATCACGCGCTGCCGCATGCCCCCGGAGAACTGGTGCGGGTACTCGTCGACCCGCGACCGGGGCTGCGAGATGCCCACCCGGGCCAGCAGTTCCACGGCCCGCTCGCGGGCGGCGGCCTTACTGACCGACCGGTCGTGGTTGCGGATCATCTCGGAGATCTGCCAGCCCACCTTGTACAGCGGGTGCAGGCTGGTCAGCGGGTCCTGGAAGATGACCGAGATCTCGGCGCCCCGGATCTTGCGGATCTGGTCCTCGCGCATCGCGATCAGGTCGGCCCCGTTGAACACCGCCTTGCCGGTGATCTCGCCGCCGGGGGTCAGCCGGAGCAGGGTCTGGGTCAGGACGGTCTTGCCGCTGCCGGACTCGCCCACGATGCCGAGCGTCTGCCCGGCCGCCACGTTGAACGAGACTCCGCGCACGGCCTGGACGAGGCCGTCGGCGGTCGGGAAGCTGACCCGCAGGTCGGATACCTCAAGCAGGCTCACTGCTGTCACTTGTCCTTCCGGCCCGCTGCCAGGGGGCAGCCACTACCGGCCAGCGGCCTGGCCGCCACGTGCCCGGTCCGCCCGGGCGCGCACTGCGCCCGGGCGGACCGGCTGGCAAGAGCTTCCGGATCAGCCGCTGATCCAGAGGTTGGTGATGTCAGGATCGCCGATGTTGGGCTGGAATGCACCAGGCCCGTGGATCCGGGTGCTGGTGTACATCGGGAACAGCTGCGACTGGAGCGGCACGATCAGGGCCTGCTGCATGGCCATGGTGTTGGCCTGGCCCCACAGCGACGCGGCCGTCGAGTTGCTCGTCGCCGCCTCCGCCTGCTTGATCAGGGCGTCCATTGTCTTGCTGCTGTAGCAGCCGTAGTTGATGGTGTTGACCACGCAGTCCGTCTGGAAGAACGGCGGGATGACCGACCGGCCGTTCAGGCCGAACCAGTCCGGGATCCAGGCCGGCTGGCCCATGTCCCAGGTCCCCGACTTGTTGTTGACCGGGGCGTTGCCAAGGTCGGTGAAGAAGCTGGAACCCGGCTCCGCCTTGCCCTTCAGCGTAATGCCGCACTGTTTCAGGCTGGCCTGGATCGCCGTGAACACCGAGGTGTTGACCGAGTCGTTCGCGTACAGGTACGTCAGGGTCAGGTTAGACTCGCCGGCCTGCTTGAGGTCCGCCTTGCACTTGGCGGTGTTGGCGCCGCCGTTGGCCTGCGGGTACGGGGTATTCGTCAGGGCACCGACATTGCCCGGCGGGATCACGCTGCCGAGCTGCTTGGTGACCGTGGGGCCGCCGTAGACCTTCTGGACGGCGCTCTTGTCGATGCCGTACTCGACGGCCTGGCGGACCAGCACCTTGCTCATCGCGCCGCCGGAGTTCGGGCTGCGCAGGTTGAACACCACGTACGGGAAGATGTCCGTCCAGGCGTTGATCGAGAAGTTCGGCTTCTTCGCGGCTTCCAGGCCGGGCAGGGACGGCGGGTTGATCGACGTGTCCATCGGCAGGTCCTGGCTGCCTGCCTGCATGTCGGTGAGCTGGGTCTGGGCCGAGGTGACGCCCAGCGTCACGGCGACGTTGGAGACGTACTGGTGCCGCAGCGTGTCCGTGGACTGCTTCCAGGCCGTGTTCCGGGCCAGGCTGATGGACTTGCCCGGCAGGTACGAGGTGATCTTGTACGGGCCGTCGGACACCGTGTGCTGGTCCAGCTGCGGGCTGTTCGGCAGGTAGGCGTCGTACTCGACCGGCCGGGCCGAGGTGAACGGCAGCGACATGATGTACAGGAAGTCGCTGGCCGACTGGGTCAGGTTGACCTGCAGGGTCGACGCGCTCGGCGCGGACAGCCCCGAGATCGTGTTGGTGTTCTGGAACTTGGCGACGTTCGCCGCGGTCGGCGCGTTGGCCTTGCTCGCGAAGAACGCGGTCTCCTTGTCGCAGTAGCTCTTCAGCCCGGCGATCGTGTCCTCGAAATAGACGATGTTGCCGACGAAGCCGCCCGGCGCCGGGTTGCAGAACGCCTTGAACTCCCGGACGAAGTCAGCCGCGACGACCGGCCGGACCGGCGTGCTGTCCCACTGCACCCCCGGCTTGATGTGGAACGTGTAGGTCTTGCCGCCGTTGGTGATCCCGCCGTTCGACGTGCTCGGGATCACGGTCGAGACGTCCGCCTCCGGGGTGGTGGCCTTGGTCCACGCCGGGCTGCTGGTGCTGGTGGCCGGCGAGGCCGGGTAGGCCAGCATCTGCCGGGCGTAGCCGCGCTCCAGCATGTAGTCCGGGGTGTAGTACGCCGGGACGGTGTCGATGTGATCGGGGCCGGAGGCTGCGACGATCCGCAGCGTGCCGCCGGAGACCGGGGTCCCGGCGCTCGCCGATGAGGTACCGCTACTCGACGATCCGCCGCACGCTGCCAGCCCGCCGGCGGCCAGGGCCACCACGGCTAGCGCAGCGAATCGCTTGGGCTGAAGTGCCATCGAAAATACTCCTTCGTTGCCGGGCACCACGCCCGGAACCCGCGACGATCATCCTAGGTGGGTGCGCGCACAGAACATCGCATGTCTACCCGGCAAAGCAAGCGCCACGATAAGGTTTACGCAACCGCAACTGTGTTGTGACAAAACCTGCTGGAAACGCGGCCAGCGCAATTCCCGCTCAAGGGCATGATCACCGGCCGCCCCGCCGCCCCGCCGGCGGGATCGCTGTTCCGGTCAGGAGTCGATGGCCTGCTGCACGGGCCGGAACTTGGCCTGGGCCTCGGCCAGCTCCGCGGCCGGGTCGGAGTCCGCGACGATCCCGCAGCCCGCGAACAGCCGGGCGCGCGGGCCGTCCAGGGCGGCGCAGCGCAGCGCGATTCCCCACTCGCCGTTGCCCGCGGCGTCGACCCAGCCGACCGGGGCGGCGTAGCGGCCGCGGTCCATCCGCTCGAGCTCCCGGATCATCTGCAGGGCCGCGCCGGACGGCGTGCCGCAGACGGCGGGGGTCGGGTGCAGGGCGGCGGCGAGGGCGAGCGCGGACGGCTGCTCGCCGGGCGGCGCGCCGGGCCGGGACGCCAGCACGCCGGTGACCGCGGTGGCGAGGTGCTGCACGTTGGCCAGCCGCAGCAGGGACGGCTGGCTGGCCACGGCCAGCTCGGCGCACAGCGGCTCCAGCGCCGCCCGCACGTCGGCGACCGCATACCCGTGCTCCTCGACGTTCTTGGCCGACGACAGCAGGCCCGCGCCGAGCGCGGCGTCCTCGGCCGGGCTGCCGCCGCGCGGCGCGGTCCCGGCCAGGACCAGCGAGGCGACCTGCTGGCCCTCGCGCCGGATGTACAGCTCCGGGGTGGCGCCGACCAGGCCGGCGCAGGAGAACGTGTAGCAATCCGGGTCGCGCGCCGCCAGCCGGGTTAGCAGCATCCGGGCATCGATGGGCGCAGACGCCACAGCCTGCAGGTCCCGGGCCAGGACCACCTTGCTCAGCTCGCCGGCCCGGATGGCGGCGACCGCCGCGGCCACCGCCTGCTCCCACTGCGGGGCACTCAGGCTGCCGTCGCTCCAGCGCACCTGCCCCGGGGCCGTGACCGGCGCGGCCGCCGGCAGCTGGCCGGCGTTGCCGGGGGTGCCCGCCGGGCCCGAGATGGTGGTCAGCCACGACCGGCCGCTCCGGCGGGCCAGCACCACCCGCGGCACAATGAGCACGGACCCGTCGCAGGCGGGGTCGAAGGTGAAGCTGCCGAAGGCCACCGCGCCCGAGCCGGGCACCCCCACCTCGTCGGTCACGCGCGCGTCGTCGAACAGCTCGCGCAGCCACTTCTCGCCGGCAGTGAACCGATCCGCGCCGGCCGGCAGGGTCAGCCGGGCCGCCTCGCCCCAGCCGACGAGTCCGTCACCGCGGCGCACCCAGGCCACCGCGGCCGGGCCCGGCAGCTGCGCCAGGAGGTTGCCGGGGTCCGGCACCTCGACGGTCGACACCACCAGCCCCGCACCGAATACAGGCTGGTCGGCTTCGGGTACGGCGCGCTCGGGTCCCACGGCAGACCACTCTAGTTCGGCGCCGCGACCACCCGGTCGGCCGCCGGCCCCGGTGCCGCTCTCGCCGGGCCGCGGGTCGTTCTAGGAGACCGCGTGCTCGCCCGTGGCCTGAGCACCCTGTTAGGGCGTGCGGGACAGCGGATTCGATGCTAGCTTTTCCCTATTCTCGATTAACTAGATTGGAAACATAGGATGCAAGTCTTTACTCGCACGGCAGGCCCGGCGCTCGCCCTCGCCAGCCCGGCCCGGCTGGCTCAGGTGGTGGGCGCGATCGCCGGGCAGCCTGACCAGTGGCGGCCGCTGGTGCGGTTCAGCGCCAAGCGCCGCTGGTATTACCGAATCGAGCCCGACGACCCGGCCGCCGGCTATGAGGTGTGGCTGCTCACCTGGCTGCCGGGCCAGCAGACCGGATTTCACGATCACGGTGACGCGTCCGGCGCATTCGCCGTGGCCGATGGCGAGCTAGTCGAGCGCACCGGCCGGGCCGGCCGCGCCGACGTCCGCAGCCGGGCCTTCACCGCCGGCGCGGTCCGCTCCTTTGGCGCGGGCCACCTGCACGACGTCGGCAACGACGCGCGCAGCCCGGCGGTCAGCGTGCACGCGTACTCGCCGCCTCTGTCGGCCATGCGGCGCTATGCCATGACCAGTTCCGGCCTGGCCCTGGCCGGCACCGAGATGGCCGGCGCCGACTGGTGACCGGCGCTGACCAGGCCGGGAATGGAGCGCCTCGGCCCGGGTAACTGATGCAGGCGCCGGGGCCGCATCCTGGCGCGAGGTACCCGCTGCTGGCGGCGGGCGGCTATGGTGCGGCAAGCGCGCCATAGCAGGCGCATCAGGGCAGAGGTGATGACCAGTGCGCTCCGGTCCCGGCCCCGTCGCCGACGTTCCCCCGCCGTCGGCCGATCCTGGCGGCGAGGCCGGTAACCCCGGCAATGGCCTCCGCGCCGCGCCACCAGATGGCCAGGACGGCCCGGCCGCGACGTTCTACGGCCGTGATCCCGAAACGGTCGCCGGGTCAGCCATCGCCCACTCGACGCCCACCCGCTGCCAGGCCCGCACACGGCTGTACCGCAACGGGGTGCTGGAGCGCGAGGGCTTTCCCGTGGATGCCATCAGCGACTACCTGGCCGACGAGTCGGCGGTCGTCTGGCTGGACCTGCACGATCCCGACCGTGAGGACCTGTCGGTGCTCAGCGCCGAGTTCGGCCTGCACCCGCTGGCCATCGAGGACGCCGTGCACGAGCACGAGCGCCCCAAGCTGGATCGCTACCGCAGCCACCTGTTCCTGCTCGCCTACGGCGTGCATTTCGACGACCAGGCCGGCGAGCTGTTCACCAGCGAGATGGCTGCCTTCGTCACCCCGCGGGCGCTGATCACCGTCCGCAAGGACAACGGGCTGGACATCGAGGCGGTGGTCAGCCACTGGGATGCAAGCCCGGACCTGGCCAGCGCCGGGGTGGGCTACCTGCTGCACGGCCTGATCGACTACATCGTCGACGGGCACTTCGCCGCCGTGCAGGCCCTGGACAGCGCCATCGAGGACCTCGAGGACAGGCTCTTCTCCACCGCCGCGCAGAACAACGAAGTGCAGCGGCGCAGCTTCGACCTGCGCAAGAGCCTGGTCCTGCTGCGCCGGACGGTGCTGCCGATGCGCGAGGTGGTCAACTCCCTGATGCGCCGCGACCTGCATGTCGTCAGCGAGCAGCTGCACCCCTACTACCAGGACGTCTACGACCACGTGCTGCGCGCGACCGAGTGGACCGAGAGCCTGCGCGACCTGGTGACCACCATCCTGGAGACCAATCTCACCATCCAGGGCAACCGGATGAACATCATCACCAAGAAGGTCACCAGCTGGGCCGCCATCGTGGCCGTCCCGACCTTCGTGACCGGCTTCTACGGCATGAACGTGCCCTATCCCGGCTTCGGCCACGTCACCGGGCTGGTGTCCGCCGTGGGCATCATGGCGTTCCTGGCCGTCGCGCTCTACGTCATCTTCAAGCGCAATGACTGGCTCTAGGCGTGGGACCACCACGCAAGATCATCGTCAGTAGGCTAGGAACAGCAGGACAGCCGCCGACGGGGACGGACTTCATGATCACCACGACCGCAGCGCAGGGGAATCTCCATGACAGGCTCCCGTCACGATGACCGGGGTGCAGGAACGGCGCACCATCGACCAGGTGCTGGCCGCCGCACGAGCCCGGCTGAGCCGGGTCAGCCCGCAGCAGGCGCGTCGGGAGGCTGGCCAGGGAGCCCTGCTGGTCGATATCAGGCCGCAGGCACAGCGCGCCGCCGAGGGCGAGATCCCCGGCGCCATGATCGTCGAGCGCAACGTGCTGGAGTGGCGCTTCGATCCCGCCTCCGCCGCGCGCCTGCCCGAGGCCCGCTATGACCTGCGAATCATCGTGTTCTGCCAGGAGGGCTATACCTCGAGCCTGGCTGCGGCCGCGCTGCAGGATCTTGGCATCAGCCAGGCTACCGACCTGGATGGCGGCTTCCGCGCCTGGCAGCTGGCGGGCCTGCCGACCTCGTCGCCTGCCCGCCCCGGTCTCAGCCACGCCTGACCCGCTCGAGCTGTCAGAGGAGCGTCAGCTGCACCGGGGCTCGCTGTTCCGCTAGCTGCGGCGGGCTGGCGGGGTCAGCCACTCCGGCGCCCTGGCCGGGACCAGGCCGCCGGGCCGGGTGGTCCTGCCGGGGCCCGCGCCCCACCCGGCGGGCTGCCGCCGGGCTGCGGGACCCGACTCGGTAACGACGGGCCAGGGCGGATACCTCCGCGCTGATGCGCTGCTGGTAGCGCCGGTCGGCGTAGGCACCCGAGCCGTACAGGTCGCGGTAGGCCGGGACCAGCGCCGGATGGTGCTCGTCCAGCCAGCTCAGGAACCACTCCCGCGCGCCGGGCCGCAGGTGCAAGACGATCGGGGTCACGCTCCTCGCCCCGGCGGCCGCGGCGTCCCGGACGGCGGCGGCCAGCTGAGCGGGGGAGTCGGACAGGTAGGGCAGGACCGGCCCCATCAGCACCCCGCAGCCCAGGCCGCGGTCAGTCAGCGCGGCGCATACGGCCAGGCGCCGGGCCGGACTGGGCGTGCCCGGCTCGGCCAGCTTCGATAGCTCTTTGTCGACAAAGCCCACGGACACGTTCAGCCCGACGTCGGTCACCTGCGCGGCCTCGGCGATGAGGTCGAGATCGCGCAGGATGAGCGTGCCCTTGGTAAGGATCGAGAACGGGTTCCGCGCGTCCCGCAGCGCGCCGATGATGCCGGGCATGAGCTGGTAACGCCCCTCCGCGCGCTGGTAGCAGTCGACATTGGTGCCCATGGCCACGTGCTCGCCCTGCCAGCGGCGGCCAGCCAGCTCCCGGCGAGCGAGCTGCGGCGCGTTGACCTTGACCACGATCTTGGAGTCGAAGTCGTGCCCGGAGTCGAGATCCAGGTAGGTATGGGTCTTACGGGCGAAGCAGTACACGCAGCCGTGGCCGCAGCCGCGATAAGGGTTGATGGTCCAGCGGAACGGCACCCGGGACGCCGCGGGCACCTGGTTGATGATCGACCGGGCGTGCACCTCGTAGAAGGTCATGCCGCGAAAGCCGGGCGTATCGAAGGTCCGCGCTATGGCATCGCGATCGAACAGCGCCGGGGTCCCGCCTGCCCGGGCCGTGCGCGGCGCCGGGCCGCCGGCTCCCGCCACCGGTCCGGCCTGCTGGCCCGTGTCGCTGGCCGCCTGGTCCGGCGCCGCATCCAGGCGGAGGGAGTCCCATCGCATGCCGAGTACAGTAGAACGAGATTTCGATTTTATCAAACACTTTTTCGGTCGGAGAGGTTTGCCCGGCCAGCCGCAGACTTCTACTTGCCGGGCAGCAAAGGGCGGGTAAAGAATCGTAGGCAGGGGATACCTAACAGCAGTCGCCGCCGGCTGAGCAGCAGGGGCGGCTGAAGGTGGCCGGAGGTGGCGCGATGGCTCTGTCGATGGATGAGCAGCGCATCCTGGATGGGATTGAGCGCAAGCTGGCCGGGGACGACCCGAGGCTGGCGGCACGGCTGACCGCGTTCGGGCAGCCCAGGCTTCCGGCGATGCTGGGGTCGGGCCGCGCGCGGGCGATAGCGGTCCTGGTCTCGCTGGCGCTGGCGGCCGTGGTCACGCTGATGGTCTACACCATGCGGCCGCTCCCCGGAGGTTCCGGCAAGCCGGGGCACCCGGCGCAGCGGGCCCGCGTCATTACCAGCCCTAAGGCGTCCTCGCCCGCGGTAGCCAGGCCGAGCGGGTCCAGCGCCTCGTTACCGTTATCCACCAGGTAGCTCGGGCCCGCCAGGCCCGCGGCCAGTGGGCCGGCCGGACGCTAGCTCAGGATTCCCGCCACAGCTGCAGCAGGTACTGCTCAAGCCCTTCGAGTCGCTTGCGAGCCTGCTGGAACTCGTCGCCGAGCGGGTCGTCGTGCAGCTGGAACAGCTCGTCATACCGCTGGACCGCGGCCGCCCGGTTCCGGGTGTACACGCGGGCGCCGTAGTCGCCGACTCCGCCGCTGAGCTGCATGCTCTCGACCGCGCGGCCCGCCGTGCCCATGTCCACGCTCAGCTTGCCGCGCAGGTACAGGACGCACTTGGCCTCGTCCTCGTAACCGTCGCTGAACGGGGGCGGGGCGTCATCCCATTCCTCGATGGTGAGCTGCACACCGAGGTGCTCCTGGGCGCAGGACACGATGATCTGCTCGCGCCCGGCGCTGATCAGCGAGCCCGCGGGCAGCACGGGACCACCTGGCGCATCGGGATCGATGGCAGGGTCATGAACCCGGAACATCATGTGCTCCGGGAAGACCGGAATCTCCAGCCGAAGCAGCCTGCGGCTCACTGGCCCCCCTCGGACAGATACTTTTCCTGACCTACAGGATGCTATGCCGGCGACGTTTTGGACGTGCAATCGGCCAGAAAAGCGAGGTATGACGTTGAGTGGCCGCACTGTCACATCACCGCAGGCTTGTTCGGGCTATCCTCCGATCATGATCGAGACGCTGCCGGAAGTGCCGGGCGTGACCCAGCGGTTCGTCGATGCGGGCGGCCTGCGGATGCACATCGCCGAGGCCGGCACCGGGCCGCTGGTGCTGCTGCTGCACGGCTTTCCGGAGAGCTGGTACTCCTGGCGGCACCAGCTCGTCGCGCTGGCCGACGCCGGATATCACGCCGTGGCTCCCGACCAGCGCGGCTACTGCCAGACTGGCGGCCCCGACGGGGTCGGCAAGTACACGATCCTGCACCTGACCGGCGACGTCATCGCACTGATGGACGCGCTCGGCGAGCAGCGGGCCGTCGTGGCCGGGCACGACTGGGGCGCGCCGGTCGCCTGGCACACGGCGCTGTTCCGCCCGGACCGGGTCCGGGGCGTCATCGGGCTGAGCGTGCCCTACCGGCCGCGCGGTTCCGCGGTGCCCGTGGCGGCCATGCGGGCCGGAATCGGCGACGGCTTCTACATGGTGTACTTCCAGCAGCCGGGCGTGGCCGACGCCGAGCTGAACCGGGACCCGGCTGCCACCTTCCGCCGGGTGCTGTCCAGCGCCTCGGGCAGCGGAGTGATCGAGGGCCACATTCCCGGCGGGCACAGTTCCGGCGGGCAAAGTACCGGCCCGCCGTTCCGGCAGCCGATCGTGCCGCCGGGCGGCGGCTTCCTGGACATCTGCCCGGAGCCGGCCCGGCTGCCAGACTGGCTCACCGCGGCCGACATCGACGCCTACGCCGCGCAGTACGCCCAGGCCGGCTTCACGGGCCCGCTGAACTGGTACCGCAACCTGGACCGCAACTGGGAACTCACCGCCGCCTGGCAGCACGCGCCGGTACTGGTGCCCGCGCTGTACGTGGCCGGCGAGCAGGACCTGGTGGTCAGGTTCCCCGGCGCGCGCGAGGGGATCGGCCGGCTGGCTCAGGCGGCGCCGCAGCTGCGGGAGCCGGTCCTGCTGCCCGGCTGCGGTCACTGGACCCAGCAGGAGCAGCCCGAGCAGGTCAGTGCCGCGATGATCAGCTTCCTGCGCGAGCTGGCCTGACGGCCGGCCGGACGCCCTGACGGCCGGCCGCGGCGGGTTAGCTGCCAGGCGGACGAGGCGGCGGGAGGCCGCCCCGGTCGCGCGCCTCCGCCCACAGCTCGCGGTAACGCCGGGCGGCCTGGCTGCGCGGCGCGAACGCGGCTACCGGAGCCCGCTCGACCGCCATCTGCTCGATCAGCGAGAGCGCGGGAATGACCGTGGCCGCGAAATCGGACCGCTGGGCCGGCAGCGCCTCCGCGATCTGCTTATGCAGCCGCTTGCGCTGGTCGATCATCGAGATAAACGCCAGGACCCGCGGCTTCTTGCCCCTGAAGTCGCCGATGAAATCGGTGAGCTGATCGAGGGTGCGTACCGAAAGCGTGGTGGGGATCAGCGGGACCAGCAGCACGTCTGCGGCGTGCAGGACACTCTCGGACAGCAGCGAGATGCTCGGCGGGCAATCCAGGATGATCACGTCATACTGCGATCGCAGCGGCGCCAGCAGGCTGGCCAGCCGCCGGGCCGGATCCTTGGCGCCGTCCAGCATGAGGTCGAGCTTGCGGTAGGTGAAGTCGGCCGGAAGCAGGTCGAGATGCTCGAAGTCGGTCCCCTTGATGGCCTCATCGATGGACCGGGTGCCCCGGATCAGCGCTTTCCCGCCGCCCTTGACCCGCGGCCGGATGCGGAACATGAAGCTGGCCGCGCCCTGCGGGTCCAGGTCCCACAGCAGGACCCGGTAGCCGTCGCGGGCGGCCAGGTAGCCGAGGTTGACGGCGGTCGAGGTCTTGCCGACGCCGCCCTTGATGTTGTACGTGGCGAAGATCTTCATTAGCCGGCCGCCCTGGTCAGCGCCGCGATCCTGGCCTGGCCGTCGGGGCTGGCGAATTCGCTGAACAGCCCGGCGAACTCGGCGCGGGCGCGGCGCTGGCGGCGCGCGAGCCCGGCCGCGACCTCGCCCATGGCCAGCAGCGTCTGCGCCGGCGCGGCGCGCTCGTCCATCATCTGCACGGCGAAGTCCCGGAGCTCGCCGCGCTGCACGTCGGTGTCCTGGAACTCCCCGAGGCAATCCTGCAGTCCCTTGAGTTCCTGAACCGCCCGCCACGCCACGCCAGGGGCATGCAGCGAGGCGAAGATCTCCAGCAGGTAACGCAATTCCTTGCACCGCTTGCGCAGCTCGTGCAGGCTCTCCGGCGGGGAAGTGGCGGTGATCGCCGCGCCGCCGGCCAGGACCCGCCGGTGCACGGCGGTGATGCTGCCCGCCGCCAGCGCTGCCGCGGCCGGCCTGCGGCGGCCAGCCGTGGCCGCCTCGTCCAGGACCTCGCGCCAGTCCCGGCGCAGGTGCCCGAACCGGGCCGAGCGCAGCCCGCGCGCGAGCTCGCGCTGCGCCCGGCGCCGCGAGCGTCGCAGGTGGTCGCCGAACGGCTCCAGGTCGGCGGGATCGGCGCCGACGAGGCGGGCCGTCATGGCCGGCAGGCCCAGCAGGTAGACGTCGAGGTCGCGGGTGGGGGTGGTCAGGTCGCCCAGCCACTTGAACGCCGGCTGGAACCGCGCGCGGGCACCGTGCGGCAGCACCTGCCCGGCCAGCTTGAGCGCGCTCCTGGTCCGCCGGACCGCAACCCGCAGATCGTGCAGGAACTCGGTGTCGATGTCGGCGATGGTACCGGGGACGTTGGCTTCCAGCGTGGCCAGCAGCGCGGCGAAGACCGCGGCCATGGCGGTCGCGGCGGGCATCCCGGCGGTGAGCTGGACGTCGATCCGGCCGGAGTAGTCGCCGGCCCGGCGTCCGGCCGACGCCAGCACGGCCTCGAGCGCGGGCCGCTCGTCGGTGGTGACGCCCGGTAGCGCAGCCAGCCGGGCCGCCAGCCGCTCGGCCTGGGCCTGGTACCCGCGGACCGGGCGTACCTCCAGCCGGTCCGGCAGGTGCGCCGCCGCCGGGTAGGTCACCGACATCTGGTCCGCGATGACCCTGGCGACGGTCTTGTCATCGCCGTTGAGCGCCCGCCGCTCGCGCACGGTGCTGGTCGCCCGGGCAACCGGCAGCAGGGCCCGGACGCCGACCACGGGAGCCAGCCGCTCGGCGAGGGGCCCGGCCGGCAGCGCGTCCAGCTGGCCCGGCCACCTCGGCGGCCGCCCGGCCGCGTCCCGGAACTGCTCGGCGGCGACCTCCGCCCCGTCGCGGCCGGTCAGCCGGAACTCGGTGCCGCCCCGGCCGCTGACCTGCTCCAGCGTGAGCCCGGCCCGGTACAGGCGCCAGTCGAAGGTATCCAGCCAGGTCCGCCGGATGGTAGCCCGCCGGGCGCCGGTGACCAGGTCGAAGCCGCTGCCGGGCAGCGCGGCGACGACCAGCGCATCCGCTTGCGGCGGCACGCCGGCGGTGTCTGGCACCAGGTCAGGCTGCGCGTCGGGCAAGGCGTGACCTCGTAGCTATGGGCGGGCCGGCCCGGCCCGCCGAGGGCATGAACCCTGGCGAAACGACATCTGCCGCAGACTGTATCAGCGGCTAGGCTTGATCAGGTGAGCGCCTGGACAACCGTCTCCGACCTGGCCACCGGCGCCGGGACGCTGGTGCTGGCCGTGGCCACCTTCGCCTCGGTCCGCTCGGCGAACCGGTCGGCGCGCACCGCGGAAATTGCCCGGAAAGCCGGGATGCGGCCGGTCCTGATGAACTCGCGGCTGCAAGACCCTGCCCAGAAGGTGTCATTCGCCGATGAGAAGTGGCTGGCGATCCCGGGGAGCGGAGCGGCTGTCGAGGCGACGGACGACGCCGTCTACCTGGCGGTCTCGCTGCGGACCGCGGGCACCGGGATGGGCATCCTGCATGGCTGGCGGATATGCGACGTCATCGAGCGGGGCGACCAGCGCCGCCCGGAGCTGGCCGAATTCACGGCGCAGACCCGGGACATGTACGTGGCGTCGGGCGACATCGGCTTCTGGCAGGGTGCGCTGCGCGACCCGTCCGCCGAGATATTCAAGCATGCCACCGCGGCCATCGAGGCCCGGACCCTGCTGACGCTGGACCTGCTCTACGGCGACTTCGAGGGCGGCCAGCGGGTGATCAGTCGCTTCACCCTCGCCCACAGCCCCTTCGGTCATCGGGAGCTTGGCGGGAACCTGGACGGACCCGGCAGCCAGCCGCCCGGCCGGGCCAGCGAGACGCCGGATCCGGCCGCCGGAGCGGCCGGGAGCGGCGGGTTGTCCGCCGGGCAGAAGGAACTCCAGGCCAGGCCGGCCTCCGCGCGGTGGATCGCCTCGGTCGTCCGGCACTGGAATTTCGACCAGCCAGATCCGCGTTAGCCCGCCCGTCCCGGCCTCGCGCTGACCTCCGGCGCTGGCCCGAAGCGGCGGAACCAGGGAGGATTGGCGGCAGAACGGGCCGGGATCATCGGTGAGGGAGTTCTCATGCTGCAGCTGTTTGCCTTCGACAAGATCGGCGTCGTGCTCAGCGACCTGTACTTCGTCGACCCCAACCCCGGCAAGGGCCAGGAGGGCCCCGAGCGCGGCGTGCGGCTGGAAGTGCGGATGATGGCCCAGGGCCAGCTGAACGGGTCGATCTACTCGGCCCGGCCGATCGAGGTCGGCCAGCCCGTCTGGCGGGCCGACCTGCTCGAGGCCGCCGACGGCCCGCCGGGCAGCCTCAACCGCGCGCATCATCACCCGGGCTTCCGCGGCTGGGAGCCCGGCAAGCGGGTCTTTGACCGCGGCCTGTCCGGCGATCCCGTGCGCTGGGTGGGGGAGCGGCTCGCCGATCTGGGCGGGCTGCTGGAGCAGGCCGGGATCGAGGCCGATGCGGAGCTGGCCGCCGACGCCGAGCAGCTGCGAGCCTGCGTCCCCGATATCGAGCGGGCGCTCAGCAGCCTGCTGGACCGGGTCAAGGCGGGCGAGCTGGCCACCGCCCCGCCGGGCGGCGAGCTGACCAGCGCCCGGATCAGCTGGCTGTAGCTAGGCCAGCCGGGTCAGCTCGACGCTGACGTCCATCGTGCTGCTCGGCGCGCCGTGGTAGATGCCCTTGAGCGGCGGCACATCGGCATAATCCCGGCCGACGGCGACGACGACGTGCTGCTCGCCGACAATGACCCGGTTGGTCGGGTCGCTGGCGGCCCACTCACCGGTCCAGTACTCGACCCAGGCGTGGCTCTGGCCCACGACCTCGTCGCCCGGCTCGGCCCCGGACTTGGGATACAGGTAGCCCGAGACGTACCGGGCCGGCACGCCCACCTCGCGCAGCAGGGCCACGGTGAGGTGCGCGATGTCCTGGCAGACGCCCTTGCCCTGGTCCCAGGCCTCCTGGGCGCCGGTCTGCACGCCAGTCGCGCCGGGCACGTAGGCGACTCGGTCCCGGACAAATCCCGCGATCTCGCCCGCGGCCTCCAGCGGGTCCGCCCCCATGGCGCGCTCGCGGGCGATGGCGGCCAGCTCCGCGCTGACGGTGGTGCGCTCGGTGGGCATCAGGTACTCCAGCAGCCGGCCGTCGCAGGTCCGGGCGATGAGCTCCTTCCAGGGCAGTGGCGGCGCGGGAACGCGCGGCGGGCTGGTCTCGACGGTGGCGCTGGCGGTGATCACCAGCTCGTCGTGGGGGGCCTGGATATCGAAGGAGCTCACCAGGGTTCCCCAGTAGTCCCGGTAGGACCAGATCGGCGCGTGGGAGTCGGTCGTCAGCCGCGCCTCGAGCGTCGTCTGCCGCGGCAGCGACGGCGGCCGCATCCGGGCCTCGTTATAAGACGCCCGGGCTCCGCCCTGATAGCGGACATATGTCCGGTGCGTGATCTTCAGGCGCCAGCCCACGCTCGCCCCTCCTGGGCCCAGGTCACCGGCTGGGCGTAACTGAAGTAACGCTCGGTGATCGCCTCGGTCGCTTCCAGGCAGGTCTCCTGCAGCGCGCTCAGCAGCTCGCCGAGCTGCCCCGGCAGCAGCTGCGGGTCGGCGTACTCCAGCTGCGTGCGCAGCCGCCCGATCGGCCGCCGGGCCGGGTCGCCCATGCCGGTGCGGCCGGGGCCCTGGTCCAGCGCGGCCAGGCACTCCTCCGCGGTGCCCAGGGTGTGCAGCACGGACCGGGGGAACAGCCGGTCCAGGACGAGGAACTCCGCTACGTGCGCGGCGTCCCCGGTCCAGCTGCGGGTGCGGATGAACGACTCGTAGGCGCCGCAGGCACGCAGCAGCATGGGCCAGCTCGCCTCGTGCGGCGCGGCGGCCATCCGGGCCAGCAGCAGCCGCGCGGTCATGTCGACCCGCTCCAGGCTCTGCCCGAGGATCAGGAAGCGCCAGGCGTCGTCGTGGCTCATGGTCGAGTCGGCCAGGCCGAAGAACAGGGCGGCGCGCTCGCTGATGAAGCGCAGGTAGACGTGCGGGCCCAGCCGCTCGGCCGCCCGGCGCTGGCGGGCCAGTGCCAGCGCCGTCACGTTCAGGCACTCCCACATCTCGCCGGAGATCACCTCGCGGACGCTGCGCGCCCCGCCCCGGGCGGCGAGCACCGCGCCGGCGACGGCGCTCGGGGTCTTCTGGTCGTAAGCCAGCTGGTAGAGGGTCCCGTCGATGTCCAGCCGGGCGCTGGCGGCCGGGATGCCGAGCACGCCGAGCAGGGCCCGGCAGGTCGCGTCCTCGTCGGACTGCGGTTCCTCGAGCGTGCGGTGCACGTAGACATCGGCCATCCGGGCGGTGTCGTCGGCACGCTCGACGTAGCGCCCGGTCCAGAACAGGGTCTCGGCGATCCGGCTGAGCAGGCCCGAGTTCACGACAGCCCGTCTCTCACTGCTGAGCCGTCCGGCTGGCCCGTCACTGCTGCTGGCCCTGCTGGCTGTGCGCGGGCCCTGGCTGCCGGGCCACGCCGCCGTCGGGCGCCTGGGCCGCGGCGATCAGCTGCCGCGCGGCCACCGGCGGGGCGGCCGGCCGGTCCGGCAGCAGGACCCAGGTGTCCTTGGAGCCGCCGCCCTGGCTGGAGTTCACGACCAGCTCGCCCTCCTGCAGCGCGACCCGGGTGAGGCCGCCGGGCAGCACCCAGACGTCGGTGCCGTCGTTGACCGCGAACGGCCGCAGGTCGATGTGCCGCGGCGCCAGCCGCTCGCCGATGAGCACCGGCGAGGTAGACAGGGCCACCGGGCGCTGCGCGATCCAGCTGCGCGGGCTGGCCCTGACCTTGGCCCGCAGCGCGAGCAGGGCCTGCTCGTCGGCGCGCGGGCCGATGACGATACCGCTGCCGCCGGCTCCGTCGACCGGCTTGAGCACCAGCTGGTCCAGCCGCTCGAGCACCCAGGCCAGGATCTCGGGATCGTCGAGCCGGTAGGACTCCACGTTGTCGAGCAGCGGTTCCTCGCTCAGGTAGTACCGGATCAGGTCCGGCAGGTAGGTGTAGAGCAGCTTGTCGTCGGCCACGCCGTTGCCGACGGCATTGGCGATGGTGACGTTGCCGGCCCGCGCGGCGTTCAGCAGGCCGGGGCAGCCGATCACCGAGCCGGGGATGAAATGCAGCGGGTCGAGCCAGTCGTCGTCCACCCGGCGGTAGATGACGTCCACCGGCCGTCGCCCCTGAGTGGTGTGCACGAAGATCTGGTTGCCCTCGCACATCAGGTCGCGGCCCTCGACCAGCTCGACGCCCATCAGCCGGGCCAGCAGGGTGTGCTCGAAGTAGGCGGCGTTGTTCACGCCGGGGGTCAGCACGACCACCACGGGGTCGATGGCCCGCGACGGCGCGGCGGCGCGCAGGGCCGACAGCAGCCGCGCCGGGTAGACATCCACCGGGTTGACGTGCTGCTCGGTGAACAGCGCCGGGAAGGTCCGGGTCATGGCCAGCCGGTTCTCCAGCACGTAGCTCACGCCCGACGGGATCCGGATGTTGTCCTCCAGGACCCGGAACTGGCCCTGCTCATCCCGGACCAGGTCGATGCCGGCGATATGGACCCGGACCCCGTTGGGCGGATTCAGCCCGTGCACCTCCCGGCGGAATCGCTGCGAGGTGAAGATGAGCCGCCAGGGCAGCACGCCATCGGCGATGACCCGGGCCGGGCCGTATACGTCGGCCAGGAAGGCCTCCAGCGCCAGCACCCGCTGGCGGACCCCGCGCGCGATCAGGTCCCACTCGACCGCGTCGATGACCCGCGGGATCATGTCCAGCGGGAACGGGCGCTCCTCGCCGCCGTAATCAAAGGTCACGCCGCGGTCGGTGAACAGGCTGGCCAGCTGGTCGGCCCGGTAGCGCAGCTCGGCCGGATCTAGCGGCTGGAGCGCCGCCAGCAGCGTGTGGTAGGCCGGGCGCGGCTTGCCGGGCTTCTCGAACATCTCGTCCCAGGCCTGCGCCAGGTGATAACTATCGAAGATGTCCGCCACGTCAAGAGCGTAGTCCGTATCTGTTTCGCCGTCATTACGCCCGTGATCATGATTTGCCACCGGGTGCAGCTCAGAACGAGGTTTCCGCTAGCCACCGGGCCAGCAGCGCGCGGTCACCGAAGAGGGTAACGGCGCTGTCGTCAGCGGGCATCCGCCGCAGCAGGACCAGCAGCAGCGCGGCCGCCGGCCCGGTCAGGGCCGCATCGCCCTTGCCATGGCCGGGCCGCACCGCGACCCCGTCGGGATCATGGCTGATCAGCCACTCGCCGGACCCGTCCAGGCCCTCGTCGGTGGCGTGCACGTGCAGGACGCGGCCCTCCGGCAGCGCCGCCGCCCGCGGGTCGGGGCGGCCGTTCAGCGGGCCGCTGGTGACGGTGAGCCACTCGTCGATCCCGTCTGCGGCGACCCGCGGCGCGATATCTGGCCGGCGGCCGGCGGCCAGCAGGCCATCGGCGGCGTGGACGAGCGTTTCGTGGCACATCCGGCGCCCCCAGAAATGGGCCGGGACCAGCTCGCCGAAGGCCCACACCGGGTCGTCGCCCGCGTCCGCGATGGCCGAGATGGCCCGCCGCGCGCCGGCCATCAGCCAGGGAGCGCGCTGCGCCGGGTCGTCAGGGAACCGGCCGTCCGCCAGCGACCGGAACGGGATGAACTCGGCCGAGCGCGTCGCGGCGATCGCCGCCGCCCACCGGTGCGCGCGGCCGACGTGAATGGCCAGCTCGCGCAGCGTCCAGTCCGGGCAGGTGGGGATGGGCAGGGCCGGGTCGCCCTCGTCGACCAGCGCGCCGAGGATCGCGGCGCTCGCCTCGATCTGCGCGGCGTACTGGCCGGGGTCCAGCGGTTCGTGACCCCGTGGTTCGTGACCCCGTGGTTCGTGACCCCGTAGTTCGTGACCCCGTAGTTCGTGACCCCGTGGTTCGTGACCCCGTGGTAGCTGGCTGAGCGTCATGATTCCCTCCGGGCGGCTCTGCTGCCGTCACCCTACCGAGCCCGCCCGCGGCCGGCCATGGAAGAAACTCCGCGGCCGCCGGGTTGCCGCTGACGTGATCGATGTGCCCTTGTCCGTCCTGGACCTCTCGCCCGTAGCCGCCGGTACCAGCGCCGGCCGGGCCCTGCGCCAGACCACCGAGCTGGCCCGGCGCGCTGAGGAGCTGGGATACCACCAGTTCTGGGTGACCGAGCATCACAACGTGCCGGCCATCGCCAGCTCGGCGCCCGCCGTCCTGCTGGCTCACCTGGCCGCGGCCACCTCCACCATCCGGGTGGGCTCGGGCGGCGTGATGCTGCCCAACCACGCGCCGCTGGTGGTCGCCGAGCAGTTCGGGACGCTGGAGGCGCTGCATCCGGGGCGCGTGGACCTGGGCATCGGCCGGGCCCCCGGCACCGACCAGCTCACCGCCCTGGCGCTGCGGCGTACCACCGAAGGGCTGTCGGCGGAGGCGTTCCCCGAGGAGCTGGCCGACCTGATCTCGCTGTTCACCGGCGAAGACGAGCGGTGGCCGATCCTGGCCATGCCCGGACGGGGCGACATGCCCGCGATCTGGCTGCTGGGCTCGAGCGGCTTCAGCGCTCAGCTGGCCGGGCTGCTGGGACTGCCGTTCTCCTTCGCCCATCACTTCAGCGCCGCCAACACCGAGCCGGCGCTGGCCCTGTACCGGGAGAACTTCCGGCCCTCGCGCTGGCTGGACCGCCCGTATGCGATGGTCGCGGTCACCGCTATCTGCGCGGACACCGACGAGCGCGCGCAGTGGCTGTCGGGTCCCGCCGCCCTGTCGTTCGTGCAGCTGCGCTCCGGGCGCCCGCAGCCGCTGGCCACCCCCGGAGGAGGCGGCGGCCTACCCGTACTCCGGGCTCGACCGGGAGATGGCCCGGCAGCGGTTCGCCGACCAGGCCATCGGCTCCCCGGACACCGTCCGCCGGCAGCTGGAGAGCCTCCTGGAACGCACCGGCGCCGACGAGCTGATGCTCACCACGCAGGTCTACGACATCGGCGACCGCATCCGCTCCCTGGAGCTGGTCGCCGGGAAGGTGGCGGGCGGCCTGCGCCACCCGCGGAGCTGACCCGAGCCGACCCGAGCTGGGCCGCTGCGCCAGGCGTCACGTGACCGCGGGCCGGCCTCAGCCGCGGCTCAGGATGAGGCCGAGCGGGCTGGGCGCGGTGAACTGCAGGTCCACGACGGGCTGGCCCTGGACCCGGGCCGTCGAGACCTGGGCGGCGTAGGGCGGCCGCTGCCCGCGCAGTTCGCCGAGCAGCCAGGCCGCGTAAGCGCTCTGCGTCATGGCGCCCGTGGGGTCGGCACCGGACAGCACGGCCGAGCGCAGCGGCATACTCGGATCGGAACCGGGCCCGGCGTCGCCGAACGACAGGACGCGGACGGAGTGAGTGGCCGCCAGCTGCGCCAGGAGCAGCATCAGCCGCGAGTCGGCGTGACCGGCGACCAGCTGGGCCCGGGCCGGGGCCGCCAGCTGGAGGCGCGCGTTGCGCAGCAGCTGCGGCGCCGTGCCCTTGCGAGCCGCGGCATCGCGGCCCAGCGCCGCCGAGTAGGCCGCGCTGCCGCCGGCCGCGACCACCCGGACGTCGATCTGCGCCATCCCGGTACCGAACCGGGCTAGCACCGCCGGGGCGTAGACGGTGGCGAGCCGGCTGCCGAACTGACTGCGGATGGCGGGCGTGGCTACGACGATGTCGGCACCGAGCGGGTCGGCGGCGCTGGTGCTCAGCAGGTCCAGGTCCGCCGCCGGCACCCCGGCCGCCTGCAGGGCGGCGCACATCGCCGGATCGCAGGCCGCGATCGCGGCGTGGCTGACCTGACGGGCGACCCACCGGGCCGCCTGGCCCCTGGTCGCCGCCGCGCCCGTGAGGCCGCCCGGCGGGCGGGCCGGCGGGCTGGAGTGACCCCGGTTCAGGGCGATGACCGTGACCCCGGCCGCGATCACGGCGAGCAGGACCAGGACGCTCACGCCCCGATGCCTGAGGGCACGCGCAGGCCGGGCCTTCTTTCCCTTTCCGGCCGTCGCAGCAGCCCCACCCGCCGCAGCAGCCACCGGGACTGCGAGGCCGGGAGCTGCTGCTGGTTCGGGAGCTGCTGGGGGAGCGGGGGGCCCCGGAGCGGCCGGGAGCGGCGCAGCCGAGCGCGGAGCCGCAGGGGCCGGGGCGGGCGGGAACGGCGCAGCCGAACGCGGAGCCGCAGGGGCCGGGGCGGGCGGGAACGGCGCAGCTGGGGCCGGAGCGGCGGAACCCGGAGCGGCGCCTGACCCGGGGCCGCCTACCGGGGCGGCAGCTGGCGCCGGAGACCGCAGGGCGGCCGGAGCGGGCGGAGCGGGCGTTTCGGCGAGCGGGCGCGGCAGCGCGGTGGGCAGCGGATGCTGGATGGGGCGGCGCGGCGGCGGCCGCTGGATCGCCGGCGGAGGCTCGTGAGGCCAGTCCGTCGCCGGCGGGCGGGCCTCAGGCCCTGGCGGCGGCCCGGGACTGCGCCGCCGGGAAGGTAGCGGCGAAGGAGTCACCTGCGGAGCCGGGACGGGGCCTCGCTCGGAGGGACCGGGCTCGCGATCGGGAAGGTCTGGCTCGCGATCGGAAAAGCCGGGCTCACGCTCGGGGCGGTCGGGGCGCAGCTCGGGGTCAGCGAGCGGGCGCGACAAAGTCGCTGGCAGCGGATGCTGCACCCGCCGCGACGGTGGCTGCTGAATCCGGCCGGCGGCCGGCTGGCGCCCCTGGCCGTGCGACCGCCTGGGCAGGGCAGCCGCCGACCCGGGCTGATCCGGGCCGGCATCGCGGGCCGGGCCGGGCCCGTCGTGCCGCAACGCCTGCTCATCTGCTGCCATGCGCTGGTCCCCCCACGCCATCCGCCCGTTGCCCGCCAGCCGAGCACACCTGGGCGGCGTTTTCAACCAGAATCGCCGATCGCGTAACTACTGACCGACCGTCCGGTTCGCCGCCGCCCGGCCGCGCGGCCGCGCGGCGGCGCCGGGCCCGCGGCGGCCGGGCTTCCGCTTGGCCCCCGGCGCGGTCACACTGGGGGCGTGCATGATTTCGACCTGCTGGTCATAGGCTCGGGCCCCGGCGGCCAGAAGGCGGCCATCGCAGCCACCAAGCTCGATCGCCAGGTGGCCATCGTCGAGCGGCCGGAGATGCTCGGCGGCGTCTGCCTGAACACCGGCACGATCCCGTCCAAGACCCTCCGCGAGGCGGTGCTGTACCTCACCGGCCTGGACCAGCGCGAGATGTACGGCCAGAGCTACCGGGTCAAGGACGACATCACCATCGCCGATCTCACCGCTCGCACCCGGCACGTGGTCAGCCGGGAGAACGACGTCGTCCGCAGCCAGCTGACCCGCAACCGGGTCACGATCCTGACCGGCACGGCGCACTTCACCAGCCCCACCTCGGTCGAGGTCGTCGATGCCGCCGGCCGGACGCGGGAAGTCACGGCGGCGAACATCGTCATCGCCACCGGCACCCGGCCCGCGCGGCCGGACACGGTGGCCTTCGACGAGCACACCATCATCGACTCGGACGGGATCCTGCAGCTGGAGAAGGTGCCACGCTCGATGGTGGTCGCCGGCGCGGGCGTGATCGGGATTGAGTACGCGTCCATGTTCGCCGCCCTGGGCACCAAGGTCACGGTGGTGGAGCAGCGGGACCGGATGCTCGAGTTCTGCGACGTCGAGGTGGTCGAGGCGCTCAAGTATCACCTGCGCGACCTGGCCGTTACCTTCCGGTTCGGTGAGACCGTCTCGGCGGTGGAGTCCCGGCCAGGGGGCGCGATCGCCTCGCTGGCCAGTGGCAAGCGGATCCCCGCCGACACGGTCATGTACTCGGCTGGCCGCCAGGGCCAGACCGACGACCTCGACCTGCCGGCGGCGGGGCTGGCAGCCGACAAGCGCGGCCGGATCACGGTGGACGAGTTCTTCCGCACCTCGGTGCCGAGCATCTACGCGGTGGGCGACGTCATCGGCTTCCCGGCGCTCGCCGCGACCTCGATGGAGCAGGGCCGCCTGGCCGCGCACCACGCGTGCGGGCTCCCGGTGCACTCCGCCCACCTGCTGCAGCCGATCGGGATCTACAGCCTGCCCGAGATCAGCTTCATCGGGAAGACCGAGGACCAGCTCACCCACGAGTGCATCCCGTTCGAGGTCGGGGTGTCGCGGTACCGCGAGCTGGCCCGCGGCCAGATCATCGGCGACTCCTACGGCGTGCTCAAGCTGCTGGTGTCACCGGAGGATCACCAGCTGCTGGGCGTGCACGTGTTCGGGACGGGCGCGACCGAGCTCGTGCACATCGGCCAGGCCGTCATGGGCTGCGGCGGCACGGTCGACTACCTGGTCGAGGCCGTGTTCAACTACCCGACGCTGGCCGAGTCGTACAAGGTAGCGGCGCTGGACGCGACCAACAAGATGCGCGAGATGGAGCGGTTCTCGCAGCTGTAGCGCTCAGCCCTGCGGGGCTCAGCTCGGGGGCTCAGCTCGGGGGCTCAGCCGCAGCCGCAGGCTCCGCCGCAGCAGCCGCCACCGCCGCCGCCGCGAGGAGCGGGAGCCTGCGATCCGGCCCGGCCGCCCACCGCCACGGTCGACAGCAGCTTGACCGTGTCCTCGTGGCCCTGCGGGCAGGTCGCCTGGTCGGACGCCTGGCTCATCGGCCGGGACTGCTCGAAGGTATCTCCGCAGGACCGGCATCGGTACTCGTAGCGTGGCACCCGGTCATCGTATGCCGTGCGGCGGCGTCTGCTCTACTTCACGGCCATCCGGACCCGGTAGGTCCACCACCAGATGCACGGGCCCGGCAGCCGCCGGGCGGCGATCTCGCGCAGGGCGCTCAGGCCCATCTCATCCTCGGTCACGCCCGCCTCCAGCAGCGCCACGGCGCCGCCCTGGCTCAGGGCCACGTCGACCAGCCGCCGCGCGTCACCCTGTTCCTGGCTGTCCACGGCGATCTCGCACGCCTGCCGGAAGAGCCCGCAGGCGGTGATCCGCTGCAGGTGCCGCTTGCCGGCGTGCGGCGGACGCAGCTCGCGCGCCGTCTCCAGGTCCGTCACCCGGGTCGCGAACTCCGCGTAGGCGGCATCGGTCTCCCAGTCGATGCAGGGCGGCCAGTCGCAGTCGTAGGCGGCGAAGACGCCGCCCGGCCGCAGGATCCTGACGATCTCGGGGAGCGCGCGCGAGGCATCGAACCAGTGCATGGCCTGGCTGGCCGTCACGATGTCCGCGCAGGCGTCGGGCAGCCCGGTGTCCTCGGCGCTCCCGGCCAGCACCGAGAACGTGGTCGAGCCCGGGGCCGCCGGGCCAGTGCCGCCCGCCTGGGCAGTGCCGCCCGCCTGGTCGGGTCCGGGTCCCGGCGCGGGCCCGGGCGCCAGGCCGAGCCGCCGCGCGGCGACGGCGCGCATCCCGTCGCCCGGCTCCACCGCGATGACGCTGGCGGCTCGCCCGGCCCAGATCACCGCGGACAGCCCGGTGCCCGCGCCCAGGTCGACCACATCGGGCGCGGGTGCGCCCGCCCATTGCATGAGCACCTCGGCCAGCTTGACCGGCGGCTGCGGGCGGGCCGCGTCGTACTCGGCGGCAAAGCCAGCGAACCGGGCGACCGCGTCCGGCATGGGTTGCTCCTGCCTGCTAGATCACCTGATGCCGAGATATTAACGCGCGTCCCCGCCGGCAGCCGGGCGTCCGGCCCGGCCGGCTTGCCGCCAGCCCGGCGCGGGCTACGCCATCAGGCCGGGCTCGATGGTCGCCACGGTCGCGCAGTCGGGCGCGAAGGTAATGATCGCGGCGACGTGCTGGCCCGACAGCACCCGCGGCAGCCAGTACCTGGCGTCGTCCCACATGCCGTCGAGCGGCAGCGCGTCCTCCGGGTACCAGCGCGGCGCGATCTCGTCGGACTCCGCCAGCTCGCCCTGGTAGACCGAGGTCAGGTAGACCTCGGCCATCTGGTCCCAGGACGGGCGGCAGGGGAACCGGAACTGGATGGTCGCCATGTGCTCGAGCGCGTCGGGGGAGACGATCAGGGACGACTCCTCCTCGACCTCGCGCACGGCCGCGGCGACGGGCTTCTCGCCCGGCTCGATGTGACCGCCCAGGCCCACCCAGCGGCCCTGGCCGAAACCGGTCTTCTTCAGGCCGAGCAGCACCTCGGGCCCGCTGGCGGCGGAGGAGCAGGCGGCGGGGCGGCGGATAAAGCACAGGCAGGTCCGGATGAGCATCGCGCCCAGCCTAGTGGGCCAGTGCCACCGCGGCCCCGTAAGCGCGCGGGCGCCCCAGCCGGCTCAGACGTCGCCGCGGGCCAGCCCGATCAGCCGGTCCAGCACTGCGCCGCCGCTCACCCGCAGCCCGTCGTGCTCGTACTCGCTGGTGACCCACGGCCGCAGGCCGCGGATGGCGCGGGCCGTGGCGAGCGAAAACTGCGTCGGCACGTACATGTCGTTGAAGTAGATCGCCGCCGCCGCGGGCACCTCGCTGGCGCGCAGCCGCGCGGCGTCATAGAGCGGCGGCCAGCCCTCCCGCTCCGCCAGCAGCTGCGCCGCGTCGGCCAGCGGCGCCAGCACCGGGTCGTTCTCGAGCATCCACGGATAGATCATCTCGCCGGTGAACAGCAGCGGCGCCCTGCCCTCGATCGCTGGCGCCGCGTCGAACTCGGGGAACTCCGCCCGGATGCGCTGCGCCGACCACCGGGTGGCCGGCCCCTGGGCGTAGCAGGCCTCGTGCAGCAGCGCGAACAGGGGAGCGGAGGCGACGCTCAGGACCGACTCCGCCCGGTGCAGGAAGTCGTCGTTCAGCTCCGGCCCGGCGAACGGGTCCTCCAGGAGGTAGTGCAGCGCGTGGCTGCCGGTACTCGAGCCCAGCATCAGGCCGATCGACTGGAACGCCTCGACCGTGAACAGCGTCCCGCCGGGCAGCCTGGCCGGCCCGGCGGCCAGCTTCCTGGCCACCTGCCTGGCCCGCTCGACATCGGCGGGATAGCGCTCGTAGTGAGCCTGGTTCTTGGCCGCCACGGCCGGATAGGTCAGCCGGTAGACGTCGTCAGGGCCGGCGTCCAGGCCGGGCAGGCCGCCGGTGAGGAAGGCCTCGCGCAGGCCCTGCGGCGACATGGACAGGTAGGTCACGGTGCAGAAGCCGCCGAAGCTCTGGCCCAGCACGCTCCAGGGGGCGCCGCCGGTGACCTGGCCGCGGATAAGCTCGGCGTCGGCCACGATGGCATCAGCCCGGAAGTGAGCCAGGTAGTCGGCCTGGGCGCGAGCCGAGCCCAGGGCCGCCAGCGTCTGGCGGCTGGCCGGGGAAGAGCGCCCCGTGCCGCGCTGATCGAGCAGCAGCACGCGGTAGTCCCGCAGCGCCCGCTCCAGCCAGACGCTGCGGCCGACGGGCCGCTCCGCGCCGAAGCCGGGACCGCCCTGCAGGAAGACCAGCCACGGCAGGTCGCTGGCCGCCGCATCGCTGGCCACCACCTCGCGGGCGAATACCTCGATCTGGTCGCCGCCCGGCGCCCGGTGATCCAGCGGTACCACGAAGGTGCGGTCGGTGAGCACGGTACCCGGCTGCCGGTAAGTGGACATGCCGGACACCGTACCCGTTACCAGTCCCCGGCACCCGGCCGGCGGGCCGGGGTCCTGCGGGCGTGGCCGGCCCCCGGTATCGTCGCGTGCAGACGCGCCGTGCCGGGCGCCCCCCACCGGACGGAGACCAGCATGCTGCCCAGGTCCGGGCCGCCACCGGGCGGCCCCGCAGCGACCATGTTCGCCGCCGATCAGGCCTCCAGGGGCCTGGGCATCGAGCTGCTCGAGGCGGGGGAGGGCCGGGCCGTGCTCCGCATGCGGATCGCCCGGACGATGATCAACGGGCACGAGATCGCGCACGGCGGCTACGTGTTCCTGCTGGCCGACTCGGCCTTCGCCTGCGCCTGCAACAGCCGCGGCCCGGTGACGGTCGCAGCGGGCGCCGACATTGCCTTCCTGCAGCCGGTGCGGGAGGGCGACGTGCTGACCGCGGTCGCGCAGGAGCGGGTGACCTACGGCCGCAGCGGGATCTACGACGTGACCGTCAGCCGCGGCGCCGAGGTCGTGGCCGAGTTCCGCGGCCGCAGTCGCACCCTGGGCTAGCGCATGCGCGTCACGGTGTTCGCGGGCAGCTCGATGGGCAGCCGCCCGGAGTTCGCGGCCGCGGCCGCCGATCTCGGCACCCGGCTGGCCCGGGCCGGGATCGGCGTGGTCTACGGCGGGGCCAGCGTCGGCCTGATGGGCGTCCTGGCCGATGCCGCGCTGGCGGCCGGCGGCGAGGTGATCGGGGTCATTCCCCAGGTGCTGGTCGAGGCGGAGGTCGGGGCCACCCAGCTGACGCGACTGGAGGTCGTGGACTCCCTGCACACGCGGAAGGCCCGGATGGCGGAGCTGTGCGACGCGTTCGTCGCCCTGCCGGGCGGGCTCGGCACGCTGGAGGAGCTGTTCGAGGTCCTGACCTGGCGGCAGCTGCGCCTGCACGGCAAGCCGGTGGCCCTGCTGGACGTCGCCGGGTTCTGGGAGCCGCTGCTGGCGTTCCTGGACGCGCGGGTCGCCGACGGGTTCATCCCGGCGGCTAGCCGGGCGGCGCTGCTGCGGGTGACCGACGCGGGCCAGCTGCTGGCCGCCCTGCCGCCCGGCTGAGACCCAGGCAGGCGCGGCTCAGGGAGCCGCGGCTCAGGCAGGCGCGGGCCGCTCAGGCGCCGGTGGGCGTCAGCTCCGCCATGCGGCCGAAGCCATCACCGGGCACCTCGACGTTGATGATTTCCGGCTTCTCGGAGATCACGTCGGGCATCCAGGCCATGGCGGTCTTGAAATGGTCGGAATTTACGTGCGCGGCGCCCGCGTCGCCGTCCCGGAATGCCTCCACCAGGACAAACTGGTCCGGATTGTCGACGCTCCGGGACCAGTCGAAGAAGAGATTGCCCGGCTCGCCGCGCGTGCCCTTGGTGAAATCCTCGACGAGCTCCAGCCACTGGCCACTGCGCTCGGGCCTGATGGTCCACTTCACGACGATAAAGATCACGGCTGGCTCCCTCGGCTCCGCTGCGGCAGGTCGGTCGCGGCCGATCATGCCATGGCGACCGGCGCCAGGGCACGACCCGATCGTGACGCTACCGAAGGCCGCCTCGCCTGCCCGTCTCGATTTGACTCTGCCCGCGCGGGGCTAGCCCGGTCAGGCTAGCCCGGCCGGGCCCGCGCGGCGGACCTGGCCGGGCCTGGCCGGAGGTGCGGCGGGTCAGGCGACCGTGTCGCGGGCGAGCTCTGGCCGGACCCGGGCCAGCGCGGGCCGTTCCACCAGCTCGTTGATGTGCTCGTGAAGCCGGAGCCCCTCATCGGTGGCGACGGCGTGCAGGTAGGTCTCGCCGCCCAGGCCCAGGACGTCCGGGCCCGGGCGCGGCGGGACCTCCGGGGTGCCGGGCAGCCGCCGGGCCATCGCCCGCAGCACGGTGGAGCTCATCCGGGTCAGGTCCCACAGGGGCTGGTGCCGGTTCTGCCGGGAGCCCAGGTCCACCTGGGCCATGGACGGCAGGCCGACCTGGTCGAGCACGTCGATGAGCAGCGCGAGCTCGACCCCGTAGCCGGTGAGGAACGGCAGGTGGCGCAGCAGCTGGCGGTGCGCCGCGAACTCGCCGGCCAGCGGCTGGACGAACCCCGTCAGCAGCGGCTGGTAGAAGTTCAGCAGCGGCTTGGCCATCAGCTCAGTGACCCGCCCGCCGCCGTCGACGACGGACTGCTGCTCCTGGGTGAAGGGGCGCCGGTAGGCGGCCTTGGTGAACTGGACGTCGGGCAGCGTCAGGATCGGCCCGAGCGTGCCGTAGATGAAGTGCTCCTCGAAGTCGCGGGTGTCGGCGTCGGCGAACATCACGATGTCGCCGCGGGCGACGGACAGGCTCCGCCACATGGCGTCGCCCTTGCCCAGGGCGGGGCCGTACTCGGGCATCAGCTCGTTCTCGGAGTAGACCTCCGCGCCGTGCGCGCGGGCGATCGCGCCCGTGCCGTCCATGGAATCGGCGTCGACCAGCATCACCTGGTCGATGAGGCCGGTCCGGTCACGGAGCCGGGTGACCGCCTGCAGGATGGGCCCGATGGTGTCCGCGACATTGCGGCTCGGGAAGATCAGCGTCGTGGTCAGGCCGCCCTGCGGCCAGCCGGAGCTGGCCAGGGCGCGGAAGTCCTGGTGGTGAAACGATCGGGCCTCGAACCATTCCCGGACGGTCATGTCCATAGATGTGCCTTTCCGTCAGGCCCGCCTGTCACGAGACTCTCGGGCGGAGGACGCGGACTTGCTGGACATTGCGGTCATACCTGCCTGGGCAAATGTAGCGAGTAGGCGACGCTAGCCGATCCTTATTGACGTGAGGTATCCATTAGTTACAACGATGTGAACAAGCGGCGGGCTCCTGGGCGCCAGTGGCTGCTGAGCCGCCTCAGCCTGCTGGGGCTGCTGGGGCTGCTGCGCTTGCTGGGGCTTGGGCCGCTCCGCCAGCCCGGCAGGCTGCGCGCTTGTCCTACCCGCGGGACCGGTGGCCGATTCCCGCCGCGGCCGCGATGGCCCTGGCGTCGGCCGGGACCGGGGTGCCGTCGACCAGCACGGCCGGGGCGGCCTCCACCCCGCGCGCCAGCGCCACCTCGGTCACGTACGGCGGCCAGTCCAGGTAGCGCCGCCCAAGCACGCAGGACTCGAAGCCCGGGTCGGTCAGGCCAACCTCGGCGCCCAGCGCAGCGAGCTGGGCGTCGGTGAGGCCGGGGCCGCCTTCGGGCGGCTGGTTCTCGAACAGCAGGTACGCGTACTCGAGGAACATGTTGCGGTCCGCCGCGCAGCCCGCGGCCGAGCCGGCCCGGGAGGAGTAGCGCGTCGTCGAGGCGGCATCCAGGAAGGACATCGGGTGATAGATGAGCGTGATCGCGCCCTCAGCCGCCATCGCGGCCAGCGGCCGTCCCGACGAAAGCTCGAACGCGCGGCAGAACGGGCACTGAAAGTCGATGTAGGCGTCGACGATCACCGGGCCCTCGCTGAGCACGATTCCGTCTCCGGCGGCTGTCGCGCCCGCCGGGATCTGCGTCGGGACTGGTCCGGTCATTGGCTGGCCTCCAGGGGTTTCGAGGGTCGCCGCGGCAATCCGGGCCGCGGCGGGCGGGCCGCGGCGGGCGCGCGCTGCCGCCGCGTCCACGAGTCCAAAGTACGTCGGCGGCGGCGCGGGCCTGCGGCCGGGCTGCCCGCACACCGGAGGCTAGCCTCGGGCTAGCTTCCGGCCGGAAGGCCGGCGCCGCGCAGCCGCCGGGCGCCGGCGGCCACTGGCAGGCGGATCGGCCCGCGCACCGTGGTGGCGTTGCGCCGGCGGACGGCGCCGGCGAGCCGCAGCCCGGGCATCCGCTCAGCCAGCAGCTGCAGCGCGATCGTGGCCTCCAGGCGGGCCAGCGGGGCCCCGAGGCAGTAGTGGATGCCCCCGGAGAACGCGAGGTGGTCGGCCGCTCCGGCACGCCGGATGTCGAAGGCGTCCGGATGGTCGTAGGCCTCCGGATCGCGGCCCGCGGCCCCGATGAGCGTCACCACGAACTGCCCCCGGTGGACGGCCTGGCCGTCGAGTTCCAGGGACTCCAGCGCGATCCGGCCGGTGCGCTGGACGGGCGGATCGAACCGCAGCGCCTCCTCGACGGCCAGTGGCGCCATCGTCGCCGGATCGGCGCACAGGGCCTGCCACTGACCGGGCTGGCCCAGGAGCGCGAGGACCGCGTTGCCGATCAGGTTGACGGTGGTCTCGAACCCGGCCACGAGCAGCAGGATGCACATCGGCAGCATCTCGCCGGGCTGGATCTGCTCGCCTTCGGCCGCGACCAGGCGGCTGACGATGTCGTCGCGAGGCTCGCGGCGGCGCAGCTCGAACAGGCTCTCGAACAGCCGCCGCAGGGCGGCGTCGCTGGCCTGGAGCTGGCCGGCGTGACGCAGCGACCGGATGCCGTCCAGGGCACTGCCGATCACGGTGCCGTAGCGGGAGAACTCGGTGGCGCCGGCGTCCGGGATGCCGAGCATGCCGGTGATGACGGCGATCGGCAGCGGCGCGGCCAACGCGGAGACGAGATCGAACTCGCCGTCGGCCCGGGCCCGGTCCAGCAGGTCACCGACCGTCGCCTCGATCTGGCCGCGGTAGGCGGCCACGGCCGCCGGGCTGAACGCGGGCTGGCCGAGGCGGCGCAGCCGGGAGTGGTCCGGCGGGTTCATCTGGAGGAAGGACAGGCCGAGATCGTCTTGCCCGCCGTCGGCGGCCTCGGCGCCGTCGGCCGGGGCCACGCCGAAGCGCCGGTCCCGCAGCACGGAGCCGCAGACCCGGTGGCTGGGGGTCACCCAGTTGCCCAGCCGGGTGGGGACCAGCGGGCCGCTCTCGCGGATCCGGTCGTAGATGGCGTACGGGTTGTCCCGCCCGGGGCCCAGCTGGAGCAGCGCCATCGGGTCGCGCCGCAGGTAGCCGGCGTACGCGACGCCGGCCCGCTGCCGGTACAGGCGGGCGCCGAACGCGATCGCCTGGCTCAGGCCGCTCAGGTCACTCATGGTTAGAACGTACAGCGAGGCTCATAGCGGACAATAGCTGCACGCGGGGGAGTGAGGGGAGCGCGACGGGAGGCCGCAGGCGATCCTGGGCGCCCCCTGCCGACAGCACCGGTGCCCGACCGCCGGGTCACGACCGACGGGTCACGGCCGACGGCGCCACATCCGGGTGGTGCCAAACCCGCCCGATTCCTGTGGATAACCAGCCCGTGCCTGTGGATACTCACCGGTGGTTCGGATCGGACTTGCCGGGACCAGCCAGATCCGAACCACCGGTGAAGGGCGAGCCTGGTGGATGTCCTGTCTCAAACGAGTTGCTCGGTGCGAACCTCGCTGACCAACGGAGATGGCAGATCGGGTGAGACTGATCCACCGTGTTGTCTCATCCGATCTGCTCGGCCCGTTGACCCTGACACGGTGTGAGGCTGTAGACCTGGTAAGGCCATGTTCAGTATCGGGGAGTTCGCCAGGCACGGCCGCGTCTCGGTCCGGATGCTCCGGCACTATGACACGATCGGGCTGCTTCAGCCTGCCTGCGTGGACCCCGTCACCGGGTACCGGTTCTACCGGGCGGGACAGCTCGCGGACCTGAACCGCGTCATTGCGCTGAAGGAACTCGGCTTCTCCCTCCAGCAGGTGCAGTCGGTTCTAGGCGACCAGTTGAGCGCCGCGGAACTTCGCGGGATGCTCAGGCTGCGCCGGGCTGAGATCCGCGCGCAGATCGACGCTGAGACAACCCGTCTGGCCCGGGTTGAGGCGCGGCTTATGACGATTGAGGACGAGGCCCGGACGCCGGTCGACGGAGTCATTGTCAAGAGCCTGCCTCAGGTCCGGGTTGCTGAGCTGGCCGGTACGGCGGCGGGATATGAGCCCGACGCCATCACGCCGGTCATTCAGCCGCTGTACTGCGACCTGTGGGGGCTGATGGCCGCCGCTGGCGTCTCTGCGGCCGGCCCGGCCGTCGCGTACTACCAGGACGCGCCGGACGGCGACGGTGCCGTCGTCGTGCACGCCGCTGTGCCCGTGGTCACGGAGGCTGACGCGGATCATGGCTTCAGCGTCACGAGTCTGCCGCAGATTGACCACGCGGCCGTGATCATTCACCACGGCCGGATGGATGACGTTCTGGTGACCGGCCAGGCGCTGGCGCGGTGGACCGATGCCAACGGGTATCGCTCCGCCGGGTATGCGCGGGAGGTCACCCTGGAATGGTCGGCCGACCCCGGCACGTGGGTCACCGAACTGCAGCAGCCCATCATCACGACTGGAGGATGAGCAGATGTCCGCAGCACCGGAAGTCGTGACCCGCGCCGAGCAGCCGTACGTGGTGATCCGGACGCGGGTGACCATGGCAGACCTCGGCGGCCTGGCAGCGAGGTTCGCTGAGGTGTTCGCCTGGCTCGGGGCGCGCGGCGTCCCGCCTGCGGGGCCGCCGTTCTTCCGGTACAACGTGATCGACATGGCCCGGGAACTCGAGGTCGACGCGGGCGTGCCGATCACGGCTGCCCTGGACGGCGCTGGTCACATAGTGGGCGGCGTGCTCCCGTCTGGTCGGTATGCGACGCTCACGTACGTGGGTCACCCCGCCGGGCTCAGTGAGGCGACCAAGGCGCTGCTGGACTGGGCGGCCAGGCAGGACCTGAACTGGGACATGACGCCTCGCGACGGCGGTGAGCGGTGGGGCAGCCGGCTCGAGATCTACCTGACCGACCCCGGCCAGGAACCCGACATGAGCAAATGGGCGACTCAGCTCGCGTTCCGGCTCGCGGACTAGCTAGCTACCACAGTGAAAGCGAGTCACGATGTTCAAGGTGCCTGCCGGGTCAGTGGAGGAGTACCTGCGCTTCGATCCTGCCCGCGAGAACGACCTGCGGACGCTGGATGGGCTCATCCGCGGCGCAGCGCCCGGACTGCCGCGCTGGTTCGTGCCCGGAACCCCGGACGGCCAGCCCGGCATGACCATGACCATGATCGGCTACGGCCAGTTCCAGTACTTCGTCAATAGCTCTCCCGTCCCGGTCACATGGCCCATCCTCGGCCTCGCGCTGCAGAAGAACTACATCAGCCTGTACAACAGCGCCAACGGCGACAGGCCTCCCTTCACCTGCGCTTACGCTGACAGACTCGGACGCGCCCGCGTCAGCAAGAAAGGCGTCGTGACCTTCGGCACCCTCCGCGGCACCAACCTCCAGGCACTGACCGAGATGATCACCGCGATTGAGGACGGACTGGCAGCCGGCCAGCTCACGGCCCGCTAGCGAGTTGCTCCTGCGTGCCGGGAGGCTCTGTGACTGTGGCCGGCCGTCCCTCCGCTGCAACGCAGCGTTCTTGACGCGATCATGTCCGGGCCATCGACTTAGCTGACAGCCGCGTCCCGGCCTTTAGCGGGTCGCTCCTGCAGCGGACGGCAGCCACTGGCCGGTCGCGTGCCACCGAAGATTGCTCATCCCAGGTCAGAGCATCAGGTCGAGCACGACCGTCTGGCACGACAGCAGCAGCAGCGGGTGTCCTGTGCCGTGCGATCGTCCTCGGGGCAGACCTGTTGACCAGGGGTAAGCAAACTTGAGTGGCGAGCCGATGTCCGGTCGGGATCCGTGGTGCATGGTCACGGCGTCAGGTTTTGCCAGTAGATCTTGCTCAGTCTGGCGCCGGCTGAGCAAGTTGCCGGATGTGGCAAGGCCGCCCCGCTGGAGAGGGCCGGCTGGGCCCGGTTGCGGGATCGAGGCGGGCGGGCGCGGCGTGGTTGTGCGGTTGTGGTTGCCGGGCGGCGGCTGCCCGGACGTCGCCCCAGGCCCGGATCTTGCCCTTAAGCGCGGCGTGGTGCCCCGGCTGCCTGGTGACAGTTCTCCGGGGTGCGGCCCGCCCCCCGGGAGGGGCGGGCCGCTGCGGATCCCGCGCGGGTTTCAGGTGCTCTCCGCAGGTTTGGTTACAGGTGCACCGGCCCCTGTGCCTGGAGGATCTGCTGGAAGGCCGCCGGCGGCCTGGTGAGGCTGCACTTGCCTTTGGCGCGGGCGGCGACTTCCAGGATGCTCAGCTTGTACCGTCCGTGGCCGCTGATTCCCGCGTACCTGCCGGTGCCGTGACCCAGCCTGATGGTGCCGCGGAGGCTGATCGTGGCCAGGCAGGTCCTGGGGTTGAAGCTTTGCGTGCCGCGGCCGGCTGAATGCCGGACCTGGAAGGTTCCGCCGGGGAAGCGGAAGGTGTCGGTCGTGGTGCCCATGACGTCGATGCCGGCGGCGGTGAATATGCCGGTCGCGATCACGCCCGCCGTGCGGGCGGTCGCTGAGCCGTTCACGATCTGGAAATGCTCGGTTCCGGCGACGGGGTGGCTGGCGGCCGGGCTGGCGGACGCTGCCGTCAGGCCCGAGACGGCGATGCCTCCCGCGGCCACGACGGCGCCCGCCGCCGCGATGAACTTGTTCCTGTACTTCACCATGATGGATTCCTCCTTTGTGTGGACGTCCGAGCCCCGAACCAGGGCCCACAGATGGAATGAGCCCGTTATGAGCCCGGTCGCTACGTGCGGTCTTGGTGCCGTCCCCGCGGGGACGGCACCAAGACCGCGTCATCTGGCGTGGGCGGCTGCCGTGACAGCGGTGACGGCGGGTGCGGCGGGGTCATCGGCCTGGCGGCGGAGCTGGAGGCCGAGGGCGATGATCGCGACTGCGAGGGGCAGGTTGGCGAGGGCGCCGGCGAGTTTGCCGCTGGGGGCGGCGAAGGCGACCACGCCGCCGGCAATGATGAGGATGGGCTGCCACATCGGCACGGTGCGGGCGCGGATGAGCGCGGCGGCGATCAGGATCAGCCCGAGGAACAGGGCGGGGGCCAGCACGAAGGGCGCGCCGGCGAGGCTGCTGTTGCTCGCGAGGTGGAAGACGCGCGCGGCCAGGGCCCGGTCGGCGGGAGCGAGCGTGCCCATGATGAGGGTGATCATCGCGTCGCCCACGGCCAGTCCCGCGGCTCCGATGCCGGCCAGGACGCCGCCGATGGTGGCCAGACGACGGCCACGCTCGCCGATGAGCTGGAGGAGCCCGATCACGGCAGGGATCATGAGCAGCGCGCCGGCGGCGGTGAGTAGCCCGCCGGTGACCGCGCTGGCGCGGTGCGCAAGCAGGTCACTGAGATAGACGTCGGCGGATCCCTGGGGCGGGACCGTGAGTGCGTGGCCGATCACGACGAGCAGCGGGCCGGCGATCATCGCGGCGGCCAGCAGGCCGCGGCGCGGGGTAGGCGTGGACATCGTGGCTCCTTATCTTTCGGGTCGATGCCGAGGACGCTAGCCAGGGCTGCCGGCGGTGCGCGTCGTCCGTGCCGCACCCGATCCGCTCGCCGTGAGGGGGATGCGGGGTCCGCCTTTTCGGGGACGACGGCCGCGCTCGCCGGCATCTACGCTTGACGACGTGGCAACCGTGGCCGTGTATCCGCGCAGGTGGTGGATCACCGACGCCGCGATCGCGGTCATCTTCGCGGTCGCCGGGCAGGTTGAGCTTGGGGTGCACACTGCCCAGAGCTACCCGGGCACGGCGCCGTGGTGGGCGAACAGCGTGCTGGCGGTGCTGGTCGTCGCGGCACTGCCGTGGCGGCGGCGCGCTCCACTGACGGCGGTGTGCCTGATCGGCGCGGCGATGGCCGTGCCGCGACTGATCATCGACAACACGATCCTGTTCTGGGGTGGCCTGCTGCCGTTCGCGTTCGCGGTATTCACCGCGGCCCGTCACGCCGCCTCGCCGCGTGATCGCCTGGCGCTGCTGGCGCCAGCCGGGGTGCTTATCGTGTTCACGTTCCGGGTGCACGGATTCCGGGAACCGAACGAGTACCTGTTCAGCGGCCTAGTCTTCGCGATCGCGTGGCTGGCCGGGCAGGGCATCCGCCGCTGGCAGCGCGACAGTACCCGGCTGTCCAGTGCGCTGACCGAACTCGAGGGCACCCACGAGCTGCGTGCCGCCGCCGCCGTTACGGCCGAGCGGACCCGGATCGCGCGCGAACTGCACGACATCATCGCGCACAGCATGAGCGTGATGGTGCTGCAGGCCGGCTCGGCCCGGCTGGAGCTTCACGACGATCAGCAGGTCGCGCGGGACGCGCTGCGCGCGGTGGAGGCCACCGGCCGGCAGGCCCTGGTGGAGATGCGGCGGCTGCTGGGCATCCTGCGCACCGACTCCGACGAGCTGTCCCTGAGCCCGCAGCCGGGCCTGGCCGACCTTCCCGCCCTGGTGGAGAGGCTTGACCGTACAGGCCTGCAGGTCACCGCCACGGTGCACGGGGCACCGGTGACACTGCCGCCCTCGGCGGACCTGTCCGCCTACCGGATCGTCCAGGAAGCGCTGACCAACGCGCTCAAGCACGGGGCGTGCACCGAGGCCCTGGTCAGCGTCGCCTACCAGCCCGGCCACCTCGACCTGGCGATCACCAACCCCGCCAGCGGGGGGCGCCGGCCACGCGACAGCGCGGGCCACGGACTTGTCGGCATGCGCGAACGGGTCGCCCTGTTCGGCGGCGAGCTGGAGGCCGGACCCTCGCCGGACGGGACGTTCACCGTCCGCGTCCGCCTTCCGATCACCGCGGCGACTTAGATGATCCGGATCCTCATCGCTGACGACCAGCCCCTCGTCCGCAGCGGCCTGCGCTCCATCCTCGGCAAGCAAGCCGACCTTGAGGTCGTCGGCGAAGCGGCCGACGGTCAGGCCGCGGTCACCGCCGGACGCCAGCTGCGGCCCGACGTCGTGCTCATGGACATCCGCATGCCCGTCCTCGACGGACTGGCCGCCACCCGGCAACTCACACTCCTGGACCCGCCGCCGAAGGTGGTCGTGCTGACCACCTTCGAGCTGGACGAGTACATCTACGCCGCACTCAAAGCCGGTGCCAGCGGCTTCCTCCTCAAGGACACCGAACCCCAGCAGCTCATCGACGCGATCCGGACCGTTGACATAGGCGACGCCATGCTGTCCCCGACTGTCACCCGCCGGCTCATCGAGTCCTTTGTCAACAGCCCCGCCCCCGGCGCCGCCCAGGCCACGGCCATCGCCACCCTCACGAACCGGGAGGCCGACATCCTGCAAGCCATGGCGCGCGGGCTATCCAACGCCGAGATCGCCGGCCGTCTGCACCTGGGCGAGGCCACCGTCAAGACCCATGTCACCCGGATCCTCGCCAAACTGGCCGTCCGCGACCGCCTCCAGGCAGTCGTGCTCGCCTACGAGACCGGCATCGTCCGCCCCAGGCCCACGGCATGACAGCGTAGGCGGACGCCAAACGCCGATCTATCTGCATAAACACGGTTCGCGGCTCAGGGCGGTGGTTCATCGTCCGGCCCCTGGCCATCTGCAGCCGGCCCAGCGGCGCCCAGTCACGCCGGACCACACGGTCACGTGGCCGCCGCTGCCGGAAGCTGACTTCATCACCTTCCTCGCCGCCTGCCGCCGACACCTGGCCGCACGGGACTTCGCCGCCGTGGCGGACGCTTACTATGACGCCGCGGAGATTACCGACCTGTGGATCGAGCTGCGGCGCGATCTCCCAGACCAGTCGATGTCCCGCTTCACCACCCTGCTCACCGGCTGGCTGCGCGATGAGATGCGCCCCGGCGTGGCCCGGCCCGGAGCGTCCCACGCCCTACGGGGAAGCGGATAGCCGCCAGCGGCCTTTCACTGTGGGAACTTGGCGACTTGCTCGGCATCCACCCCCCACCTGCTCACCGCGCCCGCGCTCGCCGGCCAGCCCGCCTGGGTCCTGGTGGAGCTCGCCCGCGCGCTGCAGAGATGCACCCCGCCGACCTCTACCCCGACCTGGACGGCGCCCTGGGCAGCCGGCGCGAGATTCCCGGCCACGGCCACGACAAGCAGAACCCGCCAGGCGGCGACCGCGGCACGGCCGACGCCCTGACGCTCCTGACAGGCCCGATACCCTCACCGGCCGCCAGCGCCACGCCATCACCAGCATCGCCCGGTCCCGGGCCATGCTCACCGACGAGCAGGCCACCGTGCTGCTCACCGCGCTGGCCTCCGGCCCGGGCTGCTCCGCAGCCACCACGGCCCGCACCACGCGGAGGTCGGCAAGGACATTCGGTTCAGCCTGCACTACTCCGATGACAAGCACATCACCGCCGGGTACTGACCTACGGCAGCCCGGCTGGCAAGGCCGCGGCCGGTCACAGGGGACGCTGGTAACAGCGCACGAAACCGGCGGCCTGCCACCTGCCAGGAGGACCACTGGCATCAACTCCGCGCGAGTCACTAACAACAATGCCGCGTTTCCACTGACATCTAATCCGCGCTCAACAGAGACGCCGGCGGAGGAGCCGGGGCGCTGGGCGAGGGGCGCCTCCCAGATTTCTACTTAACATAATGCTCATTATCGGCGTTAGGTAACCGGCGGTGCGGGCGGGGCGTCAATCCGGCCGGAAGCGGCTACTCTTAAGGGATGGCCACCCTGCGAGCTTTCATGCCCCGGGCGCGCCATGAGTCGCGCCCCGGGCGAGGCGTGGCCGTAGCCGGCGATCTGGCCGCCCTGCGAGGGCCGGCTACGGGCACGGTCGAGCTGCCGATCTGGCTGTTCTGGCATCCCGACCGCCGCTTCGACCTGGACGAGCCGGGCATGCTGGCGTGGATGTACCAGATCGTGCTGCGGGAGGCCAGCCGCGCCGAGGATCTGGCCTACCTGAACGGCGAGCGGCTCATCGCTGTCTGGCCGGACCTGTACCTGCCGGGGGGCGTGCGCCAGGCCTGGGAGGATCAGCACCCGGTTCTGCACGCGGCCCCAGTCCCGGCCAGCTGATGCCGGAGGCTTCCGTGTTCCGCCCGCTCCTGGCTCACTGACACCGCCGGGGGGTCCCCGGGTCAGGCCCGGCGCCAGGCCGCGAACTGCTCCCGGAGCCGGGCGACATCGGGCGAGCTGAGCCCGTAGCGGGCGAAGATCCTGTCGGGCATCCGGTCCAGCTGCCGGAGCGCGTCGGCGAAGTCGCGGTCTTCCAGGCCGGGATCCAGCCGCCTGGCGAACGCGATCAGCTGATTGGGGGTGTACCGCTGCAGGGCCGCCGCCGTGTCCACGTAGTCCCGGGGCTCTACGCGGCTCACCAGCGCGACCACCTTCCCCCCGGCCAGGTCCTCCAGGTCGAGGACGGGGCCGACGTCCATGGTCACCGGCCCGTGGCTGCGGTCGAAATAGGCCATCTGCAGCATCGTCTGCTGCCCGCTCGGGGCCGTGATGACCCACTCGGCGAGCCCGTCGCCCATCCCCTCGAAGATCTCCTCGAGACCGCCGGCCCTGTCCTGGCGCTCGGCCTGGAAGCCCGCCTCGCGCAGGGCCCGCTGCACGCCCTCGGCAGCGGCGGCCACGCCCGATTCCTGGTCGCTGAACAGGTCGACGTCGTCGGTGGGCCGGTCGACGAGCCCGTGGACGATCAGGGCGTTGCCGCCCGCCAGCGCGAACCCGTGCCGGGCGGCCTCGCGCAGGGCTATGGTGGCCACCTCGCGCTGCAACTCGTCGATGGGCATCAGGCCCGGGCCGGGACCGGGGCAGGGTGCAGCTCCGGATGCTGCTGTTCCCATGCGCCGCGCACGCCGCGGGGCAGGTACAGGCCCGGCCAGCGGGCGGCCAGCTCAGCGCCGTTCAGGCAGGCCAGGTCGCCGGGACCGCGAGCCTCCCGGAGCACGATCTGGTACATCCACGCCAGCATGCCCGGCTCATCCAGGTCGAACATGCGGTCGGGATGCCAGAACAGCCAGATCGGCAGTTCCACCAGTCCCTGAGCTGGCCCGCGCAGGTCGGCCAGGCTCGCCGCCACGACCACCCGGCACCCGGGACGGGACTGATGCAGCGCAGACATACTTACCATGGTAAGTCCAGGTCATTGCCGTGGTCGCACGGGTGTTCTAATCCCAACACCCCGCACTCTCGCCCGCTGAGACGCTTCTGGGCCGATAATGACGTTATGCGCCCTGCCATCCGGACCGCCCGGTCTGCAGCGAGGCCGGGACGGCAGCGGGAGGCACGGTGTGGCTGAGCACTGTCGAGGTGACGCGGGAGGCCGTCGTCCGGACCCCGCCGGAATATGCGTGGTCGCTGGTCGGCGACAGCGCGGCCTGGTCCCTGCGGGCCGGCCACTTCGCCTTCGACGTGCCGGAGACGACCGAGGCCGGGCGGCTGCGATGCTGGTGCTTCGCACGTGACCATGGCCTCCGCTGCTCGGTGCTGGAGGTGCGCGAGGAGATACCGGGCCAGCTGATGAGACTGCAGCCGCGCGGCACTCAGCAGGCGGCTCCCCATTCCTTCACGCTGTCCGTCCAGCCGCACGAGCGCGGGGCCACGATCCGGCTCACGGTCAGTTTCACCGCGCTGCGGGAGCAGAAGGCCGAATACCAGGCATCGTGGCGGAAGAACCTCAAGGCGTGGCTCAGCGCGCTGGCCGACGTCGCCGAGGGCCGGCGGCCGTGGCCCGAGGCCGGCATCCCGGCCCTCCTCCGCCAGCAGTGCGCCGAGCTGCCGGCCCTCGCCTCGCCCCAGGGCACGTCGGCCGTGGTACTGATTCGTGCGTCCCCGGACGTCGTGTGGCGGGCCGTCCGCGCGCCGGGCGTCCCCGCCGATCCCCGTCAGCGATACACCGTGGTCTGCGGCGGCCGGGTCCCCGGCAGCCCGGAGCGCCAGGCGGGCGAGATGCCGTACGTCATGGTCCAGCTCGCCGACGGCCGGCTGACGGTTGCCATCAGCATGATCCGGGAATTGTCGGAAGGCCGCAGCGTGCTGGCCCAGCGGCTGGACCCGCCGCACTACGAGATGGGCTACCGGGTCGAGCCCGCACCCGCCGGAACGCGGCTGGAGCTCACGATGTGCTGGCCGGATGCCAGGATCACCGACGCGGGCGAGCAGCTGCGCGGCCGCCTGACCGAGGCGGTGCAGGAGACCGCGAGCGCCTATCAGGCCATCATCGAGCAGCACCGCACGGGCCGGGCTACGGGGCAGACCGGACGTCGCTGATCGCCGCGGCGAGCAGCGTGATCCCCTCGGCGATGGCGCGCTCGCTCAGCGTGGCGTAGCCGAAGATCAGCCCGCCGTCGCCCGGCAGCTCGCGGTAGGGGGCCACGCCGGAGATGGCCAGGCCGCGCCGCGCCGCCGCCCTGACCACCGCGGCCTCGTCGAGATCGTCTGGCAGCCAGGCGACCAGGTGCATGCCCGCGGCGATGCCGGCCGGGGCCAGGTCGGGCAGCTGTTCCCGGAGGGCGGCCAGCAGCGCGTCCCGGCGCCCCCGGTACACCGGCCGCATCCGGCGCAGGTGCCGGTCGAACTCGCCGCGGGCCAGGAAGTCGGCGAACGCGAGCTGGTCGATCACCGGCGAGCCCCGGTCGGCCGCTACTTTGGCCGCGGCCACGTGGTCGACCAGCCGGTCGGGCAGCACCAGCCAGCCCAGCCGCAGGCCCGGCGCGAGGGTCTTGCTGGCCGTGCCGGCGTAGGCGACCTGGTCGGGCGCCAGGCCCTGGATGGCCCCGATCGGGGCCCGGTCGTACCGGTACTCGGCGTCGTAGTCATCCTCGATGACCAGGGCTCCCTGCCGCCGGGCCCAGCTCAGCACGCAGGCCCGCGAGACCGCCGGCAGCACGGCTCCGGTGGGCCACTGGTGCGAGGGCGTGAGGACCACGGCGTCGGCGGCGATCCGGTCGAGGGCGTCGACGCGGATGCCGTCGTGACCCACCGGGATCCCGACCACCTCGAGCCCGGTCGCGACGGCAGCCGGGCGGGCGTCGTCGTCCGCGGCGGGATCCTCGATGGCGATCCGGCGCGCGCCGCCCCTGGCCAGCACCTGGACCAGCAGGCTGACCCCCTGCGCGTAGCCGCTGCAGATCACGACGTTGTCGGGCCGGACCGAGGTGCCCCGCACTCGGTTCAGGTAGTCGGCCAGCACCTCGTGCAGCTCGGGAACGCCCCGGCCGCTGAGGTAGCCGAACCGGTCGCTGGGGGTCTGCGTCAGCACCCGGCTGACCGATCGCAGCCACGCGGCCCGCGGGAAGCTGGCCACGTCGGCGCGGCCGTAGCCGAAGTCGGTCCGCGGCCGCGGCCGCGGGGCGGCCGCCCGCGGCGGTGCCGGGGCGGCCTGCGGCCCGATCGCGACCTGGGTGTAGCCGCCCGCCCGGCTGGTCAGGTAGCCCTCGGCCGTGAGCTGCTCGTAGGCCTCGACGATGACGCCGCGCGAGACGCCGAGATCGGCGGCCAGCGTCCGCGTCGGCGGCAGTGGCGTGCCCAGCCGGAGGCGCCCCGCGCGGATGCTGTCCCGGATCGACGCCTCGACCTGCCGGTGCAGCGGCACGCCGTCCCCGCGGCGGAGCTCGACGAGCAGATCAGCCGCGAGCCCGGAATTGGTCCTGATTTCTGGCATCGGATCGGACCTTATCGCGGATACCGATTCCTGTCAGGCTCGGATCATGACCACAGCCACGATGACCCCAGCATCACGAACCCCGACCACGACACACGCCAGGGCGGCCAGCCGCCTCCGGGGGCGGCTGGGCGGCCAGCTGCTCCTGCCGGGCCAGGCCGGGTACGACGCCGCGCGGACCGTCTGGAACGCGATGGTCGACCGGCGACCGCGCATGATCATCCGCTGCGCGAGCGTTCCGGACGTGGTAACGGCGGTCCGGGCCGCCCGCGACCTCGACCTGGAGATCGGCGTCCGGTGCGGCGGCCACAGCGCCCCGGGACTGGCCGTGCCCGCGGACGGGCTCATGATCGACCTCACCCCGATGGGCGCGGCCCGGGTCGACCTGGGCGGCCGCCGGGCCCTGGTCCAGGGGGGCGCCCTGCTGGGCGCCCTGGACCGCGCGGCCCAGCGCTGCGGCCTGGCCACGACCGCCGGGAATGTCTCGCACACCGGCGTCGGCGGCCTGACGCTGGGCGGCGGGATGGGCTGGCTCGCCCGCCAGTATGGCCTGGCCTGTGACAACGTGGCCTCGTACCAGGTGGTGACCGCCGACGGGGACGTGCTGCGGGCCAGCGCCGCCGAGCACCCGGACCTGTTCTGGGGCCTGCGCGGCGGGGGCGGCAACTTCGGTATCGTGACCGAGTTCGAGTTCCGGCTGCACCCGGTCGGCACCGAGACTCTCGTGGCCGAGTACACATTCGCGCCCGGGCAGGCGGCCCGGGCGCTGCGCGGCTGGCGGGACCAGCTCGCCGCTGCGCCGCGGCAGGCGACGCTGACCGCCTCGATCGGCCAGGACGGCCTGCTCACCGCCGGGTTTGTCTGGGCCGGGCCGCCAGCGGCCGGCCGGCGGCTGCTCCCGGCGATGCGCGCCCTCGGGCGCCCGGTCACCGAGCGGGTATCCGAGCCGTCCTACCTGGAGCTGCAGAGCCAGGACGACACCTTGGGCCGCCACGCGCTGCGCCGCTACGCCAAGGGCCACTACCTGCGGCAGTTCCCCGACGAGGCAATCGAGGCGTTCCTGTCGCGCGGGGCCCGCGGGGCCCGCGGGGCCCGCGGCGAGCTGCTGCCCAGTGCCGGGCTGCAGGCCTACGGCGGGGCGATCGCCGACGTCGCCGACGCGGACTCGGCGTTCAGCCACCGGAACGCGCTGCTGGAGTACGGCACCGGAACTCGCTGGACCGACCCCGCCGAGGACCAGGCCCGCCAGGCAGCCGTCCGGCGCTCCGCCGCGGCGCTCGACCGCTTCGCCAGCGGCGTGTACGTCAACGCGCTCAGCGATGAGGGCTCCGAGGGCGTCCGCCGGGCCTACCCGGCCGCCAAGCTGGCCCGCCTGACGGCGGTCAAGAACGCTTACGACCCGCTCAACGTCTTCCACCTGAATCACAACATCCGGCCGGGCCGTCCCTAGCCCCGGCGGCCGCGGCGCGCCGCCCGCGACGGGCTGGCGACCATGCTTGCTTTGCGCCTGGCGGGTACGGCGGGGGCGACAGCGCCGGGCGCCCGGCCGGCGCGGCCCCCGACGAAGGGATCTCCCGTGGCCCCCGCCAGTCCCCCGGCCGCCGGCCGGCTGATCGCCGTGACCCTGGCCGCCGCGATGCTCACGGTCGCCGGCTGCCGGCCGGTCGCCGTCACCATCTCCGGAACGCCGCCGGCCGGGACGCACCCCGCGAGCACGGCAGCACCCGCGCCGGCCTCGGGGAGCGCGGCCCCGGCCGTGGCGGGGGGCGGCACCGGCTCCCTGATCACCGAGCCGGGCGCCGGGTTCGGGCGCGTCTACGGGCTCATCAACGGCACCGCGCACAGTGTCGACATGACGATGTACGAACTTGCCGACACCACGGCGGAGCATGACCTGGCCGCGGCCGCCCGGCGCGGCGCGCTCGTGCGGGTGATCCTGGACGGGCGGCAACGGAGCGAGAACTCCGCCGCGTACCAGTACCTGCGGGCGCACGGCGCGAAGGTTGCCTGGTCCTCGCCCAGGTACACCTACAGCCACCAGAGCGGCGGCGGTTGCGCCGCGACGACGGCCTCGGACCCACTCTGGCCGGCCTGGCCCTGAAGGCAGGCACGGTAGCCGATCTGATCTCGCTCGACCTGGAGACCGCCCAGCGCGCGGCCACGGGCCTGTATGGCGAGATCAGGGCCACCATCGGCGAAATCAGGCGCCTGGTCCACGGCCTGCGGCCGCCGAGCATAGACGAGCTCGCCCTGGCGGGCGCGGTGCGGGAGATGGCTCGCAGGCACAGCCATCCGGGAGGCGGATACCACCGTGGTCGTCGACGGCGAGCTGTCGGCCCTGCCGGCCGCCATCGAGGTTGCGGCCTACCGGATCACTGACGAGCTGCTCACCAACGTCGGCAGGCACGCTTCCGCCCGCGCGTGCCTGGTGCGTCTATCTCGCCAGGAAGCGCTGGAAGTGACGGTCGCGGACGACGGCGTGGGGATAGCCGCGGACGCGCCTGCCGGCGTCGGGCTCCTCGCCATCTGCGAGCGGGCCGGGGAACTCGGCGGTACGGTCACCGTCGGGTCAGGACTCCCAGGGCGCGGCGGAGGAAGTCGAGCTGCAGCAGGAGCAGGCTGCCGCCAGGGCCCGGACCCTGGCCTGCTGGCCGGGGTGCTCCCGTGGCCAGTAGACCGCGCTAATCGACGGCCGCTACCGCCTGCGCGAACTGCGCCGCGTACAGCCGCGCGTAGGCGCCGTCGGCCGCCAGCAGTTCCTCGTGCGTGCCCTGCTCGACGATCTGCCCGGACTCCATGACCAGGATCAGGTCGGCGTCGCGGATCGTGGACAGCCGGTGCGCGATGACGAAGCTGGTCCGGCCCTGCCGCAGTGAGCTCATCGCCCGCTGGATCAGGACCTCGGTCCGGGTGTCGACCGAGCTCGTCGCCTCGTCCAGGATCAGGATGGCCGGGCGGGCCAGGAAGGCGCGGGCGATCGTGATCAGCTGCCGCTCCCCCGCGCTGACGTTGGCGCCCTCGTCGTCGAGCACCGTCTCGTACCCGTCGGGCAGGGTCCGGGTGAACCGGTCCACGTAGGTCGCCGTGGCCGCCTCGATGACCTGCTCGCGGGTCGCGCCGGCCGAGCCGTAGGCGATGTTGTCGGCGATGGTGCCGCCGAACAGCCAGGCGTCCTGCAGCACCATGCCGGTCAGCCCGCGCAGCTCGTCGCGGCTCATGGACGCGATGTCCGTGCCGTCCAGCAGGATCTGGCCCGAGCTGACCTCGTAGAACCGCATCAGCAGGTTGACCAGAGTGGTCTTGCCGGCCCCGGTGGGACCGACGATGGCCACGGTCTGGCCGGGCGCGACCGACAGGGACAGGTCCTCGATCAGCGGCCGCTCGGGGTCGTACCGGAAGGACACGTGCCGGAACTCGACCTGCCCGCGCACGGCCGCGGGCCTGGCCGGCTCGGCCGGGTCGGGGTCCTGCTCGTCGGCGTCCAGCAGCGCGAAGACCCGCTCGGCGGACGCCACGCCGGACTGCAGCAGGTTGGCCATGCTCGCCACCTGGGTGAGCGGCTGACTGAACTGCCGCGAGTACTGGATGAACGCCTGCACGCTGCCCAGCGTCAGCGCGCCTGCGGCCACCTGCAGCGCGCCGACCACGGCGACCAGCACGTAGTTGATGTTCCCGACGAACATCATGACCGGCTGGATCGTCCCGGAGATGAACTGGGCCCGGTAGCTGGCCTGGAACAGCTTCTCATTCTGCTCGGTGAAGGTGCGCATCGACTCCTCGCGCTGGCCGAACACGCTCACCAGCGCGTGGCCGGTGTACATCTCCTCGACGTGCCCGTTCAGCTTGCCGGTCGTTGACCACTGCCGGACGAACTGCGGCTGGGCCCGCTTGCCGATCCGGGCCACCGCAAACACCGAGACCGGCACGGTGACCAGCGCGATGAGCGCCAGCAGCGGCGAGATGACAAACATCACGGTCAGCACGCCGACGATGGTGAGCAGCGAGATCACCAGCTGGCTGAGCGTCTGCTGCAGGGACTGGGCCAGGTTGTCGATGTCGTTGGTGACCCGGCTGAGGATCTCCCCGCGCGGCTGCCGGTCGAAGTAGCTCAGCGGCAGCCGCGACAGCTTGGCCTGGACCTGCTCGCGCAGCCGGAACACCAGCCGCTGCACGATCTTCGCGGTCAGCCGGCCCTGGATCAGGGTGCAGGCCGACGATCCGAGGTAGACCACCAGGACCAGGAGTAGCACCCGGCCGACCTGATCGAAGTTGATGCCCTGGCCGGCCACGACGTGCATCGCTGCCAGCATGTCGGCCTGCGTGCCGTGACCCTCCCGGCGCAGCCGGGCCACCATCTGGGCCTGGCTGACGCCGGCCGGGATCTGGCGGCTGACCACGCCCGAGAAGATCAGGTTGGTGGCGCGGCCGAGCAGCCAGGGGCCGAGGACCGACAGGGTGACGGCCGCGGCGGCCAGCACCAGGCTGGCCGCCACCAGTGGGCGCTGCGGCGCCAGCGTGCCCAGCAGCCGGCGGCTGGACCCGCGGAAGTCCAGCGACTTCTCCGTGGACCGGCCCCCCATGAACGCGGCCGGCCCGCGGCCGGGACCCATGCCGCCTGCCGGGCCGGGCCCGCGCTTCGGGGTGGCCCGCTCCCCCACTCCCGTTACCTCGCCGTTGCTGCTCCCGGCGCCGTTATTCCCGGCGCCGTTGCTCCCGGCGCCTGGGCGCCCGCTCATGCCGCTGCCTCCTGCTCGGTCAGCTGCGAGAGCACGATCTCCCGGTAGGTCTCGTTGGCCTGCATCAGGTCGGCGTGCGTCCCGGAGGCGACGACCCGGCCCGCCTCGAGCACGATGATGCGATCGGCGTGCCGGATCGTGGCCACCCGCTGCGCGACGATGAGCACCGTGGCCTGCGCCGTCTCGGCCGCCAGCGCGGCCCGCAGCCGGGCGTCGGTGGCGTAGTCCAGGGCCGAGAACGAGTCGTCGAACAGGTAGATCTCCGGCCGGTGGACCAGGGCCCGGGCGATGGCCAGCCGCTGCCGCTGCCCGCCGGACACGTTCGTGCCGCCCTGCGCGATGAGGGCATCCAGGGCGCCGGGCATCTGCTCGACGAACTCGCGCGCCTGCGAGGTCTCCAGGGCGTGCCACAGGCCCTCGTCGGTGGCGGCCTGGTTGCCGTAGCGCAGGTTCGTGGCCACGGTCCCGGAGAACAGGTACGGCTTCTGCGGCACCAGCCCGATCAGGTCCGACAGCAGGGCCGGGTCGAGCTCGCGGACGTCCACGCCGTCGATGAGCACCGCGCCCCCGGTGACGTCGACCAGCCGCGGGATCAGGCTGAGCAGCGCGGTCTTGCCGCTGCCCGTGCCGCCGATGACCGCCGTGACCTCGCCGGGCCGCGCATCCAGGCTGACGCCCGACAGCACCGGTTTCTCCGCGCCGGGATAACGGAACTCGACGTCGCGCAGCTCCAGGTGCCCGTGGCCGGTGAGGGTGGTCACCGGCCGGACCGGGCGCGGCAGGTCCGGATCGGTGTCGAGAACTTCCATGATCCGCTCGGAGCTAACCTCGGCCCGGGGCACCATCATGAACACGAAGGTGGCCATCATGACCGACATGAGGATCTGCAGCAGGTAGCTGAGGAACGCGGTCAGCGCGCCGATCTGCATGCTGCCGCTGGCCACGAGGTGACCGCCGAACCACAGCACGGCGATGCTGGACAGGTTGAGCACCAGCATGACCGACGGGAACATCAGCGCGATCAGCCTGCCGACGCCCAGCGACACGTCGAACAGCTCGGAGTTGGCGGTGCTGAACCGCTCGCGCTCCTGGCCGTCGCGCACGAAGGCCCGGATCACCCGGACGCCGCTGATCTGCTCGCGGAGCACCCGGTTGATCTCGTCGATGCGCACCTGCATCAGCCGGAACAGCGGGCGCATCCGCCGGATGATCAGTGTGACGATGATGCCCAGCGCCGGCACCGCCACCAGCAGCAGCGAGGACAGCGGCACGTCCTGGTTGAGGGCCAGGATGATGCCGCCGACGCACATGATCGGCGCCGATACCAGCAGCGTGAAGGTCATCACCGCCAGCATCTGCACCTGCTGCACGTCGTTGGTGGTCCGGGTGATCAGCGACGGGGTGCCGAAGCGGCCCACCTCCCGCGCGGAGAACGCCTGGACCCGGCTGAAGACCGCGCCCCGCACGTCGCGGCCGAGCGCCATGGCGGTGCGGGCCCCGAAGTAGACGGCGCCCACCGCGCAGATGATCTGCACGACGGTCACGGCCAGCATGATGGCGCCGGTCCGCAGGATGTAGTGGGTGTTACCGGTGATCACGCCGTTGTCGATGATGTCGGCGTTCAGCGTGGGCAGGTACAGCGTCGCCAGGGACTGCACGAGCTGCAGCACGACGACCGCCGTGATCGGCCGGCGATAGGGACGCAGGTAGGCGCGCAGGAGGCGGATCAGCATGAGGCGGCTTTCCGGGCGGTTCGGGTGGGCTGGGCGAGTCAGACAGGACGAGGCGGGTGCTGACTAGGTGGCGGGGCGCGCGAGAAATCAGGGCCGGTGCGGCAGCCGCAGCAGCGCCACGCTAGCCGGAGTCGGCCACTGACGGCACGGCATTTTCCGGCTGGGTGAGGGCCGGCGAGGTGAGGGCGGGCTGGGTGGTGGGGGCCAGCCGGGTCGGGGCCGGCAGGACGGCGCGCATGCCGGTGGCGAGCTCGCGCAGCGCGTCCTCGATCACCGGGGTGAGCGGCACGGGCGGGTCGGCGTACAGCCAGCGCTCGGTGGCGGCCTGCACGACCGCCGTCACCGCGGCGGCGAACCCGCGCATGAACAGCGGCCCCTCCGCCGGGACCGTCATGCTTCCCGCGCGGTCGGTCAGGGCGTCGGCCAGCTCGTACTGCATGAGAGCCAGGGCCTTGAGATACTCGCCACGCAGCACGGGCGAGCTGGTGACGAGCCGGATGCCCGCGACGAGCTCGGGGTCCGGCGCCACGCTGCCACGGGCGTACACCTCCAGGACCGCCTGCCGGACCGCGTCCCACAGGCTCTCCCCCGCCGGCCGCTCGCGCAGCGCCTCCCCGATCGCGACCGACCGGTCCAGCGCCAGGGCGCAGATGGCCTCGTACTTGCTGGCGAAGTAGTTGCTGAACGTCCGCGGCGAGACGTCGGCCGCGGCCGCGATGTCCTCAATCAGCACGTTCTCCAGGCCGCGCTCGATTGCGAGCCGCATGGCCGCCGCGCCGAGGGCCTGCCGGGTGGCGCGCTTCTTGCGCTCGCGCAGGCCGGGGCCGGCGGAGTCCGGGGGCGCGTCAGCCGTCATGGCAGTAGCCTACAAGAATCTGCGTGTTAGGCAAATTTGCCAAATCCGAAAGAACATTGCGACAGGTCGACCCGCCAGGCCGGGAGCTGGATAGCGGTTTTGCGACATCTAGTCCCTGGCCAGCGTGACTGGAGCCGTCGTGTCGCATTCTCGCTAGCGTCATCGATGCGAAAGCTGGACGCTGGACTCATGCATGAAGACGTGGAGCGGTGCGTGCGGGCGGTTCAGTCTAAGGACGCCCGGTTCGATGGCTGGTTCTTCACGGCCGTGCTCACCACCGGGATCTACTGCCGGCCGAGCTGCCCGGCGATGCCTCCCCGGCCGGAGAACATGCGTTTCTTCCCCAGCGCGGCGGCCGCCCAGCAGGCCGGGTTCCGGGCCTGCAAGCGGTGCCGGCCGGACGCCAGCCCGGGATCGCCCGAGTGGAACGTGCGGGCCGACCTGGTGGCGCGGGCCATGCGGCTGATCGCCGACGGGGTCATCGACGCCGACGGCGTCCCCGGCCTGGCCCGGCGGCTCGGCTACAGCGTCCGCCAGCTGGAGCGGCAGCTGCTCGCCGAGCTGGGGGCCGGGCCGCTCGCCCTGGCCCGGGCCCAGCGAGCGCAGACGGCCCGGCTGCTGATCGAGACCACGGCCGTGCCGCTGGGCGAGGTCGCCTTCGCGGCGGGCTTTGCCAGCATCAGGACGTTCAACGACACCGTCCGCGAGGTCTTCGCCCTGACCCCGGGCGAGCTGCGCCGCCGCGCCGCGCGGGGCCACCCGGCGCCGTCGCCCGGAGTGCTCTGCCTGCGGCTGCCGTTCCGGGCCCCGCTGTGCCCGGACAACCTGTTCGGCCACCTGGCGGCCACCGCGGTGGCCGGGGTGGAGGAGTGGCGGGACGGCGCTTACCGCCGGACGCTGCGGCTTCCGCGCGGGCCGGGCGTGGTGACGCTGCGCCCGATGGCCGACCATATCGGCTGCCAGCTCTCGCTGGCCGACCTGCGTGACCTGGCCACCGCGATCAGCCGGTGCCGCCGACTCCTCGACCTGGACGCCGACCCGGACGCCGTGGCCGACCTGCTGAGCAGCGACCCGGTACTCGCGACGCTGGTCCGCAAGGCACCCGGCCGGCGCGTGCCCGGCACCGTGGACGCGCCGGAGTTCGCGGTGCGAGCGGTGCTTGGCCAGCAGGTGTCCACGGCCGCCGCCCGGACCCATGCGGCCCGGCTGGCCGCCGCGTACGGCGAGCCCGTGGCTGACCCGGCAGGCGGCCTGAGCCGGCTGTTTCCCGACCCGGCCGCGCTGGCCGCGGCCGACCCGGCCGCGCTGGCGGTGCCCCGCTCGCGCCGGGAGTCGTTCGCCGTGCTGGCCGCCGCCCTGGCCGCGGGCCGCATCGACCTGAGCCCCGGCGGGGACTGGCAGGAAGCCCGGCTGCGGCTGGCGGCGCTGCCGGGCATCGGGCCGTGGACGGTAGAGACCATCGCGATGCGCGGCCTGGGCGACCCCGACGCGTTCGCCGCCACCGATCTCGGCGTCCGGGCCGCGGCCCGCGAGCTGGGCCTGCCCGCCACCCCGGCGGCGCTCGCGCAGCGATCGGCCGCATGGCGGCCCTGGCGCGCCTACGCGGTCCAGTACCTGTGGGCCACCAGCGACCATGCCATCAACCAGCTGCCCCCCTCGCCGCGGGCTCCCGCCTCGCCGCCTCTGCGAAAGGTCTCCCGATGACTATCACCGCCCTCGCCGCTCCCGCGCACGTCACGATCAGCAGCCCGGTCGGCCCGCTGACCCTGGTCGCCGTCGATGGCCACCTCACCGGCGTGTACATGGACGCCCACCGGCACGCGCCCGCCGCGGCCGCGCTCGGCGCCCCCGGCGACCCCGCCGCGGCGCCCTTCGCCGCCGCCGCCCGGCAGCTGGGCGCCTACTTCGCCGGCGAGCTGACCCGCTTCGACCTGCCCCTGCAGCCGGCCGGAACGCCATTCCAGCAGCGGGTCTGGCTGGGCCTGCGGGCTATCGGGTACGGGCAGACCGTCTCCTACGGCCAGCTGGCGGCCAGCCTCGGCGCGCCGGCCGCCAGTCGCGCGGTCGGCCTGGCCAACGGCCGGAACCCGCTCTCGATCGTGGTGCCCTGCCACCGGGTCATCGGCACCGATGGCAGCCTGACCGGCTACGGCGGCGGGATCGCGCGCAAGCGGTTCCTGCTGGACCTGGAACGGCGCGTCAGCGCGCGCCAGGACGCGCTGCCCCGCTGACCCGGCAGTGCCGCGACCCGCGGGACACCCCGCGGGTCGCGGCGCTACGGTGATGACCAGAGGTATGCCCGGTCCAGACCCCGCGGGGGCCGAACTCGGCAACGGAAGCTCGGACGAAATGACTGAACATGGCGGGGTAAGCACGCTCCAGGAGCCCGATAGCTTCATCGGCAGGGAGCGCGAGCTCGGCGAGCTGCGCCAGCTCGCGCGCGACTGGCGGGCCGTCACGCTGTGCGGCCCGGGCGGCATCGGCAAGACGCGCCTGCTGCTGCGCCTGGTGGCCCTGATGGCGGGCGACTACCCGGACGGAACCTGGTTCATCGAGCTCGGCGACCTGCGCCAGCCCGAGCTCGTCGTCTCGCGGGTGGCGTCCGCCATCGGCGTCGAGGAGGAGGCAGGCGTCTCGCTGCTCGACACGCTCGCCGACGCGCTGCGGACCCGCCGGCTGCTGCTGGCCCTCGACAACTGCGAGCACCTGGTCGATGCCTGCGCGAGCCTGTGCCAGCGGCTGCTGGCCAGCTCGCCGGGCCTGCAGGTGCTCGCGACCAGCCGGGAGGCGCTGCGAGTCGCCGCCGAGGCGGCGTGGCCGGTTCCGCCGCTCGCGCTGCCGCCGGGCGAGAGCGACGACGCGGCGGGCGGCCATGATCCCGCCAGCTATGACGCGGTCCGGCTGTTTGCCGACCGGGCATCCGCGGCGGCACCCGGATTCGCCCTGGGACCGGCCAACACGGCCGCCGTGGTGGCCATCTGCCGGTCGCTCGATGGCCTGCCGCTGGCCATCGAGCTGGCCGCCGCCTGGGTGCGGGTCCTGTCGGTCGAGCAGATCGCCGACCGGCTGCACGACCGGTTCCACCTGCTGACCTCGCGTGACCGGAGCGTGCCGCCGCGCCAGCGCACGCTGCGCGCCGCCATCGACTGGAGCCATGACCTGCTGACCCGGCCCGAGCAGGTGCTCCTGCGGCGGCTCTCGGTGTTCGCCGGCTGGTCGCTGGAGATGGCCGAGTACGTCTGCGCCGATGCTGACCTCCCGGACGGCGAGGTGCTCGACCTGCTCGCGGCCCTGGCCGACAAATCTCTGGTCGAGGTAGAGCCGGACCCGCTCGGCCAGATCCGGTACCGGATGCTGGAGACGGTCCGCGAGTATGCCACCGCCCGGCTGGAGGCCTCCGGCGAGGAGCAGGCGGTGCGGGAGCGGCTGCGGGAGTACACGATCAGCGTCGCCGAGCACGCCATGCGCGTGGGCATGGCGCTGGTCCCCGCGCCCTGGTCAGCCCGGGTCGACGTGTTCCGCCGGTGGGACGCCGACGCCGGCAACGCCCGGGAGGTGCTCAGCTGGTGCCTGGCGCGCGGCGACGCCGAGTCGGGCTTGCGGATCTGCACGGCGGTCCGGCCCTGCTGGATCGTGCGCGGCTCCTACGCCGAGGGCTCGGAATGGTTTGACTCATTCCTCGCCGCCGACCTGTCGGCGGTGTCGCCCGCCGTGCGCGGCCCGGCGCTGATTGGCCGGGCCCAGCTCGCGCTGGCCAGCGATCCCCAGCAGGCGGTGACCTGGGCCGCGGCGGGACTCGAGCTCTGCCGCGAGGCCGGGGACCGCTTCTGGACGGCGACCGCTCTGAACCTCCTGGCCGAGGGGGCGCTGCATACCGGCCACGTGGACGAGGCGGTCAAGCAGGTCGAGGAAGCGCTGGCCAGCGCCCGCCAGGCGGGCGACAAGTGGAATGAGGGATTCGCCCTCGGCACCCGCGCCGCGGCGGCCGGGCAGCAGGGCAACCTGCGGGAAGCCCAGGAGTGCGCCGAGGCAGCACTGAGCGTCATGCGCGAGATCGACCAGCGCTGGGGTGCGGCGCGGGCGCAGCTTGGCCTGGGTGATCTCGCCCGGCTGCGCCATGACGACGAGCAGGCCCGCTGGCAGTACCTGGCGGCGCTGGTCACCCTGCGCGAGGTCCAGGCCGGACCGGAGATCGCGCGGTGCCTGGTCGGCCTCGGCCGGGTGGCGATGGACCAGGGTGACCTCCGCCAGGCCCGGCAGCATCTGGCCGACAGCCTGCTGCTCAGCCTGACCGCCGGCAGCCGGGTGGGAATCGCCCGCGGCCTGTCGGCGTTTGCCGCGCTGGCCGTCCGCGAGGGCCGGCCGGGCCGGGCGGTCCAGCTGACCGCCGCCGTGACCGCACTGCGCGAGGCGGCGAGCCTGCCGCCGCTGCCGGGGGCCAGCACGCAGCGGTACCTGGATGCCGCCGCCGACCTCGGCGAGCACGCCGTCGCCCGGCTGTGGGCCGACGGCCTCCAGCTGACGAGCAGCGCCGCAGCCCAGCTGGCCCTGGACGATCCCGACGCGCAGCCCGCGGCGGGCCAGGCTGCCCGCCCGCCCGAGCCCCCGGCGCAGGTCCCGTTCTCCCCGCCCTCGCCGCCGCGGCCGGGCGCGGCAGGGCATGACCTGGCCGCCAGCAAGCTCACCGCGCGGGAGCGGGAGGTGGTGGAGCTGATCGCGCTGGGCAAGAGCAACAAGGCCATAGCCGAGCAGCTGTTCATCAGCCCGGCCACGGCGGCGCGGCACGTGGCCAACATCCTGGCCAAGCTCGGCTTCACCTCGCGCAGCCAGGTGGCCGCCTGGACGGCAGCCGCCGGCCGCGACCTCGGCAGCGCGAGCAGCTGGCCGGCTAGCTCGGGTCAAACAGGGCGCTGACGGACTCGCCCTCGTGGATCCGCCGGATCGCTTCTGCCAGGGCCGGCGCCACCGAGATCACGTGCAGCTTCGGGCGGCTCTGGCTGGCTGGCACCGGGACGGTGTTGGTGCAGACGATCTCCAGTACTTCCGGGACGGCGGTGATCCGCTCCAGAGCGCCCTGGCTGAACAGGCCGTGCGTGCACGCGATCCGCACGGACCTGGCCCGGCGCTCGCGCAGCACGGTGAGCAGCTCCATGATGGTCGTCCCGCGGGCTATCTCGTCATCCAGGACGATCACATCCCGGCCGGCCACCTCCCCGATGATCGAGGTGATCGTGACCCGCTCGTCGCTGTGCCGCTCCTTGGCGCCGGCGGCCACCGGCAGCCCCAGCATCCGGGCAAGCGCCGCGGCCTGCTTGGCGTTGCCCAGGTCCGGGGAGACCACGATCGCGTTGCTGAGATCGCGGGTGCGGAAATGCCGGGCCAGCTCGCGCAGCGCGTGCAGGTGGTCGACGGGGACCGAGAAGAAGCCGTGGACCTGCGGGGCGTGCAGCGTCATGGCCAGGACCCGGCTGACCCCCGCGGTGACCAGCAGGTCGGCCACGAGCCGGCCGCCGATCGACACCCGCGGCATCGCCTTCTTGTCCGATCGGGCGTAGGCGTAGTGCGGGATGACGGCGGTGACCCTGGCCGCCGACGCGCCCCGGGCCGCGTCCAGCATCAGCAGCAGCTCGACGAGGTTCTCCTGCACGGGCGGGCAGAGCGGCTGGATGATGAAGACGTCACGCTCCCGGCAGTTGGCCTGGAGCTGCACCTCGAGGCAGTCGTTCGCGAACCGGCGCAGGCGCACCGGATGCAGCGGCACGCTCAGGTAAGCGCAGATGTCCGCGGCCAGGGCCGGATGGGCGCTGCCGCCGAATACCGCTATCTCTCGCACGTGCTCAGGCTAGGGCGTCAGCTGCCCGCCATCCCGCCCAGGTCGCCCATCCCGCCCAGGTCGCCCGCGATGATCCCGTCCGCTGCCACGGCCACGGCCTCGGCCAGGACCCCGCCCGCCACGCGCAGCCACCGCGCCGGGTCCGCCATCGCCGCCGCCGCTCCCCCGGCCAGATCCGTAAGCGCGATCGACCGCCCGGATCCCGCCTCGGGCGCCCCGGCGATGCGGCCGGCCACCACCGCGACCGGCACCCCGGCCCGCGCCGCAGCGGCGCGCACTGCCCCCACCACCTTCCCGGTCCCCGAGGTCGCGTCGTACTGGCCCTCTCCGGTGATCACCAGGTCGGCCGCAGCCAGCGCCGGCTCCAGGCCTGCGATCCGGCCGATCTCCGCGGAGCCCGCCGCGAGCTGCGCGCCCCAGGCGGCGGCCAGGCCATAGCCGGTCCCCCCGGCCGCGCCCGCCCCGGGCAGGTCCGGGTCCCCGCCGAGCAGCGCCGCGAGCCGGGCCAGCCCGTCGGCCAGGTCCGCCACCTGGCCGGGCGTCGCGCCCTTCTGCGGCCCGTAGACGGCGGCCGCGCCGTCTGGCCCCAGCAGCGGCGCCCGTACGTCGGTCAGGCAGGTCACCCCGCCGGGCGGCGGCGGCCGCAGCCCGGTCAGGTCAACCGCCGCCAGGGCGCGCAGCGGCCCGCCGCCAGGCCGCAGGTCCCGGCCGGAGGCATCCAGGAAGCGGGCGCCGAGCGCTGCCAGCGCGCCCGTCCCGCCGTCGGTCGTGGCCGAGCCGCCGAGCCCGACCACGATCTCGGCGGCGCCGGCGTCCAGCGCGTGCCCGATCAGCTCCCCCACGCCCGCCGTGTGGGCGCCCAGCGGGTCCGGCTCGGGCAGCAGCGGCAGGCCGGCCGCGCTGGCCAGCTCGATGACGTGGGTCTGGCCGGGCAGCTCCAGCCAGCGGGCCGTGACTGGCTGGCGGCCCGGGCCGCTGACCCGCGCCTCGTGCCAGCGGCTCGCCGGATCGGACGCCGCCAGCACCTCCGCGGTGCCTTCGCCGCCGTCGGCCAGCGGCAGCCGGACCACCTCATCGGCCGGGCGGGCCCCCCGCCAGCCGGCCGCCAGCGCGTCGGCCGCCGCGGCGGCCCCGATGGTGCCCTTGAACGAGTCGGGCGCGACCACGACCCGCATTCAGCTGGTGCTGGTCGGGCTGGCGCTCTTCTGGCCCGCACTGTCCCGCTCGGCAGAGCTCTCCGCGGGACTGGGCCAGTCGGCACTGTCGGAGTCTGCACCGGGCCGGTCAGTACCAGGCCGATCAGCCCTGGCCTGCTGGGAACCGGGCCGTTGCGGCCGGTAGGGCGGCAGGCCCAGCGCCTGCCTGATCTCCTGCTGGACCTCTTCCTTGTCCGGCCGGGTGTCCACCGTCACTACGTACTCCTTGCGGCGGAAGATCTCCAGGACCGGGTCGGTCTTCGTGTGATACTCGCGGAGTCGCACCCCGAGCGCCTCCTCGGTGTCGTCCTCCCGCCGGACCAGCTCACCGCCGCAGGCGTCGCACTTGCCGTGGGAGTGCGGGCTGTTGTCGATCAGGTTGTAATCCATGCCGCAGTCAGCGCAAAGCCGGCGGGCCAGGACGCGCCGCCGCACCTCGCTGTCGGGCAGGTAGAGGTGGATAACGCCGTCAATGTCGTAGCTCTCCAGGAAGAAATTGGCCTGGCGCTCGCTGCGCGGAAAGCCGTCAATGATGAATCCGTAGTTCCAGTCATGCTGGTCCAGGCGTTCCTTGACGACCCCCTCGATCACGTCGTCGCTGATCAGCGTCCCGGCGGCCATGGTCCGCCTGATCTGCGCGCCGAGCTTGGTGTGGTTCTGGACATTCCAGCGAAGCATGTCGCCGACCCCGATGTTCACGAGGTCGAGATCTTCGGCGAGCATGGCGCTGTGAGTGCCCTTGCCACTGCCCTGGACACCCATGATGACGTATTTCCGCATGGCGCAACCTTAGGCAGCGGCGGGCAGCCGCTGCGCCGTGACCCGCCGATTTTCACCGCCGGGGTCGTCAGCGGGCGTCACGCCTTAGCCGTAGCGGACCGGCAGCCTCTTGATGCCGTTCAGTCAGCCCCGAGCGCAGCCGCTGCGCCTCGCCGGCCAGCCGGATGGCCGGCATGCCGTCAGCGATCGGCCGCTGGCAGCGTAACGGCAGGCCAGACCGCTGTCTGGGATGTCGCTGCCGGAAGATAGGACCTGTCACGCGCTATCTCGGTGCCTTTCGGGCAGGCCTTCCGCGCTTGGCCGACGGCAGCGGCGGCGGCCCTGCGGGGGCCCGATTGGTAGGCTGGCCTGCCGATCTCAGGCCGATATCAGGCGGGAGGCTCCGATGACACTGCAGCGACCTCGTAGCGGCGGCGCGGCGCCCGGCCCCTCGGAGGCCGAGCTCGGCTCAGCGGCGCAGCGCGAGCGCCGCAAGCGGATCCTGGACGCGACCTGGGCCCTGGCGGCCAAAGGCGGTTACGACGCGGTGCAGATGCGCGCCGTTGCCGAGCAGGCGGGCGTGGCCCTGGGCACGCTCTACCGTTACTTCCCGTCCAAGATTCACCTGCTGGTCTCCGGGCTGGCCCGGGAGTTCGAGCGGACCCGGGACAAGCTCGACCGCACGCCGATCCCCGGCGAGACGCCCTATGAGCGGGTCCTGTACGTGCTGAGCCGGATCACCTGGTACATGCAGCGCGAGCCGATGCTCACCGAGGCGATGACGCGCGCGTTCATGTTCGCCGACCCGAGCGCGGCCGCCGAGGTCGCGCAGGTCGCCGAGCTGATGGAGCACATGCTGACCAGGGCCATGCACGAGGGCAAGCCGACCGCCGATGACCTGGCCATCGCCCGGGTCATCGGGGACGTCTGGCTGTCCAACCTGGTCGCCTGGGTGACGCGGCGGGCATCGGCCAGTGACGTGACCAGCCACCTGGAGCTGGCCGCCCGCCTGCTGCTGCGCTAGGCCTGCTGCGCGCTAGGCCGGATCCCTGCTCCCTGCTGCAACAAGTTCTACCCCGGCCGACGCGAGCGCGAAGCGGTCAGCTGCCCGGCGAGGAACGCCGGCACCCCCGGGGGGGTGGGGGTGCCGACGCCCTCATCCGGGAGTACCTGCCGGGCGCGGGGGGGCACGCCTGTCAGGTCGGCCGATGGAGCGGAAACCGCCCCTGGCCACCTCCCGCAAAGCCGACCATACCGTAACGAGTTCTACACCGGGTGCGCCGGGCCGGGCCGGCGGCTAGTCAGTCCGCGTGATCGGCCAGCGCGAACCGGCGCTCGCACCAGCGCCGCAGCTTGGGGTCCAGCAGGACGCGCAGGTGCGGCCAGTCCTGGCGGAGCAGGGCGGGGTTGAGGAACCTCTTCACGTCGTTGCACTGGCCCTGGGTGAGCACGATGCCGTACATGCTGCGGCGGGTGCTGTCGTCGGTGACGTCGAACTCGCGCATGCCCGGCCAGGACAGGTGCCTCGGCAGCACGAT